>OCVV012864133.1_pt1 | contig 63221 bp, 81 predicted proteins | sample 1539721 | NCBI WGS metagenome assembly OCVV01 (sample SAMN02144230, study PRJEB22623) | gut metagenome | biome: sheep rumen | host: Ovis aries | place: New Zealand
TGCAGATAATCCAAGACCGCCGTTAGTTCCGAGGATAATTTTTTCGTCTGCCTTGAAATCCTTTTTATGGAGAATGAAATTGACATCATTTGAAGATACCATTGAAACGCCTGTATTCTGCCAGTCTTTAAGCCACGGTGTACTTTCGAGAACTCTGTCATCAACGGCTATGTATACTGTAATATCTTCTGCGGCTGTAAATTCTGCCAAATCAGAAGTATACAGCTTTGAATCGCAGGCAGTCTTTATAGTTTCAGCACCAACAAGATTTTCAGGGAAACTTGCGAAAGTGATATCACGGTCACCGTATATAAGAGAATCAATGCCTGTATTTTCGCATATTGACCAGTCAGATGCATTTTCCCTGTCATTTACAATAAGATTTTTAATAAGCGTGCCGTTTACAGGTTCGGGAGGAGTTATATTGCCGTCACCGAAATCTCCTGCAAGTCTGAAATTATCGAGATATACCGAGCATGGAGCGGTTGAATTTGCTTTGAGTTCGATTTTATTCTCGCCCGATTTAAGTTCAATATTTTCGGAAACTGTTTTCCAGTCGCTGTAAGATGAACCCTTTGCGAGTGACAATGTTTTGACTTTTGTGCCGTTCACACAGAGGTCAATGCTGTTTACATCTGATGTTGCGGAATATCTGAGAGTCCATTTGAATGTACCTGCCTTGCCTGTTTTAACGGTATCCTTTACGGCAGCGGAATCTTTTGTGCCGAATTTGAGGAATCCCATGCCCTGAAATTTCTTTATATCGGTACGGCAGCCGTTGGTGATGTTTTCCTCGATATTTTTCATATCGAAATTTTCGCCTTCATACTGGCGTTCGCCCTCGTAGAAATCTGGGAAAGAAGGTGCTTTCGGAGAAGATTTTTTATAAGATACCGAACGTCCTGTTTCATTTCCTGAGCATTTTATTGAAATGTCAAGAGGTCCGTTGTGTTTGATTTTAAGGGTATAAGTGCCGCTGTTCCAGCTTTCTGTCAGTTCGCTGGGGGTCTGGTCATTACCTCTGTCCCTGAAAGTAAATTCAGGCTTTTCGGAAGCACCTTCGATAGTGATTGAATCTTCTTTCAGAGTCTTTGCATCGTCCTCATCATAGTTATTCATATAAACGTCAATATGGTCTGAATATTCATTGATAAGAGCCGCACCGTAAATCTGCTGTTTTATATCGAGAGATTTGCAGGTATTATATTTAAGGTCAAATTTTGCTCCTGTAACATCACCGACTTTATTCGGGTTATAGGTGAGCCATGTATTTTCGATGCGTCCGGCATAGCTGTTTGCATAACATTCGGAGGGGAAAAGCTTGTTAAATTCCGCCTGTTTGTCTGCAATGGATTTCCAGCGGCTTGGTATTTCGGACTGTTTTATCTGAACCTTGAATGATTTTGCGATATCGTCAGCGAGATTATAGACTGTGGGAATTGCAGGATATCTTCCTGTACTCTTGAAAGGGTCATGGTTATCGGCAAGGTTTCCGTCAGTGCTTTTTCTGTAAAGACCTTCAAAAAGCGTGGGATATGTACAATACTTGTCATCATTTTTTCCTGAATTTACGTCCTGAATAATGACTACTTTTGTACGGTCGATGACTTCTTTTCTGTCAGGAATCCTTATAGTACCGTCCATGAATTTTCTCATAAGGTCGATATTTACATTTTTGCACTGGTTATAGAAATCCCACCTGCGGTATTTATAACCTTCGCTGTCAGTACCGTCCCACAGACCCTGTATACAGTCATTCCATACAAGTTCAGGACCGTCAATTACAGTCATTCCGTTCATAGCCATACGTTCAAAGAGAATCGGCAGGCTTGTGGAAAGTCTGTACTGGTCATGGGTCTGCTGGTCAAGTATACCGCCGTTCCACGGATAGTCAGACCAGCCTGTATCGTCCCAGCGAACGCCCCAGTTTCCGCAGTATCCCGAAACATAAGCACCGAAACATTCACTTTCCACATCAGCAATATAGCTTGTCTGAGTATATTTTTCTTCCAGAATGAAGTTATCCTTGTATGTACGGCAGGCATTTTCCCAATTTTTATTGGTTTTCAGCATAGCAACGGGATTAAGATTTGAACCCCACGGATTTTCGCACCAGCTTACATCAAGATATCCGCCGTACTTGTTGCATAATTTGAGGAGTGCGGCAAAATGGTCGTAACGCTGCTGATATGTTACAGGGAAATCCTGAGAGGCAAATCCCCAGAACTGCTCACAGTAGTTATAACCGATAAAATTGGGGTAATCCCTGAAAAATTCACCGAATATTGTATTATCAAGGTCATAGTCGGCAGGATAATCGGGAAAATGCGACTGTCCGCCGCTTGCAGGCTGAATCATAGTCCATACGCCCTTGTCTGCACAGGCTTTAATCCATGAACGGGCTGTTTCGATACCGTCCTGAACCATGAGCCATTTATGTTCCGTTGAACTCCAGTTTATCGAAAGAGAGATATTAAAGACAACATACGGAAGAATATCTTCGGGTACAAGGTCAATAATTTTTTCGGGGTCGGGATAGTTCCATGAATCTATATGAACTATCCACATAGGGGAATAGTTGTTGATATTTGGGGTACAGGGTTGTTGATAAAGCTCATTAAGAGGCGTTTAATGGAGTTTTTTCACCTTTTGTGATCAATGCAAACATTCCTGTTGGATCATTGTCTAAAATATCAAATGCTGCCTCGTTCCAAGCTTCTTCTTGTTCCTTAGGAGACAACTCAAAACTATTAGCACAAACTCTAGCAAGTCTTGAAGAAGTGTTGTAGCCAGCAACGAAATCCCAATTAAACCATTCATCGAAATTGTCAAACGGATTGTAAGGATTATCGACTGTCGTAAGCATCGTTTCGATCATTGCAATTACTCCTTTCACTTAGAATACCAATTGCAGAACCTCTCAAAAGAGCCTTTTCCGACCGGCAAAATGTGCACGGAAGGAGGTGATCAGGTTCTTTAGGTATCTTGTCATGGTCGAAAAAGGCCCTTTTGAGAAGTCCTGAAATATCAATTAGTCAAAAACCATAAGGAGTGCGAAACCGGTAGGAGCCAAGCCTTTTTACGGGCTCAGCTCCTACCAGCTTTAGCTTAAAATATCAATTGTTGATGGCCCTTTCCAAAGTGCTCACCGACACGCCAAGAGCCTCAGCAACCTCTGCCTGAGAATATCCATTCTTCAGCATACGCTTAGCCGTGCTGACTCTTCCAGCAGACATGCCTTTCCAATTCCTTGGCATTGCCCTCTGCTTAAGCTTGTCTGTATCGGTGTTCCTAAATATCATTTTGAGCTTGGTCTTAGTAATGGCCCCAGACTGGATGGCTTTCCATTCGCTCTCCGAAATATCAATCCGAGTCTTAGCACTTCCGACACGAAGACGGGCGTTTCTAAGAGCCTGTCCCTTAAGCTTCTTCAATGCATCGGGGTCATCCTTAATATCAGGATTATCGAGAAGCCTAAGCTCCACATTCTTTGCAGCAAGAAGCCAGGCTTGCCTTTCAAGAGGTGCTGCCGCTTGAGCAATTCTCAGCTTCGAGTCAAGACTCGCTACCTCTTCAGAATATAATTTTCTAGCAGAGGGGTTGTATTCGATATCTTTTTCCTTTAGCATAGAAATTCGAGCTTGCCTTGCCAAAGCTTTCAGCTTATTAGCATGATTAGCATAAACCCCTTCCATGATCGTGCCAGGATTATCTTTTGAACCGCCAGATGTAAGCTTAAATGCATCATCAGTTACCGCCATGCGAGTAGTTGTCTCGGTCCTGAGATCATCAACTTCCTCGTATACGGGCTTTCCCTTGTCATTGAGAATATCAATCTTGGTCTTCTGCCCAGTAACCGGATCTACTACCGTCTCCTTCTTCCGGCGCATCTGCTTTTCACCGGTTTCAGTGAACAGTTTTTCACCAGTTTCCGGATCATAGAACAAACGAGTCTTCTTTCCGGTAACGGGGTCAGTAATAAGTTGTCCGGCCTTACGTTTCGGAATATCAATCTCGCTCCCGGCCCTTGAAATGATGGTAGACGCACCCTTAAGCTGGCCACGATCATTTACTCCATGATACTTTGCCGTTAACCCAGCAATATCATTGTCCTTGTAAGCCTGCCTATAATTAAGCTTGTGCTTCTCAGCATCAATGATGACCATAGAATATCTAACGGCTCTGGCGAGCTCGTCATCAGTCGCACCCATCAAGGTCATATCAGTAATCAGGTTCGATACTTTTCCCATCTCAAGCTGCTTCGTTCTATTTGAGATGACCTTCATTCCAGGATATCCAGGATACGCGGCAATGTCATCAAAATTCTGGAGCTCTCTAAGAGACTTACTCATCTCCCTATCAGGCTTTGACCGAACTTTATGCTCGTTATTCGGAATAACAAGTGCCGTGTCGCCATCAAAATCTGCCCCTGACAACTTCATTGCAGTCTTGTGAGAGATACCAACTGCATCAGGGGCATTTGTTCCGATCATGTTCTTTCCTTGCTTAACATTGTTGTTCACCGTAAGCTCAGGAATTTCAAACGGTCCAGCGTGAGGATGCCGGATAAGCACCACTTTTGTGCCATTCGGATAATTCGGAGCGTAAATTTCATTGTCCTTAATATCCGTCAAAGGGATGAGCACATGAGAAGCAGTACCAGGAAGAGAAGCCGCCTTCAAATGGGAAGCGCTAGCCTCGCAATCGTCGGCAAATGACTCCAGAAGCTCTTTCTTAAGAGTCGGGTTTGTGAGACCCATGATCTCCTTGTATTCCTGCTCCTTCTGATTATACATCTTTCCAAGCTGTTGCTGTGCAAGAGACGGACTTTGCTTAGAAAGGAACTGACTTGACAAAGTTTTACTCCAATTCCGCCACTCGCCTTGCTCGTTGACAATGTTCAACGCCGACTGATGCTCATTACCATCTGCATCCTTGTAATGCCGCTGGCACAATATCAATTCGGGGTTGTCTCCACGATCATCTTTGATCGTAGCACCAAACGGATTGTCAGGATCAGACTTCATCTTCTTAAAGACCGTCTCACCCATAGGATCCGGGTTGTTCCAAAGAGGCGTGCCTTTCTCTCTATGAGAGTTGTAACGAATATCAATCCCGTCCGGAAGGTCGTCACTGTATACGGCCATTCCCTTCATATAGTGTGTTCCAGCATTCGGATCATCGCTATTATTGGCAACAGCAATACGCACCTGAGCATAATTGGCCTTACCAAGCGAAATATCAGGAACACCTCGACGGAGCTCAATCAGACCATCCTTCTCAAGGCCACCATCTTCAGCATAGGCAACCTGAACACGCTTGGAATTAACGGCAACGGGAGGTTCAATCTTGTTAAACGTCCTTCCACCATCTTCCGAGTAAATATCAGTGACGGTCCGGATCTGATCCTTATGTTCGTTAATCTCTCTCCACGGAACGTCTTCTTTGGAAAGCACAGTCAAAGTAGTTTCTTCATTGGTGCCACCCTGACGAACACGAATATAATTGATCTTATATCCCTGTTCCTGAAGAAGAGCAATCGTATTCTTAAGACGAGTGTCCGACACACGCATGATCTGTGCAGTGCCAGCCCCAACATCAAGGTATTTCTTCTCCTCAACCTGTGCCTTAAGCTGCTCGGCAATAGAATTCCGAATACGCTCCTTCTCAGCATAGTCTGGAGCGAGCATCCGCTTCACAGTGCTCCACGGAATATCCAGCTGCTGACTAATCTGAGCGGGGGTCTTGCCTTCCTCCGAAAGACGAAGCGCTTCAGCACGCTGTCCTGCACGAAGCTCAATCTTGTAGTTGGAGATCTTTGCCCTCAACTGCCTAGTATTCATCTCGAGACCTTTGGCAATATCAGTCTCCTTCATCCCCTGAAGCTTCATAGCACGTACACGATCAAGAAAATCCTTCGGATGCTGGAGTGGCTTCTCGCCGCTACCATAGGCGTAACGACCAGAATGCGGTGTAGCGCCCTCATGCGGAGTACCCACGTGTTTGAGCGATTCCCAAGCATCAATGTCCTCTTTGAGGATCTTGATCTGCTCCTCAAACCAAATATCCAGCTCGTTAGTCATGAGTCAATCCCCTTTCACTCCATGTACTGTTCTTTCAGATTCTTGATGATGAGATCGGAGTCCATGATCTTCTTCATTACCTGAACAATGTCTTTCGCCTCGGGGACTTCTGTGACGATCTCGTTGTTCTGGTAGATTCTCAGCTCAATCTTAATATCATTTGGCTTGTATCCATACTCCATGCAAAACAAAGCAGCATAGATTTCCAACTGCCTCATGTCCGCAGGAGTAATGCCAGTCTTCAGATCGTGGATTCTCAATTGGTTGTTCCTGAAACAGATTGCATCCGCTGTACCAAAGCAATTATCACTGTAGTACAGCACCTGCTCCGGTTTCATCCGATAGGCCAAAGCATCATTCACATAATTGTTCAATGTCTTCTTTCCTCGCGGAAGAGAGACACCCAGCTCGATGCAGCGACGAGCCAGGTCATGCAACTTTGTGCCACGTTCGATGGCCTGATGGTTCAGCCAATTGGCTTTCAACCGGTCCTCATCATAATTGAGCCAGTGGTAGTTGGACGCCGAAAGAAAGGCATGCTTTCCCTCAAAGTCCGAGTGCTTGTTCCAGTTCATTGATGATCTCCTTTCGATTTTCAGGGAATATCAAGGCACTGAAACTCATCTGCTTCATCTTCTCGAGATAGTATTCCTGGTTGGGCTGAAGATGCGCTCCTTTCTCCTTCTTGCACTCAAGTGCTGCCCATTTGTCATTATACAAAACCAGCAGATCAGGGATGCCTTGAATATATCCAGCGTCGTTTTTCAACACAATGCAACCAGGAAACCGCTGCTTAATCTCCCGGATAACATCGTGCTGAAACTCGCTTTCCCTCATCCAGAACACCTCCGCAAAGCTGAAAAAATGATTAGAAGTGTAAGATTTAAGCCGTATCTTCCCTTCTATCCATAATTAGCCATGTTCCTTTGGTGATGCGAAGGCACGTTCATTGAAGTCCTGCTTATTCCTCAACGCTTTGCTGATTGCAATATCAATCGGCGAAGAAGAATGCAGATGGTAGTAGTACAAGTCTGTGTATGGAGTGTTCAGTCTGTCAATTCGACCTGCTGATTGCACCATAGTCTTGTACGAGTAGTTCTGGCTGAAGAATATAATAGTGTCGCATACCACACAGTTCCATCCTTCAGCTCCGGCTGTATAGTGCACTAAGTAAACCCAGTCGTCTCCGCAAGGAAGCGGTTCATGTTTATGCCCATTCCACTCCGCTTTGAGAATATCCAGCTTGCGAAGTGCTTCCAACTCGTAATCAAAGTTATAGAAGATGATGGCGCGATGCCGCTCTTTAAGAATATCCAGCACTGCCTTGATCCTTGACGGATCTTCATTGCTGATTCTCCTGAGCACATAGCACAAACCTCCAGCATCCTGAATCGGCTCATCCTTAAACGGGTTCCAACGGGTCTTCATAGCATCCTTTGTCTTCTGTCGGTCATAGTCAGTATGAATATCAAGGTGGTGTGGCTTTGTCTTTTTAGAGAAACTCATCTGCACCATGATTGACCGACGCTGAGCATTCAACTTTCCTTCTCCCAAATATCTTTCTACTTTCGGATACTTGGAGAATCTGGAGTAAATGCAGTGCTCTTGGGTAAATGCTGTTCTGTTTCTGTAAAAACCATTTGCAATGAATACTGGAATGTAGTCCATCCAGGTGTCACCTGGAGTGGCCGTTAACAATATCCATCGGTTGGCTCTCACGATCCTCAGAAAGCTCTTTACCCAAGAGCCACTGCCAACAACACGCTGTTCATCAAAGATGAAGAATGCTCCTTTCACATCCCGATACTTAGCGATGTTGTTCCATGAATCTACCGTGAGCTCAGCAGAATATCCATCTCCCTCAAACGGCTTCAGCTCCTGCTCCCACTCGCCGGTGTCCCGCTTCCTGGCTGTCGTGATGATGAAGAGCCGATTAGAATATCCATGCTCCTTCTCAAAGTAGTAAGCCAGCGAAGTGCGGCTTTTGCCGGTTCCGACTCCACCAACTAAGATGGAGCCGGAACGCAGCTTTTCAAGTGCATCACGCTGATGCGGATAGAGACTTACCAAGGAGTGTCTTCAGCGGAACTTTCTGCACTACGATACTTAATATCAAGTGCATCCTCTGCCATAGTAATGTAAGCAGTCTTCAGATAGGCGGTAACACCTTCACGACCCATCGCCTTGTACTCATAAGGATTGAGAATGATGTCGGCCTTAGCAATATCCATGGTGTCCAGAAGGCCAACCATAGATTCGTCATAACTGACCTTACCCTGAGAACTGATGACGATCACCTTGGGCGCCACCAACTTGCGGCCGTCACGAGTGGTGTACTTCAGCTTCACTCGCATAGTTGCACGCATTTCGCCGTCATCAGAATATCTATCCGGTGTCCACTTGACAGGCCATCCTTTCTGCTGAAGTTCATGACCAAGTTCCTGATCAAGAGCGATGACGAAGTTCCTATCGCCTTCGGCGTTGTACTGAGAAGCACGGCCAGCGAAGTTACGGAAGCTTCCAGGAAGGATTCGAGCGTCTTCAATGATGATGTTTTCCATGTTTACTTTACTCCTTTTTGTGTCGTTTACGTGTTGATCACGTGATGTTCATCTGAATATCACAGTTTGTTCGTGTTTGTTCTCATTAATTAAGTGGACTTCTTACGGCCAGGGCACTTGGCATCGTTGTAACAAACATAAATGCCACTGGCGCACTTAGGCACAAGGACATTGCGAATCTCCTCATCAGGAATACAATCCCTCATTGCCTCAACTACTTCTCTAATCTCCCACTGAGCTCTCTCACAAAGCCTCTCATTAGCAATGTGAATCAGCTCACGAAGGTTACAAGAGAAATATAATTCCGTGCCACATGCGTTCGGAAGGACGTAGCGAGCATCCTCCTTAGGAACATTGTGGAGATGTGCCAGGTCATCATACGCTTCGCGAATCCTCTCCATAATGTTCTGGTACTCAGCAAGTGCATCCATGTCGTTGCCAATCTCATGTGGCGTCACCTTCCACATACCGCCTTCAGACTCGTCACAATATCTTTGTGACCTCTGAGTAATTGCGGCAAGGCGATGCCGGACAAGCTGGTGGGAGCATGCCCGACTGATGCCGCTGATGTGAAACGTGTAATAGACATGCTCAAAGACACTATGATGGCCATTCAAATATAAATTCCTGAACAGCTTCACAGGGTCTTTAGCATTCTCATGCCCATAGCAAACAGAGGCGATCTTAGCGATCGTCTCAATCGGATTTGGAGTAGACTGAACGAGTTCAACTACCAATGGTGCTTCCTCCTCCCAAACCTTCTTAAGAATATCCAAGTCCACAACTTCCAGCATAGATTTCACTCTCCTCAACAGAGTCCATCGGATGGAAATGAGGGCAAATATAACAGTTTTCGATGCTGCACATGCTATGGCTCAAAGAGTTTTCATCTTCGTCACTCAATGATGGATCAACGAACCACTCCCAAGGTCCATAACTGGAAATATCTTCCTTTGCCTGATCAGCTTGCTCAATGAAATATCTCACATCAATCTGATCCTGCAAGCCAGCGGCCTCAACCGTTTCCGCTTCACGCCAACGATACCCCTTCGTTCCACCAACAGCATAATAATTCTTTGTTCCGTCCGGCATCAGTTTTTCACGCTGAAGCAATCCGCCATTATTTCCTTGCTTAATTGGGCAGAACAAACCGACCTTCCCGACGAATACACGATTATGCTCGTCTTCGGGGAGATTCTCGTTGAAGTCCAAATATAATGCTGTTGACACGGACTTTGTTTCACACATGTCCTCGAACTTGATAGGCTCATGCGTGAATAGCCGCTTATACACAAACGGCTGCTGGAACTGTGCACCAGTTGCAATCCATTCTCCTGCATGCTTACCGCTTTTACCATGAGCAATATAAACCGCATCATTCACAAGACACATACGGTCATATACTGACTCCAGTTCAAAGTTATAACCATACAGCTTTCCGTAATCCATAACAAACTGAATAATCTCAGGGGTGGCGTTTGGAATCTTGATTGAATCCGTCTTGATGTGAGCTACTTTAAAGCCCCTCTTTTGCACTTCGTGCTTCAGATTCACCATGAACAACGCGCCACGCTTCGCAACAATGTTGTCTTTGTTACGAATATCACGGAACGGATTGTCGAATCTTGCACTGGTCAAGCCATATACAGAGTTAACGGCGATCTTCAGAGCCGAGGCCAGTTCATCTGCCTTGCTCTCGTCATCAAGGAACGGAGCGAGCTTTCCGTCAAGCATTGATCTAGCCTTTTCAAAGTCGCGATGCTTGATGGCGATTCGTGCTTCCAGAATGTCCTGGAACCGGCGGGTATAAGTGGGCCCAAACAACTGCTCCGCAACGATGCTGGATGGGTGCATACTGGCAATATCCAGCAGTGCGACTGTCCCGTACATTCCAGGCTCCGCATAAACATACCCACCTTCGCCGACTTCCTCCCCACGATAAACACTTTTTCCGTGCTCAAAAGAATATCCAGGAAAGCACGGCCTCCCTTTGCTATCTGAAGAGGTGTATTCATCGCATCCGAGTGTATCACCGAAGAAAGTGTATGTTTGTCCGTCTTCGGTTCCAAGGAATCGGTAGTTGAACTGACGCTGAGGATTCTTATCACCTCCAAAGATGATCTTGGTGGTATGCTGATTCGTCGTATCATTGACACTCAAGCCAGACAAACCTGCCAATATCTTTCTGGCAGTCCAGTCAGCCTGAATGCTCTTATGATGCCAGAGAGCTTCGGTTGCTTTCACATCGTTGTCGCAATACTCAGCAACCTCCACCCACTTCTCTTCAGGAACAGGCTGATCCCATGGCAGACCGAGCTCCTTATGATGGAACCCCATCTCGATCTCCCACTTCTTCAAACTCTGCTTCTTACTGGAGAAGTCGTAAATATCCGTATAGGACAAGTTATATGCTTCTCCATACATAGCATTCTTCGAGCCGTCAATGATCCGCTTACTCAGAGCATAGATCTCCTCATTACTCTGATGCATGAATCTCGCGTAGAGAATATGATTGTCATACCTACGACAGTTGAACCCGATAAGCTTCTTGCTCATCAGGAACTCAATATCTTCTGATGTGGGGTTGATCATCCTGAAGCAGTCTTCGCCTTCACCATCATACTTCCAGTTCACCAGAAGCAGATTAGGGAAGACCTCCACATCATAGAACACAATCCTGTCATCAGAATATCCATCTGTCGCTTTGCTGGCATCCTCTGACGCAAAGTGCATCTTGGCCACAATCTTCACGCAGTTCTCTGCCTGATGAGTTGACCCCATGGCAAAGTTAAGCACGGACTGGCGCATGTCACTAAGGTCATAATGCATTCCAGAAGCATAAACTTCCTCCAGCTTCGAGAATATAAAGTCGATCTCAGGCTTTGTTGCTCCGTGATGCTTCTTTTGCAGACAGCTTTTCACAAAAGCCCGAAGACCCTGCTCGCTTTCGATTGCTTCTCGATTTACCACTTTCTTCTCCTTTCTCGGTAACCCTGAAGAAAGTGTTGCCACTGGAATATCATTACAGAACGACACTCTACGTCTCAGAGAACTGTTGCCTGAGAAGACCTTCACTTCAACACCTGGACCAGCCACACTGGAAAGTTCTTTAGGATCACCGCCTTTCCAAATATAATGCAGGTGGACCCCAGATCCTCCTTTCGAGAACTCGGCATAGGTTGCAGGCCATTTGCTGGCTGCTTCCAGATTGAGCAGCATGTCCTTCTCGCCTTTGTCATTCCGAATATCAAAGTCAATGACGACGAGGCACATGTCTTCAGGAACGTTAACATAATGAAGCAGCTTCGTGTTCAAGTCTTTCAGAGTTGTACGGACGTTCTCCCACTTGAACGCGGGAGCTTCATTCTCGTTTGCATACTGTGCTGGGCAGTCCTTCAACAGAATATCCAGGAGGCTCTCAGTCTTGTCCAGCACCAGTGACAAAGGCTTTTCCTTAACTGGTTCCGGTTTTCGGACAAACTTGTTCTTCAAAAATCCAGAATAGTAACTTCTAACCTGTTTGCCATCAATCCGTGCAACATCTTCAAATGTTTTGAAGTAATCCTTCAGTTCTTCCCTGAACTTATACATCGGAAGTTTGCTGCTCTCAGTGCCACCTTCTTCGCAGTAGGTCTTGTATGCGGCATAAGCTGCTTTCAAGGATGTTCCATCTGCCTCAGCAAACACTGGGTACTGATCCTCAACGAAATTGAAGAAAATATCTGTCTTGAACATCATGTCGATCGGCCGATAGTCGGCATAATAGTTCTTGCCCATCTTGCGATAGACGTCGAGGCAATGCTTTGCTATGGCTCCAAGCTCAAACTCAATCTGAGCCATCAGAGCATCATACCTTTTACGAGGAATTTTCTTTCCAGTCGGATGGACATCAATAAGCCGCCGAATGATTCCCGACTTCGAATCTGTGATCTTAACTGGTTTGTTTGTGCCCATGAAGAGAAAACAGTTGAGTCGAATAGGGTAGGCGCTTTTGAACTTCTCATTGATCAGAATATCTTCATGGGCAATGATTGAATTCAGTTTACTATTGTCCTCGATCCGACTGAGATCACCATCGTGTTGTATGGCAACAAGAGGATTTGTTCTGAAAACCTCTGTGGCAAACGAGTTATTGTTCTGTCCAAGACTCTTGGCATCAAAAGTTGTGTAATATCCGTCAAACAACTTTTGAACCACATTAAGAAACGTCGATTTACCGGTGCCTCCCTCACCGTAAAGCACAATGAACTTCTGAATGGTCTTTGAATCACCGGACACAATTGCCCCGATGGCCCATTCGAGCTTGTCTCGTTCCTCTTGATCATACAGTGTAGATATCAATTCGTCCCAAGCATCAATCGGACCCTCTTCAAGATTGTACGGTAACCGCCTACTTACGTAACTGTTCTTCGAAATATCAGTATTGGCGAACGTCAGGTTTTCGTCAAGCTGATGTGAATTGTCTGATAGCTTCTTCACATACTGCTGAAAGTTGTTCCATGATTGAGATGAGAAGCTCTCCATCCTCTTAATGGAAATATCTTCCCTGTCAGCATACTTAGAAGCCACCTCGTCCATTTCCTCATCGACGAGTCTACGAACATCATACTCATCCGTAGACCATACTCCTGCTTTTTCGTCCCAGATGGCATAGAACTTGTTGCCCCTGACCATCAGATCTTTCGATCGGTGAACCTGAAAGTCTGGGTGAATATCTATGCCTTTCTTGGTTTCCTTAGCTATGATTCTTACAAAGTCCATAGGAGGCTCCTAAACTCCTTTCAGGTTGTGTTGTGACAAAAATGCAAAAATGAACCCGTTTTCTATTACTATATATAATTTTTATTATTTTTTTTTCTCACGCATAATTGGTATAAAAAAGTGTAAAAGTGTCACAAAACGCTGGAAACCCGCATAAACACTGGGTTTGCGCTGTGACACTTTCATTTTAAAAACGTCACACTGTGACAAATATTTGTCACAAAAGTTTGACCTTTCCTGACCTTTAGTTAGTCAACACTAACCAATGTAACACTTTTGTAACATTTGTGACAAAAAAGTGTCACAGCGTGACGTTTTTGAAAACGCGAATTTGTCACAACATCACCACCATTTCACCCCAAAATATCCTTCTGATACCGCTCATAGAGGTACTGCTGACACTGCATCCAGACCTCCATCTGCCTCTGATCCTGGTCTTCCTTCCACAAAGGGAACAATCCACCGACACCAGTTTCCGTGTAACTACGGGAAAGAAGGCGTTCCAGAATATCATCAACCCTATACTCCAGGTCGGTTCTGGCATTCAACGCTTCATCAGTATACTCCTCCAGTTTCAGATTCCTGATCATCTCCCAGAACCATCTGCTGGTCGTGTTGCCCTCGCCAATGATTCCGTCCATCTCAAACACAATCCTTCGTGCGAGATACACCATCACCTCAAGCAGCGTTGGCCCGTCTACTGGAATATCACGGCTGCCAGATCCCGTCTCAACCATGAACTCATCTCTCAGAACCATCCCATCGAGCCCACGGTTTTCGTCATGCTCAACAAGCGAGTAATATCTTTTGCTATGCAGGATCTGAAAAAGTTTAGAGTAGCTCTTACAACCAGGAGACCCCCGATTGGGGGCCACCTGGTCGCAAAGCCAAGTGAAATATCTATCGGTCAATCGCTGACACCTCCCTCATCAGCAAACTTCTCGTCAAGTGCAACAATCTCGTAATCCGTCTGAGTAACGTCATTCCGAGTGTAGGCCCGATCGTGCTCATCATCCAGAATCAGCTTCTGAATTACCTCCGCACCGATCTCCTTCCAATTCTGAATGACCGTTTCCCCATCAGATTCTGTCAGTGTAGCATCCTCCCTGTAGAGCAGAACGGTGATCGTCGAATATCCGTCCGAACCGAACTCATCAAGACTAATGGCGTGTGCTTTCCCCTTATTCTTTTTCGGCTTGCTATAAGACGTGATCTCCTCCTCGAGGACGTCCGCCTTATCCCCAAAATCGATACCGACTTCCAAATCTGTCTCCTCCGGTTCGCTGTTGTATTCATTTACAATATCTTCCAGTTTCTCCTCAACAGTGAGTTTAGGATCAGGAGAAGGGGCCGGCTCCTCGTCCAGCCCCTTATTAGCCTCCAGATACCTCTCCATTGCCTCAGAATAGCCCTTTTTACGGCCTCTGTGGGCTCCGGTGAAATATCCCACCACTGCGCCAACGACGGCTCCTACGGCCCCGCAAACGGCCTTAAACAGGGTGTCCTTACTCATTGTCAATCACCCCCAGCACAACGTCCTCATCCGGCATAGTGCTCAGAATATCCCCGCAACAATTCGGGATAATCAAGATGTCGTCACCCGGATTGCGGAGAATCTCAAGCCGCTTGTCCATCACGCCGAGGTCAAGAAAGTCGTCGCCACGACCCTTCTTCAACCCAGCAACACCACCGACACGCGTAGCCGGCTTACCGAAAGCTGCACGAATCTCGTTAAGGAACAAATATCCTCTGGACTCGTACTTACGATCCAGCTGACCCTGAATAATCCGAACCGTCTGAATATTTGTTGCAGAGTCGTCCGTAAACCCAGGACAGGTATGATCAAACCAGAATGCATACGGACTGAACTTCCGAGGATCGTCAGCCAGTTCCCGCTGAGTGGACTTCTCAAGGACAATCTCACCGGTCTCCTCATCAGGAACCTCGTGAGCTACCTCAACCTCAGTCATAGGAAACCGGATCTTGGCCTCCTCCTCTTCGCCAATAGCACTCTTGACACGCTCGCGATATCCATTGAACGCCCGTTCCGTCGCAACAAGCGCAGCACCAATGGCAGCATTCCGGCTCTGCATCATGCCATGACCACTCAGGATGCCGGCAACACCAAGCACCGTGCATGTAGCCGGCACCCAATACAGCTTGGCCAGTTCCTTGACCGTTGTGGTCTTGCATTTGAGCAGGTCTTTCTTGTAGTCCTGCTCAGAATATCCCTCAAGACCCTTCTCGTGGGCCTCCTCAATAGCCGCCTTCTCCGCGTCTCGTTCACCCATTAGCTCCGGAAGCTTCAGGGTGCTCTTACAAGCAAAGAACGTGCCTGCAACCGTAGACACAGTTCCGGCAACCGTAAGAATAGTCGGTGCATTCTTAATAACAAAAAACTTCGTGGTATTCCAGGCGGTCTTGATTGTGCTCAATACATTCATAATATAAGACTCCTTTCACTTCGCCAAAGCCTTAGCCGGAGGAAGATTCAGCTTGTACTTGCCATTAGAGGTTGGAATAACATTCAGCCCATTCGGGAACTGCGTCCATCCCCAGTTGTAATCAGTAGAGTCGCTTTCCACATCAGACGCGTCGTAGAAGAACGCAACAGTCACTTCTCGACACTCCGCCAGCCGCTCCAGCAACCGTCTACGAACATCAAGTGCGTCCTCTCTCCGCATGTACTCGACATTCGTGAAGTTGCCTTTCATCTTGTCAGACTTGGAAGGACCTGACACAACCGGACCAGAGGACTTGGATGAATATCTCACATACTGGCCGCCTCCACTACTACCTTCTTCCCCAAACAGAAGAAGATTCTTCGCCTCATCAATCACATTCGACGTGAACTGACGAAGACCCGGATCAACGACGTTCTCAAATACCCCTTTCGCAATATCTTTCGCGGACATTGCAAAGAAGTGATTGACCAGCCAATGGAAGAATCCTCCCTTCTGCTTCTCCTTTACTCCCTTCGGCGGGTTCTTAACATCACTTTCTACAGCACTAATGCTGTTGTCCGGCATCTCAATTCCCGTGATCTCGTTAATATCACTCATTGGCAAGCTCCTCCTTGAGTTCCTTTGAGTTGTTCAGATTAATACTATTCTCAATATTGTCAACCTGGCTGTTTACCCATTCCGTAGCCTTGGATCCGACATATCCGCCGATCGCTGTGGCGGCAACACCGGCACAAATCTTCTGGATTCCTTTGGCAGAGCTTACGGCTGCTCCAGCATAATGCCCCACCAGGAGGCCAGTACCAACATCAACTGCAATTGCAAGGACGCCTTTAAGCACATCAAAGAAGTTCATTCAATGTGCACCCCCTTGCCTTCACCAAGGAAGATCTGGACCACAGGAGCAGCCGCTTGGGCTGTGTGTACAATCGGTTCCAGTACATCCGCCGCCGCAACAGTCTGTACAACCTTAGAAGTTGTGCTCACAGCAGATGTGGCTTTGAATGCTCCGATTGTAAGTACCGTGAAGATTCCAATCTTTGCCAGATCACCCAGAATATCCAGCGTGTTTGCAGCGTCTTCCTTCGTGATCTGCTTTACAGTGTCCGTAGCCGTCTCAGTTGCCTTCTTAATCCAACCGGTTACCTTGTCTTTAATAACACCCATGAATGTCACTCCTTTCACATGTTTCACATGAAGAAAAAGGAAGACCCGTGTAGGGTCTCCTTTTCAGGTTTACTGATCGTCAGTCGTCGTTGCTGCCATCGTCAAAATAGTCACCGTCTCCGTCCTTGGAATCGTCGTCGCTGTTCCCGGTGAGAGCCTTGATCAATGCGTATCCGCCAGCTGCCAGGCCGGCTGTGACAATACCACCAGTAATGACTTTTTCGCCATTACTGCGGCGCTGCCACCAGTCGCCAATGCGCTGGAACAGATTCCTCTTGACCTGGATCTCCTGAGCCGGGTTAGCGGTCTGGTCGATCTTCGCAAGTTCGTTCTTGATGTCCATCTTGTTTTCCATGGGTCAACACTCCTTTCGTGATCAGGCTTCTGCCTGTCATTAATACCCGTGCAATTTTGGTGATCTTTCATAGAAAGACACTTCACCGTATAATCCTATTACTTATCGCCGTTGTTATCCCCGTCGTCCTTACGACGCTGGTTCAGAACCCAATCCAGAAGGCCGTTGATGATATCGTCAACGTCACGGCCTTCAAACGTTTCCATCTTAGGCGGCTCCACATAACCGCCATCTCCCTTACTTTCTTCAAGAGGATATCTCCCATGGGTTGGCTTGGGAGGATTCTGCTTCGCCTGCTCCATGGCGTTAATGCTGCCAATATCCGCCGCCAGGAGATAGGCGTACGTAGTAGCGATTTCCTCAGGATTACCGCTGATAGTGACGGTCTGGCCAAGACGTCCCTTAAACACTGCTTCCATTAAATATCACTCCTTAATATACTTTGTTGAAATGTTCACGAGGCTTGGAACTGAACTCGACTGCAATCGCGGCCGGACCAACCGAAGGAAGATCTGAGCCATAGATGAACTCGAACTCACAGTCGTCAACCCATTTGTTGAATCCGATGAGATTCCCCACGTCCGTATTCGGGAGGCCCATCTTATAGAAGACCTCATTCAACGACATATATCCGTCATCGCTGATCTCCTTTTGGATGAGCATCTGTGCCCGTTCGAGCGCTTCACGACTCGACCTGAAATATCTTCCGGTCATTGACTCGTACATCAGGTCATCGCCGTTTCCAGTCTGGATCACGGCGTGACAGCGCTCGATCTCTTCAGGGTTCTTGATGTACTCCTGTGCTGCCTTGTCGCGGATCGTCTTCTCTTTCCGCTCCCCAACGGTCTCTACTACCTTGTCCTGATAGACCTTGGACGCGTCTTGCGCCAGAGAATATGCGGACAACAGAGCCGCCTCAGTCTTCAGGCTCTTGACGTTCGAAGCGATTCCGCAAGCCAGAGAAGCGCCAACACAGGCTGCCGTCGGAATATAACATTTCCACGTTGCCTTGACCTTCTCTTGCCAGGTCAGCGGCTCGTCGCCCTTATCCATTTGGGCCTGCTCAAGCAGCAGAACTGCCTTAGGAGCCTGCTTCGCCGTGACTATCGCTGTAGCGACGGTACCTACACAGCTCAGGCCAGTGAGGATCTGAGTGGAGTGGTTTTTACACCAATATCCAACTTGCTTGCTGATGGTCTTCCAGGGAATGTTCTTAAGGCTATTGAGATTGATCACTTGCCGTCGTCCTCCTCATCCTTCTGCAATTTTCTGACAGTAATGTCAAGGTCATAGTACCTATCTCTCAACCTATCAAAACTATTGCTGAGGTACGTGTAATCGGATTTTATCATGTCAATCGTGTCGCCCATCTTCTTAATAAAGTAGATACACACACCAACAGCGATCAGCAGAGTTCCCACAAGAAAACCAAAGAACATTTCCATTACTCGTTGTCTCCTTTCGCTTTCTCCCGAACATCCTCATAAAAGTCGCACTTTGCAGGGTCTCCTCTACAAGTGCAGAAGTCCATTTCCTTCGTTCCAAGGCAGCGGCTCTCTTTGAAGTCGTAGCTGTAGCAGGTCTCCTTCGGAAGATCCACGGTCATTCCGCCAACTGAAGCCTTCTTTGCCGGTACCTCCTCCGGAATATCTTCTTGGACCTGCTCATAGAATGGGTTTCGGTTGATGCTGCTTGAAGAATCCTCAGTAAGATAGTCGATGAGTTCCTGCTCCCGATCAAGGCTCTTTTGGACTGCATCTTCATATGCAGCCTTGTAAGCCTTGAGTCGCTCGTCTTCAATCCTGCTCCCAGCAACCAGAGCAGCGATGAAGAAGCCCAGGGCGAATCCGCATACGCCACAGAGCAGTCCAGTGAGAATATCCATGGGTGTGCTCCTTTCTGCGCATATAGCGCTGTAGAAAAAGAATAGAGGAGCATTTTCGCTCCTCCATTAATAGCTGTGTTCGTTTGGTGAGAATATCAGCCCCAATACGCCTTGGAGCGCTCTTCCTTGGTAGGAGGAGCGTCCCAGTAACGCACCATCGGAGTATATCTCTCCATCACTGTCAGACCGTTACGGTCGAATTTCATGTGTGTGATGTCGAGATATTCGATTGGTGTGCATTGATCGAGCTGTTCCTTGAGCTTCCACTCCTCGTAGATCAGCTCACCCATATGCTTGTCAAGATCATTCCAGGGAATTACGTTAGCCATTCCAATTCACCTTTCTCCCACAACGTGGGCAATATTTATACCCATCACTTAAAAGAGGAAAGCCGCACGCCCCACAATTCCATCCTATAAAATTGGCTAAAAGACTTTGATTTTTGGTAGGTTTCACGGATTCTTGCTCTTTCAGAAGTACCGATCTCCCATCGGAGAATCCTTTTTCATACCCTCTTTCAAATATCCTATTGTGCTCCCAAAGCACTTCCTCAAGCTGGCTCTCAGTCAGTTCTGGTTCTTCATCCTCGAACCAATGTCCTTCTGTCAGACCCATCCCACTCACCTCGAATGTGTACCATAGTCTTGAGGGGACTCATATGAGTAGTCAAGATTTCCATGCGACGGATCTGCAATCATGACTACGCAGCTATAATGAGTCAAGTAGTATTTTCCGTTGATCATGATCTGGATTGTGTCACTGTTATCGTAGTCGCGCCACTGTGTTATGTAGCCTTCTACTATGTCTTTGTCTCCAAGGCGAATATAGGCGTAGGTGAATGTCTGAACATCCTTTCCGGCTACGACACGATTGCCTTGCGTCGGACTTGAGCAAGCGCAGAGAGTGAACAGAATAGCAGCGAGAAGTACGACTATAATAACTTTCTTCATTTTTCATCCTCCTTGTCTTGTTCTGGTTCCAGCTCCTCCCTGAGTAACCAGAGCAGCACTACTTCCCATGCTTTTACAGCGTTTTTGTCGGACGCTCCCTCGTCTTGTGTAAAGTACCAATTCAGGTACTCAATCGCTTTGGCAACTTTCTCCCTGTCAGGAATCCCAATCTACCTTCTTTCCACATTTCGGGCAGAACAGCGGAAACGATGACTCCCATCCAATTACCCATCCACAGGCACCGCACTTGTATGGTTCAACTATGCCTAGCTTTTTTATTGGCTTCATGGGTTCCAACTCCTTCAGCATGGCGATAGCACCAGGCATCTTCCATTTAATCAGTGTTAGCAGCTTGTCTTCGGTATACGGACAGCGAGCCCATCTTTCGTATGCTTCATCACAGATATCTGTGAGGCCTTGGATAACCTTCTCCAGTTCAGACGACATCATTCCTCATCCCCTCCAAGTATGGCAGTACACTGCATTCAGCTCGCGTTCCAGCGTCCTGAGCTCGTCATTACTAAGCGTTCCGGACACCAGCAGGTCGACCGTAGTCGTGCCATCGGAGCAAACCTTATAGGTGCCATACTTGCCTACGAGTTTAATTGTTTGCTCAACAGTTTCAAACTCGTAGGGTTCCTCCATGGCCACATTCACGATTGCCGGATCCACGGTGGTAGTCTGCTCCATTTCGCCTTTCTCCTTCTTCTCCTGTTCAGCGCACCAGTCAGAATATCCAGCAGGGGCTTTGCGTTCGCCAGACTCAATCTGGGCAGCAAGACGTTCCTGAAGTGTCGGTGCCTCCGTTTTCTTCGCCTCCTTCGTGATACTATCGTCGAGCTCAGGGAAGCTCGTACGATACCAGTAAGCGCTAGGCCCATGCCCAGAGCATTCAAAACCAAGTCTTTTCATGACGTGAGAAAGTCCGCTACCAAACTTGTGACTGTATCCGTTAGCGTGAATAAACGAGGCCAGCTCTGAAGAATTGATGCTGTGATTAATCGGAATCCCCTTCAAGTGATTGTACAGGAGCGCTGCAAATTCGAAGTCGAATCCGTTTCCATAGCTCATGTACCGAACCAATTCTTCAATATCTTTTTCGCTATAATCAGCGTTGACTCGCTCCCAAGTACCGTTCTTTTTCGATACACAAACGAACCCGAACTTGTGGAGCCAATGACTGGTTTTCGATTTGCTATTTGCGGTAGCTGATTGATCAACGAGTGGATCAACACAATATCCTTGACCAGCAAGGCCTGCAAGCACCGAGCTTGAGAAAATACTGTCACCGATCTTGACATGCTTGATGAGCTTATACAGATCTTTTGCGAACTTTCCATCAAACTCACGCGGCATTTGTTTTGCTCCTTTCAAATATCTGTCTTACTTATCAGCTTCCAGACGCTTCTTGGCTTCCTCCTGAATCCGAAGCTTGTCCATCTCGTTTTTAATCCGAATCTCCATGGTTGCACGTTTGGCCTTCCGGGCCAGGGCCTTTGCATCTTTCGCGAACTTACGAGCTTGAGCCTTCTTGAACTTCGGAGAATCCTCAACAGCCTTCTTCTTAGCGTCCTCGAACCGCTTGAAAGCAGCTGTCGATGATCCAAACAGCTTCTTGGTCACAGCACAGCAATATCCAGCATACTCACTGAATTTGCTGTCCTCAAAATCGGTTTGCTCGACTGTCACCTTGCTACCGTCTGAGAACTCCACTGTGGTGTAAGGCGGGTTGAACCACACCTTAACCGGTTTAACCGATTTAGGCGGAAGAGGGATAGTAAACTTGACGACGGGCTCATTCCAAATGCTTTCCGGAAGATTCCAGCCAGCCTCGACAGCTTTCGTGCGCCAGTCGACCGGATTAATTTCATTACGAAGCTGCTCGAGTTCATAAGATGACATGGAGCAGATCCGGTCAATATCAGTCTCAACAGGAAGCCGAGAAACAATAGTCTCCGGATGAGCCCCATAGAGAATCCGATCATCAAGCTTACGGAGAATCTCCTGAGGAATCGGAGGAACTTTGTTTTCCTGCCTCTGGGCGTTGATTTCCAATTCGACTTGATTAGCAATATCTTCAGCTAGTTCAGTAAGCTCGTCGTCACAAATGGTAGGAAACGCCTCACCGACGGCCATATGTGCACACTCGTATACGATGTTTTCAACCCACTTCACAAAATCCATTTTGTTTGCTCCTTTCAGTTCATAACGTTTACAGGGTAAAAGTATCGTCCTTTCACCCACTCACGAGGGTAAACGCCACGGGTACCAGGCTTGATACCCGTGGCCAGCTTGTTGAAGCACACCTCACAGTAAATATCGCACGTATCCTCGTGAGGGAGTGCCATGTGTCTAGTCTTGTGCTTGCACTTCGGGCAGTAGATCGCGTCGAAATTGCGCTTCTGCTGCCTGAAGTAATTGCGTTTTTCAGCTCTGTTCACCGTTGTCGTCCTCCCCATTATTATCTGCCGCAGACTCAAAGGCCTCGATCAACGTATTCACGAACTGGTCCATGTGCTCACGAGGACCGATATCAGGGTTCTCTTCCCGGATGCCCACAAATACAGTGGTGACGAAGGTCATGAATTCACGAATAGAATCCAGATCCTCGTCGGTGCAACCATCCTGGAACTCCTTCAGCCCATGGAGGACCTGGCTCATGAGTACCACAGGGCTGGCACCCTTCTTTTCAAGCTCGTTAACTGCCTGCTCGAGATTCTTGAAAATATCCTCGACAGGGAGCCTCAGCTCCTCTGTCTTGCTCTCGTTGGTGATGTAGTCCTTCAGTTCGATGATGTTGTCCATGTTGTTGTACTCGTTGCTCATTTTGTTTGCTCCTTTCTTACTCCACAGTCCTCTCGGACAGAACCAACACAGCAGTATCCCGGCAGACCCACTCAGGGGCGTCAGAAGGAATGGAAATCAGGAAACGGGTAGCAATTGGAGTCATCTCCTCAACCTTGAGAACATTGTGATCCTCGACATCGAGCCAATTCTTTCTAAGGTACTCGTAGGCATCGGCCAACGTTCCGAAAATATGTTCCACGATTCCATGGGTGCTATCACAGAGCGAGTCGTAGATTGTCCCGGTCAAGAGATAGACCTTATTCACGGCGGTGCTCCTTCCATTTAGTCGCTTTACGAAGTTGGGGGCTAGGTTTTCCTCCAATCCAAACCCGATAGACGTACTCGTAATTCCATGCCTCAGTGATCTCACCGACTAATAGGTAGTCGCGAACCATAGGGTCATCAATATCTTTTGCTCCAGGTGTAATGAAGTCAAATCCATCATACTCAAGCTCAATGAGCCGGCCTTGGTATTTAGGATTTGTTCGTTCAACATGAAACTCTTGCCAAACATGTGTTCCCTTATGAATCTCTCCGGATTGGATCATTTCAAGACATTCGGTCGGCTTTAGTACGTGAATATCCATCACAGATCCTCCCAATGTTTGACGACGTTCGAAATGCCGTTGAAGGTTGACACGGCAACATCAACCACAACAGCCGTCAGTACGCCCTTCTTCAGGTCACCCTTGTACTTGAGGCCCTGCCAGAGCCCAGCAGCACCGGACATGGCCATGGTCCCTTCCTCGAACATCTGGGCTCGGAAACCCTTTCCAAAGACAGACAAAGCCCGCAGAAGCTTGGGTCTGTCATCCGTACGAATCTCCGTACGCTTTCCGTCGATTGTCTCCACCACATACGCTTGCTGCACCTTGGGCGGTTCATTCCAGTTGCTCATTTCGTTTGCTCCTTTCATTACTGCACATCAAACGATTCAATGATGAACTTCTCGAAAATATCCGTTCCTTCTTCTCCGTCATCGGATTTGAAATACATGATGTCGCCAGGCTTCCAATCTTTTGAGAGCTTTCCAACAGCGATTTGGGCTTTCTTTAAAGATGAATAGGTCCCTACAACTGATGATCCTTCCTTGCCAATGGCGTGTACTTGATAGACCTTACGATTGAACACCATGCGCTGTCTCCTTTCAAATCGTCTCGTATCCGTTAAGGCTCAGCCATTTGGTCATCAGCCTGGCGAAGTCCCCCTTTCCGAGTTTCACCCACTTCACGACTTTATTATCAACTGTGTTGATGATCGACCACCGGGTATCAGACTTTTGCAAAATGAAAAGAGAATCCTCTGTATCGATGTAGGCCCATGGCTGATTGCGTTCCCATTTTTCAACTTCAAGAATCGCTTCCACTAGCTCTTGCTGGCACTTGCACAAATATGCAAGTTCCATAAGTTTATCGCTGAACATTCTTTGCTCCTTTCACTTTGTCGTTCTCTTCCCAATTAACCGGTTTGCGGCTATCTTCATTCACTGGCTCCATTAGGCAGGTGTTGCACGGCTCATTTGTCTCTGATTCATCATTGTGAATGCAGGACGGACACCATTTACTGTAATCCACAATCTTTAGGCTCATAATATAACTGCCCCCTTTCCTTTGTATATGGATACGCAATGTTAATCAGTTTGTTGATCATCCTATCCGGGAATCTCGGTTCCATAGCTGCATATTGGTTTAGTCTGCCCAATATAAGCCACACACCGAGGTTCGGATCGTCCTTGGCCTTCAGATTCAGCTCGTTTTCAGAGCTGGAATCCCTCCTTTTCAGAACCCAGCAGGCCGAATATCCATAGTCGATGAATGCTCTCTTGGCCGCTTCCTCCTTGGAATCGGCGTGGTATACGCACCACTCTCCTTCCTTGTCGTGGTCATTGATTGCTAACACAACAAACGCAGGCCTTGGGTCTTTCTTGTAGTGCCCTTCTGCAATGGTCTTTCCAAGCGTCGTGAAGACTGCTGGAATATAACCATCACGGGCGAATGTTGTTGCTCTCATTCTTCTTCATCATCTTCCTCAACGTAGTTCCCATGCTCAAACAGCTCCTTCAGTTCGGCCATGAGTGCATCAGCCTTTTGGCGGTGGCTGCACTCACCACAACGCCGAGTACACGGCTTGTCACACCAGGCTTCGGCACGAGCGATCTTGTCCCGAAGAGTATTCATCTGTGCCATCACAGGATCCATCGGCTTACGTCCTGCCATCATTGCACCTCCTTATAATTCCAGTTGTAGTTATGGCTGTAAAGACTCTTGTTATAGACATACTGGAGTATATCTTGCGATTCGCTAATTATCAGTTCACTCCCATACACGCTGGCTTTGTTGCAATCCGTTACCACGCATAGCAGATAGCTTATCGTCTTAGGTTTTTCGTTCACGCCAACCACTCCTTTCAAATATCCATCTTGAGCTGTACGGCGTGAGGTTCACGCTTCTTCTTTTCGAAGCGCCCCTCCCGTGCGAACTTGTTGTAAACCGCAATAACCTGATAGTCAGGCATGCGGTCTACTTTGACACGCCAGGTCGCGTTAGGATACGCACTGTAGAGCCATTGCCGCATCTGATCAACGGTCATTTCGATTCGCCTCCTTCGTCCTCATCTCCGAACGGGTTATATGGATCTGTTCTTTGCAACCACTTTTCAAGGTCCTTAGGCATGACAACATAGTTGCCGTCCTCATATGAACTGTACCTGTAAGAACAAGACTCCACGAAAATCGCTGTTCCGTTCTTCTTGACAATCCTCAGGATTTCATCACCAGTGAGGATTTCGACGAATATAACAAGAACTTCGTCGGCCATTACTCCGGTCATCGTTTTGTTGCCGGCGTAGTCGATGGCAAAGATCTCCTGATTCTGCATGTGGGTTTCCTCCTTACTCAGCACGTGTCCAGTCGCTCTCGTCGAATATCACGAGACTTTCCGCCCCGTCATACTCATGGATTTGGAACAGTTTCCCGAGCGGCACCCACTCAAGCACAAGGCCACTGACTCCTCCCATGTAGATATCGTCAGCGATACCCATCTCCTTGAGGGCCTTCTCAATGTAGTCGATGAGGGTATCGTACCAAATTGCCGCTTCCGCATAATCCGAGAAGTCGTCAGGAGCCTCAGCTTGCCCCTTGAGAAACTCTTCAACAACCCGACGATCGTAGGCAATTTCCGGATGAGAGCACGTCCAGGTGCTCCAGCCAGCTCCATAGCCATAGGAAACCAGAACAGCAATCGCGGTGTGATCGTCGTTGTAATAGAAGTTAGCCATTTCCTTTGCTCCTTTCTTATCTGAACCACCACGCCAATATCACAATCCCTACCATCAAAGAAAAAGAGAGCAGTGCCTTAATCAAAGCACTGCCCTCGCTCAGCCAACTCTCGCCCACCTGTCTTCCAGATTGGTCTCGGTAGAATCGATAATCCAAGGATATCCCTCCTCGATTCTCACGTAGTCCAGATTCCCCATGTCCACAATTGTCTTACACCAGTTCTTGCGCTTGGGATTCCGTTTATCCCTACGGAACCGGCGCTTCAGGGACTCGCGTTCACTCCATTGAATCTGGTAATTAGTCATTGGACTCTTCCTCCTTCTTCTCAGTACGCCACATAACACCCTGGAGAACCCCGTCAGAATATCTGACGTAGAGGGTCAGGTTGAGCCTGATGCAGATGTCTACAATCGTCATCAGGACCCGCTGACGTTTGGAGGGCATTTTCGTGGGAAGGTTAAGGGTGATTGATTTGATACCCTCAGCCTTCAAGTGCACGAAGGTTGTGAGCAGGTCGTCAAACATTGTGTCGGGATGGGTTTCCTTGGAGAACCGAGAGGCAAGTTCACGAAGAGACAGATCGACCTGGTACGACATGCGATTGCTCCTTTCATATCGTGTCCTGTGTCCTGAAAGAAAAACAGTAGGGAGTGTCTCTAAGCTCCCCGGTTGGCCAAACCGTTCGTCTCAGAGATCACTCCCTTCATCTAAGGCTGTGTAATTTTGGTGATCACTTTTTAAACAGCCAATACAGCCCAATGAGCAGAAGAACCAGCCCCGTGTATTTCGCAAACACAAACAGGTCAATCGCCAGTCCAAGCAGTGTCATCATTGCTATGCCTCCTTCCAAAAATAAAACCCATGAGGCGTGGCATTTTCTTGCACACCTCATAGGTCAGGAACTCACTCCTTGTAGTCACTGTTCCAGAACAGCTCTGTAAGCAGACTCATCAGCTTCTTGCGCTTCGCCTCGAGCTCTCTGTAGTGCTTGGAATTCTCCGGGCACATACTTTGCTCCAGTTCGATCGTTTCAATCGCTTTCCGAATCTCATTCATAGCATGCATGGTTCAGTCCTCCTCAATTTTATTTGGGTTCCATTATAAGGAGTGTTAAAGTGGTGAAAAATAAAAAGGGGAGCCCGCTTATTCAGCGGACAGCCCTTTTCAGGATTTCGTACACATCATAAATGATGCTTACGGGCCAGAGAACCAAGCCAACAGTCGTGTACAATGCATACATCACGCCCACGCTGATGGAGTATGCTAACTTGTTGTCTCCAAGGTACTTGAAGATTTCGTTTTCCCACTCCATCAACTCATTACGCTGTCCAAACGCCACGACCATCACATAGATTACTCCGATCGTAAGATACCAAATCATGGTACCACCTCCTCATTATGAGCCATGCTAAAATGGAGAAAAATAAAAGCCATGACCCTTGTTGGGTCACAGCTTTCGGTCCTTATTGCACCTCAGTGAAGTTGTTCTTCGCCATCATCTCTTCGATGATTTCGTTCCAGTCAGTCTTGGCCATCTCCTTCAGAATATCCTTGGTGACCTTGGTGGACCACTTAACAACTTTCCGCCTATACGGCTTCGAGAATGTCACAGCGGTCATCACCAGATCGTACAGGATCTTACCGGTGAAGATTGCCAGAGCAATTACCAGGTACACTTCAAACGTAGTAGTCATGGGTCATACCTCCTTCATTTCGGTAACCTTTCGGTTCCGTTATAAGGAGTGTAATTTTGGTGAAAAAAATGGGCTGGGCTCAATTGCCCAGCGCCATCTTTGCCCATTTGTCAAGGTCGGGCTCAAGCTTTGCTTCGGTGAGTGTATCATCAAATATGTTCACAGGATAGAAATAGATGTTTCCGTGCCAGATCTTGCGCCAAACCTTGTCGTCAGCGTCATCCCATTCAGGGCCATACCTTTTCCCTGCAATGGAATACTTTACGGCATTGATCAAGCCTAAGATCTCCCATGTTCCATTGATTTCCTGTGCCATGTTTATAGCACCTCCTTCATTATAAGGCGTGTAAAAATAGAGAAAAAAAAAAGAATAGGGGCTGCTTACGCAGCGAGCCCCTTCCTCCGAGCCTCTTCCATCATCCGGTTGTTCCGCTCCATGAGTTCCTTGTTGAGATCTTCCTCAGGTCTGTCGCTCTTAGCTGCTTTCTTCTGCTTAGCCTTTTCATAGGCGTTCACAGCAGTCATAGCCATAAGCGCACAAGCGCTGAAAATAATCCAACCAGTCATCATTGTAGTTTCCCCCTTCAATGTATTTGGGTTCCATTATAAGGAGTGTTATTATGGTGAAAAAAAAAAAAAATAAGCTATGATCATAATGGTTAACCATTCGTTGCATACATTAATGCACATATATGCAACGCGTTATTCAAAGGATGCTTGAGTTTACTTTCTATCCCAAGTCTTTGCCTATCACCCAGAGATCTTGCTTGCAATCTCTGTTCTAGGTGACATGATGCTGCCTGCTTAGTCGCTTTTTTCATTCAGCGCCACCAATTTTTCATTGGCCGGTCGTCGCCCAGACTTTATCCTTTTCATTATATGCCTTGTAAATTTGGCGAAAAAAAATGGAGACCCGCTTATTCACAGCGGATCTCCATTTCTGCGTCGTAGGTCCATATAGTATCACGTTGGATTCTCAGTTTCAGTTCTCTGTTTGAAAGCCAGATTTTCAGCTTGCGAAATTCAGCAACGATCCGATTTTTGGTCGTGCCTTCCAAACGAAAGCTTTGAATTCCATGGCAATCATACAGAGAATAGATACACCAGAGTTTTTCGACCTTGAGTAATACCATGTTATCGCCTCCTTCATTAAAAGGCGTGAAAATATGGTGAAAAAAAAAATAAGGCTTGTTTTTTCAACGAAGCCTTATTCCGAGCGGGAACCATGTCAGTTCCTACTTACGGCTTTTGTTTCGCCCAACTGGGAATGATTCCACCGTTCTGCTCAACATAGTATCCAAAACCTGCCAAGCCGATCATAGTGAGACACCTCAATACGCCGTCACCGGTGATCCGCATCTTCCCCTGGTCCTTGCTGGACCGGAGTTCGTACATCTCACGGAGACGCTTCTTGATTTCGTCCCTCTCTTCCTCGGTTGTCGAGTAATGGAGATTCTGCTCCAAACGAATGATTTCCAAATCCAAGGGGTCTTTCTTCCAAAATCCCATAGTTAGCTCCTTTCGTTCCCGCTCATTAATAGACATGTTTTTATGGTGGATTACCAGTTGAACCCATAAAGCTCATATACATAAGCTCTACCCGTATCTCTTTTCTTCTTACTCTCTGTGATCAAAAAGAATAGGGGCTGCTTCCATAGCGAGCCCCATCTTCTCAGGTCTGATTCTGGTTACTGTCCTTCATGAGCCAGTTCCGGAACCTGATCCTCAATGCTTTGAATCCATCACGTGTGCACCCAATCAGGGTGGTCACGAGACCAATCACAGCAAAGAAGCATACAAGTTCAAACAGAAACGTGAACATGATTCTTCACCTCCTCATTAAGAGGAGTGTAAAAATGGTGACAAATTAACGGCTGCGTTTCTTATTGTTTTTCGGATTACGCTGAAAACCAAGCGATCCGACCATTCCGGCTCCAGCGCCGGCGATACCACCAGCCACAGCTAATTTTCTCATAAGATCTCTTCTTGCATAATTAGCATCATGAGCAGAAATAGCCCTAGCCAAATTGGCTTCGTGAGCCTGACCTCTCAACTTGTAATTCAAGACGTCTGGTTGTTTCACACCAGTACGTGCGCTATATACTCTTCCGATAATCGATTTATTGTAATCGGTGTTGTTAATCCTCTCACGTTCTTTATTGTAATTATCTACAATATTGCGCAGATTGTCATCAAATTTCATATTAGCAAGTTTTATTCCACCATAAGTAGCAAGGCCAGCAGCAATAACCGAAGCAGCGGCCGCTGCTCTCCTAAGCCGAATACTATTCCGAGCTTTCTTCTGCTCCTCAGCAGAAGAATTATGATACTTATCCAAATTTCCCTGAGCTTCAGCATACTTATTGCGAGCTTTCTCCAGTTTACGGTTCTGCCGCGCTGTCCCCTCACCGATGATGCGACGATCGAGACGAGAAACCTTGTTATAAGCCCGATTCATCCTACGAATCTGCTGTTTCTCGTAAATATCCCTACCACGGGTTTCCTGGCGCTCACCAACACCATAGTGCTCTCGCCCCTCAGCAGTCAGAGTACCATCAGGATTCTGGTACTTACGTTCTCCCCAGTGCATACCCTTTTTTCCGTAATGCTCGAGGTAATTCGGATCGCATTGCATTGATCCAATATAGTACATTACTCAAACGCCTCCTTATTCAGCTTATAGGCTACGAAGGCGTCCATCATCGCAGCCACAGCGTCAATCTTCTGGTCATAACGATTCTTTGCGAGTTTACGATTACCGTTCGTATCCTCTATTGCAATGGAGTTTCCCATACAAAACTGCATAAGACTCTGGTCGAACAGCAGCAGCCTGTCCTCAGCCAGCTTCCTAAGCTCACCAAGTGGCACGGATTCCGTCTTTGCCCCCTGAATAACCTTCTCGACCCCAAACGGGCCGTTCTCTCTGGTCCATCTATCCACAAAACTGGTAGCATTGTACGGGTCAAACCCGAAACAAATTACGTCGTACTCACACTGGGTAATATAACGGTCAAGGTCATCATACACATCCATCAGGTCGAGCACTGAACCCGGCATAACCACCAGACTGTCCTCGGCCATAAAATCCTCATACTTGACTCTTAGTGCACTAGGCAGCCGAGCCATCGTATGATCTGTGATGTAGCAATGCGTCTTGACACCAAAATATCCCCGTTCGAGCGGGAACATGAACGTAAATGCACAGAAGTCGTCACCTCTGGACAAGTCAGCTCCCATAGCACACGGAAGCTTGTAGAATTCCCGCTTCTTATGAGGCAACGTCTGCTCGTAAGTAAAGAAATATGTCTGTCCTTCCAGCGGAATACCGAAACGTTTTGCTAGCGTATCGTTTCGACTGGCCGGAGCCTTCTCGATCCTCTCAACCTCCTGCTGATAGGTCTCGTAGGTAACGGTGTATCCAAGATTAGGATTGGCTTTCGGCCACATCGCCGGATTAGCTACTTCGGCAATATCATCGAGCTTGTACCACCAGATCGACACATGAGGATTCTGGTAATCGCCCTTAAGAATTGACATCAGCTCCATCTTGATCGTGTCACCAGGGCCGTTACGGGTGGTTCCCTCAGAAGATGTAGCCAATATCACATAGTCTTCAACTTTGGCGCTACCCTGTTCAATAGCGCCAATAACGTCTTCACGAATATCGCAGGAAAGCCATTCGTCGACCGTAGCGACCTTGTCTCTACGACCCTGAACGGCGTCAATAGACATCGGGCGAACCTCCAGAAGGGACCCCGTTAAGAAATTCTGGATGCCTTTCTTGGTAGAAGCCAGTTTCATCCGATTAGCCGGATTGCCTGTGGTATTCTGGAGGCTGCCCTCAGTGAGGAACTTGTAAAGTGGCCCTCTTGCCCTAGTGATCGCTGTCCGAATCGGCTTCAGCGTCTCATCCGCCTGTTGCATGGTGGGGGCAACGGCCAATTGCACGGTGGTGGTTGTGTCCACGTTGAGAAAATATGACTGGATGCAGGAAGCGTACATGCTCTTCGCTGCACCACGCCCCACTATCAGGAACTGCTTGTTTACAAGGCGTTTCTTGATTTTCTTGCGGATATACCTGCCACCGTGGTTGTCCGGGGAGGGAACATAGACCGTTCTATCCACAAAATAATACCATCCGAGAAGCTGCTCCGCCCAAAGTTTGAAGGTCGGGATGAGTCTCATCTCGCTACCGTCCGTGAGTGTGAGCTCGTTTTCGCAATACTTGATGAATCCTTCAACTTTGGTCTCGTCGTAGTAATATCTCGGATCACGGATTAGCTGGTCGATGCGGTTCATCTCCATCTCGACCTCATGGTTCACCGGAATCTCACCACGCAGAACCGATTTCCGGAACTCTCCGTAGTATTTCGGCGTTACTTTGTTGGATAGAACGGCCATTTGTTTCACCTACCTAAATATCACCAACGAGGAGGATAGGGCGGCATATAGTCGTAGCTCCGAGGGCCATAGTCACGGCTCACATAACGTCCGTTCATGCCTCTGCCACGACGACCGCTCATACCATCGTCATACTCGTATTCTTCTGCTTCCTTCATGGCCTTGTACGTCGCAAGGCTCTTCATAGCATGGGCCAGCATATCGACCCGCTTCAGATCCGTTTCGGACATCTCCGTGCCGGCCTTCAGCTTCTGCTCGATCGCTTCGAGCTCCTTACACATCGTCTTTTCAAGAGACTCAAATTTATCCACAAATCATCCCTCCTTATGCCAGTCTCGTGACTTCCACATTGAGATTCCTTAGGTTCAGTGCCGGTGCAGGAGTAGTAGCCGGAGTCTCGCTCACAGAAGCGTTCTCCACGGCCACCGTGTAGCAGCACCCCTTAGGAACATCAACAATCGCAAAGCCGCTCACGTTCCAATACTGATCAGCAGCGGCAGGAGTTGCGGCAGCGATGCTTGTGGGAACCACTTCCCCACCGATTGCGATCGCCAGCTGGATTTCACCCGCGGTACCACCTTCCGGAATGGCAATGTTGCCATCAAAAGAAACACGGTACCTAGCAAAATTAGCACAAGGATTGTTCACGATGCCACGGAGCGTCAGAATACCGCTCCCAGGCCTGTGAATGACATAGCCACGATTGCAGCCGATTGTGGTATTCAGCACCGCACTGGCACCCGGCTGAATCAGCTGAACTTCATTGTAAGTGTATTCCGCCATTTCGATTCCTCCTCAATAAGTATGAGCCAACGCGCTCAACATGATTTTGGAATCAGACGTTACCGCAGCCGCAGCCGCAGTTACCGAAGGTCTGGCCACAGCAGTTGGGATTCTGGACCACATAAGCGGGGACAGGAGTCGGAGCAAGATACCGCTCAAGAGCAGCGGTCTGCGCTTCATTATTGGCCAGAATCTGAGCAGTCTGAGCGCTCTGGGAAGCGGCAAGCTGAGCCATAGTGAGCTGGTTCTGGAGGTCGGCGATCCGCTCATTCTTGGCATCGATCTTATCCTGGCACATCACGTCGAGGATCCTCTGAGTGGAAGCGTTGTTGGCCTCAAGAACATCCCTCAGGGCGGAGGAAATGGCATTCCTGTCGGCACAAGCTTCCGTAGCGACTGTATACTTAAGATCGGCAACACCAGCACGGTTCTCGCAGCAGCAATTCTGCATAGCAGACTGGAGGGCGAACGTCTGGTTCATGTCAGCCATCTGGCGGCTGTTAGCAGAGATCTCAGCCTGAGCAAAGCCGTTCGTGATGGCATTCTGGAGGCCGTTGATACCGTTGGTCAAGGTGGCCTGGTCAAAGCCGCGCTGAATATCGTTAGCAGCGTTGTTGCCACCACCGAACCCACCAAAGCCATAGCCGTTGCCACCCCAGCCGAAAAGAGCCAGAAGAATCAGGATGAACCAAGCGCCATTGCCGCCAAGGAAACCGTCATTAGCACCATAACCACCGCCATAAGCAGGAGCAACAGGCATGTACATGTTACCATTCTCAGTAGTCATCGATTAAGTCCTCCTTCAAATATAAGTCGTTCGAGCAAACGTGTAAGGAGTTAAACGAAAACTTAGCAGCCCAATGGAATCGCCCTCTTCCATTTTGAATTAGAAAATAACCGACTTATTCGCCGGCGTTTTCTGCGGGTTCGTGCGTCCAGACGTGGCGCTCGACCACGCCCTGCTCGATGGTGCCCCACTCGATGCTGTCCACCTCGAAACCGTCCGCATTGGTCGCGGCAGAAGCGCAGTACAGGTGGAACTGACGCTCCATCTCCTCGCGGGTGCCGTAGCGGTTGTTGACGGTCTGGGGCTGTCCACCTTTGATGGATTTCCGCTGTGCGTAGTAGGTCATGGGTCATCGCTCCTTTCAGTTAGGTCGCAATCCAAGAGTAAGCCGGGACACCGTTTGTCACGGTGACTTGCAGGGTGTAAGTGCCGTCAGAAGATGGCGCATCCGGGAGTTCGTTTGTGATGTCCTGCACGCCGTATTCGATGACCAGATTTGAGAAGGAACATCCGGTACGGAAGTAGAGCCCAAAGCCGACTCTCATGTCCGTTGTAAATGTCCTGCGGATACTCGCATAGCCTCCGCTGTTGATTGTTGCAAGGAGATCGCTACTTATTGCAGGAGAATGCGGTGTCGTGCCGTCATAGGTAAACATCCACACGCCGCACTTGTTGCTTGACTGCGAGTATGTCCCGGAGATGACCCGGAACCATATCTCATAGGTTCTCCCTGCATACAGCACAGCGTCCTGATTCACATGGTTTGCGGTAGGACTGTCATTGTTTGTCGCGACCAGTCCATTTGTAACACTAACGCAACGGAATGCTCCTCCCGTTTTTGTTCCGTTCAGAGTTACCCGCCGACCGGATTTTGTAATCGTAACGCCATTGTCCGTACCAGTAAACTGCGGCCCATATGCCTTGACAGAGAGCGCATCCGCCGCAGATCCTTCAATGGCGTTGATTTCTTTCTCCCTCGCCGCCGTCTCTGCCGCAATCACTGTATCCCTCTCAGCAAGCTGTGCCGCCACGGTGGTCTCCGCAACGTTCGTGCCTGGAGTGATGGCAGTTCCGGGCGCGATCGCCTGTGTTGCCTTATAGAGTGCGCCGTTTACAGTCAGCAGATCGCCAACGGCGTGGGTGCTGGCGGCTGTGGATCTGTCTGCCGGGGCGATGTTGTTGCTATCGGTGACATCCTCGCAAAGGAACTCGAAGATCAGCGCATCTGCGGTCAGCTGACGGAAGTAAAAGCCGAAGCCGATCTTTGTCGGCTCGCTGAAAGATCTCACACGCTCCCATTCGGTGATGCCGTTGTTAATGTCAGAGATTATCGTGGTTGTAAACTGCGTCCCAATTGGGGCAGACTGGCTTGATCCTTTCAGCAACAGTAACAGCTCTGATTCCGTAGTGCCGGCCAGTGCAGCCGTGCCGGAGATGTACTGCACCGTAAATTTGTAGGTATGCCCGGCGTCCAGTTCATACTCCACCATGCTGTCATTCGGGGTCCAAGTGCCAACGTAGCTGACACCGTTCTGAATGGACACCATAGCGGTTCCGGAACTACCAACTGCATCCACACGCACACGGTTTCCCCAGCTCTTGGAAACCCGAACCTTGTTGCCCGTCTGCACAGACCCCGGCTTGCCGTAGGCTTCCACCGGGAGCGCCCCAAGCTTCGCCGTCAGCGCCGCCTTCGCCATGGTTGTGGCATAATCGGTCTGTTCTGCCGCTGTAACATCCAACAGGGTCAATTCGTACTCCGCATTGCTGTAGGTAGTCTCCTTCGCACACCACAGCCAAACGGACAGATCCGAGCCGTCATCGCTGGTGAAAACACGCAGTATCCAGCCCTCGTCCTCGATGCGCTGGGTAAGGTGGGCTGGGAAGGAGTCTGTTGAATTTGATTTGTATGGGCCAACCGCAATTGTATGTTCCGCAGAGTGCGCCGTGTTTAACGTGGCCGAACCACTCATCAGCCGAAACTGATAATGGTACTCATGCCCCATAATAGTATTACATCCAGCTATCCGTTGTGCGGCTGTAGGAGCGGAGGTTGTGGTCAGCAAATTGCCAACCATGCGAACGAAGAAGTTCCCGGTGGACACGCCGTTCAGCTTGACCCTGTTCCCGTTTCGGGTCACGGTCACGCCAGCCACGGTTACGGTCTGCTCTCCGGGAACCCAGCCCCAGTCTACATTCCCGCTACCATCAAGGATTGCTGTCTTGGTGGTGTCGTAGCGGACAGTTTCGTCCGTAACATCAACAAGCCAGATGTCAGAGAAAGTCACAGAAGCGGCAGGAGTTGCTGACATGGTAATGAATAGTGAGATCCTTTTTGTGTACGCGTCGATTGTGCAATCACAAAATCCATCACCGCCGTTTCTATCGTCAGAAAGACGGATCCATTCTGCGATGCTATCCGCATTTGTCTGAAGTCCACGAAACACAACTCTGATTGTGGGTGCTCCACTAACACGCTCAGACTTTGCATGGAGGCGATAAGTATGCCCGGGAATCAAATGGGACTGCACCCAATTTGAGGAAGTCTGCAAACAACGGTATGCACCGCTTGTGGATGTGACTGTTACCGTCTGGTTCTCGGTATCAACGGCGTAAGTTGTACCACCGCCGTAGACCTCTGTGAAATCTTCCAGTGTAATCAGATTTTTGCCATGCCCACGGCTGATAATGCTCACTTTGGTTCCCAGCTCCGCAGCATCCGAAATCACGATTTCTGCAACCCGTTCCTCAAGTTCTTCAATCGTCGCTTTAAGACTGTCAAGGCTAGGCACGATGGATCCGGCGATGTCGATGACACGATCTCCTCTGCCGGAAGAAACATGACCTGTGAGCATAAGAACAGTGGTAACTGAGTCCCCATCGATAAGCTTGATCTCAACCCGGATAGCTCCGGGATGCCGGTAGGCTTCATGGGGGAGGACCACAGAACAAGTGTTGTTGGAGACTTCGCCGGTAAGAGGACCGATGGAGGCACCTTCTTTAACAAACACCACATAGCCATTACAGGAGAGACCAGAAAGATCAATCTCCTCCTGGCCTCTGTACAGAGATACGTTTACTCGATGAGCGTTCTGGTCATCATAGTAAAGCGGATGCTCCGCGTTCTGCGATACGATACCTTTAAGAATATCCACACGATAGTTAAGGTCAATGATCAAAGAGGTTACCTCCTCCCGTATGTGTTATACACCTGCTGAATCTGCTGGTCGGAGATACCTCTCGTCTGCTGCAAATATCGCAGAATCTGATTTGGATCGTTCTGAATGCTTGCCGGAATATCCGGAAAACTCTGCTTAACGAACGCAGCAGGATTCGTCATAGCCTGCATAATATACTGCATCTTCTGAATAGGGTTCTGAAACTGGGGGCCTCCGCTCATCTGAGGCTGCTGAGGAGCTCCCATAAGCTGCTGGTACAGAGGATTCATCTGTTACCACCCCTGTTTTTAGCTTCATTTTGATTCGGAGAAGTGAGCATTTCAAGGATCTCGTTCTTCATCGTCTCAAGATCGTCCTTAGTCACGTACTTAGCGTCGTGAGGCTCTTCAACCGTAACAGCGGCAGGGAGAGACGACATCTTCTGGTCTTCCATTGTGTAATGAAGCTTCTGAAGAGGATTCGGCATGCCCATAGGATTCACGCTCTTAAGGTAGATCACCGTATCGTTCGTATCCCACAGAGCAATCGGCTGACCAAGAGGCCAACCAGCAGGAAGCTGGTAAGCCTTCGCGCCAACTTCACCGTCGACCCAGATGATTCCGTTTGGATTGACAGCGGAAGATTGGTTCGGCAATGCACTGGAGGTGTTATAAGGCTGCTGAGTAGGAACTCCAGTGTACGGATAGTAAGGACCAGGATTATACATCCAATTACTGTAAGCCATTCAAACGATCTCCTCTCATCTGATTCTCCAAAAGAAAGAAGGAATCTCATCACCGGAATCCCAACTGTCGAAGTAATCGCCGTCAATGACTGCAACGGCGTGACTGCCGGTTCCGATGATGTACGTCCCTTCCGGATACATCTCACAGAAGTCTCGGACTGTCGTACACTTTGGGCAAGTGCTTGGCAGAAGAAACGGCTCGAATCCTTGCATCTTCAAGTAATGACCCCACACAGCGTCAGCAGAAGGCATGTTAGCATCCCTTCGACCAACCCCGCATAGTTCGTCATACACCTGATACCAGCTCATGTTAAGAGCGAAGCATAAAGCTCGGATTACGCAATCAGGAACTTGCTTATGCTGAGGATTCGGGTTTACATTAACCCACATCCCCTGAAACAGCCTCCTGTTCGTCCTTCCACGGCTCCTCATAACCCATAGCCCGATTGCTGTCGCTGTAGCCTTTTGTCGTCGGGTCAACCACGACACCAGTCAGACAGAGCATCATAAGGAAACAATTAACGATCTGCATCACGGTATTCTGAGTGACCTCAGGAAAAACATCAAACATACCAAGAATTGTGTAGATAAAGGAGACGATGCAGCTGAAGAACGAAGCCAGCCACACTTTATTCTTAAAACGAACCTTCCAATTTACCTTCATTTTGATCCTCCAATCTTAGTCGCCAGGTACTGTGTCATCTCAGCGGTTGCTTCCTCCATCTTTGAGTTGTTACTGCCAAGATTCGAGTATTGAGTAATGGCCATCAGGTATTTACAGATGGCCACCAATCCGTCCCGCGTTTCTTCCTGCGCTTTCTTTGCATCGGCAATGATCATTTCATGATTGTCTAGTCGACTTTTGTCTCTATCGAGGTTTCGCTCGATCTCTTTGAACCGAGGTTCCAGCTTGTCAATGACCTTCTGGCTTACCTCTTCGGCAAAGTCCGGTTTCTCTGACTCGCGCTGCCTTCTCTTCCGATCCATGATAGTTCGGATAGCGTCATACACTTTGTACACAACAATGAACAGGATGCACAGCGCGATAAAACCATAGAGAGTTGTCCACAGTACGGTAGGAGTAAGACCTTCTACAGTCGGCATTAGTTACCACCCACTTTCTTTGACGGCCTTACCTCACCGTCAAGAACCAAAATTGTTGTTTTCTCGGTTCCTTCAGTGATTTGAACCGTAATAGATACCGGACCAATCGTTTCATAGACTTCGTCCGGGAAAACCACCGAACAAGAGTTTAATTCCTCGTTAAAAGTCAATGATTCTTCGATTGTAATGTTGCTGTTGATGTGCGTGAAATATGCTTTTCCAGTAGCTCCAACAGGAAACAGCCCATAACGAAGACGAACCGTCAGTTCATGAGCTGCTGAGTTGGCATAGAAAAGAAGCTGATTAAGTGGATGAATCGTAACCGGATCTGCAAGGTCTACCACATAATTCAGCTCAAACTTCATTTGCCAAGCGCCTTCTTCAGGATGGCGTAGATCTGCTCTGCCTCGTCCTTAGGAATACTGAGGGTAATATCCACAAATTCCTCGATCATGTCATTGCTTTCCACGGGGCAGGTGAACTGACCATACACATAACCCACCACACCGTCAGCAAATTCCATCTTCAGCCACTCACCATCAGCAGCCAGAACCTTGCCCACCTCATCCTTTTCCGCATAGCGAACCCGACCATAGTTCTTACCGGGGCCCTTACGAATGTTGACCTTGTCCGTAGTGATGAAACGCTTTTCCATAGTAGATTCCTCCTTTTTGTCTTCCTGTTTGTTCTCGTAGTCCACGTCCTTAAAAGGCGCGAAATACTTCCATTTTGATACGGGAGACGTAGTGAATCCGTACTGCGTTCCCTTCGACTCGTAGATGGTCTTTCCGTCGGGTCCGACAATGCCGATATGGCTGAAATTGCCCTTTCCGTCCTTTTGCCAGCGCTCCGGAACATCGGTGTTCTTCCAATGGAACGCCGCATAGCCTGGTTTCGCCACATTGCTGATCTCACCGACGCTGTACCGTGCCATGTAGTTCGAAGAATGCTCGATCTTCAGACCGTACTTCTTCCAGATGTACACGACGACACCAGAACAGTCGACAACGTGATGCCCCACCCACTTCTGGCCGTACTTAACAGCCAGAGCGTCGGTTGTGGCGTCCTGGTTTGCCTGAGTCCAGATCTGACCCGACTTTCCATAGATGTAGCCCCATTTTTCTTTGAGCATCATCTCGAGATACGGGTAGATCTCCTTGACAGGAATCTTTCCCATGGGAAGCACCTCCTTTAAAAAGATAAGGATTGAAAAAGAGAAGGGCTGCTTATTCAGCAGCCTCATCCCGCATGAGAAGCGTTTGCAACACCCTGATCATATACTCTGTTTCCGCCACAGCCATTAAGTCGTCATGATAAGTTGCCAACTCGCTACTGATCTCAATTGTTTCTTCTTTTGTCAGCTCTCTCGGAATAAGCCAATCTTGGACGCTATGATCAATCCTCGACTGGCTTTCCGCCAGAGCATTCCTTTCAATTTCGATAGTCTCGAAAAGGGAACTAAGCACGACACTTGCCTGGTTTCTAGTCATAGGTACCATCATGTGTTTTCACACTCCTTTCATTAATAGGAGTGTAAATATGATGAAAAAGAGAAGGGCTGCTTATTCAGCAGTCCCATCTTTCCAAGTGAGTGTCGCAAATTTTGTCCTCAACGACAAGATAGTGTACTTCTTTACCTGTTCGAATAAATTTGATGCCACCTCAATACTGTCCTCGATCCACATTGAATCGTATTCGCTTCCGTCCATTTCCTTTCGGAGGCCATGAATGGTCTCTTCAAGTTCAAACTTAAGTTCGATTGAACGCTCCATGAGGGCAGCTGAAATGGTATCCAATTCTTCTGCGGTAAGTTCCGTCATCTTGCTGTGCTCCATTTAGAACACCTCCCTTTCATTAAAGGGCGTGTTAAATTGACGAAAAAGAGATGAGCCTTGTTAAGGCTCATCAACCTGTGTCCTTGCGATGTGATAGATCTTACGCAGAAGCTCTTTAATCGGAGCCGTCTTCTCGAAGAAGTCCTTCCAACCCTCATCCATCAGCTCGATTTTGGCGTCATCTCCGCCGAAATAGGGAGTATTCTCCACCAGCAACCGCTTAGCCCAAGCGATATGCCGAAGGTCGCTCCTCCCAATCTCGTCTTCCAATGCCCACAGGGCTTTCTCGATGAGATAGAGTTCTTCTCCAGTCAGTTCGATCTTAAACTTCTGTTCGTTCTGTTCCATTCAGAACACCTCCTCATTAATAGAGGTGCTAAATTGGTGATACTCTTGTAAACGTTCTTTCAAAGAGCGCTTACAAGAATATCCACAGAAAGGACCAGCAGGAAGCACCCGCATCGCAGCAGCCTGCTTGAGAGAGGCCGTTACGATGCGGGTTTGCTTCTTAATTATTTGATTCGACGTGCAATGTGGTTTCTCCTTTATTAATTTGTCAGAATGCTGTTGTACTCATTAGTGTTAACGGCACTACTTTTGCCACTAACATACCGACTTCCGCCATTAAGCTGCACTTTGATGTTATGGCTCGAGCCGTTTGTAGAATCATGAACGACCCTACTTACAGAAATAGAAGCTGTAGCTGTAGTAACGGCAGACGACATTCCGTCGCCCTTGAATCGAGCTTGAGCAGATCTTCCGTAATTACTGAAACTAACAGATCCTTTAAACCCGACAGTGACAGTTCCAGTATTTCCATCATCATAAGTAAATTTAATAGTAGCTGTATCAGATGTGGCCGCGGTTATTGAAGCGGATGCTACCGATCTCTGAGGTACATTAACTGTAGCACTGCTGAACCCAATCTTTCCATTAGAAGGAGTATACGGTTGCCCAGATGAGCTATTGGTCGTAAAACTACCAGCCTCCAAAAGGTCAGAAGTGTCTACATTTAGATTCTGCGAATAGCCAGTCGAATGCGGTATTAGATCTTGGTCGATGTGATCCAGCACTTCAACCGGAACAACTATATAGCTTCCATTCCCCTTAGAAATAGTTCCGACTTTAACTGCACTAACCCTAGCCACAATAGGCTGATTAGATGCAGTCGGATTGGAGGTTACCGTGAATGTGCCGTTACTCCAACCTCCATTATCGCTAAGCACCGGAGTAGCGGCTCGGTTAAAAGTTGTGTTAGGAATATCCACCCATGTTTCTGGATCATCGGCGGTTGCCTTTTGGAGTTTGTACTGATTGGTCCCAGCACTTACAACCTTTAACCCAACGATTATGTCCTCTCCAAATATGGAACAAGAAGCTCCTCCACCAGAATCCGTTGGTATGTTAAGCTCATTGGCAGCGGTAATTGCATTTGAGATTATACTTTCGGAAGCGTTAAGCTCTTCGCATGACATTGCTTCAGAATAAATAATTGTTCCCTCAGCATCGGCAAAGGTGACGTAACCACGAAGATTTATCTTATCCGCATCAATAGTAACGGAACTATCGGCATTTTGATTTACAGCCTTGATCAAGATGTCACCCGGAACAACTTCGATAGCACCTTCTGCTCCGGTTGTCCTGGTGTAGTACGTTCTGCCAGTAACAACACTCTGATCGTTCGTCTTACGGTAATTGCCGTTAGCGTCCTTGACATACCAACCATTGGTCTTCGGATTTGAACCCTGAGGAGGATTCTTTACCTCTTCATAGTACGCATCGTGAATGGATTCAATGAGAACCGATCCAGGAGTAACCTCAACTTTACTGGTCAGCAGTACAGAATTCTTACCAGCGTTAATGTTCTCATAGTACACCGTGTTGGGGTTCATTGAAGTGTCGTTAGTGAGCTTGTAATTACCTTCAGACTTCTGCTCTCTCCAACGAAGTTCCTTAGGAGTCTTCTTCTGGTAATATGTCTTACCATCCACGGGTTCCGTATCAGTTGTAACCGTGTATGTCGAGCCGTTCAGCTCATACCATCCCTTTTCAGACGGATTCACCCCATCGGTATCGGTTACTTTCTGATACACAGCCGTTGCTGGGTTCTCAATAGCACGATGACCTGCGTTGTAATACGTCTTACCAGATACAACTTCCTCGTCTTCCGTCTGATACCAGTCGACTTTACTGACTAAAATATACCATCCAAGTTCTTTCGGATTAGCTCCCTGATGCTCAGATTGGTCAATCCGTACGTACTCGGCGTTAATCGTAGAGATCAGCGAGCCGGAATTAGGAAGCATATCAAGCTTGGTAATAATCGAATTTCTTCTTGTAGAGGCATCAGTAACCTCATCCCAAGCCCAGTTTCCTTCAATGTCAACAATTGGATTACCATCCTCGTCAAGCTGCATACCAAGAGCCTTAGCAAACAGGTTCATGTACGAACCAGTAGTGGTGGCATCCGACTCCGACCCGGCTGTATAGAACACATGATTCTTAAGGACAGCAATCTCTTCCTCAGTCTGCTCAGGAGAAGACCCGCCACCAAACGAGCCACCGGTTCCTCCAGTTGACTCAGAAGACCCCTTGGAGCCGCTTTTCTTCTTTGTTTCGGCCTGTTCGGTGAACCTGGGAATTGCATCGGATCCTGTCGGCTTAGAGCTGATGACATAGTTATTCTTCTCAGGAGAGTCAAGATAGTAATCGATGGAGATGCACTTCATATGCCGATCAATGGCATGCGGCTTGGACTTGACATGGATGTCACAGCCGATCTTCATCTGCTCGATAGAAGTATCGAGATTTCTAAGATCAATTGCCGTAAGGGTAATCTGCTCAGGGAGATCGGTGCAAGTCTTGTGGATGTACTCAACTGCCCTCTTGTAAAGGGCCAGCTGCTTAGCCTCATCGTTGACGCCGTTTACATCGCTGAAATCGACGCTACGGACAATCACGCCATACTTCTCCTCAAGACGGGATCTCGTTTCCTCTGGACGGAGCGTGTAGTAGTTCTTATTGCGAACCGGCTTGGTGTCAGTTGTAAGAACGTACCCGTACTGCTGCACTTCATAGTATTCCAAAGATGCAGGAGTTGCTCCGTTGGGGAAGTATTTATCCACAAGTTCTTCCCATCTGTCAGAATAATCATGAGCCTTTTCGGCAATGTCATCCAAACTGGTCTGTCTACTCTGTGTGTCAGGGGCCTGCACAGCGTGAATAAGCAAATGCTCAGTATCACGGTTCTTAATGGTATCAAAGCCACCATCGAGAAGCGCTTCGGCATATGCATCAATCTCGGACTGAGTCTTAACTACTCCATTTTGATTTATCGGAGTGACCAGGATTGCTCGGCTGCTGTCACCATACGACATAGAGTACAAAGTTGCATACTCGCCGTCTTCAAACTCAGTATAGCCGGCAGCTCTCATCGTAGCAGCGCTAACACGAGGACGATTCGACAGATCCACGTTGCCATTCAGTGCAAGAGCGTCCATCATGACGCCAACGGCCGTGAAATCGCCCATGTAGACCTGACTGTAGTTAAGGATGTCGTCAACCTTAAGCATCAGAGGATTACCGAAGATCGGCATGTAATACTGCTTTTTGTTATCGTAGTCGAGATCTTCGTCTGTGTCTGTAGTAGCCACAAAATTTCCGTTGATCAGTTCGTAAAAGCCGGCAGCTTTCGGATTTGTTATCTCGGTTCCTTCTTCATGAGGATCCCTTGGATCATCATATACGATCATTTCGTCAGGAACCGGGAAGTACATCCTGGTTTCCCTCAGTGTAATGTTCTTATCAGAACCGGTGCTATTACTGTTGGTTGAAGACTTGCCGACCGGGTAAAGTCGAGTAAAGGTCTCCACACCACTCTCATCTTGCTGGAGCTCAATCAGGTTAGTTCCCCATTCGATAGGCTGCATGTTCTCGTTGCCGAACTTGTCTTTCCAGTCCAGCACATACCAGCCATCATCAGGATCACGATAAGCCTGAATGAATCCGCCGACAGAATCAACCAGCGTATCCAGAATCATGTCAAGGGTTTTAGAGTGGCCTTTAATCTCGAACTTAAACCGGTCAGCAGTACCCTCAGCGTTTACGGTTCCAAGCTTGAACAGCTTAGTATTGTCATCAATTCCGAAGACACTTTTGTTTGTGCTCTTAGGATCGTAATAGTCAAGAGCTTTCTTGAGCCTTTCAGTCGTGTCGGTGTTCCCCTCTGTAATACCGATAGCAGTCAGAGCGTTCTGGAAGTTGTCAAGGACACCCATCTTATCGGTCACGAACATCTTGTCATGACGGACAAGAAGCCTGTCAAGAAACTCATGAACAGTCATGTCGTAGAACTGAGTGATCCGACTATCGTATTCGTAGCTCTCCTGAATTGAATCAAGAAGGTAAGCGAGGCATCCTTCACAATAAACCTTGCGCTTCTTGTCCATTTCAGTCTGAGTGTATAACACCCTACCAGAGAAGATCAGCTCGCCGTTGAGGACCACGTCGATTTTGGTCTTCATTTTGATCAGCTGATCGTAGTAAGGATGAGGAGGGTAGATCTCGAACTGGAACGAGCCAGCTTTATTGAGTTCCGTCTTGACTTCGGGAGATCCGATCAAGACAGAAGGGTCAGCAATGCCACTTCGTGCAAGAACGTTGTTTCCGTCAACAAGAACGTACCAGCTCATAGACTCCCTCCCCTGAGTTCAATAGTCACAGTACCTGTTCCATTGAGAACGAGCGTGTTAGAACCGGGTGCAAATACCAGGCCCGAATAGCGATACGACCCAGCAACGATTTTGTCAGTCATTACGCCGTCGGCGTTGGTCAGGATAGCGTCAATGTGCCCGTCAAGAGGAACATCGGTCGCCGTAATCTTGGCAATCTGCCTCATTGGACAGTAGCCGAATGAGATTCCATCCAACGTCTTTGTTCCGTCTACTTCAATCTGCTCGTAACCAGGAATTGGGTTAACCGTAAGCTTGAAAGGATCAAGATTGCATGCAAAACTAATGGACGAATAATCTTTACTTGACTCTGCGGAACTTACAACGACGCGTCCTTCGTAATACCAGTCAGGATCATCAGTAAGGATGACTTTGGTGCGTCGCCCATGAAGTGTATTAGCGATCATTGGGTAGACACTGTCCAAATATCCGTAAGCAGGGTCGATAATAAAGGCGAACTCGCCTGACCGGTTCTTATAGGTCGGGAACCCGTTAAGAACATCGGTCAGGTCGAGCTGCCCATTAGCACCTGGAATATCCACAAAATTCTCCACCAATTCAGGAGGAGGAATAACTGGCTTGCTCAGCGGTACAAGGTGCCAATCAAACCATGTGTGTTTATCCCCAAACATGATGGAGTGAACACCGTTGTAATAGAGCACATCCAATTAGTTCCACCTCCCATTGAGTGTAGCGTAGTTTCCGAGTTCTTTATCCACACCAGAAGCGACCTGGCCAGCAAGCACACCACTATCCATGACAACCCGCATGTTCGTGATGGCGGTTTCGAGCCTGTCAATCCGGTTAAGGATGTCACCAATGGTGTAACCGTCCGTCATGGACAGGTTCAGGCCACCAGAGGATACGGTAGTGGTTTGTTTTCCGAGGTTGGATGATTCGGAGCCAGCTCTGGACGATCTTCCGCCAATACTATTCGTGGAATTGGCATCAACGTTCAGGTCGTCAACCTTCACGGTTCCTTCCTTGGCCTCTAGCGCTCCGTGCTGGAATCCGAATACGTTGTTGAACATATCGGACAAGGAGGTTCCTTCGAGGAACTTTCCAGGATCAATACCAAACATGGAGGCTATGGTGTTCTCGTCGAAACCTAGACCGGTAAGCTGAGAAATAACAGAGGCATAGTCTTTTTTCTTGAACGCTTCCATAACAGCTTCCGCTTTGCCCTTGTCGATATGGAAAGTGTTCATAAGAACGTCGCCTATTGTGTTTTCACCTTGGAAGAATCCGACTATGTTGTTATAGCCATCCGTAAACGTCTGTTTCAGAGCGTCCCAATTGTTTCTTGCTTGCTCCAGAACTTCTCCCCAACTTGTACCGAGGCCAATGTTGAAACCAAATCCAAAGTTTTCGCCATCGCTCTTGGTTTCATCGCTCGGAGAATGGATCCCAAGCACACCTCTCTCCGTATCTATGAGTTTTTGGGCCATCTCAGCAACAGACCTGACAGGAATGTCAGAATACCCTACGATGCCTTCATCAAGACCAAGGTCCATATACATGCCCATCTCCGAGAACACTCTCGACGGAGACTTAATCTGAGCAACGCGGTTACCTTGACTAATGATACGGCGAACAACACTGCTCATAGCCTGTTCAGGCTTATGAGCGTAATCGTTGATGCCAGCTGCAAGCCCCTCGTCAATGTATTTACCAGAGAGATAAACTCCACCGGATGGTTTCTCAGTAGCCTTCTTTACAGTGTTTTCGATGATACCAATTGTGTTCTCAATGGCACCTTCAACACTATAAGTATCGTCACTTGTATCCATTCCGGTTCCAATGGCTTCATCCAAAAGCTTACCGACCTCAACCATCTTGTTAACGGCCGTTTCCAAATCCGAATCCTTGATAGTGTTGATCTCGGTTACGAATTGTTTAATATCGCTTGCCATATTAGTATTCTCGACAAGCTGGTTAGTCAGATCCCATATGGCCCAACTATCCTTCGGAATACTAGCGGTTGCCAACTTGGTTAAGAAATCAGTTACCGTATCAAGCTTTGTCTTGTCATAGGTAACTCCGTTTTCGAACGCCTTCGTCACGAAATTGTTCAAACCGGAACCAAGACCCGACAAGTTCGACGCAAAATCACCAAGTGTTGTTTTACTATCTCCAAACCAAGAAGCGAACACACCGGTTTTCTCAGGCAAAGCATTGGCGAGGTCTTTCAAACCGTTAGCAGCATTGATAGCTACATCCATATTGGTTTGGCCGGTTTCTTCGTTGACGACTTTCAAAGCTCCACCGATTTTTTCAGCAAAGGTTGCAATTCCGACACCGAGATCTTCAATGCCAGAACCAAAGTCGTTCAACCCGTCCTGAGATTTTGTAATCTTTATTCCGCCAAATATAGTGTTAAAGTCGAGCTCGAAATTCTCAGGAAGAGCGTTCTTAATATCCACAAAAGACTTAAGATTCTTTATACCGGTTTGAACCTGCGATTGCTTAACCTTTCCCATCGAAGTGGAGAACGTTTCCAACGATGTGCCAAGGTTTGTAATACCTACCGCAAAGCTATTAAGCACGGTACCAGGAGAATCGTCAGAATATAATCCAACTTTTTCGAGGTCTTTTTGTTCGGGCATCTGCTGGGCAATCTTGGAGAACATATCAGCAAGACCCATAGTGTCGAACTTGCTGGTGTCGATCGGATTGCCTTCAGAATCCTTAGGCTCCATATCAATGCCATTGAGAGATTCGTAATACAGCCTGATGGCACCACCGATATTCATGATCGTATTGGACATATTACCGACATCAGTAATTCCAGCCATACTAGTTGCGGCTGCCGCGATATCATCAACGACCTTCAGCTTCTCCTGAATTGCTTCACGATTAACACCTTCAAGTTTTGTGTTAAACGAGGAAAGCTTGTTTCCAAACGAGAACAGCTCGGTATTAAACTTATGGACCTGATCGTAGTTAACCGCCACAATATCAGGGAATTTCTCAAGAATCTTTCCAACAGCTGACATTACTTCGCCAAATCGATCAGGACTAATATCAGCAGTAGCATTAGAGAAATCTTTCAAAGCTTCACCTAACGTGAACAATGCCGAACTGAAATCCTTCATTGTTTGAGTCAGGACAGCCCCTGCAATGGCAGTTAGTGCGATAACAGCAAGGAAAATAATGGCTATTATGCCAATGGCCTTAATCACCGTGACAAAGTCAACAGCTTTCATGATTATAGAAATCAATGCAACAGCCGCAGAAAGAACTGCCAGGCCAACCATAATCAGAGCCATTCCGCCAAGGAAAGCAATGATCTTTTCCCATTCCGCATTCTCAGGAATGAGATTAAGAACCAAAGCCATAATAGCACTAAGGCCAGCGACTGCCAGCATGATCACAGCGATCTTTCCAACAGTAGACCAGCTGACATTATTATTGTTGGCTGCCGCAACAACCGCTGCAACACCAAGAATCATAAGAGCCATTCCAGCCATAAACGCTGCGACGACGGCCCAAGAAATACCTGTCGGAATCAAAGATAGTGCAAAGGCAACAGCAATAGCCATTACACCAAACGCAAGGAACACACCGGCAAGCTTAAGAACTGAAGAATTATAAAGCTTAGACTTATTAACGGTGTTAACCAGCACACTCAAGGCCAAGACAATAAGTGCAAGACCAGCCATAAATGCTGCAACAACACTCCAAGGTGTGTCTTTAGGAATCAAGCTAATAGCAAATCCAGCGGCCACAGCTATCAAAGCAACTCCGGCTAATACCAAAGACAATCCAGCCAGTGAGCCGAATTCAACTTTCTTTGCGGCTGAGGCAAGAATACCAATTCCGATCACAAGCACTGTAAGTGATGCCATGAAAGTGATGATATGGCTTTGCGATAGGTCCTTAGTCTGGACCATCATCACACCTATCGCAGCAACCAGCACAGATAAGCTTAGCATCATAGTAAGCATGCCTAGGACACTAACCTTACTGGACTTCCCGACATCCTCTGTGTTTCTAAGCTGTCTAGCCAGAAACCCAACAGCAATTAGCATCAACGAAATACCGCCAAACACTACTGCTATTCTCTTGGTATCAATATTTGCGGTTGCCTCAATAAGAAATCCAACAGCGGCCAAGAACGCTATAACACCGAACAAGGTGGCAGCAGCTTCACTGTCTTTTGTGTTGCGCCCAATCACTGACACAGCAATAGTCACCAATGCCAAAAATCCAATCAACTCTAAAACGGCAATGCCAACTGACTCAAGCCCGAACAACGCGTTCATAAGCATGAGCCCTCTGACAACACCAACCAAGGCAATAATAGACAAAACCAACGGAATAAAGCCTTTAAGCTTGTCTTCTTTTTTCACTTTCGGAAGAAAGTTGACAGCCACTACCAAAGCAATTAACAACCCAACAACAGAAGCAAAAGCAATTATTAAGTTGTTAATTTCTCCCTGATTAGCATGTTTAATTATTGCATACATAATTAAAACAGTTGCCACGAGAACTGCAACAGAAAGCGCTAGCTGGAGCACGCTCTTAATAAGCATCAAAAGGGATGTGGCGAGACTATCAAAGACACTATGCCCCTTATTTATATGACGACCTATAGCAGCAACTGAATCTGTTATTGCCACAATAATTCCAATACTCACAACAATGGCACCAAGCTTAAGCATGCTATCCTGTATTGTAGAGGGCTGAACTGACCGTAAAACATGAATCAAGATTACTAGCTCGGCCGAAAGAATCGAAATTCCTAATATGATTCTAGCTAAAGCCTCAATCGGACTAGATCTAGAAGAAGTGTTTTTATTCTTCCGGTTCAATATGACACCGGCCGCAATTGTCAACAGCAGCAAGCCACCAATTACACCAATTGCAACCCAAAATTTGGTTCTGTATTCCTTCGCCTCAGCTGAAAGTTTGTCCTCGGCTGTAAAGAAGTCAGGCAGTATATCAACCAACAATTTAATTGATTGAGTAAACATATAAATTGCGGTTCCCATACCGATCAACGTGAGTCCTATCATGTTAACCGTTTGAGTAACCGCACCAGCGCCTTGTCCAAGGACATCACCAATACGAATCATGTCTGACTTTAATTCTATATGCGACAAGCGTTTGGCAGCAACGCCCCATTTGCGAATAGCTAAGAAGACAGACGTAACAGCACCGGCCAAGGCTATAAGCACTGCACCAAATGTAATAATAGCTATCAGCATCTGGTTCTCTCTTACAAAACTGAGAACCCGATTAATGATTCCGCTAAGTCCCTCAAGCCCACCAAGAAGATGATTAAAGCTATCTACAAGAAGATTAATCGCCAAACTGATGGCAAACATTGTAATGGCAACGGCGATAAGCTTTCCTGCTTTAATCTCGGACATAGACTTAACAATCTTATAGACCAAGAACAAAGCAATGAGCACTGGCGCCATAGCCATTAGCCGATTAACAAGTCCCTTCCAGTTAATGCTCGTAGATTCCTCTTCACTAAATTGCACGGAGAAGAATTGCTTCAAAGCCGTCCATTTCTCTGACAACCAAGACTTTATTGTCTCGAAATATGGACCGAATTTTTCCTTGAGCCAATTCCAAGCATTTACAATTACATCCCAAGCATTGAAGAGCCACTGTTTAATTGCTTCAAACGGACCAGCACTCTTGCCGCCTTCTCCTGAACCAGCACCAGCCGCTTCATCTAAAGCTTCTGCTGATTCAGATCCGCCACCAGAAAACAGCGCCTTAATCTTAGCCCACAAATCGACAAAGAACTTGATTACTGCGTTCTTTCCAGTTTCAAAAGCCTTCGGAAGATCGTTGGCAAACCATGCAGAAATTGAAGCCCATGTCGTAGTAAGCCAATTGGCAACTGCCGTTTTAACCTCGGCATAGATCTTGGGAAGCTCGGTGGTGAACCAATTCTTAATCTTAGCCCATGTGTCAGTAAACCAGTCTATAACGGTCTTCTTAAGTTCCTCAAAGACAACGACAAAACGAGTCTTGAAATCTTCCCATCGCTTCGCCAAATTGGCAGCGAACTCCTCTGGGTCTTTCATGTTGGTGATGTCCGACACAATGCCAGTAATGAAACCCCAAAGATCTTTAAGAAGGCCAGATACGACGGGAATGTTCATCAAAGCATTATACAAAGTAGTGATCAAGAAGATCATCTTAATGATGCCAAGGTGTTTCCCGTTTAAAATCTTCTTGCCAATTAGCATATAAGTGATGATCGGAAGCAAAATTCCAGCGAAAGGCTTCAGAATTGTAAGAAGGTTGTTGAAGAATTTCTGAACTCCCTCGTTCTTCTTAATCTGGTCAAAGAAATCTTTAATTCCTCTTCCCCATTCCCCGATCTTAAGAAGAACCTCATCAACAGTTCCAATCTTCTCTCCGTATATTCCGAAAAGAAAATTGAACACTCCGGTAGCAACATCACCAAGGAACTGAATGACGCTTGCAACACCTTCGATTGCCTGTCGAAGTAATACAAATCTTGGGGCGATTTCCTTTCCTGGGTCGGCATCTCCTCCTAGCCAGAAATAGAAATCTTGAACAGCTTGATGGACAGTGTTCGTAAGATTAACCAAGTCGTCAACCTTGATCTCTCCGAACACGTTAGTTAGGCCCTGAGAAACGATATCGGCAATGCGTTCAAGAGTTTCCCATAGATACACAACAGTATCTACAAGAGTCTCCCGACCACCCTGTTCGTTCCAACCTTGAAGCAAGTTATTTCGGAAATCAGAAATCGCTGCCGAAGCAGTAATGAGCTTATCAACCAACCATGTAAAGAACGTTGCCGCTTGGTCAACATTGCCGAAAAGGAGCTTAAACGAAGTAGACCAGCCTGTAGAAACGGCGTCCTTAAGACCATCAATAACATCAGTGAAAGTTTTAGCCTCCATGGCCGCTTTATAAGAACTTTTGGCTAAGTCATTAGCTTTGATAATAACGTTTCCGTCCTCATCAAGTATATCTTCGTACGCACCATAAACTTTTAACGTTTCAGCCAGCACATCTGATGTAAGCCATTTGAGGCCCATCATACTGTCCATGTTGCCTAAAGTTACAGTTTTTCCTTTTCCTTTTCCTTTGAGAATTTTGCCGTTTTTATCCAAGACCCCCATTGCTTTAGCCGTTTTAAGTAGCTCTTGCCTAAACTGCGGGGTCACAAATTTCTTGCTATTAAGACTTTGCCATTCATCGGCCATTACATAGCCTTGATTCATTGCCTTATTAAACGTTCTCAAAGGTTCTGATGCGTCCCTTGTAGAAATACCGGCATGAGCGCAAGCGTTTGCAAAGCCTTCCATAACTATTTCAGCGTCTTCAACACTTTTAAGTCGCCCAGACATAACAAGCTGTGACATGGAATTAGACAACTCTGTAAAACCATAACTTGTCATGTCAGTGTAAGCGAATAACTTTTGGAAGTGCACCTCTAACTCTTCAGCTGACTTACCAGTGGCGTTCATCAAAGTACGAGTGGCATTCATAAGACCCTCGTACTTATCCATGCCGGATTTCATTTCCTTGAATCCGATAATGTCGGTTGCGATGTTCTTAACCGCACCAATAAGATTCATCTGAATCTTATGAACCGTCTCACCGAGCCAAGAAAACCTCTTCTGAAGAGCTTCAATACCATCGCTAATGACTTTAAGGTTTCTATTGACCTCTTCGTGCCCGATGTCCGTAAGGCTCTTGTTAAGCTCTTTAAGAGAATTCATAGTCTGACGAACGCCGGCTTCAAACTGCTTGTTATCGAATTGCATCTCGACAACACGAGTATCGACCGTATTACTCACGACGAAGTCACCACCTTCCAAGCCGCATCGGCAATGTGCTGAAACACCGGCTGAAGCGCCGGATTAATGTAATCAACGCCAGAAACCCAACCGCCTCCATGGACGCCATGCCCATACTGAAGAAGAACAGCTACATTATAACCGTTCTCAATGTTGTCATTGTGATAGACGATCCGATAGAAATCCTTACCATACTCCAGCTCATACCGCCAGGAATTAGCGGTTTCACCGGTGTCGACAGGTGTCGCATATCTGAGAGCTTCAACGCCTTCCTGAGCAACGCCGTCAAGTACCTTGAAATACTTCTGCTTCCTCATCTCATAGAGGAACTTCTCTAGATGGTTGAAGTTGCCCTTATGCTTCACCTTGATCATCTAATCACCCCAATGAGCCCATACGTCCTCTCCTGGCCGCGTTCAGAGCTTTATTCTGGCTGAGCATGTCTTTCCTGCTCATCTTCTTGTCACCGTTCTGCTTAATCTGGCAGACCTTAATCAACGTAAACAACCGGTTAATATGCCACTTCTCGCACTCAAACGGAATCCCAAGCTCGATCATCTCCCAATATAGAACCTCTGAAGAGATGACCTGATGGCCTCCACGGCCATGCTTGTTCCTTTCGTTAAACGTAGTACCAGTCATCGGATCCTGAATATACTTCATGATCTGCTCCTCATTCTCTTTGCTGAGGTTGTACCACGTCAAAGGGTTCACGTTCTGAGAAACAGCCATACACCGGAAATAGTCAACCGTCTCGGCACGAGTCTTATCCTTGCCATCAAAGAAAGGCTTGTGCCATTTTGATTCCCATTTTGAAATGGAGATGAGCGAATGCTCCAACTGAAGCGTCTGCTCTGGGAGTTGTGTAAAAGAGCCGGTTGACTCGGTGTAGAACTCGCCGGCTGGCACTTTAATTGTCAGCATCCGCTCATCTCCTTACGATTACTGAGCCTTAATGGCCTCGCCCTGGGGCAGCTTGTTCTGCTCCTTCATAGCCTGCTCAGAGCGAGCAGCCAGATCGGACGGAATGATCTTGCGAACAAACTCAGCAGCCAGCTTCTCATCCTGGATCAGCGTCAAATAGAACTTGGAATAGGCCTCAGAAGCCTTGAAGCTGTCACGAATCTCGTCCGTCTTGATGAAGTGCTTACCGTCCGGAGTCTTCTCACCATAGGACCGAAGAATCAGATCCTTCATCATCTGGGCAATGCTGTAGCCATCCTTAGACTCCATAGCCCGCTCATAGCGCCGCTGGATGCCGTCGTTGGCCAGCTCCATTTCCATCAGCTCAGCCTCGGTCATGTGGAAGTACAGGGTCTCAGTAACCTCAACGTCGTCAAAGTCCTTGTAGGTGATCTCATACTTAAACATTCTGGAATTACTCCTTTCATTAATCAGACACGCCCAGTGAAAAACAGCGTCCACCGATTCCAAAGTCGAAAGGAGCAAACTCTCTTCGGATTCGGCAAACGCTGCTTTTCACTGGGCGTGGCAAGTCAAATGGAATAGGGGACGCCAGCGATATGCCAGCGTCCCCTTAGGTAAGTTAATTAGCCCTGAGGGATAACGTAACCGAGAGTCGTCAGAACGGTAATAGGATCGGGCAGCTGAGGATCAGTGCCATCGTTGCCACCGGAAGTGGTAGGATCAGTACCATACAGCTTGTTCTCAAGAGCCGTAAGTTTTGCCTTCTGTTCAGTCGTAGTAAACTTAGTACTATCGATAACAATTGTAGAAATCGGCTTATAGCCGTCGACGGCCACAGGAGTCGTGCTGATCTCCCAGCTAAAGGTGATAGCGTCGGGAGAATCGTTGATCGTCTCATAGGAACGATCAGAAGGAGAAGCGGTAGCGTTGTAGATCAGGTGGATCTTGTAACCGTCATCCGCCTCAGTAGCGGTATCATTACCGGTCTGGGTGCGGAAGCAGAAGCCAAAGGGCTGCCGCTTCTGCTGACCAAGACGGACACCAGCAACAGGCTCGGCGGTGCCATCGCACACGGCGAACTCATCCGGATAGGTGTACGCCTCGATGGTGGCACCGAAGGTCTCGGCCGCACGCAGGGTAGCGTACTTAATGTTGTCAGCCCACAGGTCATTGGCGTCAGCGCCATCGGGGCTCTCAGTCACACCGGTAAGGCCGTTCCACACGACGCCAGTGCCATATGTGCCATCGGCATTCTGAGGATACAGAACACCATGATCCACACCAAGCTCATAAAACCGTTCGCCGGTCTTGTCCCACTGAAGTTTACTCATTTTGATTTTCCTCCTTGTCGTTAATCATGTTCGTAGTCACCAGTATTAGTCTCGACGTCTATCGGGCCGTCTTCTTCAGTTGGCTCCTCAGATTCTCCTTGTAACAGCTCCAAGATTTCAAGAGGGTAAGGAATCCGCGGATCCATAGCATCGGTTCCGAAAAGGATGTCTTCAAAAGCCGTAAGCATACTACGATTACGGATTCTACTAGAGTCAATTGTCACACTGGAGACAGGTTTGAAATTGTAACCTTGCTCTTCATCAACGCACACCACAGGATTTGAATCACATTCCCAAGAGAAAGTGATGGCATCCGGAGAATCGTTGATTGTTTCGTAAGCTCTGTCTGTCGGAGATGCGGTCAAACCATAAACCAAATGAAGCAAGTATTCACCATCCGGAGAACTGACAGAATCCGTTCCAACCTCTGTGCGATATGCAAGACAGAAGTCATTACGCTTCTGCTGACCGATCTTGGCGCCGGCAACAGGCTCTCGGCTTCCATCACACATTGCAAACGCATCAGGATATGTGTACGCTTCAATAGTAATACCATAGTTCTCTACAGATCGCGGAGAAGAGTATTTCATGTTGTCAGCCCACATGTCGTTCTTCTCGGCACCGTCCGGATTCTCCGAAATATTCGTCACGCCATTCCATGGACTAGCGTATACGTAAGGATTGGAGTCTGGGTCATTGACAGGGATATAAAACGGGCATGTTGCCTCATCGCCTGTAAAACCGATTTCAACCAGCCCCTCAGTCGTAGGCCAATTATTAGTGAGCTGCGACTGTGTCCAACTGCTGTCTGGATAGATGTAAACACCGCCAAGTTGTGTCATCCCATCATCTTCGTTGAATGGCTCGACAATAACTTTATTCCGCCTCGAAGAATCGAAGATCCAATGATGAATCTCTTGATGGTTGATAACTGCATAGATGTTAGACGATAGATTCTCAACATAAGTTTTGAAATTGGTTTCGAAAGGAACATGATCCGTATATTCAATCAACTCGCCAAATTCAATTGCATTGCCGTTGGAACAAGGTTCCCGCCACGTTATTGTTAAAGTTCCTCTCTTCACTTTGAAAGATCTTACAGACAATGCTCTATAAATCGTTGCATCATATACGGAATCCTCCGAATGATTAATTTTGTTCAGCTTTGTAACCCTATAAGTGTTATTGCCAAACCACAAAGGTGAATAAATCTTAATCCCATAAGGATGCTCTTCGCCAGTTTCTCCAGCCCACGAATATGCGCCAGCAGCCAGATTCTGGAGATCCCCGCCAAAGTCCGCGTTCCTATCGGCCCAAGGTACTTTGGTATACAGGACCACATGGCTGACACCATTCTCGTACTTCCGCTTTCCGGTTTCATCCCATTTCAATCGGCTCATCGGCCGTCACCTCCTTTCTTCAGTAATATAGACTGAACACATCGTGGTTCAGGTTGTCATTTACGAAATGACGGTCGTAATGGCACATGGGCAGATCAATCATGTCCTTAATCAATTCTGAATCCGGATCAATCGTGATCAACGTCACCGTGTATTCGTCTTTGTAAGCCCATGTCTTGTTATCTGCCCAGAATGTGCGCCCTGGGGTTTTCTCATAGACGATGCAGGGGAATCGCAGCTTAAGATTCTCAGGAGGCTGGTAATATACATTTGAGCTTCCGAGAACATCCTCAAGGAGTCGCTGCAATTGCACTCTCGTCCCCATGCCAAACACCCCCTAACGTAAGTTGAAGGCGGGGCCGCTTTACTTCGACGTTGTCGACTTTCCAGCGGGCACCCATCCATTCAACATATCGGATGCCAAAGAAATGCTCGTATGCGTAGGCGTCGGCCACAATCGAGATGTTGTTTCCGACTGTAATATCGTCATTCAGCCCTTCGCCTTTTGACAGCCTGCGGCTATTCCTCTGCACATCCCCGTAGTATGTTCTTTCGGTTATTACTTCGGTAAAGACGCCGGGTGCGGTCTGGGTTGTTTCGGCGTACCCTACTTTTCCGCAAAACTTTGGCATTTAGTCACCCCATTTTTTATTCGCCACCAGCCGGAGGAGTAATTGGCGAATTACTTGCATTATGCGGCAGAGGTGCATGACCAGTTACAATCGTCATAATCAGGGGATAAACAGCATCTTCAATCGTCTCGATACCGCTGACGTTGGCTGAGCTATCAAGAACCTTAATAATATTAATCATCTGGTCCACGATGGTAAGACCGTCACGATACAAAGGGACACCTGGAGTTTCTGTGTCACGGTACTGGATAGCAAGCTGTCTGAGCTTTTCAGCAATACTCATCTGATTCACCTCCTAGAAAATGTGGAAAGCACTTATCAGGAGCCAGCCTCGACGCTCTCCAGAACGATGGCGGAATAAGGCTTGACCAGAGCACCAGAGCACCGGGTCTCGATCAGATACTTCTGCTGGTTGACATCGATGTCAAAGTCATCGAACATCTGAACAGCGCCACCCTTATCGGCACCGACATTGTAGTCTGACAGGTTGACGATGATGCCCATCAGATTGTGGGTGTCGTTGCCAACAGTACGAGTCAGGTTCTCCATCACGGGAACGGTAACGATCTTGCTCACGCGCAGGGCGGTAGCCAGCTGAGCCTCGGAGGAATACAGCAGATGGCCGATACCATCCTCAATCAGCAGCATGTCAGTCAGCATGTCCTCGGTGCAGAACAGGGTCGGGGTACCGGAACCACGATAGTCCTTACGAGCCTTGATGGCAGCACGGATAAAGTTCTTGCCGGTCTTGGAGGTATCCTCGTCGACCTCGACAGTCTTCTTGATGGTGAACAGATCGGAGTCGGTCCAGATCGGACGGATGTGATCCGCGGAAATATGATCGTCGTCAGAGGTAAGACGGCCATCGCCAACCAGAATAGCTCGAGCGATTTCCTCGTCCAGCATGGTCCGCATCTCGCCCTTCAGCCAAGCAACCACGTCAAAGTCAGTGATGTCGATAATATCATCACGGTCCATCTTCTGCTTCTTGTAGATAGTCTGGGGATCGGTGGAACGCTTGAGCAGGGAGAACACTTCTTCCTTCTTATCATTGCCCTTGATGTAGCCCTTCGCGCGAGCCTCGTCCATGGTGATGTTAGCAAACATGGACTTAATCCGGCTGAAAGGAGTACGATGCACGCCGCTCATAACCGTGGAAACCCACTCGTTAGGCCGGCGGATGAACTCGGGGGTGTTGTTCAGGTTGCGATACTCGGGGAACAGCCAGTCCACAGGAGCCACGCCATAAGTATTGTTGTCACCAAGAGTGTAACTGTAAACGCCAGCTGAATCAGGACCAACAACAGCGCCATTGGCATGGGCCAGAACGCCGTCTTCCAGGCTGTTCTCAACAGCTTCCTTCAGAGAACCGCACCGCTTGGCATCGGCCATAATGGACTGGAAGTCCGCATGGGACAGGGTATTGTTGGGGGTATCATTCTCAAAAACATTGTGCTTCACTTCAGGTTCCTCCTCTTTGTCTCCGTCGCCGCCTTCAACACCGGCATCTTCCAGAGCTTTACCAATCATAAAATATACAACGTCTTTCTGTTCGTCAGTCAGTTCGTCGAACACGTCCTTGACGGTCTTCTCACTAGTTTCGGCCACTTTCTTTTCCTCCTTTTTCGGTTCAGCCGGGGGTTCTTCTTCCTTTTCTTCTGTACCGGCATGAAGCAGACATTCGTCCTTGGCCATCTGGATCACGGCTTCCTCGACATCGCCGTCTTCGCTGTGAGCCATATCCACAAATTCAATCTTTGCTTCGGGATTGGCCCCAGCCAGCACAAGGCTCACCTCACGGATCGTGCCATGAAGCACGTCGCCGCCGTTCTGCTTCAGCTGGTTAGCGTAAATAGACAGACCGGTAATATCCCCGTGCTTCAGAAGGCTCTTCGCAGTGTTAGCCTCGGGAGTGTCGTTAAAGTAGCCGTAGGTGTAAACGCCGTCTTCCCGATTCTCGAGCAGAGCATGCCCAAGAACGTTAAACGGCTCGTTATGCTGGTGCATCCACACCAGCGGGACGGTCTGGCCGTCATTCTCCTTGAATGCGTCTTTACGGATAGTTCGACCGTCGGCGCAGAGGAGATTGTTTTTCGTGGCCCAGCCACAAAAATCGTACTGTTTACTCACGTCTTTTCCTCCTCCGTTTTATTGGGCTGCCCTCGAATTTTATGGCGTTCACGGGTCGCTTTTGTCTTAACCCTGATTCCGCTCATGGCCATCTCCGGCTGCTCTTCCGGAAAATCATTGTATTCTTCAGGAGACACAGGCTGCTCTGCGAGAGGATCACCCGTGTCATCTGAATTCTTATTAATATTGCGGTTACGCAGTTCGTCGGCCTGTTCATCCTCCACAGGCTTGAACCCAACGATACCACGAATCTCATTCGGAGACAGGATCTCGTTGCGAGTGAACTTGTCTGCAATATCCGCAATCTTGTCAACCGGCACCAGCTTGAACGGCTCGTTGAAATACTTAATGACCTGGCCCTGAGTCCTGGCTGTCTTTGTCAGGAACTTCCTTGTCATCTCATCACAGAAAGCCGCAAGGATCGGCTCAATTGTGCGGTTGTTGTAGTTCAGCATAGCCTGCTCGTTGGCAATACCCTTGAACACGTCCTCGGTAAGTCCAAGCTGGTTGTAAAGCTGGTTCGTAAGGAACTCGATCTGGCTAAGAAGATTATTCTCAAGAGAACGATTAAGCTGAGTGATCTTCTCTGTGCCATCAGTATAGGCAATACCGTACTTACTTCCGGCAAGCTGCTGCTCGATGTCCTTACGGCGCTTCTCTGCCTGTGCCCTGCGCTGCTCTGTCTTAACAACATAAGGAAGTTGAATAATCAGATCCAGCTTACCGGCACTAGCCTGCTCATCGATGGCGTCCATAAGATTCAACTTCCTAATAAGCCGCTGCATGGTTGAGTTGGGCTCGTTCATCACAGAATATAGCGGATTCTCGATGATAGCACATATCTTCTTCGGAAGGACGATTTCCTCCCTGCGGCCGGTTTTCTGGTTGTAGAGCTCAACCCGAATGTTCTCAGGATACCAAGCAACAATCTTGGCAACTCTCATAGACTGAATATCGTAAGAACCAGTTACAGTCGGGTCCAGCGTTGTATCAACTGGGACGAGAGCTACAACGCCTTCATCGAACATGCTGAATACCGCATCCTGAATAAAGGCCCGTCCTGTCTGATCAAGGTTAGCATCAAGCGTTAGACAAGTGTTAAGACCGGATCGGATTTCTTCGACGTACCGATCGTTAACGTCGACCCTAACGTGCTTAATCATTACGGCTGCAACATCCATAGCAATTCTGTTGTAAATAGCGGTAGCAATGGACCTGTCACTGGATCGCCTCAGAAGCCGCTTATCAGGCCTATAGCTAAACATAGGGCCATAGTCCTCGTATTTGGGGGCATCCCGCCCGAAGAACGCATTCCAGGCATGTTGTAGCCTGGTTGTAAATTTAGGCATTTGGCGGTTCACCTCCATAATTTAATAGCCGTTGTAGTCATCGCGGTCATTGTAGTTATTTGGGCTCTTTCTCCTCCTGATACTGTCTGCGTTATACATTCTGTACGTGTCGCTATTATTATTTACAAAGCTCTTCCCATAGTCATAGGTTGGTTTAATGTATCCGAACGAGTTCGAAAACTCTCCTGTGTCATTCGGACCGAAGAGACCACGAGAATTATCCCTAACGGCGTTACCATCCGTAAAGTCGCGCCTTCCTCCGCTTACTGATCCAAACGTGTTGTACGGCTTGTTCTTGTCTTGATCGTCTCCACCGTTGTTTCCGCCGTTGTTTCCTCCGTTGTTTCCGCCGTTGTTTCCGCCGTTGTTTCCTTTGCCTTTTTTATTACTATTGCCTCCGCTATTGCTATTATTGTCATTATTCTTATTACTATCCCCGCTCTTCAGAGACGCTTTAAACGATTCAAGAAGCATTGTCTTACCAACATCAAGAAGCGCATCAGTGAATTTCTTTCCGAATTCGTGCGTCTTTTTCTTCGACTTAAGCTCTTTTTGCTTCTTTGCGGTTTCAATATAAGAGTTTTCAAGCTTAAGTCGATTTGTCCTAGCGATGAGCTCTTCATCAGAAACATCGCTTATCTTCCTTCTGTCTTTAGTGGCGGCTTTATCAGTTTTGCTGACTTTCCTCTTTCTAGAAAAGAGTTTCTCAACAATCGATCGGCCGCGCTTCTTTTTAGGAAGAGGACGATTGTAGTGGACTCGTCCTTCCGGAGTCAAAGATCCGTCCGGATTTTGGTAACGACGTACACCGTTTTTAGAACCAGCGGTTCTGTAATGCAGTAAATCTTCTCCGTAAAAGAAATTTCCGACATAGTATCTCACATCTTATCACCCCTTCGGAGACTGAACATTCAGCCGCCATTCTAATTCTTTTGTCATGTTGTCCAATGCGGTAGCAGCGGAAGAGCTCTCCGGAGGATCGAATACCTGCCGTACTTTCATGTACACGTACTGCTTAACTGCCTGTAGCTGAATCAGATTATCTGGGAGAAAGTCGTCCCAAGTCTGGGTTTCGTCAGTAACTGTAAAGCCTTCATCAGGTCCAACACCCAACTGCATACAGACCATCAGCGCTGAATTGATCCCGACAATGATGTCTGCGTCAAAGACCTTATACTCTGGGTCAATACCAAGAAGTTTCTTGGTTGTGTTGAGAATACTATCCACAAAATCTCCTCCTAACGCCAAGGGCAAGTATCGTTCGGCTTTCTTTCCTCCGGCAATTTCGGAAGAAGATTCTCATCACCGTAATGGATTGCATTGTGAGTATCAAGAGAAACACAAATGAGAAACTCTGGGTCAAACACCCACTCTCTGCCTTCTTGAATATCTTCAAGCGTTATAGCATTCATGTGGTGGACAATGACCTTGCCATCTATCAGCATTCCTGGAATTCCGAGATCACACCCGTCATCTCGCAGTATGACCTCGTCCCTTATAGATCTCCATCGACCTGTTTTGTAAAGAGTTTGATTCAAATACCTGTCAAACCCGAATGTAGATTCCCCGACAATCCCGCCAATACGCAAATACCTGAACCTATCAATAAAACTAGTAAGCTGTTTTAGCTCAGAGTAGCATCTACTCGTCTTTCTCTCCGCCATATGACTTCATTGCATCGAGAGCTTCTCTATAAAGCTCCTCAATACGCTCAGCAGACTTCAAAGCGGAGGTCTTAGCTTCAAGAAGAGCATTCTCGTTCTTCAATTTTTCTCTTTCGAGTCCAGCTTGGATTGTGCCAAGCCTTAGATAGTGGGTAATTATCTGAGGAGAGGCTGTGCCATCCCTAAGCTTCTTCTCAGCAAGGTCGACGGCAAGGGCAATCATCTGTTTCTCCCTACCTTCAGGGGTTGTAGCAGGAGCCGGTAGTCTGTTCTCCCCTTCTTCATTGTAGCTTATAGGAACCTCACCTCCACTCTTCTATAATTTATCCACAAATTATTATAGTTTCATACATAGATTAGGCATTGTTTATAGACACATTGGCACTTCAAATATCCCTCCG
>OCVV011354385.1_pt1 | contig 63114 bp, 49 predicted proteins | sample 1539721 | NCBI WGS metagenome assembly OCVV01 (sample SAMN02144230, study PRJEB22623) | gut metagenome | biome: sheep rumen | host: Ovis aries | place: New Zealand
AGCGGCATAAGAATACCGCCAGTCGATCATTCGACTGGCGGCACAAAACTTTTTAATTATTCACTGTCCTCTTGACGGGTAGCACAGCACTCATAGGTTCATCAACTGTCAAAGATGGGATATTAGAAGAGCCAATTTTCGGATTCAATCGATGACCATTCGGGATTATTCGGGCTTGTTTGAAATTTTCAAATACTGGATTCCGAAACCGATTTCGATGCAGGCTGATCAAAGGATCATTCGATGTTCTGAAACCGCTTACCGATTTTCCAAACATGCCCTGTATTGATGCCGCCTTCTGGCGTTGTTATATTGGTCTCGCAGGATAGTCTAGATTCGAAGTAGGAAGGAGGTTCCAGAAACATGGCGCATGGGCAGACAGAGGAATGCAAAGAAGACTGCAAGAGGAAAGTGCGCGGAAAGCCACTCAATGTTGTCTTTATTACACCCGCGTCTGCCCTTCGCCGCCTTCCTCCCTATCGCTGGGGCGGCCGGATCTACGGTCAGTCCAATTCCATCACAGGTCCGCTGATTCTTGGCGGGATTTTGAAAAAAGCAGGACACCATGTGGAGGTATATGAAGAGCTGAATGCCGGAGTAAACTATCGTTCCCTTCTGAAAAAGACAGACGTCCTCTGCCTGTGCTGCATGACATCGACGGCACCAAGAGGCTATGAGCTGGCTGACCTTTTCCACAAAAAGGGCCACGCGCATGTGATCATGGGCGGCATGCATCCGACGATCCTTCCGGAAGAAGCTTTGAAACATGCGGACCAGGTTATCATCGGGGAAGGGGAAAAAGTCATACTGGATGTGGTCGAGGGAAGACGCAGCGAACCGGTTGTGACAGGTGAGCCCTTCTGTGATCTGGACGAAGTCCCATTTCCAGACTATTCGATCCTGAAGACACCGGTCCAGGCAGCAAATGTGCTTTCGACCAGAGGCTGTCCTTTCCGCTGTACGTTCTGCACGACGTCCAGAATGTTCGCCCCTTACCGCCAGCGGAGTGTGGACAATGTGATCGCCGAGATCCGTATGTACAAGGAAATGGGTTTCCGCTACCTGAACTTTGAAGATGATAATTTCACTGCAGATAAGGAGCGGGCCAAGGAAATCTGCCGGAGGATGATAGTGGAAGGACTGACCTTCAAAGAGACATTCTTCTTTGGAAGGACGGATCTTGCACAGGATGAGGAACTTCTGACTCTTCTTCATGACGCGCATCTGACCAGGGTCCTGATCGGTATCGAGTCCCTGAACCAGAAAGCGCTGAATTCTATCCACAAGGCGCAGAACATTGACAACATCCGAGTTGCTGCCAAAGCCTGTGAAAGGCATAAGATTCGTATGATTGCCAGCATCGTTCTGGGTCTGGATGAGGATACGCCAGATGATATCAAACGGTCCGTTCGGTTTGCCAAAGAGATCCATGCCTATCAGCTGCAGTCGGCAATTCTTACTCCATATCCAGGGACACCGGTCTTTGAGCAATTTGAAAAGGCTGGAAGAATGATTACTCACGACTGGGAAAAATTCGACATGATGAATGTTACCTTCCGCCCAGCCCACACGACCCCATGGGAACTGCAAGAATTGTTTTACAAAGCGAACAAATACTTCTATGATTATGATTCCGCAAAAGTGATCGGAGAACTGTTCGGAAAAGAGTACGGCTGGAGAAGACTGGGACTAGCCGCATATGCACGGCTCGGTGTGTGGGGTGCCCACATCTGCGCAGACCATGTAAAAGGTTCCATCTACTATCAACTGAAGCACTTTGATGAAAGTCAGAAAGACATGGATGGCACTGTCACTTCCGTACTGCATGTGAAAAATGGCAAGGATACAGAAAAAAGATCCGATTTCGAACAAAAACTGATGAAAGATGATCTGACACTTTCCTAGACTCATAGGCTATAGATATTGTATCCCGATTAGTCTGCTTCTATTTTCCTGCACCTGCTATGTCCGCGAAATTGCAAACGAAAGGAATCATTAGTCATACATTCTCCAGATCTTTTAATTATCCTTACATCTTCAAGATAGCTTTGTAGCGTATGCCTTGTAGCGCATCAAGGTCCTCGGACTTACACCAGTCAGTTCTGCTACCTCCGAGTAGCTATGGTTCTTCAGAAGATCCAGAGCCTGTTGTTTTTGTCTCTTATTTAACGCTTGTGGTCGACCTTCCTTAAATCCTGGCTTCTGTCTAGCTATTGCTTTTCCCGCTTGTGTTCTTTCTACGATCATTTCCTTCTCAAATTCTGCGAAAGCCAACATTACAGTTCGAATAAGTTTACCGTTGGGTGTATTATTCAATTTTCCCATATTGAGAATATCCACAGAAATACCTCTGGTGAGGAAGTCATCAATAATCTGTATTCCCTGAGATGCGCTGCGTGCGATTCTATCAAGTTTTGTTACTACTAATGTATCGCCGCTTTTAAGAATTGATCTTAGTTCCTCGAACGAGGGTCTATCTAATGTTGCTCCGGTAGCAGCGTCCTTATATATGTTGTTCTCCGGAACCCCTGCCTCAAGGAGATCATGTACTTGAACTTCTAGTCCGTTGCCGGTCAGTTCCTGCTGTTTTGTACTAACTCTTGCATAGCCATAAAGCGCCATTTTTCTTCTCCTAGTATTGTCACTAAGTTTTGTCGCATATTATAGTGTCATAATATTATAAGTTTTGTCATGTGTCAATATTTATAAGTTATGTCAGTTCTTAATAATAATGAAGAGCAAGCAATCGCGTGCTTGCTCTCCTTGTCATTTATTGAGTTGTTCAATTTCTGGAAGGATTGTGTTCAGTTTCAGTATTATACGGCGTTGCTCCTGTTCCGGAGGTATAGGAATAGGCATATTTTGAAAGTCTTCAAATCTGAGACTATCGACTGTGGTTACTTGTTTTCGATATGTCTGAAGAATATACGTTTCCATACCTTTTAAGACAACATATATATACTCACATATATCTGGGTAGTATAACGAAAAGGCTTTTATATCTTGGTTTATAGTACTATTTGCCGTTAATATTGATACCGGTAACATTCGTTTCAATATCCCACTTCGTACTACCATAAGCATTGTATTTGGTGGATATAATCTCATTTCGGAAGCTGCATACTCGGAAATAAGCATTTGTGATATGGATAAATATTTATTCTTCATATCCTTCGATGTAATCCATGACACTCGCCCGTTCTGCCAATTTCTTACATCGCTCATAGATGGTGTTTTCCCACTACTAAATTCTCCCAGGTCCTTCAACCGTATCCATGTCCAGCTGTCTGGGATATCAAAAGGTTTTTCATCGTCTGTAATTTCCGCTAGCGGTTTCTGCTTCTTGATCTTCCCTTCCTTGATCAGCTTCGCTTTCTCTTCTTGAATCTTCCGGAACAGCTCTTCTCCGGTTCCTTCTTCCGGACGCTGCTCGACCAGTTTGCCTTCCACAGCCATCTGCAAGATGGATTTGGTCATCTGATCTGGAAAATCAACGTTCAGCTTATCAAGTTTTTCAGAGACTGATTTATATTGCTTTACGAATGGCGCTAGCAACTCTAGTTTTTGAACAATACGAAATTGCTCTTGTAGTGGTGGAAGTGGTACCAACATGTTGCTAATACTACTATTATTTAATGTAAATCCCTTTACAGCTTTATTAGCATGTCCATATTGTGATAATTCTGGAAGCATATGAAACAAATAGTCCCGAAACGAATTATTAAAATCGATAAAGGGAAAAATGGAAATTATCGCTTCATTATGTACGCAATCCTCTCCAAGTATTGAAACCTTTCCAACGGAAAGTTTAAAACTCATTATTAACGTACCTTTAGGACTGATCAGGCTTCCAAACTTTTTTTCGAAAGCTCCTTGTGATATACCTTCTTTTGTCTTGACAACCACACCGCCGTCTATCATATCGGCAATCGAAACCCAAGGGATATCTCTTTTCCAGAAAGATAAGTCTTCTCGAGGTGGTGTTTTCCCCATCCTAAAACTAACTATTTCACCAAATCTTACCCACCGCCAACTCTCTGGGATGTCAAAGGGTTTTTCATCCTCATCTATTGCTCGAAGAGGCTTCTGTTTCTTAATCTTTCCCTCTTTGACAAGTTTGGATTTCTCTGCTTGAATCTGATGAAATAACCCTTCTCCCGTACCCTCTTCAGGTCTTTGCTCTACCAGCTTTCCTTCCATGGCAAGCTGCAGAATGGATGCCTTAAGCTGTTCTGCTGTCATCATGCTCAATCACCATCCTTTAGGTCGATGCCAAGGATATCCGAAATCTTCTCAAGAATCCGATCTATATTTGCATTCAGACTTGCACGCTTCTCCTGGTATTCCTGGATCAGCTCCTTCGGTGGAAGGATTTCTTCCTCTTCTTGCGGATATCCGCAGAGATCAAGGTTATAGTTGCCTTCGGCTATCTCCTCGGCTGTGTAGCACTTGGACTTGAAATTATCTCCGTCCGCAATTTCAGTACGATTTCCCCACCATTCACGAACCGGCTCAAAGTGTTCGATTCGCATCGGTTTGGTCTTGCTGAAATGCTTATAGCCCTCTGGCATATCCAGACGATAGAACCATGTCTGTTTTGTACTGCCTGAATGGTCGAAGAACAGGATGTTCGTAGTGATCGAAGTATAAGGTGAAAAAACGCTGCCAGGCATACGAATAATTGTATGTAGGTTAAACTCGTTCATCAGCTTCTTCTTGATCGCAACCTTTGTATTATCTGTTCCAAAAAGAAAACCATCCGGAAGGATAACGGCTGCACGACCATCCTGTTTCAAACGGTACATGATAACGCTCATAAACAGATCTGCAGTCTCAGAGCTTGCCAGATCAGAAGGGAAGTGATTTTTCACGTCATTCTTCTCGGATCCTCCGTATGGTGGATTCATCAGCACAACGTCAAACTGATCTTTCTCCGTATAGTCCAAAACATCCTTGAGCAGACTGTTGTCGTGATATACACGGGGATTCTCAACACCATGCAGGAGCATATTAGTAACGCAGAGCATATACGGGAACTGCTTCTTCTCAATACCGTAGATAGATTTATTCACAGCTTCTGCATCTTCTGTTGTCTTTATCTTCTTTTCAAGCTGCTTCAGCCAGCTGACAAGAAAGCCTCCGGTCCCACAGGCAAAATCTGCACATTTTTCACCAATCTGCGGCTGGATCATCTCAGCCATAAAATCCGTCACCGCTCTTGGGGTATAGAACTCACCGGCTGAACCAGCACTCTGAAGCTCTTTCAGGATGCTCTCATAGATATCGCCAAACGCATGACTTTCTTCATAATCACCGAAGTCTACGCCATCTATAACGTTCACGATCTGTCGCAAGAGTACGCCGTCTTTCATATACTGGTTTGCGTCCTCAAAGGTAGACTTAACGATTGCCTTCCTGATATCCGTGCTGCTGTCAACATCCAGATTCTTGAGGGTCGGGAAAAGTTTATTGTTAACAAAATCAAGGAGATAATCTCCAGTCAGGGCAGTCCCTTTCCCATCATCAACCGCCCAGCTACGCCATCTGCAGCTTTCCGGAATGATCGACTGGTAATTCTCATCATCAAACTCCCAGTTCTCTTCCTGTGCGTCATATACTTTCAGGAACAGCAGCCATGCGATCTGCTCGATTCTCTGCGCATCACCGTTGATTCCTGCATCATTGCGCATGATGTCTCTGAGTCTCTTTACAAAACTTCCAAGGTCACTCATTTTTCTACTCTTATCCTATCTTATAAATCTCGTCTTCCAGTTCCCTGACGGCGTTCTGATACCCAGCTTTGCCTCCGAACAACTTTGCTATCCTTGCAGGGTTGCCCATCCTGCGGAACGGATCCAGTTTCAGAATATCGGTCTTTGTTATCTCCGTGATTCCCTCATTCGCGTACTTATCGAGAAGCGCCTCAATGACCGCTCTGGCAGCTCCGGTATATTTGTGAAGGAAATCCCTCTTCTTCACATTTTCTGCCCGTTCTCGTCTCGTAAGGGGCTTTGCGTCATAGGCTACATGGGCGATGAAATCAAAATCATCCACGTCTTCCATGTGCTCGTCATTCTTCAGCTTTGCAAGGTCAATACCGTGCTTCGCAAGCTCTGACCGGATTGCCTCCTTCTTGTCCGTCTCAGACCATTTCCGGACAAACGCACTCAGGTCCGCATAGTCATGCCGAATATTTTTACGTGTATAGTCAATGATGTCTTCCTGCCGGAGAAGTTTTCCATCTGTGTCATATACTGATACGACCTTCTGGATAATCTTTACCGGACACCCTTCCGAATCGACATACGGCATCGGATTTTTCGGAGGGTTGGGACCCGGTCCCGGCCCGGGTCCCGGTCCAGGTCCCGGATCTGTCGGTGGCATATAGCCAGGATCAATCTCAATCGGTCCGTCCCAGTCCGGATCAGCGAAAAGTCTTGCGACTCCCCTGAAATCCATAACAGCAAAACTCAGCTTTCCCTGATCTTCACGGACTCTGGTGCCTCGTCCGATGATCTGCTTGAACTGGGTCATAGAGTTGATGGTCTTATCAAGAACGATCAGCTTTGTCATTTTGCAGTCCGTTCCTGTTGAAAGAAGTTCAGACGTTGTGGCGATAACCGGATATTTTGAAGTGACCGAGATGAAATAATCAAGCTGCTTTTTGCCGTAAACATCACTCCCCGTGATCCTGACCACATAGTCCGGATTCTTCTGCACCATGTCATGGTTTTGGTTCACAAGAGCTACCCGCATCCGTTCTGCAGCTTCCTCGGTAGCACAGAAAACGATTGTTTTCTGCATCCGGTCAGTAGCCTTCAGATACTCAGTGATTCTTTTTGCTACCTCTCTTGTCCGGTCCATCAGGACGATGTTGTAGTCATAATCGGAGTTATTGTATATCCTGTCTTCGATCTCATTACCGAAATAGTCAAGCTGCCCCTTGAACGGTCTCCATCCATCAGAGATGTTGAGCTTCATGCCAAACACACGGAACGGGGCAAGGAAGCCGTCATCAATACCTCTCTTCAGGCTGTACTCATAGACAGGTTTTCCGAAGTAGTCGATATTCGAGACATACTTTGTCTCTTTCGGGGTTGCCGTCATACCGATCTGGGTAGCTGACTTGAAGTATTCGAGGATCCTCCTCCAGTTGCTGTCGGCTTTTGCTGATCCGCGATGACACTCATCTACGATAATCAGGTCGAAGAACTCCGGATCAAACAGCTCCGAATAATGCTCCTGATCATCATCGCCGATAAGCTGCTGATACAGAGCAAAATATACCTGATATGATGTGATGGTGTCCCTGTTGTCTTTGGCAAAATTAACCTTGTGGATCACCTTTTGCAGCGGTGAAAAGTCCTGCGAAATAGACTGATCGACCAGATTGTTCCGGTCTGCCAGATAAAGGACTTTATGCTTGATGCCAGATGAAATGAGCCGGTACACGATCTGAAAAGCCGTGTAGGTTTTTCCGGTTCCGGTCGCCATCACCAGAAGGATCCTGTCCCTCCCCTGGGCGATTGCATCCAAGGTACGGTTGACAGCGTTTCTTTGATAGTAGCGGGGCGGGTAAGTGTTCTGGCTGCTGTAATACGGCTGCCCAATCAGCTGCTCCTCTGTGTCATTCAGCCCCTTTTCAGTCTTATAGCGTGAAATAAGTTCATCCTGCGTCGGGAACTCACTCATTGAAAGCATCCGTTCCGTGCCGGTCAGGAAGTCGTGTTCGCAGAATCCATCTCCATTCGAACTGTATGCAAACGGAAGATCCAGCATTTGTGCATACGTTATCGCCTGTTGAAGACCATGCGAAACGGAATGATTGTTGTCCTTTGCTTCGACGATCGCAATGGGATGGTATTTATTCAGATAGAGAAGATAATCAACCTTCTTCGGGGTCTCACGGTAAGCCATGTTGCCTTTGATGTTGATGCGTCCATCCGTGATCTTTGTCTCCATGGTGATATTCACACCATTCTGCCATCCGGCAGCGTTAATCGCAGGAGTGATGTAGTTGAGCTTGATATCTTCTTCAGTCATCTGTTTCTTATCAAGAATCATCAGACGATCCTCCTCTGGACATACTCAAAAATATTATAACTTTCACGGATTGTTTACACAATAAAAAACGCCGCTGCATAACTGCATACGGCGCAAACGCAAACTGTAAGTTTCAATCTCAGACTCAGTCAAAATGTCAATGATGAAAATGTTTCGTGCATATTTATGTTGCATTACTCTTTCCTATCGTCCCATTAGACAAAAACTGCAGGGAAGATTCATACATCCCGTCAATAGGCAGGGACACTGAAAGTGGTTATAATCATAACCGTGATGTATCATCTGCCAGTGAATAAGTGAGCTTTCACTCCACTGCCGGCGGAGGTGCGAAGGGAGTCCCTTGAGGGGCTCCCTTTTCAATATCGTGGTCCGAAATATGTTCCGTCGCCTTCTCGTGTCACGACCATCCTGATGAAGATATATACAAAATGGACCGCGATGAAAATCACGATCAAGTTCAGCTTCACTGCCGACATCATATCGGCAAACCAGACCAGGACGACAAGTTCTGTCACAGCGATATAGACGCTGATGCTGTCTGCGAAATGCTCTCTGTAAAATCCTACGAGCTTATAGCCTACAAATCCCAGAATGCCGAATACAAGCGCTATGAGGCTAGCAAAGCCCGCGACAGCAAGCACCGCGGGAAGGATCTGGCGGATCACCGGAACAGTGATCTGTTCATTCAGGCTCCATGCTGCTGTTGCAAGACTCCATGCCAGACTGAACACACCAGCAATGAAGCCGCCGATAAAAGACAGCGCCTGCAGGAGATCATGTGAAAAGCGTGCAGACTGAATGGCGCGGAAGATCAGGTCAAGAGATGCAAACAGAACGACTCCCCATGTGAAAGCTTCGTCTTCCTGCCCCCGTCTATTATACCGGTCTTCGCATTCCTGTTTCTTGAGCTCATATTCAGAATGCAGCCGGTCTCGGTCCTTGCGATACAGCCGGTCGATGCCGGCAAGGTTTTCATATGCCATCTTGCCGGCAAGGTCCGTGATCCGCTTGTCCTCCTCGTCCGCTTTTTTCTGTGCTTCCAGCTCAAGCTGCTCCGCGCGGGCGAGTTTCTTTTTCGCTTTATCCATCTTCTCTTTGTAAGATGTCTTAACGGCTTCTGCCTCTGCTTCTGCTTCCGATGCTCTCTTCCTCAGTTCGCTGTTCTGTTTTTCGAGCATCCGATTCTCTTGCAGCACTTTGTCTGCGCCGTTCAGCGCGACGATCGTCTCGCTCTGCTCTTGCAGCTTTTTCTTCATCATCAAGTTTTCTGATGAAAGCAGCTGGATCTCCTGCGCCTGTCTCCGGATCGTTTCGGACTGACTCTGCATGATCGATTCCTTCGACTGCTGACTCGACTTCTCTGTAATACTGCTCGAATCCATCTTCTTTCCGATTTCTGTCGGAGTGGCTCCCTGCGAGCCTGAGTTCATTCTGTCTCTCAAATTCATGAATCAGATTCTCCTTGTCAATATTCATGCTGAAGGTTTTGCTGATGTTCGTGTCCCGGGCCTTGTCACCGTTGCCGTTCGTAAAAGTGATATGTTTCTTCTTCGCCGTCCATGTGACGTTCCATCCTCTCTGCGTCATGCCGGCTATAAATGCTTCACGGCTCGTGCAGTCCTGAAGCGTTTCCACGATGGCGATTGCACAGTCGGCGACAAAACTTTTCTTCGCCTCGTTGACCAGCAGATGGTACTTGTCCTTGCTCCATCCACGGATCTCACCTTCTTCGATCTTAGTTCCATCGAAGTGCTTTCCCTTTTCTGCAACCGAAAGACCCCGTTCCACGCAGAGCTGGTTGGTGAAGACTTTCTGCTTTTCCAGATCAGCTCTGGACTGGTGCAGCTTCCGTCCGTCAATGTAAGAGACGGTATTCGTGACGATGTGAATGTGAAGGTGGTCGCGGTCCTGATGGACAGCAATCAGGCTCTGGTGTCCGGAGAAAAACTGGTCGCAGAATCTTCTCCCTATCTCCATGCACTCTTCCGGAGTCACCTTCTCATCCCTGTGAAAGCTGATGATGTTGTGCGCGTACATCCTTCCGGAGTCTTTCTTCCAGATTTTCTTCTCCTCAAGGAATGCCTGGTAAACATCATCGTAAGTGATCCTCTCCGGTTCATACGGACCGATGATGTCCGCATACCCTTCAATAACTTTCTTCTCCTGAAGCACGTACTGGATCACGTTCTTCATTGCTCCATGTGATTTTGTTGACTTATTAATAACCTTGTTGATCGCCATATTTTCTCTGCCTCCTTCCTTGCCAGATCCAGTTTTTCACTGATGCCGTCAAGGGATCTCACTGCGGGAAGATATCCCTGCCCGTTTGCGATGTGAGCCATCTGATTGACGTTTGTTCCAAGTCCTTTGATCTGTCTCACGAGATCGGAAAGATTCCTGCTGTTCTCTTTCCATACAGCCAGAAGCTGCTTCACTCCGCTTGAGTCGATGATCGGTGATCCGGTGACGGCTTCGATAATGTACGTCTGCTGAGGAAGTCCGGATTCCTCCACCTTTTCTTTCATTGCCCGATATTCTTCTTCTGTCATCCGGACGGTGACAGCCCTGTTTCTGAGGCGGGCGGGTTTTCTCTTGTTGCTCATCAACATCACCCCTTTCGATGCTTTTGTGGATGAACATAAAACTGCTTTCTGCTCTGCATTGCCCTGCCGGTCCAGATAGCGTTGTGCGGCAGGATCCGGCGGGCGGGCAGTTGCGGGATTCCAAAGGGATGCAGTCCCTTTGGCGGGATGCAGGGGCAGAGCCTCTGCCTGGGAGTACAGAGGGCGGGGAGCCCTCTAACAGAAATTGCGAAACACTTGACGGAAGGTCCGGTGGACCTTTCGCCAGATGTTGAGCATTTCTGTGTGTTCCGGATGCAGGGGTGAAACACCCTGCCAGGGGATCCAAGGGGGCAGCGCCCCGCTGGCAAGTTTAGAGAGCGGAGCGAACGGCGCAATAGTGGCTTGCCACTTTGCGAAACTTGCCTATCACCACTACCGCCTTGTTGACCCTTTCGCGGTCTTTGGCGGGAGGGGTGATAGTGGTCTTGCTTTGCAGGGACACGGAGCGGCGTCATTCCGGAAAAATGACATGACCGGCGGACATGGCATTTTCTGCGGAATGGCAGAGCGGAATGTTTCTGCAAAGCGCGGCATGAAGGACGGATGATGGAGCGGAGTGAAAAGTGAAGGACCCGTGAAAGGTCCTTCGCTTTTCGTGAAGCGGAACCATCCCGACTGAATACCGCTGAACCGACCAGGGCAGCCAGATGCAGAACCCTCCATGAGATCCCCATACGGTCACCTCGCTCTTCCAGAGCGATCCGGTCCCTGCATCCTGTGAAGCCTCGATTGGTCGGTGTTCAGGATCTCCCGCTCCACCGGCTCCGGATCAACTTCCACGGAAGTGACCTCATCCCCGTACCATGGATCAGCTCCGGTCTCCAGAAGCGCAGCGGCTTTCTCCGCTTCTTCAAAGGATCCGAAATACTGCTCCTCAAAATCTTCTTCTTCAGAATCTTCTGAGACCCTGAAGGAAACAACCAGCCGGTAAACTTTCTTCCTGATGAAATCTGCCATCTCTCTGCCTCCTCATTCTTCAGACGCTTCACTGCCAAGTTCCAGAATCTTCTTCAAGGTCTTCTCGATCAGTTCATGGGGCAGCATGTTGTCCTGGCGTTTAGATCTCGAACAGTTCTTCCAGTCGTTCACGGAGATCTTTGCGATCTTCCAGCTGTTGACGGTCTTCACGATTTCTGACTGCTTCAGCCCGTCCAGTGCAGGGATCTGGTAGATCCCCGAACGGTAGCCCATAAGGATTGACATGAGGATCTTCCGGTCTAGGTTCTTCCCGATGTAGCCCTTGGTCTTTGTCGTAGACTTCACCTTCACCCGTTCGAGATCCCCTGTCACTTTGACGCAGTCCTCGTTCTCCATCGTTCTCCGGTAGTTCAGAAACTCTTCCGTATCATCGAAGGGTCTCGTGTCGTATTCGGCGATCACGGTGTCGATGTGGTGCTGCCCGTCCGCACTGTCGTAGTGGACCGGTGTGTCCTTCGCGGTCTCCACGATCGGGCAACGCTTGTAGTCGAAGTTCATCGACAGCTGCCTGAGGCTTTCGGAAACTTTGAAATCATGTTTCCTCTCAACGATCTCGGAGAACTCTGTCCAGATCTGCGTCCTGCACTGCAGCCGTCCCTCGCGGGACAACACGGCGATGATGTAAGCGTCTCTGTCTGCTCGGCTGTTCTTCACTTCTCCTGTCGTGTAGGAGTTGTGGGCGATCACACCTTTGTCGTTGACAGCAACGTTTCCCCTTGTCGTGATGTTCAGGAACGTGTCGTTGAAATGCTTGGGCTCCCAGACCTGATTTGCGTCACATGGATCAGTCGTCTGGTTCAGCGTATATCTGCCCTGCTGGAAGATCTCTGAAAAGCCGTAGGCATCCAGCCCCCGCACGGTCTCTGTCGGAGCATCTGTGATGAAGCCGTCCGTTGTCACGGAGTAAACGTGGTAGCCCATGTCGTGGAGCTCGTTGATGCAGGCGATCAGCATGCACCGGACCAGTGCTGTGGTATAGGAAGCATGGTACGGGCTCGTTACTGCGGAAGGTTCAGCGTCCTCGCGTCCCATCTTCCGGGCGTTGTAACGGGTCTTCGGGCTGACGTTCTGGGCGGTCTTTCCGTAGCAGGAGTTGACCATCGTCTTGAGGCTCTTCTCCACGAGAGGATTGTCCTTGTAGACCTTCTTGGCTTTCATCCGGTCCTGCACAAGCTGCGTCACAGCGTAGGCGAGGCACTTTGAAGGTTTCCCGTCTCTGACAAGGATCTGGTTCACGCCTCCGCGGAAGACCGTCACCTTTGCCCCCAGCTTCAGGGCGAGGTACATATCCGGTCCGGTCATGTAGACGTTCCGTCCATGCCTCGGGTAGATCTTCATGCCGCCCTTCACAGGGACAGGGATGTTCGGGCAGTAAACATCGTCCGGAAAGTCGAAGCTGCCGACAGCGACCGCAGGGATCAGGGGACTTGTCAGGTCCTGCCATGTCAGTTCGTAATTTCTGGGAAAGTCCCTCATAGGCTTGGACCAGTCAATATCCACGATGTTTGCCATGGCAGTCGGGTATGCGTTCTGAAGGTCAAAGTCTGTCGTATGCTCCGTAATCCAGCCGATGTAGAAAGATGCATTGAAGCCTCCTGTATAGGCTTCCTCGTAGAACTCCGTTGCGATCTTCGCGTCCGGATTGTCCCTTCTCGGTACATAGCGCGTAGCTTTCAGGAACTTCATGCATTCATCTTTTGACGGGATGATTCCTTCATCGAGCATTTCCAACCCCCTGTAGATCAGGTCATATTCGGCTTTCTTCGAAACACCGAAGTATTCTTTGATGCTTCCGTACATTGAGGACGCAGCGGCGCTTGACAGTGTCATGGGTATCGAATGGTTGCACCGGAATAGCGCCGAGCAGAAGGAGACGACAATGTCCGCGTCATTCATCGCGTATTTGTAATATTCCACCGGATGGTCCACGGCATAGGCTGACATGTGATTAATCGCATCCGGCGGGAGCGTGATCTTCGGTCTGTTGATAACGTTTCCCAAAGCCTTCAGCGATTTGTTGTCCGCAGGAGTCAGACCGAGGGTGTCCCTCACTGCAAGGTTCACAAGCCAGTAGTAGTTGTAGTTCCGGTCATTCTCAGCCTTGAATCGGACGTTCTTGGTAGTCATCCATCCGCCCTGGATCTCGCCCAGATCCCTGATCAGGTCAACATCGTACTTGGATCTCCGGAAGACGGAAATGTCAGCTTTGCCGGTATGGCAGATGATCGTGACAGGGATCACGAGGTCCTGCATGGCTTCAAAGTCAACAATCTTGTATGGATCATGACCTTTCCACTTCTGCTCTTTGTAGACAATGTCCTTCTTCAGGACGAGCGGGAAGTTGCCGAAGTAGCATTCCTTCAGGTCCGCAAGGATATCAGCAAGGCAGTATTTGAGAGGGATCTTTCCTCCGGACTCTGCCGTGATCACCTGATATCTGGGATCCACAAGGAAGAAATACCGGATCAGGACTGCTCCGATTGCGATCGACATTTGGAGGGACAGGACCCTTCTGCTGTCTCCGCTTTCCTGAAACTCAGTATCAAACCCGATGTTCAGCCTCAGGGACTTTGACTGGATCACACGGAAGGACGGGATTACCTCTGCGATGCTGCCTTTCGTCTGAATGTCCAAAGGAGCGAGGAACTGCTTCGGCTTGATGCCAGGTTCAAGACCCGTGGAATGACAGGTGTCATTCATACCTTTTGCCCCGCATATAGGTGAAATGACACCTGTGCCTGAAAGCCTTGAAATTAAAGCATTTTCGATGTCCTGCGTTTTACCGAAGTTCGAAACATCGGTAAAGTTTTCCGGTGTCAGGATCTGTTTGAGAAGGGTATATTCTTCCCTTCCCTTCACATACTCACATCCGAAACTGATCAGGGTCTGGACGATTTGAAAATGCTGTTCCTGCGTCCAGATCAAAGATGCAGGAACAATGTCGGGAGAAATCTGTAATGCAGACGCTCTATCTATCATTCAGATCCCTCCCTTCAAGCAGTAAGGAGATAACAGGAAACCTTTATCTCCACTGTTTCGGGATAAGTCCTCAGTTGTTTTGGGATAGGTTTGTAAGAAAACGATGTAAGAAACACTCTGTCCAGAGTGTTGTTATGAAGAAAATCCAAGACACGACGGCAGCCTCAGCACCGGACATGGGAATAGTCCGCAGGACATGCTTTCACGCCTTGAAACCATGGTTCTGATGGGTTTGTCCATTCCAATCCCGGCAATCCGCAGACAGATTGCATCCGGCATCGACATCATGGTGCATCTCTCCCGTATGCGCGACAAGAGCCGGAAGGTTCTGGAGATTCTTGAAATAGATGGGTATGACATTCCCTCCGGTGAAATCCGGACGCATCCGCTCTTTGAATTCGAAGAAAGCGGAGTGGACAAAGACGGCCGGCTGACCGGCAGACTCAAGAAAGTCGGATGTCTGTCCCATACTCAGAAGCTCCGCCGGGCCGGCATCAGCGCTGAAGATATGTAGAAAGGAGTAACTCCCCATGCCCGAGCGCTCCCGAAGTATGATGAAGAACAGCCCTCCTCCCCGAACCTCCCAGCAGACGGCCCGGAAGCCCAGGCAGCCTGGCAATCCATATTCACCCAGCCTTTCACTGTCGCCTCCCCGGCACGCGCGGGCATTCAGGACAGAGACTGCTCCGTCTCTCCTCCGGAGGCCCTGTGACTATGGAACCTATCTGTTCAGCCGGCGTGAGCGTCTCGAAAATATTCTGGCGTATCTGTTCCTGTGCTTCCTGGTCTCCTGGCTGTTTTACCACTCCCTCCTGCCGGCAGCGCTCTTTTTGCCAGGCATCCCCTTCTTCCTGAAAGTCCGGAAGGAAAGCCTGCTTGAGAAACGGAAAATCCAGATGCTCCGTGAATTCACAACCGGTATGCAGCTGGTCAATGCTTCTCTTCAGGCAGGATACGCCGTTGAAAATGCCTTCCGGGAATCTCTCCCGGAGCTGAAGAAAATATACCCCTCCGATGCCTTTATCGTCCGTGAATTCAGAAGGATCGGTTCGCAGCTTGATATCAGCATTCCGATTGAGAAAGCACTGGAGGATCTGTCAGCCCGCAGCCATATTGATGATATCCGGAACTTTACAGAGGTCTTCCAGACAGCCAAGCGAACAGGCGGTGATCTGATGCTGATCATCCGAAACACCGTTTCCGATATCCAGGAGAAGTCAGAGACTCGTGAGCAGATCGAAGCAGACATCTCCGGAAAGGTCCTGGAACAGAAAATCATGAGTCTTGTCCCGATTCTGATCATCGCCTATGTCAACCTTACCTCCCCCGACTTTCTGGAAGTCTGCTACTGTACAGTCGCTGGAAGACTGGTTATGACTGCCTGCCTCATTCTCTATGGAGTTGCTTTTCTCTGGGGCCGGAAGGTCATGAAGATCCAGGTATAAGTTCATTCCTGAGAGGAAAACCCATGAAAAATAACCCCCGTTTTTCATCACAGATTCGTTCTTTTTCCCTGCGGCTTCATCCCTTCCGAAAGCTTTCTGCCTTTCTGTATGACCGCTTTGTTCCCCGCGGAAAAAGGCTGAAGCTGACAGATGAGCTGGACGCTGTGTCCTGCCACCAGAAGGACAGTACCCGCACCTACTATCTGGAGAAGATCTCTTCCACACTTTTTATATCCTCTCTGATGGGTGCGGCTCTTCTCTTCGGGGCTTTGTACAGCGCCCGGCAGAACCGGGGCATCCCGTCCAACTTGATAACACGCCCGGGCTACGGAAAAGCGGCCCTTGAGGAGACCCTGAATCTGACCGCCGCAGGAGAGAAGGAATCGGAAAGCGTAACGATCCGGGTCAGCCCGAAGGCATACACCTACAAGCAGGCACAGGATCTTCTGGATCAGGCTGAGACACAGCTTCAGAAACAGCTCCCTGGGAGAAACGACTCCCTGGACGATGTCCGTTACCCACTGCAGCTTCCTCAGTCCCTGCTGGATGACGCCATTTCAGCGGAATATACCATCTCTCCCTACGGCGTTATCGACGACACCAGCGGTGTGATCGTCGGGGATCTGACGGAAAACGGTACGCCTGTTACCGTCGAAGCGACGCTCAAGGTGCAGGAGCTTGAGCGGATCTGCCGCTATGCAGCAGTTGTCTTCCCTCCTGCCCTTACAGACAAGGAGCAGTTTTCCGCTGATCTGGATACAGCCCTTCGGGCGGCTGACAATTCAGATCCCACCTCCGATCAGATCCGGCTGCCCGCTTATGCAGGAGATACTCCCCTGTCCTGGAGCCGTCCGAAGGGCCCCTTTCTCACGATTCTCTTCATCCTCACCCTCCTCCTCCCCACCCTTTTCTGGTTTCAAAAAGATGAAAAGATGAAAGAACTGGCAAAAAAGAGACGGGAATTACTCGATCTGGACTACTCCGAGCTTCTCTTTAAACTCACCCTGCTGATCGGCGCAGGTCTTACCATCAAAGGTGCATTCTCCCGGATCTGCAGCCAGCAAGAGGCTCTGCAAAACAGCTCATCTCTTCCTGCCAGAGGCGGAAAAGACAGCATGCAGCATCCGACTGAGCGGAATAAACTTCCGAGCGGAAAGGGATCCCGTCCTGAATCTGCCCATCCGGTATATGGGGAGATCCAGATTCTGCTGCGCGAGATCACAGATGGCGTGCCGGAGGAAACTGCCTATGAAAACTTTGGCCGGCGCTGCGGACTTCCGACTTACATCAAGCTTGGTTCCCTGCTTGCCCAGAATCTCCGCAAAGGCTCCAGCGGTCTGACCGCTCTTCTTGAAAAAGAAGCCTTCCTCTCACTACAGCAGCACCGAACCGCTGCCAGGAAGATGGGCGAGCGGGCCTCCATGCGGATGCTCTTCCCGATGCTTCTGATGTTTGTCGACGTCATGCTCATCATGATGGTTCCGGCTATGCTCAGTTTCTGAGACAACTGCCCCGGATCGTTTGACGATGCACAGGCCGCACGCTACAATAATGCCAAAAATGACGAAAAGGAGACAAATCAGAGATGCTTGGAGAAATACACACAATTCATCAACACGAAGAATCGGATTCCTGCACCCGTCCTGCCCGGAGGATCCTGATCGATACGGATCCTGGCGTGGATGACGCGCTTGCAATCATGCTCTGCGCTGCAGATCCCTCGGTCCAAATCACTGCCATCACTGCTGTTGCCGGCAATGTCGGTCTGAACCATACACTGGAGAATGCTCTGTATCTGAAGGAAGTCCTCGGACTTTCTCACACCCTTGTATCGAAAGGAGCGGATCGACCACTGGTTCTTTCCCCCGGGCGCGTCACAACGGTCCATGGAAATGACGGCCTCGGTGGACTGAGCAAGGTCCCGAAAGCGTCTCCTGACGCCCTGCCGGCATGGGAGAGAATCTACGAAACTGCCGTCCAGGAGAAGGGGAATCTCGAAATTCTGGCACTTGGCCCACTGACCAACCTGGCCCTCGCGCTCCGGAAGCATCCGGACCTGAAAAACCTGGTTAAAAACCTGGTCATCATGGGCGGAAGCGCGAAAAGCGGCAATGTAACAGAGCAGGCAGAGTTCAACGCCTGGGTCGACCCGGACGCCTGCGATGAGGTGCTTCACTCCGGCATCCCGCTTCTTCTCTGCGGACTCGATGGTCTTCAGCCTGCAGCCCTGGAGTTTCCGGAGCTGGATGCCCTGATAGACACCTTTCAAAACCGCGGCGGGGTGACAGAAGACCTTGCCGTTCCGATCATCCGCTTTATTCGCCATTCACGAAAAGGCTGGGGCGGGCACCACAACGTCTGCATCTATGATCTGGCAACCGCAGTCTGCTTCCTTCATCCGGAAGCTGCTCAGGTACGCTCCGCTCATCTGTCCTGTGCGACAGAGGAAGGCCCTGCACTTGGCAAGACTCCCGTAACGGCTGCCGGCTCCGGAGAAGCGTGCACCTCCCAGATTCTGTGCAGCATGGAAAAACAGCAGTATCTTGACGCGTTTCGCTTTATGCTGACCCGTCTGTCTGACCCGGATCCGTCCCTCCTCTCTGTCTGACAGCTGTCCATGCAGGGTATGAAAAAGGCGCACCCGCAGGTGCGCCTTCCGAAATCATATCAGTGAAGCTTCAGCCCCCATATCTTGCTCGATCTCGTTCCGATGATGACATAGTTGTTATAGACAGCCGGGGACGCCTCAATTGCCCCTTCGCTCAGTTCAAACTGTGTGAACTGAGCACCTGTCTTCCCATCAAGGAGATACATCCTCCCTCCGCAGCTGGCATAGATCACATACCCGGTTCCATCCTCGTTGTAAACACAGACAGGGGAAGACCATGCATAGAAAGCTTTGTGTTCCCATTTTACCTCTCCTGTCTTTTTATCAAGGCAGGCCAGCACACCGCCCGATGGTGTGCCCGTCATCGCGACTGTCACATAGATGTTGTCGTCCAGACTGCTGCGTCCAACCGCGATTGTCGACTGAACGCCGCCGGAGACCCCCTTCTGGGAATAACAGTCATACTCCCGCTTCCAGATGATTTCACCCGTCTCCGCATCTATCTTCCAGATCGGAATCGGAGCAGTCGTATTGCTCCGCCACCCTATATGAAAGGACGTCGATATGTACAGATACAGATGCCCATTTTCAGCCGACAGCACAGGGGTATCGTTGGTATCATCCAGCGTATCCTGGGCCCAGACCAGCTGCAATGTATGCAGATCCATGCACATCAGGTTGCCGCCATTGTCCGCGACAAACAGATAGCCCTTGTATATATCGCAGCTGTCCTCCATTCCAAGCCAGTACTGCTGCACACTCGTTCTTGTTCCCGTGTAATGCCATTTGACCACCTTGTCCGGATTGATCGAAATCTGTCCCGTCGTCTGGTCATATACGGTATTCAGATGGAAGAGATACAGGATGCCGTTTTCCCCAGGCCAGATCAGTGTATCGGTTTCTGCATCCACAAGCGGAGACGAATCAAAGTAGCTCAGGTTTCCCCTGAGTGAGAATTCATCGATCGCTCCGAATTCATACATGGTGCTCATATCTACCAGATTGACGATAAATGCGTGAGCTGTCCCTTCATTGCTGTCATATCCGGCGCCGACATAGAGGATCGGATATCCTCTTGGGTCGAGCGCACCCGCGCCCTTGAACGTCCATCCAAGATAGAGCGGATCCCTTGTCTTCTCCCCCGTTTCCATGTCCAGGAAATAGACATAGCCGTCCATACAGGCATAGATCACCTCGACCAGATCGTCCTTTTCCTTCGCCCAGTCATACATCGCCATACTCTTCTTCTGACTTCGGCTCCAGCGCCTGAGAAGCGGCTGTCCAGTCCATCCGGACCCGGTCCAGGTTGCCGATCCGACAGTCAGGGCGCCGGTCTGCTGGGTCCAGACCCCTTCAATGGAGGCATCCCGGATGTCCGCATGGCCATACGTCGGATTGTCACGGAAGTTATTTCCCCGAAAGGTCACAATTCCGTTCACATCTGTATAATCCTGCGGCATCCCGAACTGAATATCTGTATCAGATACATAAGCCGCCGGATCATCCAGGACTGTCCCATTCACTTCAATCCCTGTCGATGCAATGAAGTTGGAAGGCTTGGTTGATTCCACCGCGTGCGGTGAAAATGGGACCTCCGTCTCCGGTACCGTCGCCGGCTCCGACTCTGTCTCCGCGCCAATCATCATGCCGCTTTCCGTCCCGCTTCCGCCTGTCTCACCCACGTGAGGACCGTCCGCGTTATGCTTCACCTGACGAATCAGCTTCCCGACGCTCTCCCATCCCCTTTGCAGAGTCGTCCGGATCTGCAGGCGGCCTTCCCAGCAGAAAAATGCAGCTGCCAGAACCGCCACAAGGATCAGTACATTCCTCATTGTATGCCTGGGCTTCAGCGCTCCCATGTCTTTGTAGGGTCTTGTCGCTGCATATCTGCTGTACAGCCGATATTTCTCCTGCTCCGGGCTGCTCTCTCTGCTCATCGTCTGATACTCCCTCCCTTTATACCTGCAAAAGCCAGTTCATTATCGCACCGCTGAAAAATCGCGTCAAACATCGATATGAGGTATTCCGACATGCTCTCACCCGACCTGCTGTTCCTGCTCCCCTTTACAATGGGCTGCGCCCTTCATGACCTGAAAACCGGAAAGATCCCGAATTCCTTCGTGCTCTGCGGACTTCTGTGCGGATCCGCTACACTGCTTCTATCCTACGCCGGGACTGCCTTGAGCCCGTTCTCCCGGATTCACCTTCCCGTTTTCCGCCTGGCTCAGCCGGATCCGGCCAGCTGTATCCTGGGTCTCCTACTTCCGTATCTTCTCTTCGGGCTTCCCGCTCTCCTTGGCATGATCGGGGGAGGCGACGTCAAGCTGCTGTCCGTCACCGGTCTGTTTCTGGGCGCCGAAGCCGTGTGGAATGTGATCCGGACTTCTGTCCTGATCGGTGCCTTCTATGCTCTTTTCGTCCTGATTCGTCATCGCAGCGGATACCAGCGGTTTTTGTTTCTTCGGACGTATCTGTGTGAGCTGGTGTCCGTCCTCCAAAGCCCCCAATCTCCCCCGGCCAATCCCTGTGCCGTTTCGCAACCCAGCCCATGCCGTTCAAACGTCCATCTTTCCGGGGCAGCGCATTCCAGCTCTGCGCCCTCTCATCCCTGCCTGCGCCGTTACCGCGGCGCCGGGACAGCAGACGCGGAATTCTGCTTCTCCGTCCCGATCTTTCTGGCACTTCTGTTTCTCACCCTGCGGGCGCAGTTTCCATGAGCGTCTCTCACCATCATCAGAGGAGGTCCTATGACAGAATCCAAAAAAATCTTTGCGATCTGCGATCTGGATGAGCATTATGTCGTCCGGCTCGCGAACTATCTCACCGAAAGAAAGGCTGTTCCCTTCGAGATTCTCGCCTTCACAAACCTTGACAGTCTCGCGATCTATGCCGGCTCGCACCCGATCGAAATTCTCCTGATTTCACGGCAGGCGCTGAATGAAAAGGTCAGAGAACTGAATATCAGAAGAATTCTGCTGCTAAGCGACAGCGATGAATTTGACCGCCAGCTCGCAGCTTCTCCGGATGACTTTCTTCATATTTCCGATGAGGAAGAGACTGCATCATCCACTTCTTACCCCTCGATCCGGAAATTCCAGTCCTCCGAAAACATCGCCCGGGAGGTCATGAGCTATTATTCAGAAGGCCGCCTGGGACTTTCCAGGAAGCTTCAGGAAATCGGCACGTCCATCTACGCGATCCATTCCCCGATCGCCCGCTGCGGAAAAACGCTATTCTCGCTGACGCTCTCAGAAATCCTGGGTGAAAAAAAGAAGACCCTCTACCTGAATCTGGAAAATTACAGCGGCTTTGAAGCCCTTTTCGGCCAGACATACCGGTCTGACCTGACCGACCTCGTCTATCTTTCCAGAAAAAATGAAGGGAGTCTTCCTCTTAAACTTGAACATGTCATCCGCCCGCTTCGGAACGCCGACTTCATTCCCCCGGCTTTCTTTCCCGGTGACCTGAGAGAAATTCATGCCGGAGAATGGATTTCCTTTCTCACTTCCACTGCCACTTTGATGGAGTATCAGGCGATTGTCCTTGATATCGGAAGTGAGCCGTCCGGTATCCCTGACCTTCTCTCATCTGCTGCCCACATCTATATGCCTGTGCTTCCCGATCCATTGTCCCGGGCAAAGATCTCACAGTATGAAAAGGATATGGAGGCCTTGTCCCTCAGTCCGCTGATGGACAGAACCGTCCGTCTGTACCTTCCGGAAGTTTCTGTCCGCGGAGGCGGAAGCGAACTTCTGGATCATCTGATCAGCAGCGATATGGGACGCTATGTCAGAAGGCTGCTCTCCGAGGAAGCCCTGCAGGCGTGTACGCCTCCCCGGCATCAGGCGGCGATGTAGCCCTGGCAGGCTTCCGTTGTCAGGAGCGGATATAGTCCTGCTCGGACTTCGGCGGCCGTGTCATCAGGTTCCGAACCGTCTCCTTTGGATCCGCCCCATGGTTGATCACAGCATCGACAGCATCAACGAGCGGCATCTCTACCCCGTACTTTTTCTCCAGCTCCAGCGCTGCTGGAATGGCATTGATGCCTTCGACAACCATTCCCACTTTCTTCACCGCCTGGTCTGGGGTCATTCCCTGACCGATCAGATGTCCGCAGCGATTGTTTCTGGAGTGCTCGGAAGTCGCCGTGACAATCAGATCTCCGATTCCTGCCAGGCCGTAGAAGGTCTCCACCTTGCATCCCATCTTCAGTCCGAGCATTGTAATCTCATGCATACCGCGCGTGATCAGCGCCGCCTTCGTGTTATCACCATATCCAAGCCCGAGTGCGATCCCGGACGCAAGTGCAATGATGTTCTTCAGGGCCCCGCAGAGCTCGATGCCCAGCACATCGTCGTTCGTATAGACGCGCATGACATCATTCATAAAAACCTTCTGGACATACTCTGCCGTCTTCATATCCGTACAGGATGCAACAATCGTCGTCGGCAGATCCAGCGAGACCTCCTCCGCATGGGTCGGACCGGACAGCGCGACCAGCCTGACAGACGAGTGTTTTCCATCTTTGCCAAGCTCATCTCCAATCACCTGCGTCAGGGTAAACAGCGTATCCGGCTCAATTCCCTTCGCAACATCCACAATCACCTGTCCATCCGGGACAAATGGAGCCGCTGTCCTCGCTGTTGAACGGACAAAGACAGAGGGAACTGCAAAAAGAAGAATATCCTTTCCCGTGCAGACCTCCTCGATGTTCTTTGTAAAAACGATCGAATCCGGAATGATCATGCCCGGCAGATTCGGGTGCCTCCTTGTCCTGCTGTATTCCTCCACTTCCTTAGGAAGTGCAGACCACACCATCACATCATAGCCCATGTTTGAAAGCATTCTGGCAAGTGCCATTCCCCATGTACCTGCTCCGAGGACTCCAATCTTCACCATATCTCTATTCCTCTCTGCGAACCTCAGCCAGCTGCAGACACATCCGGCTGTCATCCTGCAGCCTGAAGGGCTGCCCTTTCTGTTCTCACTGAAACGTCTGCGCCTGCTTTTCCCCATCCTCCAGTCAACCGGACACTTCCGCATGAGAGACAAGCCTGCACCGACAGAAGCATTCTACCATCATTCCCAGACAGGGGCAAACTGCGCCCTTCTGCTGCGTTCATTTTGTCTTCATTCTATCTTCATTCTTCCCTCAATCTGCTCCTGTCCTGCCTTCCACCCTTTTTCCAGCATTCCTTCTTCTCAGGGACCGGCGCCGCCTGAATCTCACCCGGCTCCTTCCTTGCCTTCAGCTGCCTCAGAAATGAAACCGCGAACGGAACCGAGATCATGGCTGCGGTGATATCTGAAATCGGCTGCGCGATCTCAATCCCTGTCAGGCCGAGATAAAGCGGAAGAACCTCAATCAGCGGAATGAAGCAGAGCCCTGTTCGAAGCGCGGAGAGAAAAAGCGCCCTTCCGCTTTTCCCGATGCTCTGGAACATCATGTTAATCGGAACCGACAGCGGCTGGAACAGTGCGGACACACAGGCCCACCTCAGAGCGACGGTTCCGATTTCAATCACCTCCGGATCGTCGCGGAACCAGGTGATGATCGGCCGGGCAAAAATCATGCAGACGAAGGCAAACACAGACAACAGGGCTGCGGCCATTTTCACTGTGAAATGGAAGCTTTCGCGGACACGCTTGTACTTCCGTGCTCCATAGTTGAAGGAAATAACAGGCTGCATACCCTGCCCGGTTCCGATCGCACAGGCCCCGATGAAGAAGCTCATTCTGCCTACGATACTCATCGCCGCAATGGCCGGATCACCGTACACCTTCGCCTGCTGATTCAGCAGGATGGTGCTGGCCGCATTCAGTCCCTGGCGCAGAAGACTGGGCGAACCGACCTTCATGATCTCCCAGTACGTGGAAAGCTCCGTGCTGATACGGCGCGGCGAGACATCTGTGACGGTGATATGGATGCAGAACATTGAAAGAAGAATCAGAAAACTGATGATCTGCGAGAGGCAGGTAGACAGCCCGGCACCTGACACCCCCATCCCGAAGCCGAACATCAGGATCGGATCACCGATCATATTCAGGATTCCGCCGGTTGTCAGGCCGATCATCGCGTACATCGCCCTGCCCTCATAGCGGAGCAGATTGTTCAGCGTGCAGCTTGCGGACAGAAACGGGCCGGCAATCAGAATCCAGACGGCATACTGCCGGGCATATGGCAGAATGGTCTTTGTGCTGCCCAGAAAATACAGAACTCTGTTCAGGTTCAGATAGAAGGCCAGCGACAAAAGCGTTCCCAGAAGAGAGGACAGGAAAAATGTACTCGCCGCGAACATCTTTGCCTTGTCAGGGCTCTTCGCCCCGAGAAACCGTGCAACGAAGCTTCCTGCGCCATGTCCGCACATGAATCCGATGGCCTGATAAAAGGTCATGAACGCGAAGACAATTCCAACCGCCCCTGAGGCAGATGTCCCGAGCCGTGAGACAAAGTACGTGTCTGCAGTATTGTAGATGTTTGTCACGAGCATGCTGATGATCGTCGGGATCGCCAGCGTTCCGATCAGCTTTCCGATGGGCGTCTGCGTCATCCGAATATACTGCTGCCTTGTCTGCTCTTCATGTTGATTCCGCATATCGTTCTTCCTTCATTCCTGCCGGAACTGCCGCCCCACCATAGACAACAGAGCGGCAGAGCCTGATTCTCTCTGCCGCTTTCATGTCTTCTGTATTTCTTGTTACTCGGTTTCCTCGTCCTCCTCAGCCGTGCACCGGATGTGAAGCTCATCCAGCTGCTGCTGCGTTACCTCGGAGGGCGCCCCCATCATGACATCCTGCGCAGTTTTATTCATCGGGAACGGAATGACTTCCCGGATGGAATCCTCCCCTGCCAGCAGCATCACCATGCGGTCGATGCCCGGTGCGATGCCAGCATGAGGCGGTGCCCCATAGGTGAAGGCATTGTACATCGCCGGGAATCTCTTCTTGACATCTTCCTCGCCGAGACGGACCATCTCAAACGCCTTGACCATGATTTCCGGATCATGGTTCCGGACCGCTCCGGATGAAAGTTCGATGCCGTTGCACACGATATCGTACTGGTCTGCCATGATCGACAGCGGATCGATTTCGCCTCTCTCCGCCTTCAGCAAGGTTTCAAGCCCGCCGCTCGGCATGGAGAATGGATTATGACAGAACTCCAGCTCTCCGGACTCCTCGCCGATCTCATACATCGGGAAGTCCACGATCCAGCAGAACGCATACTGTTCCTTATCCATATGTCCAGGAACTGCCGCACCAAGCGTCTTGACCAGAACCCCTGCTGTCTTCTGCGCCTGGGAAAGCTTTCCTGCCGAAAGCGCAACAAAGTCACCCGGCTTCAGATTCAGCTTTTCAAATACCTGCTCCTTGATCGGCTTGACAAACTTTGAAATGCCGCCAACCAGCTCACCCTGCTCATCCACACGGAACCAGTATGGCTTGTCACCTGCCTGGACTTCAACGCCGGCCAGCGTCTTGTCGATGAACTTTCTGGTCTCATTGAACCCGCTCACCACGACCGCTTTGACGACACCGCTCTCAAACGGCCCGAAGCCGCAGCCGCCCAGCACATCGGTCACATCCTGCACATACAGATCAATTCTCAGATCCGGCTTGTCTGTCCCATACTTCTCCATCGCTTCCCTGTATGGAATCCGGAGAAATGGAGCCTCAGACGCTCTGTCGTATGTGCCGTATTTCGCAAACACCGGCGGAAGGACATCCTCCATCACCTGGAATACATCCTCCTGGCTTGCAAATGCCATCTCCATATCCAGCTGATAGAACTCACCCGGCGAGCGGTCCCCGCGGGCATCCTCATCGCGGAAGCAGGGGGCAATCTGGAAATAACGGTCAAAGCCAGCTGTCATGAGCAACTGCTTGAACTGCTGCGGAGCCTGCGGCAGTGCATAGAACTTCCCGGGGTGTTTCCTGGCCGGAACCAGGTAGTCTCTTGCGCCTTCCGGGCTGGAGGCCGTCAGAATCGGCGTCGTGATCTCCATGAAACCATGATCCGTCATCGCCTGCCTGAGCGCCGCCACAACCTGGCAGCGGAGGATAATGTTCTTCTTCACCTCCGGGTTGCGAAGATCCAGATAGCGGTATTTCAGCCGTTGGGACTCATCCGCCTCACGGCTGCGGTTGATCTCAAAGGGGAGTTCGCTATGGAAGCACTTTCCAAGCACTGTCACCTTCTGCGGGACAACCTCAATCTCGCCGGTTGCCTGCTTTTTATTCTTGGAGCTTCTCTCCCGGACCGTCCCGGTCACCTGGATCGTGGATTCCTTCGTGATATCCTTGAAGAGTCTTACCATCTCTTCTGTCTCGGCAACGACCTGCGTAGTTCCGTAAAAATCTCTCACAACAACGAACGCAAGACCGGCAGAAACAACACGCATATTCTCAAGCCAGCCCGCAAGCGTGACCGTCTTGCCAACGTCCCCAATGCGAAGCTCGCCACATGTGTGCGTACGCGACTGCATCATACTCTACCTCCTGACGCGGGCCTGAACTTCCGCACAGACGCCTCAACTGACGACCTGAAAGAACCCCCCGCCTTATATTTTCACACTCCGGATATTCTACTATTTCAGCCGGTTTCTGTAAACCAGCCATCCTGCAATTATGCCGGTTCGCCGCAAAGCCTTCGCCGCAAAACTGTCCCGCCACCGAATCATTGCCCGGCATCGCTCACCTTGCCCGCCGCTCTCCGGATTCATACGGCATCGCTCACCTTCCGCCGCTTCCGGACACATCCGGCCTCTCTTACGGCGCAGTCCTGGTCGGGATGTAAACACCCTCATAGTGCTTGATCTCATGATCCCGCTTCCGCTCATCCGGGACCTGATACCCGTGCAGTCCGATCAGGCGCTGATTGCTGCTCCCGCGAAAGAGGAGCGTGGAATCCTTCTTCTCCAGTACAAACTCGCCATCCACCAGACAGTCAATATAGGAAAGCATTTCATCTGTAACTTCTGTCCGGACCTTCACCCCTGTGCTGGATACGCTGTCGCTCAGAAGATCCTTCTCGTACGTATACCCTGTATAACACCAGATGTCCTTTTCCGGATACGTTTCCCGGACCTTTCTGAGCAGCTTCACCAGCACACGCTGATTCTCCGGCTCAAAGGGTTCCCCGCCCAGGAGCGTCAGTCCCTGGATATACGCTGGGCTCAGCAGCCGCAGAAGCTCCGCCTGCGTCTCTTCCGTATAAGGTTTTCCATACTGGAAATCCCAGGCCATCGCATTGAAGCACTCCCTGCAGTGATGCCGGCACCCTGACACAAACAGGCTAACCCTCACGCCCGGTCCGTCGGCAACATCGACTCCTTTGATATTTGCGTAGTACATATCGCTTCTCCACTCCCGTTGTTCTTACGTCTCCCGGGCGCCATCCCACCCGCGCCTGACGCTGCACTCTCACAGCTTCCCTACCCCTGCGCCTGACACTGCATTCTCACAGCCTCCTCACTCCTGCACCTGACACTGCATTCTCACAGCCTCCGCGCCTGACACTGCATTCTCACTGCTCCGCACCCCTGCGCCTGCCCGGTTCCGAAGACGGCATTTGCTTCGTGCCACAGCCGGCATATTTCAAACCTGAAGAAACAGGCGCCCGCTTCAATCGGACGCCTGTTCCCATCATTCATATGGTGATTCAGATACTGTTGTCCCCCGCGCCTGCGTGCCCACGATTACAGATGCAGCACCCTGTCCTTGATCTCCTGCGTTCTTCCCTGGTTCCAGAACTGGGTTCCGATGTAACCACAGGTACGTCTTGCGACGGACATCTTGGTCTGGTCGGTATTGCCGCAGTTCGGGCAGACCCAGATCAGCTTCCCGTGCTCGTCCTCGTGGATCTGAATCTCCCCATCATATCCGCAGACCTCGCAGTAATCGCTCTTGGTGTTGAGCTCCGCATACATGATGTTCTCATAGATGAACTGCATAACCGAGAGCACCGCCGGAATGTTATCCTGCAGGTTCGGCACCTCCACATAGCTGATCGCGCCACCCGGGGAGAGCTTCTGGAACTCCGACTCGAACTCCAGCTTGCGGAACGCGTCGATCTTCTCCCTGACATTCACATGGTAGCTGTTAGTGATGTAGTTGTGATCCGTGACATCCTTGATGATACCAAACCGCTTCTGCAGGCACTTTGCAAACTTGTATGTTGTGGATTCCATCGGCGTACCGTAGAGCGAGTAGCTGATATTCTCCGCTTTTCTCCACTTCATGCAGTAGTCATTCAGCGTCTGCATGACCTTCAGCGCAAATGGTTTTGCCTCCTCGTCGGTGTGGCTCTTTCCGGTCATCTCCACGCACATCTCGTACAGACCGGCGTAGCCGAGGCTGATGGTCGAGTAGTTGCCGAACAGCAGCTTGTCGATCTTCTCACCCTTCTTGAGTCTTGCGAGCGCGCCGTACTGCCAGAGAATCGGTGCTACATCTGACGGAGTGCCCATGAGTCTTTCATGGCGACAGCGGAGTGCCCTGTGGCAGAGCTCCAGCCGATCGTCGAGAATCTTCCAGAATTCGTCGAACTTGTCTGTCCCGGCTTTCTCCGCTTCTTTGACAGCAGAGCAGGCAACATCGACCAGGTTGATCGTGACAACACCCTGATTGAAGCGGCCATAGTACTTGTGCTGCCCCGGCGTATAGTCCCCCGCCTCTGCCTTGTTTCCATCGTTGCAGAGCCCTTCCGGCTGCTGCTCGTTATCCGGTGTCAGGAAGCTTCTGCAGCCCATGCACGGGTAGACATCCCCCTTGAGCTCCTTCATCTTCTTCGCGGAGATGTAGTCCGGTACCATTCTCTTCGCTGTGCACTCTGCGGCAAGCTTCGTCAGATACCAGTACCTGGAGTCCTCTGTGATGTTGTCCTCATCCAGCACATAGATCAGCTTCGGGAACGCCGGCGTGATCCACACGCCCTTCTCATTCTTGACGCCCTGCATCCGCTGGCGGAGCACCTCCTCAATCAGCATTGCAAGGTCTTCCCTGGTCTGCCCCTCCGGCACCTCGTCCAGGTACATGAACATCGTCACAAACGGTGCCTGACCGTTGCAGGTCATCAGCGTGATCAGCTGATACTGAATCGTCTGGATTCCCCTTGTGACCTCATCCTTCAGGCGGATCTCCGCGATCGACTCAACCTTCTTCTCGTCGATCTCTTCGCCAACCGCCTGGAGCTCCTCCGCCGTCTGCTTTCTGAGTTTCTTTCTGCTGATGTCGACAAACGGTGCCAGATGCGCCAGCGTGAAGGACTGCCCGCCGTACTGGTTGGATGCCACCTGCGCGACGATCTGCGTTGTAACGTTCGCCGCTGTGTAGAAGCTGTGCGGCTTCTCAATCAGTGTCTCGCTGATGACTGTCCCGTTCTGAAGCATATCCTCCAGATTGATCAGATCGCAGTTGTGTTCCTTCTGCGCATAATAGTCCGAATCATGAAAATGGATGATTCCCGCTTCATGCGCCCGGACGACTTCCTCCGGAAGCAGGATTCTGCGGCTCAGATCCCGGCTGACCTCTCCGGCCATGTAGTCACGCTGAGTGGAGTTGATGACAGGGTTCTTGTTGGAGTTCTCCTGCTTCACTTCCTCATTGTTCTGCTCGATCAGCGCCAGAATACCATCGTCCGTCGTGTTGGACTTGCGCGCAAGCGTCCTCTTATAGCGGTAGCGGACATACTTCTGTGCCACCTCAAAGCCGCGCATCTCCATGATGCCGGTCTCGACCATGTCCTGGATGTCCTCGACATTCACCGCATGTGGCGCCTTGCGGACCTCGCGGGCGACGTTCTCGGACACCGCGCGGATCTGCACATCACTCATCTGGTGGATCGGATCCACTTCCTTGTTTGCCTTCGCGATGGCATTGAAAATCTTCTCAATGTCAAACGTAACTTCCTCTCCGTTGCGCTTGATCACGTTCGTCTGTACATTCTCTTCCACGATAACTCCGCCCCTTCCCACTGATTCATCATACAATACCTCATCATTGCCGGAATTCTTCTGCAAACACCCCCGGGCCGTCTGTTTATTCTGTCAGCAGTCCTCCATATTTCATTTGCTTTATCCAGATATAGGCATGTATGTTTTCGTATTCACAATATCTTGTATGTTCGTGCCCTGCTATCATATCGCAGCGGTTCTCCTTTTGCAACATGGCAAAATAGACAAACTCCTGACTGCCTTTCTCGGAAGCCATTCCGCAGGACGTTTCAGGAACGCGGAAAACGGGCATCTCTCCAAACGCTCCTTCACTGACAGACGGCGCGCGTTCCGGCTGATGAGCCCGGACATATCTGGGTTTCAGCGGCTTCTGCACACGCTTCGTGCAAATTGACGAAGCCGCGGCCTGTTCCCTTCCCATGTTGCAGACAGCATGGATCCCTTCAGACAGAATACACGGTGTACCAGCTCCCCGAGCGTCCCCTCCACGCTGTGCCTTCAAAAAATCCCCACAGGGTCAAAGGGCCCTGCGGGGATTTCTCTTCCGGTCAGTCCGCACCGCGGCCTGACCGATATTCATGATCTTTTACGGATTGTGTAATGCATCCCGTCGTTCTCATCCAGCACAAACGGTGTGCGATCCAGCATTCCCGCCATCACACTGCTGCGGAGCCTGTAGTAGTCAGCCGCATCGCCGTTCCACCCGGCTGCATGGATGTCCTCCGCCATATGCCAGGAAACCTGGTCATCGGAGCTTTCGTCGACAACATTCACCCTGTCGCACGGCATCCCGTTGACAAAGAAATCCTCGAACGCACGGTAGATATCGGAAGCCGAAGCGGCATCCGGCCTGTTGTCCTGTCCGAACGCATATGCGACGCCGAGAAGCGCCTCCATGCGCTCCGGATGTCCGGAAAGCACACCCTTCACGAGAGAAGCAAGCCTTGCCTCGGAATCCGCGATGCGGCTCTGCAGCCATCCGTGGATATTGGAGACATCGATCACGCTTTCCAGCTCCGGGAGGCGCGCCGTATAGTTTTCCGGCTCTCCGATCCACCCCTTCTCCGCTGAGTAGGAGGCCAGCTTTCCAGTCAGCTCCTCCTGTTTTCCGATTTTATTGTACAGCCAGTAGTGAACCGGCCCCAGATATGCACTCATCGCTTCTCACCCTCTGTTCTCTGCAATCTTGCTGTTGACCTCTTTCACGACCGCCTCCGCGTCCACACCGTGGACCATGCAGGCATCCCGCAGGCTCTCTCCGAGGGAAGCCGGACAGCCAAGACAGTGCATACCGATTCCGAGCAGAACATCCGTCGTCTCCGGGTACTGACTCACCAGCTCCCCGATCAGTGTCGTCTCATCTACATACTTGCTTTCCATCATATCCACCAAACGTCACTCCTTTATACTTTTTTCGTTGTCTCCCTGTATGGTGGCATTATAATGAAGTATGGGCAACTTTTATGTTGTCCTGACAACACATGTTATCCCTTCACGCTTCCGGCCGTCAGTCCCTTTACAAAGAATTTCTGACAGGAAATGAAGACGATGAGGATCGGAATCAGGCTGAAGACGGACAAGGCAAACACATATCCCCACTGTGTGAACTGATGCTGCCCGAAGAACCCGGAGATGGCAATCGGAAGTGTCCGCTTCATGTCATCGTTGATTACGGTATTCGCCCACGGGAATTCCTCCCAGGCTGTCAGAAAATTGAAAATTGAGATGGAAGCAATGCCTGGCTTCGCAAGCGGAAGCACCACATGGAAATACACGGTAAACACATTTCCGCCATCGATATAAGCAGCTTCATCCAGCTCCCGCGGAATGTTCTCCACGAATCCCTTGATCATAAATTTTATGCAATCCTTCAATCGAGCAGGGCCGATTCACCCTGCCCCCTCGTTTCGTCGCCCCCGCCGTCCTCTCGTGCTTCGCACTCGATGATATGCGGTCGCCAGGTGCCATGATCTGCAAGCAAGCTTGCATCATGGCTTCTGGCTCGTCGCTTTCACAAAAAAGAGGCACGGAGCGCTTCCGTACCTCTCTCCGGGAAACAATGTGCTTCCCTGCTTATCCACTTGTCAGAAATGGGTTCCCACACCATTTTGGTACAGCCAAAATATCCAGTCAGGTCTGCTCCGGTTATTTTGGTGTAGTTTTGGTGCAGTTTTGGTGCAGTTTGAAACTTCTAACCACTCACAACCTGACACCTGTGTGATACGAAATGATTCCGGATATTAAGCTGCGCTTGCCTTCTTCTCAAGGCTCTGCTTTCTCATGGTTCTGATGGAATCCACCGCAAGAATCAGCGCCAGTACAACAAGAAGGACAGCAATGACGGTTCTTGCGACATCCCATCCGAAGTCTGTCGCCGCACCGGACGTCAGCGCGTTCATATTCTTAATGACCGTCTGGATCAGGGATGTGACCGTGACGCAAAGCATGAAGATCATAGGGATATAGAACATTTTGTTCTTCTTCCCGACCTTGCCGAGCCAGGTTGCAACGGCAAGCAGGCCGACAGCAGCCAGCAGCTGGTTGGATGCGCCGAACAGCGGCCAGATGTTCATGTACCCGGTCATGCCAAGTCCGATCCCAAGCACCACCGTCAGGACGGAGGAGAAGTACGGATTGACAAGGACCTTCTTGAAGCCCTTCGCGTCTGCGACCGTCTCGCCCGGAGCCAGCCAGAATTCCTGGAACGTATATCTTGCCAGTCTCGTGGAGGTATCCAGCGAGGTCAGGCAGAAGACAGAAATCGCAAGGATCAGAAGCGAGCGGATAACATTCTCAGCTCCTGAAAGGCCTGGAAGAACCGCAACCATCTTCGCGATCCCGATGGAGAATACCTGCATCGGGTTTGTTGTCGTTCCGGATGAAAAATCCTTCCAGAGATAGCCGACTGCACAGATCGTGCAAAGTCCGAGCACGCACTCGATCAGCATGGAGCCGTAGGCAACCGGCAGCGCATGCTTCTCATTGTCGAGCTGTTTGGACGTCGTGCCGGAGGATACCAGCGAGTGGAAGCCGGAGATCGCGCCGCAGGCGATCGTGACAAACAGTGCCGGGAACAGATATCCCTGTGTCTTGTTATAGAATCCGGTGAAGGCAGGCATCTGGGAAATGCTCGGATGCGCGCCGAAGATCCCGACGACTGCAAGAGCCATCATGAAATACAGCAGGAATGAGCTCAGGTAGTCTCTGGGCTGGAGCAGGATCCAGACCGGAACGATGGATGCAGCCGCGATGTACACACCAATCAGGATCATCCAGGTTCTGTTGTCGAGATAAATCGGATGCCAGTTCAGGCCGATCGCAATGATTGCGGCAATCGCCACCACACCGGCAATCGTGGACACCAGGAGCGGTGCATTTCTTCTGTAGATCATGAAGCCAAATGCAATTGCAATGACGATGAACAGAATGGAGATCATCGCCGTCGACGCATTGGTCGCACTCGCCGCCTTATCCAGGACACCGTCCGTGTAGGTTGCGCTGAAGGTTCCGGCAACCATCGAAGAGAATGCCGCGATGACCAGAAGCAGGGTCAGATAGGTGAACACCAGAAACAGCTTCTTCATCTTTCCGCCCATGGTATCGCCGATGATTTCGCCGATCGACTGTCCCTTATGGCGCAGCGAAGCGAACAGAGCGCCAAAGTCATGTACGCCTCCGAAGAAAATGCCTCCGATCAGGATCCAGAGCATTACCGGAACCCATCCGAAGACGGCTGCCTGGACCGGTCCGGTAATCGGGCCTGCCCCCGCGATAGACGAGAAATGATGTCCCATCAGCACAGGTGCCTTTGAAGGTACGTAGTCGACGCCATCCTGGTATTCAACAGCCGGCGTCTTTCTCGACGGATCAATGCCCCATGTCTTCGCGAGCCATCTGCCGTAAAACAGATACCCACAGGCAAGGACAACGATACCGACGAACAATATCACTGCAGCATTCATTGTGTTTCCCTCCTCTTGTTTCCTTTGCCGTTCCGCTGTCAGCGCTCCATTCTTCTTCATCAGGTCTGGATCTGAATGTTCCCGCGACCGCGTTCCAGCTGTTTCTCTGCTGCCGGTCTCCCGGCTTTATCATCAGCGCCTCATGGCGCAGGATGAACCACCTCATGACAGACATTGCTTGCGTCTGTCTTCCATATGATTTTCAGCAAACTTTGCGCTTTCCATCCGGCCAGAACAGTCAGTGCGCCAGTCGACGGATTGCAGGGGCGCCTGCTCTCACCGGATCAGCTGCCGCAGCAGCTTCAGGTTGTCGTGCCCGCCAAAGTTTGCAGCTGCCTTCCCGCTTCCTAGTGTCATCAAGCCAGTGTGGAAATCCATCCATCCGTCGATTGAAAAGCGGAAACTCTTGTGCAGCCGACACTTTTTCAGAAGCTTTTCAGCTCCCGGCGTGCTTTCGTCACAGACCACAAGGAGAGTCAGTGTCGTACACATGTGTCCTTTCCCTGGGTGAATCAGCTTCATGCCTTCCTCGTAGACATACCGTTCCAATGTCTGATAGGTCTCCTCTGTCAGCTGCGGCAGAGAGAAGATATAGCAGTGCTCCCTGCTCTCCGCACTCCAGAGCTCATTCTTCTTCAGCAGAACATACTGTGCATTGCGCACGGAGAAGTCACAGCGGCAGATCAGTCCGTCCGGACCCTCCAGTATCTCAGATGAAATCGATTCAGCCTGCTGAGGCGCTGCCCCCACAGTCTCCTTTGTCGTTGTCTCTGATCGGGGTGCATTGACTGCCACCGCAGAAGCGCCCGGGATGATGTCGTAGTACCTGCGGTATGAACGGACCAGCTTTTCCACATATTGTCCGCGATCCATACGGCGTACCTCCCTTCCGCCTTCATAAGTCCCCACGTGTATTCACATCGCTTCACGCTGCTTCACACTCATTTCTGTTGCCATCGCTTCTCCCCATCTCCGCTGCCGTGAAGGTGCATCGCAGGATAGGGAACGGCGACTGGGCGCCCTGGCGTGCAGGTACATCGCGGGATGGGACAACAGCTGGACTTATGCACAAAAAAGTCTCCACCTGCACGGCGCGATACGCGCTATGCAAAGGCGGAGACTTTCATCTTCGTGGTACCACTTTGCTTGCTGCCAAGGGCAACCTCTCTGTCTGTCGCGGATATCCGCTGCGTCTGCTGCGGAGGATCCTGAAACAGCTCATCATATAACGGTGATCACCGGCGGCATCTACTTCATCTGCCAGGACGATATGAACCCCGCCCGGCATCCGGTTCAATGTGCTGCTCGCAGATGAGACTCATCCGAACTTCCCATACCGCTTCTCAGCACCCGCGGCTCTCTGTGATGTTCCACTCGTGAGCATGTTCTGGTCATTGCATTTCTCAGTTGTCTGTCGGCTCTTTCGAGCTTGAACAGAATGATACCACCTGTTAATCCTTTTGTAAACCAAACGTTTTTCTAATTTTGCAGTGTTCTCATGAATTATTTCGGCATCTGTGCAGATAATTCTCTGTGCGGTTCTCCCGCGCCCATCTGCCTGACGCCGTTAAACCGTTCGTGCTGAATCATGCGCGCTTCCGACAAGGCCCGGATCTTACACCGTTCCCCACTGGTATACGGTCCTGCCGTCAGCCTCCTCCGAAAACGGTCCGGGAAGCGGAGCTGCCCCTCTGTGCGCACCGAAGTAGTCCTCATTGAAGACGATTCTGCTGCCATCCGGGTTCTCAAACCGCTCTTCCGGCTCAAAGGCTTTCCCAAGCGTATCTGAGTCAACGATGGCGTCCGTGAAGCCCGACTGTCTCAGCCATTCTCCGATGTTCGTTCTCAGGATGACGCTGCCATCCCGCTCCTCCACATCCGCATAAGGCGCATCAGGGAGCATTGACGCATCAGGGATGCAGCTACTTTTCTCATGAGTCCATGCCTCTGCCCCGTTCAGATAGAAGTTCCCCTCAGACCAGACCGGCAGCTTGTCAAAATGATGCGGCTCAAGCTTCTTCATATCCGGAACATCCGAGTCCATATCGAACCGGCTGATCCATTCCTCATAGGTCGGATAGCTGTCGAACACTGCCGTCCCCACCTTCCGGTTGTCCCAGTCCGCTGCGCCCGGCTCACTGTCGCTGGCATTGAGATAGTCCGCGGACGGCCATTTCTGCAAAAATACGTTGTTGTAGAAGCGGTCATCCCCGTGCAGGATGGTCATGAAGCCCATGACCTCCGTCCGGTGCGGGATGTGGTACGGAGTGTAGCGCTGTCTCAGCAAGCCGTCCACGATCGCATCTGTTCCACCTCCCACGACGGTAAAGGCACCGCAGATGAGATTGTGCACCATCGCGACCCCCTCTGTCGCAAACCGGAGCGAGACATCGGAGAGCAGGATGTTGTTGTCGATCAGCGTCGGTCCGTGGCCGACCTCGACGAACAGATCCTGGCTGCACATGCCGCCCGGAAGCCGCTTTGCCCCTTCAGGCGCCTGATTGCGGTACAGCAGGTTCTGCGTGATCCTCGTTCCCTGTGCCTCCCAGTCGCACCAGATGCCCATTGTGCAGTCATGGATCCAGTTTCTCCTGATCGTCACATCGATGGCTGCATGCATCTTGATGCCCGCAATCTCCGCGCCGCCAAGTTCCATCATATTGTTGATATGGTGAATATGGTTGTCCTCAATCACGCTGAAGACACCGCCCATGCGGCCGATGATTCCACCCTGCTCACAGTCATGGATGTTGTTGCGGCGGATGATATGGCTTCCGATCTTTTCCTTCAGCCAGCCATAATACTGTCCTCTGCAGACCGCGTCGCGCTCCATCTGAGTCGGACTCTTCACGTGTTTTGTCGTAAAGTAATGGTCATTCTCCGGGTCATAGTACTTGCCCAGTCCGATGCCGGAGCACTTGCTGTTCGAGATCTCGCAGTCCTCGATGATCCACCCCTTTGACCAGTGCGGACCGATCATGCAGTCCTGGAAAGCGGCCGGCGGTGCCCAGGTCGTCGCAGCCTTTGTCACCACGAAACCGGAGACTGTGATGTACCCGATCCCCTCCTGCTGCGGCATGAAGCACTCTCTGCGAACATTGATCTCCACATTTTCCTTGTTCGGGTCCTTGTCCTGGAAATTTGCATAGAAGACCGTCTCATCTCCGTCCTGCTCCGCGTACCACTGGTAAACAGACTCCTCCGGCCGCCAGGAGTACGGGCTTTTCTCCCCCTTCAGGCAGTCCTCCAGCGTCCTCGCCTCATACAGCATCCGGTCATTCAGGTAGACCGCTCCGGTGTGTCTGCCCTTTCCGGCAAAGTACCAGTCGCCGTAGACATAGGTCGTATACGGGTTGTAGTCCCCGAAGATGCCGTTCCTGACGCGTGCTGTCCAGACAGTTCCCTGATACCGCTCCCAGTCTTCCAGCTTCTCCGCGCCGGTGATCACTGCACCGAGCTTTTTCTCGCTCCTGTAGATAATCCGTGCGTCCGGGCGCCCGGCGTTCTTCGGGTCTACATACTCGCGGTACACCCCGGGTGCCACAACAACCTCATCTCCAGGCTTCGCCACACTCGCGGCATCCTGAATATGCCGGAACGGCCTGTTCTCACTGCCGTCTCCCTGAAATGAGGCAGCAGCGTTGACATAGTAAATCATCCGTATCTCCCTTCACCCCTTGACCTTGATCACTGCCTTGACCAGATCCGTCCGATTATTGACACATTCCTGATAGGCATCATCGATATGATCGAAGTCAAACTCATGTGTGACAATCTGCTTGACATCAATGGCTCCCTTTGCAACTGCAGCAATCGCCTTCGGGAAGATATTTCTGTATCTGAAAACAGATTTGATTGTCAGTTCCTTATCCATGATCTGCGCAAAGCTATAGCTGATGTCTGACTGAACAGAAATCCCTACCAGAACAACGACACCGCCGCGCCTTGCAAGATAAGGTGTCTGCTGAATGCAGACTGCAGCCCCGCTCGTCTCAAAGACCTTGTCTGCCCCGCGTCCCCCGGTCAGTTCGGCAACACGCTCCAGCACATTCTCCTTCCCGCTGTTGATCACAACGTCTGCGCCCAGCTCTTTTGCCTTGTTAAGTCTGGCCTCCACGATATCCGCTACGATAATCTGCCCTGCTCCGTGAGCCTTCGCTGACAGAAGCGTGCAAAGTCCGATGCACCCGCTCCCCAGAATGACCACGGTATCTCCGACGCCAACGCCGCCCTGGTTCGCCGCGTGAAAACCGACAGACAGCGGTTCGATCAATGCGCCTTCCTTTGTGCTGACATTGTCAGGAAGCTTGAAGCACCAGTCTGCGGGATGCTCGATGAATTCCTCGTTACAGCCGGGAACCGGCGGGGTAGCGAGAAACTGTACATCCGGGCACAGATTATAATATCCGGTTTTGCAGAACTCACAATGTCCGCAGGTGACACCCGGCTCCAGCGCAACCCGGTCTCCAACCTGAAGATTTGTGACGCCCTCTCCAACCTCGACAACTGTTCCTGCCGCCTCATGCCCCAGCATATAATCCTGCGTCAGGTCAACTGTATAAGCGCCAACCTTACCGGCATGATAATAATGAATATCTGACCCGCAGATCCCGATGTATTCCAATGCTACAACTACATTTCCCGGTCCCGCAGCAGGTTTTTCAATCTCTTTGATGATCATATGATCGAGCCCTCTCATGAAGGCTCCCTTCTGAGTTGCCATCTTTTTATTCCTCGCTTTCTCTCTTGTCATTCTGATCAGCAGCCCCTGCCTTCCAGGCACTGCTCAGGCTTATTACACCCTCCATATCAGCCATGCCCCTGTTTTCCGGCATCATCTCACGTTCATTCCCGGCAGGCTGCCATTTTTCAGAAGACAATCATTTCATCCTGAATCTCCGCAAATGGTCCTGCAGCCGGCTCGATTCCTCTTGGATGATCGAAATAATCCAGGTTAAATACAATTGGCTTTCCATCCGGCTCCTCGAACCGCTGTTCAGGTTCAAACGCCATCCCAAGTGTATCGGTCGAAACCACCGGGCATGTTCCCGTCGGAAGAGCTCTCATCAGGTCCGTCCTCAGCACCATCTGCCCCTGTTCCGATTCCAGAAGTTCAATGTGCACCTGATGTTCTCTGTCCACAATGGCACCCGATTCATGATTGAAAGGCTGCGCTCCGTTGAAGTAGAGATTGCCGCTTGTCATTACCGGAAGATGGTCATAGTAGAAATCCCGGCACACGCCATCCTGTCCATGATAGCCCGCAAAGGTCTCCTTATACATCTCCAAATCCGGATAATCGTCATAGGGCTTCGTTCCGCAGACAAACTGATATTCATTCCGACCATAAACGTCGTGTTCCTCTGCATAGGCAATATAGTCCTTCCGGATCGGTCTCTGGACAAATATATTGTTGTAGAAACGGGCATCTCCGTGAAGAATCGTCATGAACCCTGCCACATCTGTTCCGTGCGGCACATGGTATGGTGTATAGCGGTTTGTCGGGAACTTCTTCCCACCGTTGTCTGTTCCGCCGCCTACCCATGTAAATGACCCGCAGATCAGATTATGGACAAATGCGATCCCCTGCGCGCTGATTCTTGCCGCGCAGTCCGACAGCAGAAGATTGTTGTCAACCAGAGTCGGACCGTGAGAAACCTCTATGAACAGATCCTCGCCGAGCGACAGACCTGTTCCGATTCTGGTTCCTTCCGGTGTCGTGTTGTCGTGGAACAGGTTCTGTGTAACCCTTGTCCCCTGGGCCTCCCAGTCCAGCCAGATTCCTCTTGTACAATGATGAATATGATTTCTCCGGTAGGTCACATCAATGGCGGCATGCATCTTGATCCCGCCGATCTCGGCTCCGGTAAGATCCTGCTTGTTGTTGATGTGGTGAATCTCGTTGTCCTCAATCAGAGAAAAAACACCGCCAAGATGGCCGACGATTCCCGTCTGTCCGCAGTCATGAATATTGCAGCGCCTGACCACGTGGGAACCGACTGTTTCCCTTGACCATCCTTCCCGCTGCGCCTGGCAGACACAGTCCCTTTGGGTCTGCGTCCCGTCCTTGAAAAACCAGGTCGACCACTTATTTTCATTTCCCTTCTGAAGATACTTTCCGAGGGAAATACCGCTGCATCTTGAGTCTGAAATCTCGCAGTCCTCTATAATCCAGCCCTTTGACCAGTGTGGCCCGACCATCCCGTCCTGGAATGCTGTCGGTGGCGCCCATTGTGTCGCCGCCTGACGGATTACAAATCCAGAGAGCGTAATATAGCTAATTCCCTCCTTTGATGGGAAGAAGCACCGCCGCCTCACATTGATTTCCACATTCTCTTTGTTCGGATCAGCCCCCTGAAAATTTGCATAGATCAGTGTTTCATCTTTCTGCCCGTCCTGGCAGGTATACCACTTGTGTTTTGTAAATGGAACATCCCAGGATTCTTCATAGAAAAACGGGTGAAGCACTTCGTCAAGCGAGGGTACCTCATACATAGCTTTTCCGTTCAGATAAAGTTCTCCCGTATGAACTGGCTGTGTTGCAAAGTACCAGTCTCCCTTTACGGGCGTTGTATATGGATTGTAATCTCCGAACACCCCGTTGGAGATATGTGCAAGATAGGTATCTCCCTCATAGTGTTCCCAGCGACCTGTCTTTTCAGCTCCTGTGATGATTGCTTTTCCCTTTTCCAGAGAGCGGTAGGTGATGCGGTGCCTGTCGTCTGTACCGCCCACTGCTGGATCTACCTCTTCACGATAGACGCCCGGAAGGACCGAAATCACATCCCCCGGCACCGCACAAGCCGCAGCTTCCCCGATGGTTCTGAATGGGTGATTTCTGGAACCATCGCCCGATCTGAGTGCGGTTGATGATACAAAATATTCCATGTTGTCTCCCTGTTTGAATGACTTTTGGACCTGCTGTTCGCATTCATCCCTTGACGGCGCCCGCCATCATGCCCTTGATCAGCTTGTCCTGTCCGAAAATGAATACAATGATCATCGGCAGGATCGATATGAACAGCACCGTCAGAATCATCGGTGTATTCATGGTGTACTGCCCCTGGAACTCATTGACAGCAAGCGGAAGCGTTCTGTTAGCTGCGCTCTGTGTCAATGTCAAAGCAAAGCTGAATTCATTCCAGATATTGACGCCATCATAGATGACAAGTGTTGCCAGGCCTGGCTTCACAAGCGGAAGCATCACTTTTCCAAACATCTGATATCTGCCGCAGCCGTCAATCTCCGCCGCTTCCTCCAGCTCCTTCGGGATCGTTGCCATGAAGGTTGTCAGAATGAATACAGAAATCGGAAGATTGAATGCCACATATGGTCCGATCAATGCCCAGATACTATCGTACAGGCCTGTTTTCACACTCATCAGATACAGCGGAAGAAGCGTGATATGAATCGGAATCGACATGCAGGCAACGATGAATCCATGTATCGGTTTGTTCATCCTGAACTTCCATCTGGAAAGCGGATAGGAAGCAAACGCACTGAATGAAAGAAGGATCACCAGCGTAACGACCAGAACAACCAGGGAATTCAGAATGTATCTCCAGATTCTTCCGGATTCAAACAGGGCTTTGTAATTGCCCAGATAAAATCCTTCCGGAAGTGCAAATACCCCATTGTTCATCATTTCAAACTGCTGCTTAAACGTGCTCATGATCAGAAAGACCAGAGGGGTCAGACAGATCAGGAACCAGAGAACCACCAGAACCGCAACAATGATGGATGACGGTCTGAACTTTTTCTTTGAATTCATGACTTAGTCCTCCTTCCGGTTGAGCAGTCTCATCGTCACAATCGCGATGAGCGAAATCAGGATAAACATGCCGCAGGCAAGTGTGGATGCATATCCGTTTCTATGGGATTCAAATGCCATGGAATACATGTAGGTTGCCATGAGCTCTGAAGCATGGCTTGGTCCGCCCTTTGTAAGAACATAGACCAGATCGAAGTACTTCAATGAACCAACCATGGATAGAATCACCGCGCTCTTGATGGTCGGTTTCAGAAGCGGCAATGCAACTCTCCAGAAATACTGTCTTTCCGTTGCTCCGTCAATCATCGCTGCTTCCTTGACATCCTCGGATAATCCGCTGTATCCGGCCAGGTAATAGACCATATAGAATGGTGTAAACTGCCATGAAATAATGAAGATGCAGGTCAGAAGAACCTTCCCCGGGTTTCCGAGCAGGTCCACTCTTCCTCCTCCGAACAGCTGGGACAATCCTGTGACAAAACCTGTGTTTGCATCCAGTGCATAGCGGAACAGGTAGCCGATTGCAACCGAGCTCATGAGCATCGGGATGAACCATATGACCTTTGCCACATTCCCCTTGCGTCCGACCTTGTCCAGCCAGGTTGCAAGGGCGATACCGATCGGCATCTGAATACAAATTGACAGCACCATCACGATCAGGTTGTTTCCAAATGCCTTCCAAAACACCTTATCGTGGAACATTTCCTTCCAGTTGCCGAAACCAACGAACAGTTTGTCCGTAATGCCGTTCCAGTCATATGCACTCGTCGCAAAAGAATCGATGATCGGATAGATAATAAAAATTGCGATCACAAGCAGCGCCGGAAACAGGAATACTGTCGAAGCCACTGCAATGGATTTCTTTCGTCTGAATGCGAGAGAAGTCTGCTGCATCTTTCCCTCTCTTTCTCTCTGCACTTCTTTCTGCAGGCCATTTCCGAAAGATGGGGTTGCCACTCCTCATGGCAGCCCCATCTTATAATCATCTATAAGTAAATCACGGATCAGGCAGCCGCCCGGTCATCAGGCCTCTGTCTCAGCTGACTCTGCCTCAGTCGACGCTGTTCCCTTCTTTGAAAGGTAAGCGGTCATTGCATCCTGAAGCTCCTTGTCTGCCTCGGCCGGTGTGATTGTCTTTCCGAAAATTTCCTGGCTGGTTGTCTTGTGAACCTCCGCAACCTCGCTCGGCAGATACTGGTCATACCAGAGCTGGATGCCCTTTGCCTTGCTGATCGTATCCAGGACTTCCTGGACAACCGGGTCGCTTGTCTTAAAGGACTTCAGCGGGATAATCTTTGCAAGATCGGTACGTTCCTTTACTGCCTCATCATCAAGCAGGGACTGAATGACCTTGAAGGCTGCTTCCTTGTCGGCGCACTTATTCGACACAACATAGAGGTTGTCACCGATGGTGCCGAGGCAGAGAGACTGATCCGCCTTCGAATCCGGAATCTCCGGGAACGGGAAGAATCCAAGCTTCCCGTCGTCAAGGAACTGCTTGTTCTCACCGGCAATGGTCATCGTGAACCAGGAGCCCATCAGATCCATCGCTGCGCTTCCTGTATAGAACAGCGCACGTGCCTGGCCGGAGTCATCATCCATGCCGTTGAATCCGTCACAGAAGTATCCCTTGTCGACCCAATCCTGAATCTTGGTTCCGGCGAACTCGAATGCATCATTCTCGAAAGAGCCCTTGCCCGCTGCCGCATCAGCAAATGGCTCCAGTCCGCCATAGCGGGTCGCCAGATACTGGAAAAACATCGAGCCCGTCCACTTTGTCGCGTTAGCAAGTGCAAACGGAGCCACGCCATTTTCGACAAGCGTGTCACAGATCTTCTCAAGATCATCAAGTGTCTTCGGCTCCTCAAGATTGTATTTATCGAACACATCCTTGTTGTAGAAGATTCCGGCAACGGAGATGTTCTCAACAGGAACTGCCCAGATCTTATCCTTGTAGGTGCACTGTGCGATGCCGGCATCCACGAACTGATCCTTGTAGTTGTCCTTGTTCATGTATTCTGTCAGATCTGCGATCAGTCCCTGATCCGCGTAATCGTACATCGTCTGTCCGCCCCAGGTAATGAAGATATCCGGGAGGGTTCCGGCCTGCGCCGCGAGAGATACATCTGTCTTGAATGTATCATTCTGCTTCTGGACAACCTCGACGTCATAATCCGGGTTCGCCTCCATGAAGCGGTCGACAGAACCCTGAATGACATTCGCCATCTCGCCTGTCTGGATATGCCAGAGTGTCAGCTTGGTCTTTCCGGCTGCCTGTACTGTTGTCATGGATCCTGCCATCAGAGACAGGAGCATCGTTCCGCTGAGAACTGCAGATATCGCTTTCCGATTCATCTTATCCTCCATACATAATTCGCAAAAAATCATTCTTATCCGCGGCGGACTGGCCACCCCGCCACGTGAAATTCCGGCTGCAGCTTGTTCCTTTCGGTGACAACATCCTATCAGATCACTCCGATACCTTCTATCAATTTTCTTTGACATATATCAGTTTTCTTGGTATATTTCTTGTCTGAAATGCAGCATCATGACGTAAAACAGGTGTAAATCTTGTTCATTTCCACGATGTTCACAAAGGAGGACTATGCAATGAGGCCACAACCGGAAACGTCTCCCCGCAATTCAGACAGGGCTGTAACCGCGATGCTTGGCGAAACCAGACGGGACAAGGAGATCATGAATGTTGTGCTGGAAAAGCAGGCGCGTATTCAGTTTTCATACATCGCGCGATCTGCCGTCCACAATCCATATGACGAAGAGGTCCGCCAATACACCAGTATTGAGAACGGCGACAAGGATAGTTATCTCAGAAGCATCCGTGAAGCTTACACAGGAGAGCTGGGAACCCTCTCGGATGACCCGATTCGAAATGAGCGAAACATGGCGATCGTCAATATCACGCTGGCATGCCGCGCAGCCATGCGGGCAGGCATCAACCCTGAAGTCGCCTATTCCCTTTCCGATGCAGAAATCCAATATTGCGAAGTATTAACTGATGTCCGGGAACTGAACCGCTACCGAAGCCTGTGCGAGCTGTTATTTCTGAATCTGGTTCATGAAAAAAAAGAAAGGGAACGGATGAAGAATGCCCCGGTTCCCCGGAAGGGGAGCCCGGAGCTGACTGTTGAAAGCTGCAAGGAATATATTGCCTGTCATCTGCATGAGAAAATACTGATCCGGGACATTGCAAAAGAATTGTTTGTCAATGCCGATTACCTGTCCGATATTTTTCATAAAAAGACCGGAACGACCATCACCCAGTATATCCGCCAGCATAAGGTACAGCTCATCTCCAACATGCTCACCTACTCCGACTACAGTTACCTGGAAATTGCCACCTACTTCGGTTATTCCTCCCAAAGCCATCTGGGCTCTGTTTTCCGGAAGGAAACAGGCATGACGCTTCAGCAGTACAGGGCAAAATACCATGTCAGAGAATTCCGCAAGTGACAATCCGTCATTCACTCTGCCTGCTCTTGACGATCCGGCTTTCCTGTGACAGAGTGGTAGCATCATGAAACAGCTTTGAAACGGATCAAAATTGGATCAGGATTCAGGTGCCTGGATGCTCAGGCACCTGGAAACAGTCAGGAGTCGGAAAATGGAGCGTGTGCGCAAGGTTCTTGTAGGGTTCTCTGAGGTGATTGAGGTCGTCCTCGCAATCGGGGTTGCGGTTCTTCTGGTGATGGATATCATCGGCCTTCTCCCGAAAATCGGCGCCTTCTGGGCTGTCCGCGGAGATGCCGAGGAGTTCTCGAAGCTGCTCAGCTCCGTCCTGGGCATCGTGGTCGGCACCGAGTTCATCAAGATGCTGATCAAACCAACCTTCTCCAACGTCACTGAGGTACTGGTCTTTCTGATCGCCCGGCATGTCATCCTCTCGGAGGCGACGCCGACTGACAACCTGATCTCCGTCATCAGCATCGCGATCCTCTTCGCCCTTGAGTATTTCCTGTCTCACGAGGGAGCGGATAGCAGCCTCATGGCCGATGTCTCAAAAAAATTCCGCTCGCGCCGACACTCCAGAAGCGCCGGTTCCCGTGAAGGCGACGGCAGCGAATCCGAGAATTGACGCTTCTCAGCCCCAGCGCTCCTCCATCCTCCTGACGGCCTCCATATACTTTCGGTTGACAGGTGTGGGAATCCCGTGTTTCTCACCGAGCTGTATGACCGTTCCGGCGAACATATCGACCTCTGTCGGTCTTTTTGCCACGGCATCCTGCCGCATCGACGGATACCCATCCGGCTTCAGAGTCTTCTCCAGCTCGACACACCGGTTCAGGTCTTCCTGTGTCAGGTGAATTCCTTCTGCCTCCGCAATCCGGATAACCTCCGTCATCGCACCGATCATCTCGTCCAGGATCGGCCCCGGCGCCGTTGCGTGCGCGTAGTCTGTTTCATAGACCGTGCATGCCTGGTTGATTCCAACATTCAGCATGAACTTATTCCACATGCTCCTTCTGATGTCCGGGCAGATCTCATACGGGATCCCCGTCCTCTCCAGGAATGAAACAAGTGCCTGAAACGCGGGTTTCTGGTCCCCTTCCGTCACGCCGATTTGCAGCCGTCCCGGCTTTGTGTACCGCAGCGCCGTCCCCTCCCGCATCGCATCCATCCCGATCGCGACACAGTCGATGATGTTCCTGCGCGGGTATGTCTGTGCCAGGATATCCTCGCTGCTGATGCCATTCATCACAGAAATGATCACCGTGTCAGGGCCAACCGCCGGCTTCATTTCCTCGACAACGTCCTCCAGATCCTTGTACTTGACCGCCACAATCACCAGGTCATATGGCACTGCGTCCTCTGCTGCCTCGATCTGAAAGTGCTTTTCGATCCCATTCACGGAATATCTGTCCTGCTGATGCCGCTTTGCACGTTCCTGGTTCATCAGGAAGGTCACGGCATTCCCCCCATCCGCCTCCGCAATCTGCGAGCCAAACAGAAGGCCGAGGGCGCCCATTCCGAAAACTGCTGTCCTTTTGATTTCCATCTCCACTGTCCTCTCTCAGTTGTCAGTGTCTTCTCTGGCCATCCGCCCATGACGGTCACGGTCAAGGTGCGGCACTCCTTCCGGATGCTCTTTCGTCCTCCGAACATGCAAGCCGAAACGGCCTGAGTCTGCCTTATTCTACCGCATTTTCCAGTCATTGTCGCATCCTGCCTGCAGACTTGAAAAACAGATGCGGCTTGTATAAAGTACCCGTATAAGATCATGGAGCCTCCGCCTGGCACCGCCCTGCACGTCGCCCTGCCCGGCAGCTCACGAAAGGAACAAATTTATGAAATTTCTTCACCTTGCCGATCTTCATCTTGGCCGGTCTCTCAATGAGATCAGTCTGATCCCCGACCAGAAATACCTGCTTGACCAGATTCTGGAGCTTTCCGCGCAGGAAAAACCGGATGCCGTCCTGATCGCCGGCGATGTCTACGACCGCGCTGTTCCTTCCGAGGAGGCCGTTGCGCTTCTGGATGCCTTTTTATCAGAGCTTGCCGCCATGCGTCTTCCGGTTCTTCTGATCAGCGGCAACCACGATTCAGATGAACGGCTGAATTTCGGCAGCCGGCTTCTGAAGGAAAGCGGCATATACATCTGCGGAAAGTATGACGGAACCCTCCGCCAGGTATCGCTCACCGATGGGTATGGCTCCGTCCACTTCTGGCTGCTTCCATACATAACGCGTGCCCAGGTACAGCATTTCTGGCCGGATGAAGACACCAGAACGTATGAATCTGCTGTCAGGACAGTTCTGCGCCACGCAGAGATTGACTTTACAGAGCGCAACGTGCTTCTCGCGCACCAGTTCGTGACACCAGGGAAGGCCGGCAGCGGAGATCCGATCCTGGCCGGATCAGAGACTGCTGCCCAGAATGTCGGGACGATTGACCGGATCAGCAGCGATGTGTTTGATCACTTTGACTATGTGGCGCTCGGCCATATCCACAGACCGCAGAAGGTCGGCCGTGAGAGCATCCGCTACGGCGGCTCCCCGCTTCGGTATTCGTTGAGCGAGGTCGGTCAGGACAAGGCATATACCCTCGTCGAGATGGCGAATAAAGGGAGCCATCCGGCTGTCACGCTCATCCCGGTGAAGCCGCTCCACGAAATGCGCCTGCTGAAGGGTCATTTTGAAGAGCTCATGAAGCCGGAAAATATCAAGTACCCGGACGATTACGTGTTCATCACCCTCACAGACCGGACGCCTGTACCCGATGCATTTGCCGCCATCCAGGCGCATTACCCGAATGCCTGCGGCCTGCGCTATGAGCTGCCGGAATCATCAAAGGCAGCCCGATCCGAGAAAGGGATAAGTCCGGAAGGCGACAGCGTCCCGACCTTTTCCGATCAGATCCGCGCCTTTTACAGGCAGATTCTCGGCGAAGAACCGACTGATGAGGAAATGAAGATTCTGGAAAGTGCCGCGCGGGAAGCCGGCGTGGAGGACTGACCAATGAAACCACTCTATCTGGAAATGACCGCCTTCGGTCCGTACAAGGACACGCAGCGCATTGATTTCACAACGCTGGGCACAGACGGACTGTTTCTGATCACCGGCGATACCGGAGCCGGGAAGACGACCATATTTGATGCCATCTCCTATGCGCTCTATGGGCTGACCAGCATGCCAGGACGTTCTGCCGGTTCAATGCGGAGCGACTTTGCACCGGAAAGTCAGGCAACCATCGTCACATTCCGCTTCTCACATCGCGGGCGGCAGTATGAAATCATGCGTCAGCCTGCCTATACCCGCCATCTTCTCCGGGGCGCCGACCGGTCAAAGACAACGACCGTTCCGGAGAAAGCAGAGCTGACAGGAGATGGGATTCAGCCTGTAAGCGGAGCCAAAAATGTGACAGACCTGGTCCAGAATCAGATTCTCCATCTCGACCACAGCCAGTTCTGTCAGGTTGCGATGATTGCGCAGGGAGAGTTCCGGAAGGTTCTGACCGCCTCCACCGATGAGCGCACGAAGATCCTGCAGAAGATCTTTCTCACAGAAGGGTATCAGCGTATGAGTGAGATTCTGAAGGCGCGTGCCGCTTCCGCCCGGGCGCTGCGCGACAGAAGCGCCTCCGGCATCTCAGACCGGCTGCAGGCCATCCGGACAGGAACAGAGAACGCCGAGGTGCTCTCGCAGTTTCAGTCCATCGCCTCACCTGTCGACCTGCTCTCCCGCAGAGAACAGGTTCTCGGACTTCTGGACGACATCCTTCGATCAGATCAGGCGCTGTCAGCCTCCCTCGCCGAAGCGATCTCCCATCTTCAAATCGAGGCCGAAGCTCTGACCCGCCGTCTGGCACTGGCAGATTCGGATAACCGGAAGCTGGATGAGTACCAGGCAAGCCAGACGATGAAAACACAGCTTGACGCGCAGACTCCTTCGATGGAGACGCGGCGGGAAACCCTCACCCTCCGGAAAACGATCCGCTACAGTGTCTATCCCTTCTATGAGCAGAAGCAGCGTGCCGGCAAAGACGCTGCCGCCTCCGCTGCCGCATATGCAAGAAGCCTGGCATCTGTCTCTGAAGCGCAAAGACAGCATGAAGATGCTGAGAAACGATATGCCGCTGCACAGGCTGAAAATGCGCTGCTTGACCAGAAGAAGCTGGAGCTGAAGCAGCTGCAGGATCAGATCCCGCTCTACAGCCGCAGGAATGCGCTGCAGTCTGACCTTGAGACAGCTTCCGCAGCGCTCAGGCAGCTTGATGAAAAGGCCCTCCTCCTTCAGACCAGGCTTCAGGATCATGATATTCTGGCCCGGAAGCTGAAGGATTATATAACCAGATCAGCAGATGTCCCGCTTCAGAAGAAGGAGGCAGACGTCCGCCTCCAGACGCTCGAGAAGCAAAGAGAAAGCCTGTTGGATCTGTGCAGACGGACCCGTCAGGCGGAAAAACAGCGCGTATCCTGGGAAAGGTCGAAAAAACAGTACGTCTCCGTCCGGCAACAGTACGACAGCCAGTATGCTGCACTGTCCGAAACGGAGCGTCTATTGGAAATGAACCGCGCCGGTCTTCTCGCTCAGGAGCTGAAAGACGGTGCGCCCTGTCCGGTCTGCGGGTCAACCGTCCACCCGCGTCCGGCCTCGCCTTTCTTCCCGGATGCTTCAAACGGAGGCGTGGCTGTCACAGATGAGACCGTCCGGTCTCTCCGTGAAAAGGCAGACCTTCTTCGGCAGAAGAAGGATGAAGCGGCGACTGAGGCCGCCTCTCTGAAGGCTGCTGCCGGGACAGCTTCCGCCCAGCTGCGCGATGACCTTGTCAGAAACCTGTCGGTCATCCAGGCTGAAATCGGGCTGCAGGAGACAGAGATTCCCCCCGAAGAGGACATTCGGGACGACGAACGTCTGCCGCTGAGCTGGCTTGAGACACTGCTCACCCAGCTGCAGGCTGCGCTCGATTCTTCAGCCGCAGCAGTCAGACAGCAGGTAGAAACGCTTTCCCTTCAGCTTGCAAATCTGCAGCTTGCCCAGAAAAGACAGGAGAAAGCGGAGGAAGAAAAAAGACAGCTGGATACCCAGAAGGAAACGCTCCGGGCAGACAGAGAGGCCGTCGTGCAGCGGCAGACTGCATGCAAGGCCGCCCTTTCTGGTCTTCCTGTCCTCCCTTTCCCCACACTGAAGGAGGCGGAGGCTGCCGTAACAGCTGCCAGGGAGGTTTGTGAGCTGCTGTCGAGACAGATCGAGGAAGCCGGACAGAAAAAAGAGGCGGCTGCGCGTGCACTGGCTGCAAGTCTTGCTTCCAGTAAGGCTGCCGAAGCGCAGCGGGACAAAGACAGGCTCTCCGTCCTGGACGCTGCAGAGAAGTTCGACCAGAAGCTGAAAGAAACAGGCCTTCTGTCGGAGGAAACCCTGCTGGAGAACCTGTGTTCCGAGGAAGCGCTGAAAGAGGAGGAACAGGCGCTTTCTGCATTCGACCGGCAGCAGGCCGCCGCCACTGCCCGCCTGAAGGCCGCACAGACTGCCGCAAAGGGACTGGTCCGATCAGACCTTGGACAGCTTCGGACATCCCAGGCAGAACTTTCCACCCGTCTGGCAGCCCTCCGGGATAAAAAAGCGCGGACAGAGGGCAGAATAGAGAACAATGAAGCCGCTCGAAACAGCATATGCGCGGAGTACAGCAGACTTCAGCAGCAGGAGCACAGCTATGAGATGCTCGACAAGCTCTACCGGCTCGTCTCCGGCCAGACCCAGAACGTGAAGATCACATTCGAGCAATATATTCAGGAAACAGGCTTCGATGAGATCACGCGTGCCGCCAATATCCGGCTGGATATGATCACAGACGGTCGGTACCGGTTCTTCCGCCGGGAGGAAATTGATGCCGGGAAGAAATCCAAGAATGCCCTTGCGCTGGACATCCTGGACAACTACACCGGGAAAAAAAGACCGGTCAGCACCCTGTCAGGCGGAGAGAGCTTCAAGGCCTCCCTGTCCCTGGCGCTCGGTCTGTCGGACAGCATTTCCTCCAGAGCCGGCGGTATCACGATTGACTCACTGTTCATTGACGAAGGCTTCGGCTCCCTCGACAAGCGCCAGTCTCTCTCCGATGCTGTGAACATGCTGGTCTCCCTCTCGACCCATCACAAGCTGATCGGCATCATCAGCCACTGCGATGAGCTGAAGGAACAGATCCGGCGGCAAATCGTTGTAACAAGAGGCCGCGACGGCAGCCATGTGCGGGTTGTCAGAGAGGATTAAAACGGATGCTCTGTCGGGCTGCTGTTTACCGGGAAGAAATCCGAACAGTCACGGCTGACGGGCTTCCCTCTGCTGATGTAGAATAGGTTCAGGTACATTTCAATTACGATTACGGATCATAAGGAGGCGTCCCATGTTTTTTTTCATCCCGTTTGTCACCATGCCATTCCTGTATCTTGTCATGATCTATATCTCGGCCGCCATCCTGCCGGCAATCCTGCTGATGCGCTATGTCTATCAGCAGGATTCCATCGAAAAAGAGCCGCCCCAGTTACTGATCAGTCTTGCCTGGCACGGCGTCCTCGCCGCGCTGGTTTCCATCGTCCTGGAAATGATCGCTCAGAGCATTCTGAATGTCACGCTGGATCAGAATGATCCGCGCTACCAATATGTCCTTGCCTTCCTGTGCGTGGCGGTCATCGAGGAGGAAACCAAGTTCTTCTTCCTGTACCGCAGAACCTGGCATGACCCGAATTTCAATTTCCGGTTTGACGGCATTGTATACGCCGTCTTTGTGTCATTGGGCTTTGCTGCTTTTGAGAACGTAAAATACGTCTTCAGCTACGGCTTATCGGTCGCGCTTCCGCGCGCCATTCTTGCCATCCCCGGCCATATGGGCTTTTCTGTCTTCATGGGTGTCTTTTACGGAAGAGCAAAGCTGAAATATGACATGGGCGACCGATTCGGATCGACTCTGAATCTCATATTCGCATATGTCTCGGCTGTTGCCCTCCATGGCATCTACGATTCCTGCTGCATGAGCGGCACAAAGCAGTCTACCGCACTCTTCGTTCTCTTTGTCATCGCGATGTACCTGATCGTCTTCGGTCTGATCCGACATGAATCCAGGAGCGATACACCTGTCTGACCACTAGCAGTGTTTCAGCACTGTGCACAGAGCACGATGAAAAGGGGTCCCTGCAGTCACAGGAACCCCTTTTTCATCGTGCCACCCCGGCACACCTTGATCAGTCAGCCTTCCCCATGCGCTCACTTCCAGAGCCATGCAAACAGCCGTCTCCACATGCCGGCTGTTTTTCTCGGGAGTCCCTGACTGCAGTAATCATACCGTTCGATTCTCTGCCAGTCAGGCACTCGCTGATAAAGGTCTGCACTCATATATGGTGTAAAGATTGTCATATCTATCAGCCTCCTTTGTCCTCCTGACATCTCCTCGTTGCAATGCTATGATAGTCACTTGTCTGCACATATTCAACGTGCCCCTGATATAAAAATATCAATCTTTTTTGTGCTGTCGGCACAAACCTGTGCTATGCTGAAGAAAAGGCAGCCATCTGTGCGGATGAATCGTTTCCCTTCAGGAAGGGCACAGTCAGCAAGCTGACGATTCAAAAAGGAGGCTTCGAAGATGGGATTTACGGTTGAGGATATGCTGCTCGTCTCAAGACAGCGGTACCAGATGAAGCTGATTGCAGGAAAAGGAGGCTGGTCCAATTCGATCAGCTGGCTATTAATGGTCGAGGACCTGACGATTGTCCAGCGCTTCAGCGGCAAGGAACTGGCCGTCACCACCTGTCTTGGATTTCAGGAGGAAGAAAAGCTGCACCTTCTGATGGAGGAGCTCGTCCGCAGACAGGCCTCCGGCCTGATTATCAATACAGGCTGTTATATCCGCGAAGTACCAGCCGGCATCCGGAAATTCGCGGATGACAATGCCCTTCCGCTTCTCACCGTTCCCTGGGACATCGAGATTGCCGAGATGATCAAGGATCTGAGTATCCGGATCTTTCTGCAGGGCTCAACAGACGAACAGCTCTCGGCAGCCTTCATCAAAGCCATCGAGTCGCCGGAAGATTATGAGGCCTACGTGAAAACCCTGCTGCCCCATTTTGACATCGAGGGTTCCTTCCAGGTCATCCTCCTTCATCGGAACGGACTGGCAGAAATGGACACAGTAGAGCGCAAGCGGATCGGCTACCGCCTGCAGCTTGCCCTGACGAACCTCACGCACAACGGTCATTTTTTCTATTACGATTCGAGCTTTGTCGTCATCATCAATGCGCTGAGTCCCTCCACCACTGCAGAAATTCTCCGGCAGTTCCGTGCCAACATTGTCCGGAGAATCCCCGACCAGTCCTTCGTGATCGGGGTCGGCAGCGCGCTGACAGGCATCCGCTGCCTCCACCTCTCCTATCGCCGGGCGAAGGCTGCCGCCAGGATGGCAGAAGTCTTTCGAACGGATGGGGAACGGAATGGATTTATGCTGACCCAGTTCGACACGATGGGAATCTGGCGCCTCCTCAGCATGGTCTCCGACCGGCAGCTTCTTGCAGAGTTTGAGGAAGAATACCTGAAGCCACTTGAGGACTATGATGCCGCCCACGATTCCGAATATGTCCGGACACTCGAATACTACCTGAAGTATAACGGCAGCATCCGGCAGGTTGCGGATGCGATGTTCATCCACCGCAACACCATCAGCTACCGGATGAACCATATCCGGGAGATCCTCGGCAGCCCACTCGACACAGAGGAGGAACGGCTCTGCTGCCTGACCGCCTGTCTGATCCGGCATATGCGGCAGGCAGCTCCCTGACAGCACACTCTGAAACCGCACAAAATTACCTGCCGCCTTCAAAAATAAGCGCGCACGCCTTTTTACGAAGCGTGCGCGCAATTCTCTGGTATCATCTGGCCTGAATCACATACATCATATTCGTCATGCTGCCCTCGCCCCGGACCTCATTGTTGGCGGGATCCCCGGCTGTGATGACAACCATATCGCCGGAGCTGACGAGCTTATCCCGCTCAACCACATACATCGCGTGGGAGACAATATTCTCAGGCGAATCCTCCTCGTATCCCTTCACCGGAAGAACGCCCCAGTCCAGCTGCATCTGATGCAGCGCCCGGTCATTTGGAGACACAGCATAGATCGGCTGTGTCGGTCGCAGGTTAGAGACCAGCCGCGCCGAGAAGCCGGACATCGTCGGAATCACCAGCGCCTTCGCATCAACATTCGCCGCTGTTCGGACTGCCCCGACACCGACGGCGCTCGATACGCTGTGCCTGCCTTCCAGTTTCTTGAACTCAGGAATCCGGTATTCATAGAACGGCTCTGTGGACTCGCAGATATGCACCATCATCTTCACAGCCTCGACCGGGTACTTTCCGGCAGCCGTCTCGCCGGACAGCATGATCGCATCTGTGGACTGCATGATGGCCGTCGCTACATCCGTCACCTCCGCCCGGGTCGGACGCGGATTGCGGATCATCGAATCCAGCATCTGCGTTGCCACGATGACCGGCTTGTAGGCAGCGTTCACCTTTTCGATGATCATCTTCTGGATATGCGGAACCTCCCATGCCGGAATCTCGACGCCCATATCACCGCGTGCAACCATCACACCGTCTGCTTCCTGAATGATCCCATCGATGTTCCGGATCCCCTCCTGACTCTCCACCTTCGCGATGATATGAACATCCTCCGCGTGATGCTGCCTGAGCAGATCCCGGATTTCCCGGATGTTATCCGCGCTTCTGACAAATGAAGCTGCGATGAAGTCAATCCCCTGCCCAATCCCGAAGATGATATCCTGTTTGTCCTTCTCCGTGATGCCTGGGAGGTGAATCTCAACATTCGGGAGATTGATCCCCTTGCGCTCTCCCAGCATACCGCCATTATCAACCTTGCAGATGACATCTGTATCCGTCGTCTCCTGAACGGTCATGGCAATCAGGCCATCATCAATCAGAACAGTGTCTCCTGGCTTCAGATCTGTTGGAAGCCTGTCATAGGTCTGGGAGACGATCTCATTTGTCCCCTCCACATCTCTTGTCGTCAGTGTGAAGGTCTGACCTTCGACAAGTTCAACCTTCTTACCGCCCTGCAGCAGCTTTGTCCGGATCTCCGGCCCCTTCGTATCAAGCATGATCGCAATCGGCTTCTTTTTCTCTGCCCGAACCTCCTTGAGCAGGTCCATCCGGCCCTTGTGTTCCTCATAGCTTCCGTGCGAAAAATTGAACCGTGCCACATCCATACCGGCATCGACAAGCGCACCAAGAACCTCCTTGCTGTCGGTACTCGGCCCCATCGTGCATACAATCTTTGTCCGTTTCATGCTATAGATCCTCCCGGGAATACTCTGAAACCGCTGCGCAGCGCCGGATGTGTCAATGAACCGGGCGCACAGGTTTTTCACCTTTTCATCCAAGTATACCATGATTCACACGAAAAAGTCCGACTCCCGCATATATACCCTCAAAACCTCCAGTCCTCCGCGCGGCACGCAGTACATCGGGTCGTGTCGAAGCACTGCCTGCCAGGTTTCCTCCAGATCAAACCAGCCGACCGCCTCCACTTCCTCTTTCTGAAGCTTCAGTTCTGAAAGCGCAACCGGCCGGTCGCAGACATACACAAAGGCAACCTCGTCATCCAGAAATGGCTTTCCATGGAAGGTTTCTGTATAGTGAACCCGGAACTTCCCCGCAAACTTCAGCTCCTCCGGTCTGACTTCAATCCCCAGTTCCTCCTGAAGCTCGCGTACCGCCGAGATGCGAGGCTCATCCCCGGCGTGGATATGGCCAGCCGATGATGTGTCATACTGGCCTGGAAAGGAGTCCTTGTCCATCGCCCGCTTCTGCAGCAGGATCTGAATCCCGCCTTTCTCCGGCCCCCTCCGGATGACCCAGATATGGGCTGTCCGATGTCGGATGCCCTTCTCATGTGCCTCCTGCCGGGATACCGTCTCCCCTGTCGGTCTGCCCTCATCGTCTACCACATCAAATATTTCCATTTCCTGCTGTCTCCTCCTCATTCAGTTCGATGCCTCGCTGTGCCTCCCCGGCCACGGTTACACCGGATGTGTCGTCGCCCTCTCCTCATTCCGGCCGATGCCACGCTGTGCCTCCCCGGCCACGGTTACACCGGATGTGTCGTCGCCCTCTCCTCATTCCGGCCGATGCCACATCGTGCCATGGCAAGCAAGCAGGCCGGGCATATGCCATCCATGCCCGGCCTTGCTCTGACAGATTCTTCTAATTCTGTCTTTTCTTACTTCTTCGGTTCAATCAAGGGTTCCATCGGATTGTCCGGAACCTCCGATGCCGGAGGGGTATGCGGCTTATCCTGCGGAATCACAATATTCATGACCAGCGCGATCACGCAGGCCGACACGATACCGGACTCTCCGAAAATCAGCTGAATGAACTGCGGGCACTTTGCGAGCACACCCGAGGTTGCGCCAAGTCCGTAACCGACGCCAAGAGCAGTTGCAACAATCGAGACATTTCTCGGTGTCAGCGGATCCTTCGTGACGAGCTGCATGCCTGACACGATGATGGACGCAAACATCAGCACAGCCGCGCCGCCGAGCACACTGTTCGGCATAATGCTCATCAGGGCTGCCAGCTTCGGGAACAGGCCGCAGAGCACCAGGAAGATGCCGCCGATTGCGATCGTAAACAGGTTGACAACCTTGTTCAGCGCGACCAGCCCGACATTCTGGCTGAAGGATGTGTTCGGAAGGACACCGAACAACGCCGCGAAGGAAGATCCGAGGCCGTCGCAGATGATTCCGCCGGAAAGTTCCTTATCGCTCGGCTCACGGTTCATACCGCCCTCACAGACTCCGGAAATATCACCGACCGTCTCGACAGCGGTGACGATGAACATGACCATGATCGGAAGAATCGCCTTCGCGTCAAACACCCACTTCACAGGCATCAGCGCCGGCGCCTTGAACCACGCCGCATCCTTCACGGCCTGCCAGTTCAGCACCCAGCTTTTTGTTGCCTCTACCGTCTTCCCGGCAGCATCCGTATAGGTGTAGGTATGCGGCAGGAAGATCCCCATAATGGCGCAGAGGATATACCCTGCGATAATCCCGATCAGGATGGAACTCGTGCTGGTAAAACCCTTCGTCCCATGCTTGAGCACCAGAATCACGATCAGAACGAAGAATCCGATCAGAAGATTCTCCGGCGAACCGAAGTCCCCGTTCTTGTTGCCGCCGCCAAATGAATTCACCCCGACGGAGATCAGGGAGAGTCCGATGGACATTACAACGATTCCTGTCACCAGCGGCGGAAAGAACTTCCGAAGCGGCTTCAGGAAGACACCAAGCACCGCCTCGAAGATACCGCCGACAAAGCTGGCACCAAGCACCGCGCCATATCCGATGACACCGCCGCCCATCGCATTGGCAGCGGAAGTCATGACGCCGATGAAACCAGAGGACGTCCCCATCACAATCGGAACCCTTCCGCCGACAGGCCCGATCGAGAACACCTGCACCAGCGTCACAATTCCGGCAATCAGCATCGCGTTCTGAAGGAGTGAAACGCGAAGCGCCCCGAAGCCTCCGTCAACCGTCATCCCGCAGATTCCCATCAGAATGATCAGCGGTGTCAGGTTTCCGACAAACATCGCCAGGACATGCTGCAGACCGAGCGGAATCGCAATCCGAAGCGGCGGCCGCCCCTCCAGCTGATAGATCAGTTCCTTTCCGGAGCCTGAATCTGTTTTATCCGTCATAATGCCCCTCCCTCTCCACACATGTTTAAATATCTGTCACCTGTTCTCATGATAACAGGATGTTCAGGAGGCGTCCAGCACTTTCTGATGCAGCTTTTTGATGCAGCTTTTTGACGCAGTGTCTCCCCGCTCATACAGTTCGATGGCTTCCTCTCCGGTCCGCGTAGTGGAAAAACTGCCAGCTTGTTGTACTAGTCCGAATCCATCTCGTTCTTTCCCGTCCGCGCAGGAGGAAAGCAGCTTTCTGCCGATCGCTTCCCTGCGGATACCAGGACTCAGTCCTCCGGATAAGCTGAGGGAGCCGGCGCGGCACCCATTTTCCATCCAATCAGGTTGACCAGGAAAAACGTCAGCGTACCGACACCGCAGCCGAACACGACTGGCAGAATTCCAAGATAGAAATTGCCGCCGCTGAGTACCTGCCAGATGACGACACCGATAGTTCCGGTGATAATAGAGGCGATACCGGAGGCCCTGACCGCCTTCTTGACGACCATTCCAAGCCCGTATGCGGCAAATGGACCTGCACAGCGAATTGCGAATGCGAAGGTATTCATCGTGACAATGTTGACATTGCCAAGCGCAATGAGCGTTGCAACGACAGCACAGACCACGTTGCACAGCCTGGTATAGAAGATCACCTTTCTGTCCGGTGCCTTCTTCAGGTTCGGGTCGATCTTTGAGAAAATGTCATTCATCAGGATCGTACTCATGCATAGCAGATTCGAATCCGCCGAGGACATCGTCGCCGCAATGATCGATGCCGACACAATCCCGGTGATCACAGCAGGCGCATGGTGGTTTGTAACGGCCATCATCGCCGTGTTCGCCTTGTCCGGTGTCAGCCCCAGCTCATCCTTCATCGCCAGAGCTGCAAGTCCAAGGATGGTCGGGAAGATCGCCATCGCCGCCATCAGAATGGCAGACAGGAAGGAAGCCCCAACCGCCGTCTTCTCATCCTTGCAGCTTTCGAAGCGGCTGACCATCTCCGGTCCGGACAGGAAGGTACAGAAATAGTTGAAGATATAGCCGATGATCGTGACCCATCCAATGTGCGTGAAGCTTAGCTGTGTAGCCGGGAGGGCGGCGGAGATCGCACTCCAGCCGCCGCAGCCCTTCACAACGAAGGGCGTTGCGATTGCAAGGCCGATCAGGATGATCAGGAACTGAACGGTATCGGAAATCTGATCTGCGATCATGCCGCCGACAGTCGTGTAGATGATTGTGACCGCCGCTGCGATGAAAACGCAGACATTCAGCGGAATGCCTGTCAGGACACTCACAACCGAACCGGAAGCCATGATCTGTGAGGACGTCAGACAGAAAAGCGCCAGCACATTCAACACAGCGGTGAAGGTTCCGGATACTGCCCCGAACCGCCGGGTTACCACCTCCGGAATTGTCAGTGACATCGTTCTGCGGATTTTCGGCGCAAAATACGCCAATGGGATCATTGCAACCGATGCGGCCAGCACATACCAGATGGCGCTCATGCCCCAGGCCCCGAAGGCCTTGGCCGCTACACCCGTCGTAGATCCGCCGCCGATGTTGTTTGCCGAAAGCGAAAATGCAACCATGAACAGTCCCATCCGCCTGCCCGCAACCATATAGTCCTCGCTGTCCTTGATCTTCAGCTTGCCGACCACCAGACCGATGACCAGCATGCCGATCAGATAAGCCGCTACAATGATCAGAGATATCACATTCACACTCATACCTGTTCCCTCCTGTTCTCTTTCAGATTCATCCCCCGGATACAGTTCTTCCCGCTGCCCCTCCCGGAAGTGATTTTTCCAGCATTATTCACAGAAAGCAGCTCTTCGATATAGTCTCTCCGGAGTCTGAAAAGGCAGGGTAGCGTTCTGGCCACCCTGCCTCTGCGACAAGCTGATTCTATCAAAAGATCAAGTGCTATTCAAGCATATATTTGCAAATATATTTTGCAACAATGCGCAGTTCCTGAATAATTTACGGCTCACTCTGTCTTCTCTTCTGGCAATGCAGGCTGAAGCCCTGCGTTCGGTCAAAAGAGACTTCACTTCAGTTCAGCTCCGTCCCGGCCTTCTCTCCCTTCAGATATGCTTCTGCGTTGCCCAGTGTCGTCTCTGCGATGGCCGCCAGTGCCTCCTCAGTGAAGAAGCCCTGATGCGACGTCACGATCACGTTCGGGAAGGACAGCAGTCTGGACGTGACAGAATGCATCATAATGTCGTCCTCATGATTCTCGAAGACATTGTCCTTCTCCTCCTCATAGACATCCAGCCCGACGCCCGAGAATTTTCTTTCACGAATTCCCTGGATGAGATCATTGGTATCAATCAGGCCGCCTCTCGACGTATTGACCAGGATCACACCATCCTTCATCTGATTGATCGTGAAGATATTGATCATATGGTAGGTTTCCTTCATGAGCGGGCAGTGCAGAGAGATCAGATCGCTCTCCCGGAGCAGCTGCTCCAGGCTGACATACTCGACGAAATCCAGACTCTTGTTCGGATACTTGTCGTAGCCCAGCACCCTCATGCCATAGCCCCGGCAGATCCGTGCCATCGCCGCCCCGATCTTGCCGGTTCCAATGATGCCGGCCGTCTTCCCATAGAAGTTCTTGCCGGTCAGCCCCTGCAGGGAGAAGTTGTTCTCTCTCACACGGATGTAGGCTTTGTGGATGTGGCGGTTTACCGCGCTGGCCAGCGTCATCGCCAGCTCCGCGACAGCCTCCGGAGAATATCCCGGTACCCGCATCACCTTGATTCCATTCGCTGTCGCCGCCTCAAGATCTACATTATTATAGCCGGCGCAGCGCATCAGAAGCAGCTTCACGCCTCTGGAGGCCAGAACACGCAGGGTGTCCGCCCCGGCATTTGCGTTCACGAACGCACACACTGCTTCGCTGTCTGTCACGTAAGCGGCCGTCTTCGGGTTCAGCTCTGCCTCCCAGTATTCCAGCTCCAGATCCGGGTAGTTGGCCTTGATTGCATCAAAAGATTCTGTGTCATAAGACTTCGCATCAAAAAATGTAATTCTCATAAGCAGGCCCTCCTCTCGACCTGTCTACAATATGAACTGACTGAAGATAAAAAACTGTTGCTGCGGCAACAATTCGCAGCATTTTACTGCGAATTCAATTCTACACGCCCTCCTGGCTGGCGTCAAATCCAATCACCGCCAGCGCCTGCCAGACCAGAATCTGCCAAGCTGACTTTCACTTGTTGGAATCAAATCTCCCCACGGCGATCGCCGCCTTCACAAAAAATGGGCATCCCGCTACGGAATGCCCATTTTTCAAGATGCGATTCTTCTAAGTTTCATACAGCCGCCGCCCTCAGACTTTGAGATCATCTCAGTACGGTACGAGCTGCTGATCAGTCGATTTGGATTACATGCTTCTTATCTTCAATCTGCTGCTGATCCTTCTTCGGAACCGTCAGTCTCAGCACGCCATCCTTGAAGCTTGCATGGACGTCGTCCTCTGTCAGGTCCTTGCCGACGTAGAAGCTGCGGCATACATTGCCCGAATAACGTTCACGGCGGATGAAGCGTCCATTCTCATCCTTCTGGTCGTTGTTCTCATCCTTCTTTGCAGCGATCGTCAGGTAGCCATCTTTCAGCTCAACGGAAACATGGTCCTTGTCGAATCCAGGAAGCTCCACTGCAACTTCATATTCCTTCTCGCCTTCCTTGACATCGGTCCTCATGAAGTTGGCGTTCACGCCGCCCATCTTCTCATCAAACTTTCTTGCCTCTCTGCTGACCGGCCAGAATCCATCATCAAACCAGTCATCAAACAGATTATCATTAAAAATACTCGGTACTAACATAAGGCACCCCTCTTTCCATTATGGCAGCCGCCCCTTATGGCGGCGCCTAAGTCACTGTTCCACGGAATTGGATGACCTGAATGACCTTTCCGGCACCCTGCCTTGTTCTTCCATCCATCCTCTTCCTTCGTTCTGTCCATGTTATAGCACTTGTTGTTAGCACTGTCAATAGTCGAGTGCTAATTTTCTCACAATTTTTCTGTCCACATGACCTGTCAAACAGTTCATGAACCATTTGTCCGGTCGATTTGCCCCTTGCCACAGAGAGCCTGAACCGTTATAATAAGAAATTGCTTACAGGCTTCTAAAGCCTTATGCGCCATTACAAGCACGTCTGCGTAGCTCAGCTGGATAGAGCGACCGCCTCCTAAGAAAATATCGAACATGCGGCAGAAAAAATTTGTCCGCTCGATTTTCAGGGGGTAAAATGACAGAGGAAAAATCTAATAAAGTCGCGTGTTCCATAACACTACAAACGACAATATTAGAAATTTCTAAAAAACGTCTAAAACGTCTAATGAAAAATGGACGATTTAGAGCCCGGGGAGCCCGAACCCGAAAGGCCGGAAAGCCTTGAAAATACGGGAAAAATTAAAAGATGTTTCTGTAGCTCAGCAGGATAGAGCGTCCGCCTCCTAAGAAGGGGAAGGAACCTCCGACAGACATTCGATTGGCGGGTGAAGCTGAGTACGAAAC
>OCVV012840980.1_pt1 | contig 62854 bp, 94 predicted proteins | sample 1539721 | NCBI WGS metagenome assembly OCVV01 (sample SAMN02144230, study PRJEB22623) | gut metagenome | biome: sheep rumen | host: Ovis aries | place: New Zealand
TGTAATTCCGGAAATGAAACCAGCGACTAGGTTTTCAGCGGCTGATTTGAATTCTCCGACAAAATTACCGATTGCGCTAAGAGCGTCCCGAATAGCGGTTTCAAACTGCTGCTTGACTTCTCCTGCTTTTCCAGAAATACCCTGAACAAGATTCGAGATGAACTCGGCACCTTTGGCAAGGAAATCCTTAACGAATTCACCAGCCTTAGCGACCGCATCAGAAATAGCTTTGCCAACGGTTGTAAGGAATTCGCCTGCTCTGCTAAGGAATCCTGAGATCAGTCCTCCGATAAGCTGAGCCGCTGCGCCAACAAACTGCCCAACGAAGCCGACGATGGTCGTTACAGCCTGAGTCAAACCAGAAATAAGACTGCTTACTATTGTGGTTACAAATGAAGTTACAGCATTTGCAAGACCGGTGCCGATAGCTACGCCAAACTGCTCAATTGCATATTTAGCGCGATCCACTTCTTCCGTTGACATACTGCCGAGCTTTATAAACGAATCAACAACAGTATCCACTGCTTCAGCAAACAGAATCGCTGCCTCTCCAAATAATTCGAACGCGTAACCTGCTTCGATAAGAGCTGCACCGAATGCAACTACAGCTAACATGGCTTCTGGACCAGCTTTTCCAAGCACTACACCAATTCCGGCGAGTACGCCCATTGTAACGGCGAGTACAGCAGCTGCTGCTCCAATCGATTGCCAATCAAATACGGCAAGCTGAGCAAGTGAGTATGCCGCAGGAACTAATGAAAGTGACACAAGTAAAAGCGCAGCTGCTCCCTTAATCGCATCATTAGCTAATTTCGCCGCACCGGCCATCGAGAACAAGATTCCGGCGATAGCGACAGTTGCGGGAATAAAGTTATCGGAGTTTATACCAGACAACATGTAAAGAGAACCAGCTGCAGCAACTAACGGCACGCTCATGATAAGAACCGACGTAGCTCCTTTAATTGCGTCATTGGCTATCTTCGCTGAACCAGCCATAGCGCCCATTATGATTCCAAGAGCTATAGCCGAAGGAATGAATGTTTCTACATTCACACTGGAAAGTGCATAAAGCGATGCTGCTGCAGCCGCTAACGGTATAGCCATAATAGCCATAGCCTTTGCGCCATCAGCTGCCTTTTTAGCCAAATCAGCCGCACCTGCAAGAACAGCGATAACTGCTGCTAAAGATAATGTAGCGGCAAGGGCACTTCCTATAGGAAGCTGAGCAAGCACAACGAGAGAGCCAGCTACCGCTATGGTCATCACAACCATCGCAAGCATAGGTCCTACTTTTGCCTTCTCAGATGCCTTCGAAGCAAGAGCAATTGCTCCTGCAAATGCCACAAGACCGATGGCAAACGAAACTGCAGATGTCAGCATTGCAACCTGATCTGGTATCTGTGACATAAGCGCGATGCCAGCCATCACAAGACCTATACCGATTATCATAGCTAAAATCGGTGCAGTCTTGGCTTTTTCGGTAGCTTTAGCCGCCATTCCTACTGCAAGAGCAAGCACGGAAATAGCAGCTACTGCGGCAGAAAGCTGTAATATGTTCGACAGCAAGTCGTCCATATTATTAGCAGAAATCATGTTATAGATCTGTTCAACACACTTGCTAAGAAGCATTACTGCTGCTGTTATTGCAAGTATGGAAACTGCCGCTTTAATGCCATGTTTTCCGGCATCTCCTATGAGCATCATCGCTCCGCCTAAAGCAAGAGCCATAGGACCAAGGAACAATACCGCCTGCATAACATCGTCGAAACTAAATTTCTTAATTTCTTCGATGCACTTGCTAAGAAGAAGTAAGGCTCCTGCAATCAGTAAAGCAGCGACACCAGCTTGAGCAGCATGGGCCCCGGCAAGTCTTGTAGAAGCAAGCATTCCGGCAAGAGCAACGAATACAGGTGCTATCTTATCGATGGCGGCAAGTGCGTCATCAGCAGTCGTTCCAAATTTAATTAAATATTTAAGCACTAAATCCAGAAGAACCAGCGAGCCAACAAGCCCTAAGATTCCGAATCCAGTGCCAAATCCGATGCCAGAAGCTGCAACAGCCAAAGCGCCCAAAGAAACCATAAGCGCGATGAGCGTTTCTACTGCCTGCTCGGCATTTTCGGATTTAATTGTTTCTGAAATATCTTTTAATGCTTTGGTGAGAATAAGCACTGCTCCTGCAAGAGCTAGAATACTTACAGCGCTGGCTTTAAACTCAGGAGCAAAGTGGTTAAGACCTATTGCCACTGCACCAAAAGCGGCAATAACAAGCGACAATCCTGCTGCTTTCTCAAGTAATCCATCTACAGATGAAACCTTAGATAAAGCCCAAAGAGCTGCCGCAAGAATTGCAATTGCTCCGGCAATATAGATAATAGCCTTTGCATTTGCCGCAAATTCGGCGGCACTAAACTTATTAATAAAGAAGCTAAGACCAGCAAGTCCTGCTGCCACAGCGCCGATTGTAACTCCGGCCTTGATAAGGTCTTCGGTCTTGATCTCGCTGATGAGCTTTATAGATCCCGCGATCATAGCAATCGACAGGGCAATCTGTGTGATAGTCGTAGTTGCTTTAATTGCATTTGTAAGTTTCTTTATTAATGAAGTAATGCCAAATAAGTCTTTAGCGCTTGTTGCAAATTCACCAAGTTTTTCGAAAGCTGAACCTATCTTCCATACCGCTACTGTCAGTGCAACACCAAACGAGAACAGCAATACCTTAGCAGGATTCAGACCCTTTACGCTTTCGTTAATCTTGTTTACAAAGTTCTGTATTTTTGTCTGAAGGTCTTCGAGATTATTGTCATGAACGATTTCGTCGATCTTCTTCTTAATGCCATCTATAAGCTTAGTAATCGCTTCGATTATGAATTGTATCTTGTTAGGCGCCTTTGCAAAGTCATTAATAAACTTCCATACAGATTTGCCAACGCCAACAAGAACATTAGCGACAACTGAAGCTTTTTCCTGTACTGTTGAGGCAATGCTTCCCCAGTCAAGCTGCCGTATTTTATCTACAAGCAGACCGATAGCATTTCGAACTGCGTCGAAAACAGGAACCATTCCGTTCCCTATAGCAACGACAACATTTCCAAGTCCGGAGAATGCTTCTTTCAAAGCATCAAACGCCTTCGGAGCATTTGCTATTGCAAAGTTCTTGACAGCTGTAAAAAGATTGCCAATACGCCTCGTTACCTTCTCGAGTACAGGATTTGCCTTCTGCCCAAAAGCTGAAATCTTCTTCTGCAGCGCTTCAAACACCTGGGAAGGTGCTTTGATCTTCGCCAGAGACGCAACAAAATTCTCGATCTTAGATTTGATCTCTCCCAGGAACGGAAAAGCGTTAGTGATCTTCTCGGACAGTTTTCCAAACATTTCTCCAATCTTTGGAATAACTTTTCCAGCCGCAGAAACCAGCTTCGAGAAGAATTCTCCGACGATTGACAGAGCCATTTTGAAAGCTCCGACTACCACATAAAGGGCGCCCCTTAATACCTCAAGCACACCGCTTGCTTTTATAGAAGCAGCTGCCCAATTGATAAACTTAAGAGCTAATAAGCCAACGATCTGGATAACTAATGTCAGAACGTCTGCAAGATACTGCGCTTTTTCTCTGATCTTTGCTACAAAATCGAGAATCGTAGCCGATTTTTCAGCTGCCAGTTCTGCACCGGTTATCAGTTCGCCAATACGCCCAGTTATTGCGAGAATCACACCTGCAAGCGCGTTGAGAGGCTTAAGGAATACAGAAGCAATACTCAGAAGAGTCTTGAATACTCCAAGCACACCTTTAATAATCGAGAAAAGCCCCTTGAACGCGTTGGTGAGATTGGTGTGTGCGGTGTCGGTTAACCAAATGGATTTCGCGAAATCCCTGAATTTTGCTGTCGCTACCGTAAGGTTCCAGCCCATCTTGGTGATGTAATCCCCACCAACCTGAAATACTTCGTGGAACGCGTCGGACAGCGGTTCGGTAAGTCTAAGAAGCGACGCGAAAGCGCTATACAGCCCCTGAATAAGGGCTTCTCTTCCTCCAAGATCCCGCCAAATCTGAAGCATGTCGTTTCTTACGTTTCCGCCTTCTGCGAACACTTCATATAAGCTATTTGCCAAATCTGTCCAAAGGACTTTTGCTTCCTCATAGTTACCAAATATCAATTCGAATGTGTTCATCCATCCGGTTGATACAGCATCCTTTACAGAATCAATAGCCTCAGCAAATGTCTTCGCTTCCTGAGCAGCCTTAAATGCCCTTCTACCAATATCAAACTCACTGGAGTTAAGCTTCTCGAATTCTTCTCTGAGCTCATCTACAGATTTTCCAGTACCCTTAGAAGCCTTTTGAAGAATCTCCATCTGCCCGGTCGCATCTGAAGAATTGAAAGCTTCCAGATCATCAAGAAGTCTACTGGTGCTATAATAATATTTGTCAATATTGGGAGACTCCAGGAAACGATTAAGTTCATCAGTAAACCCACCGAATTTCTCAAGAGTCTTTACCATTACTTCGGTATCAAACCAACCGTCTTTAAGACTCTGTGAGAATGTCGCAAGCCCGAATTCTGTTCCCTTACCTCGGAGAGGTTCAGCTGCTTTGAATACATCCTCTTCAGCTTTTGTAAGCTTTCCAAGTTCCAAAGCGGTGTCAATAGCAGCCTGTTTGAATTCGACTGTAGCCATGTTGGCATTCTCAATCGACTTCCAGTCCTGAAGCCTCATCGCTCCGGAGCCCATTGCCTGTGAGAAGTTATACATGGCTCTTCCGGCATCGGTAATATTTGCTCCGGAAAGAGCTGCCCAGGTTGAAATACCCTCCATCGAGGTTACAGCGTCCTGAAGCTGAACACCGTTATTGGTAAATTTACCGATGTTATTCACCATGTCCAGGAAGTTATACGAAGTTTCATCAGTAAACCAGTTAAGCTTATCAAGCTGATCGTTTACAAACTCCATCTGAGTTCCTTCGAACTCAAGAGCCTTTGCACTGTCCTGCCAGGTTTCCCTTGTCGCGGCCATGATGGTCTGAACAGCTGCTGTTTTATCAGCGTATTTGCTCCATCCGGCTGCTACCTGATCGATAGAAAGCGATCTTACAAGTTTTTCACCAGCGTCGATTGCTTTATTTGTAATATTAATAAGAGCAGTTGTTCCAATGATTCCCAGTGTCGAGAACCTGTTGCTCACTGTTTCGACGGAACTGATTAGTGGATTTAAATCAAGTTCTTTTGCTGACTTGTTAACGTTTTCGAAACCTTTCCCAGCGTCCTCAAGTTTCAGAGATGATTTCAGCTTGTCGAGGGTATTAAGAGTAGTCTTAACTCCGCTTTCAAACTGATTGTTGTCGAATTGCATTTGCACAATTCTCTCATCAATCGAACTCATAGCCTAGTCACCTCCATCCAAACAGCGTCAGCGATATGATCAAAAACCGGCTGCATTGCAGGGTTGATGTAATCTCGTCCCTGAACGTAGCCGCCGTTTCTTGTCCCGTGACCATACTGCAAGATGATTGCGATGTTCACGTTCTTATTAATATTCGAGTTAGTCCAAATAATGGATACAGATTCTCCCGACGAATGAATCTCATACCCCCATGATGCAGCTGTCTTACCAGTATCAACCGGTGTTGCACTGGCTAATGCATCGACACCCATCTGCCCGTATTTTTCGAGATTCTTTAAGAAATTCTTTTCTTTGAGCGCTTGCAAGAACTTTTCTGTTCGGGATAGATCTCCTTTATGTGTAAACTTAACGCCGATCATAGACATTACCCCCTGCTGCCATGGGCATTTCTTCTGGCTCTATTAATGGCCGCTCGCTGCCTTGCTTCTGCTCCTTTCCCCATCTTCTTAGGACTGTTTTCGGCATTGCAAACTCGTATAAGCGTAAGAAGACGATTCAGATGCCATTTCTGGCACTCCATGGGAATATTCAAACTGATCATCCAATAATAAATAAGCTCAGAAGTAATGATCCTTCTATTAGGTCTGCTATCGTTAGTCTTCGAAAACCAAGTTGCAGTCATGGGGTCATTAATGTAGTTACTTATCTCATCGAAATTCTCTTGTGTCATTAGATAGTAAAGTCTAGGGTCAACGTTCTTCGTAAGAGTCATCATCCTGATGTAATCGATGTTCTCTTCGAAAGTTTTAGTCTCATTTGAGAGGTATGGCTTGTGCCATTTGGACTCCCATTTTGAAATAGAAACGAGGGAATGCTCGAGTGCGAGCTTTTGGCCTTTGATTTCGTAGAAGGTGTTGGTTGCTGAATCATATAATTCGGAAGAACCCTGTATGGTAATCTCTAACATTCCCTCATCTCCGTCTATGTCTTATGCCTTATTCCGGTTTAACCAGAGCGGGCTTCGGTGCATCCATCTTCGGAGTAATGCCGTTGACAAATGCAGCTGCCGCATCAGCATCTGTTGCCAGTTCCATAAAAATCTCAGAGTAAGCCTCTGTCTGGGCGAATCCATCGCGAACCTCATCATTCTTGATGAATCTTCTGCCGTCCGGAGACTTCTCACCGTATGCCTTAAGCACCAGGTCTTTGAAGATCTTGATAATTGCCGGGGCATTCTTCTCTGCAACGATCTTTCTGATCATCGCCTCGAGGCCGCCCTCGGTGGAAAGCTCCATTTCAGTAAGCTCAGCCTTTGTCAGGTTGAAGTAAAAGTCTTCGGTTCTTTCTACGCCGTTGTAATCGGTGTAAGTAACTGTCTTCTTTAACATGGATTTGTCTCCTTTCATGTAAAAAGGCCCCAGCCATTTTGAAAACAGCCAGGGCCCAGGGGTGAGCTAATAATTAAGCAAGCAGAGTCTTAATCTCATCCGGAAGCGGAAGTCTAGCTTCAGTTCCAGAATTCTTAGTGTAGTAAGTAGTACCAGACTGAGGGGTCACATCAGTAGTCTTAGTATAAATATAGCTACCAGCCTCTCCAGACCTAGTATAATAGTCGACACCAGACTCAAATGTATCGCCAGTAAACTCGGTATAACTATCATAACCGTACAGGATAGCTTCAAGAGCAGCCAGCTTTGTGGAATCAACCTTTGTTGAGTCGATCGTGACACATGCGGTAGGTCTTGCGCCTTTTACAGCAACAGGAACGGTAGTCATCTCCCAAGAGAAGGTGATTGCTTCCGGAGAATCGTTTACAGTCTGGTAAGCTCTCTCAGACGGAGAAGCGGTAGCACCGTAAATCAGGTGCAGCTTGTAGCCGTGAGCATCCAGCTCAGTGTCGTTACCCAGAACAGTTCTGTAGCAAAGACCAAACGGCTTTCTCGGCTGCTGGCCAACGATTACGCCAGTGGCAAGCTCGGCAGAACCATCGCAGATAGCGAATTCATCCGGATAAGTATAAGCTTCGATTGTAGCACCGAACTCCTCGGCAGAACGAAGAGAAAGATACTTAATATCGTCAGCCCACAGAGCAGTCTCTTCTGCACCAGACGGGCTCTCAGTAATAGCGGTAAGGCCGTTCCATGCTACACCCTTCGGATAAGCACCGCTGTTATCCTGCGGATAAAGAACACCCTGTCTCACACCAGTTTCGTAAAGTCTTTTGGACGTTTCATCCCATGTCAGTTTAGCCATGTGTGGTATCCTCCTTAGTAATAGAGTTTGAATATAAAGTGGTTTAAGTTATCGACCGTGAAGAATCTGTCGAACCGGCAATACTGGAGCTTAGAAACATAGTCCGGAATCTTGCTGTCCGGATCAGGATCGATGACCGTGACCGTATAACCCTTTCGGATAACATACGGGTTGTCATCTGCAAACTGTGTGTCCATATTGTTCAGTTCGTACACGATACACGGATAAGTCATCTTGACTGTCGCCGGGGGCTGAAAGTACGCTTTTGAAACCCCAGGAAGATTCTTGAGAATGTTATGGAGTTCCATGCGTCTGGTCATTGTAGACACCTCCGATTTCAAGGATTATCCGTGGATAAGCGGGCTCGATAGATTTAACTTTCCACCTAGCCCCCATCCATCTCACGTATTTAATTTCACTGAAATGAGCACAAGCAAACGGATCGGCGACAATGCTGATTCTGACATTTACTTTCAAGTCATCATTCAGATGCTCTCCGTTTTGCCAGCCACTGGTATTCTTTAGAACATCGCCGTAGTATTCATGCTCAACAATCTGCTCAACATAAACACCGGTTCCTTCTCCATCAACCATCTTTTCTTCAGTGACCATGTATCCGACCGATCCGTAATACTTCATGCTATTTCATCTCCATTTTGAAATCAGCTGTTAGGGTTAGCGCTAGCAGTACCTTCCAGAATGGTCAGAGCAGAATACGGCTTGATCAGAGCACCGGACATACGGGTCTCAATCAGGTAGGAATACTGGTTGAAGTTGATGTCGAAGTCATCGAACATGGTCTCTTCTCCCTTGCGGTCGCGACCTACGTTGTAGTCAGCCAGATTGACAATGACACCGATAAGGTTCTTGCCGTCAACCTTCTGACCTTCCATAACCTCAACGGTTACGATATCTCTCACACGAAGGGCAGTAGCCAGCTCAGCCTCGGTCTTGTAAAGTTTGTGACCAATCTGGTCCTCAAGCAGAAGCAGCTCGGTAAGAACATCTTCGGTTGTGAAGAAGGTCGGGTTACCGGATCCCTTGTAGTTCTTTCTTGCACGGATGATGCTGTTGACGATCTTCTTAGCCTTAGCGTTCTCATCATCGCCGGCAGCGAAAGTTACATTGACCTTAGTGTTGAACAGCGGAACATCGGTGGCAATCGGACGAATGTTGGTCTCGTTGATCTTGTGCTGAGTTCCAGGAGTTCTGCCATCACCGATAAGGATCGCACGAGCGATTTCCTCATGCAGCATGACCTTCATCTCAGAGCGAATCCAAGCAACTACATCGAAATCGGTGATGTCGATAATATCATCACGATCCATCTTCTGCAGCTTATAGATGGTCTGCGGAGTGGTCTCTCTCTTCAGAGTAGCGAACACTTCGTGTACCTTCTGGTTACCCTTGATGTAACCTCTTGCCCGGGCATCGTCCTCGGTGATGTTAGCGTATACGGACTTAATTCTGGTAAACGGGGTGTGGTGAACACTACCCATAACCTTGCTTACCCAGTCCATGTTTCTGGACAGCCATTCCGGCGGGTTGTTAAGAGACTTTGCTTCCGGGAACAGCATCGACGGGTCATTGAAACCGTAGGTCTGATGGCCAGTTGCGGTCTCCATACCAGTTGTATCAATAGAATGAGCCAGAACGCCGTCAGCAATAGCGTCATCAACAGCAGCTCTCAGAGAACCAACTCTCTTAGCATTCTCCAGAATTGCCTCCATATCGGCGTGGCTAAGCACGGTCTCCTGAGTGTTTGTATCGTTGTCAAATACATTGTGTTTCATAGAGTCATCATCCTCCTCATTATCTTCTTTTGCGTTATCCTGAATTGCATACCCGATGAGCTGCATTACCGCACTCTTCTGCTTCTCGCTTAAAGTGTCGAGAACATCCTTAATGGTCTCGTCGGATTCCTCGTCCTCTTTGCTCGCCGTGTCTTCTGTCTGCGCGTGCTCCAGAGTATCGGTATTCTCCTCTGTGACCACTTCTTCTTTCTCTTCTTCAGCGTGATACATTTCGATTCCTCCATTCGGATAAATCAGTGCGGAATCTCCGGATTCTTCTCCGTGTTCCACGATATAATCAATAGTTGCTCCCGGGTTTGCACCGGCAAGGACTAGGCTGACCTCACGAATCACTCCGTGAAGGACGTCTCCGCCATTCTGTTTGAGCTGATTTGCCCAAATAGAAAGTGACCCAACGTCTCCGTGGATCACTAATGATTTGGCAGTCATTCCTTTTTCTGTATCATTGCATGTACAATAGGCTCTTACGCCTTCGTCCTCATTCTTAAGAAGGGCATGGCCCAGAACGTTTTCGGGGTCGTTGTGCTGATGATTCCACACCAGCGGTACGACCATTCCGTCGCAGTCCTTAAAGGCGCCCTTTCTGATTGTTCTGCCGTCAGAGCACAGAAGATCATTCTTCGTTGCCCATCCGACGAAATCGTATTTATTCGCCATTTTGAATGTTCGCCTCCTGCTCTTTGTTAATCACTGGCTGCTGTTGCTTAGGATCGATTTCGTTCTTATCGCGGTTAAGGTTCTTATTCCTCAGCTCATCTGCTCCAGGATCATCAGACGGTCTGTAGCCGATTTCGGATCTTACTTCGTTAGAGGTAAGGATCTCGTTTCTTGTGAACTTATCAGCAATGTTTGCAAGCTCACTAACCGGAACGAGTCTGAACGGATCTCTGAAGTATTTAATTCTATGGCCCTGAGTTCTGGCAGTCTTTGTCAGGAACTTACGCTGAAACTCTTCAGTAATTGCCAGCATGATCGGGTCAATAGTCCGGTTGTAGTAGTTAAGCATTGCTGCTTCATCAGCCGTTCCGTCGAAGATCTCCTGTGTAAGACCCATCTGGTTGTAGAGCATCTGCATAAGCTCTTTGGCCTGTGTCCAGTAGTTGTTCTCAACAGCACGGTTTAGCTGAATAACCTTCTCGGTTCCGTCCGTATAAGCTACGCCATATCTGGAGCCAGCCAGCTGGTCCTCAAGCTCTTTACGTCTTCTCTCAGCCTGTTCCTTGCGAGCTTCAGACTTGATTACATAAGGAAGCTGCAGGATAAGGTCGAGCTTATTGGCAGCGATCTGTTCATTGACTACATCGAGTTTGTTAAGAACTCTAAGAAGTCGCTGATAAATCGAGTTAGGTTCGTTCATGATCACATAGAACGGATTCTCGATAATCGCACAGTCATTCTTGTTGACTACAACTTCCTGCTTCTGTCCGATTCTCTCGTTGTATAAAGAAACCCGGACACTATACGGAAACCATTCGACAATCCGTCCAACTCTCATGGAAAGAATGTCATAGGAATCCGTAGTATCCGGGTTCACGTTTGTATCAACAGGGACAACCGCGATGCATCCCTCGTCAAACATCGATATTACAATATCTCTTATAAACTGCCTGCTCGACTGATCGATGTTTGCCTCTGTCGAGAAGATGTAATTAAGGCTCGAGCTTATTTCTTCGGTAAAGTTATCGTTCTCGTCAACCTTTACATGATTGATGTTAATCGAAGCACAGTCCACAGCTATTCTACCGAAGACTGCTACTACAATTGAACGGTCACCGCTTCCGTAAAGTCTGATTCGGTCCGGTCTGACAGATGAGCCATAGTGAGCATATTCGTGAAACTGCGTTGTGGTCGGCTCTCTGCTGAAGAAGGCGTTCCATGAATGCCTTAGTCGTTCCATGATTGTATTGGCCATTTTGAAATCTCCTACTTCTTCCATTTGAAGGGTACGTTAGAGAACTTATCCCATGCACGTTTTGCCGCTTTCATAGCCTGTTCTCGCTTAACCTTCTTCTTAGTCTTCTGCCATTCCTTCTGCTGCTTCGTTACTTCAGCGCCGTTCTCTTTTGCCCTATTGACACTGGCTTTACGAAGATTAACCGCGTTTATAGCTCGTTTCCGTTCGGCTATTTTGGACGCATTTATCCTGTCGGCATATGCTTTCTTGCGCTTCCAAATATCCTGTTGTTTGGCCTGCTCTTTTGCGTTGCTCTTAGCCCGTTTGACGCTTTCGGTACGACGCACAGTAGCTTTCCAGGCTCTGTCCCGTTCTGTAACAGCCGCTCCTGCTGCCTTAGCACGATTTACGCTGTTACGTCTAAGGCTGTTTGTTTTTGCCTGTTCAGTAGCCTGTCTCTTTTCAAGGCGCTGCTGCCTTCTCTTTCTGGCCGCTCGCTCTCTTGACGTAATTGGCTTGCCATTTTCATCAGTATTAAAGAGGTCCTTGTTCTGGTATCCCTTGATGTCTTTGGCAACTCCATTAACAATTTCTTCAGGAGTCTTCTCTTTCTTACCACCGCCAGGATAAATGTACTTGCCGTTTTTCTTGGCAATGTACTTGTGGTCTTTCCAGGAGGTACCTTTAAAAGAATGGCAAAGGCAAGCAGCTTCGTAGTTGTATTGCCACATATCAGTCACCTCCTTAGCTTTCTATTTCCATACTTTTGAATTGCCGCCTGTGCCTTATGGAATATTTTCCCGGCTTGGTTGTTAACTTTTGAATGGGTTTTGGGCTTTTCATCGGTATAAGCATTCGAAGCATAATCACCTTTTCCATAGTTAACAGAAGTATTCTTCTTGTCTACTGAAGTGACTAATTTCCTGGCGCCACCTTTATGGGAATACCTACTTCGTCCGGCGTCAGTAAGAGTGCCGTCTTTGTTTTGGAATCTGCGAACTCTCCATCTTTGGCCATAAATGCCATGGTGAGATAAGAACTCTTCCATACTGGTCACCTCCTACTCAAACGCCTCTTTGTTGAGCTTGTAGGCGACATAGGCATCCATCATTGCGGACACAGAGTCAATCTTCTGCTCGTAGCGTTTCTTCAGTAATTTCTTATTGCCGTTCGTATCTTCAATGGTTATGCAGTTGCCCATTGTATACGAAAAAAGCTCCTCATCGAAGAGGAGCATCCGCTGTTCTGCAAGAGTCTTAAGTTCTGTAAGAGGAACCGACTCTGTTTTGGAACCCTGTATAACTTTCTCTACACCATAAGGTCCATTTTCGACCATCCATCTCTCAACAAACTCTTTAGCGTTGTACGGATCATAGCCAAAGCATCTGACATCGTACTTATTACGCTCTATAAAATTATCGAGATCTTCATAGACTACTGTAAGGTCAAGAACAGTGCACTCAAGCACCATTAAAGACCCTTCTTCTATGAACTGGTCGTATTTTAACCTCATAGCAGGAGGTAATTTGTTAAGTGTAAGACTTGAAATGTAGCATCTGGTCTTTATGCCAAACGACTCATTTCTAAGAGGAAACATGAATGTGAATGCGCAGAAGTCCCCGCCCTGAGAAAGGTCTGCGCCCATAGCACATGGCATCTGCCAGAAGTCTCTCTTCCTGTGAGGAATAGTCTCTTCGTATGTAAAGAAGTACGTGTAGCCCTCCATAGGAATTCCAAATCTTTTGGCAAGAATATCATTTCTTGCTGCTGGGGCTTTCTCTGCTCTTTCTACGTCCAACTGGTAAGTCTCATAAGTTACGGTCTTCCCGAGATTCGGATTAGCCTTAAGCCACGTATCCGGGTTACTAACTTCCTTAACATCGTCGAGTCTGTAGTACCAAATCGATACGTGTGGGTTGATGTAGTCTCCTTTTAGGATCTCCATCAGCTCCATTTTGACGGTGTCACCTGTACTGTTTCGAACAGTACCCTCTGAACTAGTTGCGACTATCAGGTAGTCGTCAAGTTTAGAAGCACCCTGCTCAATAGCACCAATTACATCTTCTCTAACGTCTCCGGAAAGCCACTCGTCAATTGTAGCGATCTTACATCTAAGACCCTGAAGCTTATCGATCCTCATAGGTCTTACTTCCAGAAGAGATCCCGTAAGGAAGTTCTCAACGCCCTTCTTGGTGGACGCAAGCTTGCACCTGTTTGCCTTAGACCCAGTTGTATTCTGGAGAGAACCTTCAGTTAAGAACTGGAATAGTGGTCCTCTTGCTCTTGTGATAGCAGTTCTGATTGGAGACATGACCTCTTCGGACTGCTTCATTGTCGGAGAAGTAGTAATCTGATGAGTCGTAGATGTGTCGACCGTCAGATAGAAACTCTGAATACAGGAACCATACATGGACTTGGCTGCGCCTCGTGCGACAATCAAATACTGCTTGTTTACAAGCCGTTTCTTGATCATCTTAGTGACGTATCTGCCTCCATGCCCATCTTCGTATGGTTCGTAGACAGACCTTTCGACATAGTAATACCAGCCAAATATCTGTTCACCCCAGAGTTTGAATGAATCAAGGAGATTGAGGTCAGAGCCGTCGGTAAGAGTAAGCTCGTTCTCACAAAAGCGAACCCATCCTTCGACCGCCTGATCGTCGTAATAGAATCTAGGGTCGGCAATGAGATCGTCTATGCGGTTCATCTCCATAGAGATCTCTTTGCAAACCGGGATCTTACCTCGAAGGACATCCTGCCTGAACTTTCCGTAGTAATAAGGTGTTGCGGTGTTTGAAAGCATCCGTTATCACCCCTTACGTTTATCTTCGAGCTGCAGGTATCTCTCTACTGCGTCTCTGCCAATTTGTTCTGCTCTATCAGCCTTTGCATCTGAATACTCGAACTTTGTATCGAAGACACCCTTGTCGCTTGAATTGGACGAAGAAGAACCGTTACTCGCAGGTTTGTCATCAACGGTCCAGTCATGTTTATCTTCAGCCTGCTTCTTGGACTCTTCGTCAACCTTCTTTGCAGCCTCGCCAAGAATCTTAGTGGCTTCTTTCATGGTCTTTTCAAAGTTCTCTTTATCCTTCTTAGAAGGACCTTTGTCATTATTAGGTTTGTTGTTTGGCTTATTATTGGGCTTGTCAGAGCTGCCTTTATCGGAGTTATTTTGATCCTTCTTGCTGTCGCCAACAAGAGGCCAATCACTGCCGGTGAAAGTATTAAGAGCCTTAGCAATGTTGTTATACATCTTGGTTGTGTTTTCTGTGGCGGTGGCAATTGATCCTGCTGCCTTACCATACTTATCAACAACCTTCATTGCCTTGGTTAATTTGTCCGGGTTCTCTTCTTTAGCTTTCTTCCTAAGAGCCTCGTCCCAACCAATTCGAGCAACTGCGTCCTTCATCTCCTGATCAGTAAGCTCATCTCGGTATTTCATGATTTCAGAAGCTTTTGCTGACCGAAGCGCTTTCTGTTTAGCTGCTTCATGATCTTCGGCTGACTTCTTTTCTTCGGCTTTTCTGGCTTTACCTTCCTGCATACGCTTAACACGAGCAGCCTTTTCAGCAGCTTTACGCTTCTCTTCTTTCTTCTGCTTGTGGCGTTCGACGATACCAGGCTTTTTCGGTTTGTCTCCAGAGCCTTCTCTTGCTTCGCCAACGCCATATCGTTCTCTGCCGGCTGGTGTGAGGGATCCGTCTTCGTTCTGGAATCTTCTGCGATACCACTTCATTCCAAGGATTCCATGATGCTCGAGATGGTCGTCTTCAGGAGGTTTTTCTGCGAATAAGGTGTGTACGAGTTCATCATAGGACATGTTATTCTCCATTTTGAGCCTCCTCCCATTCGGTCTTGAGTTCATCAACCTTCACGACGATTCGCCATTCTAGTTCACGAATCTGGTCCTGGAAGGAAGTTAATACTGCGCCTCTATCCGGCGGATCGAAGAGAAGTCTGGTTCTGAGGTAGATGTACGTCTTAACCTCGTTTATCTCTTTGCCATAAGTAAGATAGTCTGACCAATCTTCTCTCTCACTCTCGATTCGAAAGCCTTCTGCTGGTCCAACACCAAGCTGGTGAAGGGTTCCGAATACAGCGTTGATGCACATGATGATGTCTGGATCGAAAGCAATGTAATCGCAATCGATGCCAAGGTTTTTCTTGATAGAATTCAGGATGCTACCCATCAGATTCCTCCCTTCCAAGGACAAGTATCGTTCGGAGTTCTCTCGGTGGGGTTTGAAGGAACCAGAAGAGAGGCATCTCCATAGTGGATTGCATTGTGGGTATTAAGGCAGACACAGACTACATTGTTCGGATCGAACAGAGCAGGTGAGCGGCTCAGAATATCTTCAGCCGTTATCGGGTTGAGATGATGGATGAGAATGTTTCCATAGATTCCTCTGTCCTGAAACGCAAGGTCGCATCCGTTATCTCTGATAACTATCTTATTCCTGAATGCTTTCCACTCTGGCGATCTGTAAAGTGCCTGATTCAAATATCTGTCTGAGCCAAATGTTTCCATTCCAATCAATCCATTAAGTTTTAAGTAATCGAATCGCTCTTCAAATGTTTGGATGGTGATAAGTTCGCTATATGTCCTTATCAAGTGGACCACCTCCACCGTATGACTTCATTGCGTCAATAGCATTTGCGTAAAGTTCCTCGATATGTTTCATGCTTTCATAAGATTCAGTCTTTGCTTTGGTAAGTTTGATACGCTCTTCCGTTTCTTCTCTGTCAAGTCTTGAATCAGACGATCCAAGTTTTAGGAAATGACAGATTATCTGGGAAGATGCAGTTCCTTCCATCAGCTGCTTTCTCGCCTGGTCCATTGCAAGCGCTATGCACTGACTCTCCTGAGCTTCCGGTGTCAAGGCCGGACGCAATTTTATCGGATTAGTTTTTCCGGCTGACTTTTTCTTCATTGTTCTCTCTCCTTTTGTTTGTAATCATCAAAAGAATCCCCCAAAACCGCCTTGTTCTAAGGAAAGTGAGGAATCAGCGTCTTCCTGAAAGGAGAGCGGTATTGCGAGACCGACAGAAAAGGGAAGACTAGCAATCTTGGAGGACCCTTTTGATGACTACAAATATCTTTTAATGGGACTATCTGAGGTTTGCGTTCACTTTTAAGGAGGTTTTTAGGGGGATTTACCCCAGATAGCCCCAGGTTTTAGCTGGTAAATTTCCGTCGACCTTTTCAAATATCAACCCCCGGGGGATTTTTAAGGAGGCCGGCGATGAAGGAGGGGGTGTAGTTTTGGGAGACCCCCCTCCCATGTGTTTTAATTAACTTTTGGTCACCTTTCGATAGATCAAAGGTTCATCAGCAATCATTTGATCCATTGCAGAAGCGATTTCGATGTCATTTTCTTCATCTGAAAGTACATTTGAGGTCGCAGCAAGACGAGAAAGCTTCTCGCAAGTTCTGTAACCACAAAACAAATCATACTGAAACCATTCATCGAACTGCGTAAAAGGATCAAAAGGGTTGTCAATCGTGGTAATGGCATAGTCGGGCACAGGTCAACACTCCTTTCGTAATACTATAAGCTCGATGTGACGTTTATTCGTTAACAATCTTTGATGCTTGCGACGCTGAAATGCCAAGTCTTTCGCCAATTTCTGCATAAGTAAATCCTGCTTTGTACATGGAATTCGCAAGAGAAAGCTTAGAAGCGCTTAAAGTTTCTCTTTTTCTTGGGGTTGCGAACTCTTTTACCTGGTCCATGTCTGCATTGTTCAGAATGTCTAACAATTTGTTGTTAGAAATTGCGCCAGCTTGAATCGCTTCCCAACTCTTTTCTGTTATCTTGACAGGATTCTTCTTAGCACCAACTATTTCACGAGCACGTTTAAGCTCATTGAACTTGGTCTTCTTATACTTGTCCTTATCATCCTTAAGCTCCGGATTGTCAGCTACCTTAGCCCTGAGGGCATTGTTTGCTAAGAGCTGGGCCTGTCTTTCTCTTGGGGCGTTCTTCTTAGCAATGGTGAGCTGGGCATCAAGATACTGCACTTCGGCAGCGTACTTCTTATTAGCTTCGGGGGAGTATGGGGTGGACTTGACTGCCATCGATTCTTTGCGAGCTTCGTTAGCCATAGCTTTAAGCTTGTTTGCATAGTCGGCATAGGCATTCTCCACTGCAGTACCAGAAGACAACGAGTAGGCGTCTTTGGCCTCGGCCATCTGGGTTGTTAAGGTGGTACGGGGTACGTCCTTCTTAAGAAGTGTCCAGGTGCCGTCGTCATTCTTCTTGTACTTGTCATAGGTATCGCCAGTAATTCGATAAGACTTTTCACCAGTTTCTGGATCAGGTCTGTAATTGAGCTTCTTTTCAGGAACACGGATCTGCCCTTTTGCTCTTGAGATGAGGGTCGAAGCTCCGCCGCCGGGCTGGTACTTTTGTTTAAGCTCGGCTATCCGGTTGTCCTTATATGACTGCTTGTAATCAAGATGGTGTTTCTCTGCGTCAATGACCACCATGGAGTGGCGGACTGCTCTTGCAAGCTCGTCCGGAGTAGCACCCTTGATTGTCATGTCAGTGATAAGGTTCGAGACTCTGCCCATTTCATTCTGTTTAGTGCGAGCTTTCATCTTAGGCGCACTATCAGGGAGCTTGTACTGCTCCTTAGGATCGAAGTCTTTTAATCCAGGCAAAGGATCCGATGTCTTGATCTTGACTCGGTCATTGATCGGGATGACAAGGACAGTATCACCATCAAAGTCTGCACCAGACAGTCGTTCAGCTACCTTGGCATTGATGCCGACGGCATCCTTCGCATTCTCCATCACTGACTTAGCACCCTTGTGCCTGTTGTTTACAGTGAGGGTGGGTATCTCAAACGTACCACCATGGGGGTATCTGATAAGAACTACTGTCTCACCAGACTTGTACTTTGGCGCGTAGATCTCTGTCTCTTTCATGTCAGGGATTGGCAGTATTACATGCGATGCCTGACGAGGCAGAGCCGCAGCTTTGAGTCTAACAGATGCTGAATCACAATCTTCTGCGAATGATTCGAGAAGCTTACGCTTTACAGCAGGGTTGTTAAGACTCATGATCTCATCAAGCTGCTCTTTCTTGTCCTTATAAGAGAGGTCAAGCTGACGCTTAACAAGAGGAAGCGGCTGCTTGGACAGCATCTGAGATGCCAGGTTCTTAGACCATTCACCCCAGTCTCCTTCTTCATTGACAATGTTCATCACAGACTGCTTCTCATTACCATTTTTGTCTTCGTAGAAGAGCTGTCGCTTAATGGTTGCTCCAAACTTATTGTTCGGATCATCTTTTAAAGGCTTTAATACCTTCTCGAACGGTACGTCTTTAGTCTTGTTGGTGTTAAAGATTACATCTTTGCCCTTTTCAAACTCACTATCATCTGCCGCATACATAGCCATACCTTTAAGGTACAGCTTATCGTCTACAGCAACTCTAACCTGAGCATAAAGGGACGAACCAAGAGAAAGGTCGTCAACACCTTTCCTGATTTCGATAACACCATCCTTCTCCTTGCCTCCGTCTTCAGCGTATCTGATCTGAACACGGCTTCCGTCTAATGAGACGGGGGGAAGAATCGGTCGATACCCACTAGGGTTTGTGGAATCATCACCTGTGTGCTCATACAATGGCTGTATGTCACCCATGTGATTCTTAACAAGGTCTTTGTAGGTAGAGCCGGGCTCAGCAAGAACTGAGATGACCGTCTTGTTGTTTGTTCCAAGCTGGTCTACCTGAACATTAATGTTCTCATAACCTTCTTCCTGAAGAAGAGCAAGAGCTGTCTTCAGTTTGGTTCTGGAGATTCCCATTTCTGTTTCAACACCAGGACCAACATCGACAAACCGCTTCTTATCAACCTGCTCTTTCAGAAGGTCTGCTGTTATTCTTGTGGAATCAGCTCTGTCTTTAAGCCCAGAAGTAAGAAGATTTCTAACTGTGGACTCAGACATGCCGAGCTGCTTTGCAATAGCGTTTGTGGACATGCCAGTATCTTTAAGTTTGTTAATCTCTTCGATTCTCTGGCTTCGTTCGTTGTTGACGTCTATCGATCTCTTTGCTCTAAGTGTTGTGGTTGAAATATCAAACACCTTAGAAATCTCTGTATCGGAGAGTCCGTTCTCTTTTAACTCTCTGTACTTATCAAGAGACCACACCTCATGCTGATTCGGATTCTCTCCGGAACCTTTGGGATAGCGGCCAGAGCCTCTGCCAGGTGGGTTGTCATCTGCGCCGACGCCGAAATGGTATAACTCATTCTCCATATGCCGCTCCCTTCATCTTCCGAATCTCTTTGTCAAAAGCTACAATCTTGTTTGAAATATCAATTATGTCTAACGGATCGGGATTCTCAACCATGACTTCTCCATTCTGATAAATCCTAAGTTCAGCAGAAATGTCATTAGGTTTGAATCCTTGCACTCTTCCGTATTCGAGACAGAACAAAGCCATGTAAATCTCAAGCTGATGCATTGAAGCCGGGGTAACTCCTGTTTTCAAATCGTGGATTCTCAGAAGACTCTTGCTTTCGTCAAACATTATTGCGTCAGCTGTACCAAAGCAGTTTTCAGAATATAAAAGTGGCTGCTCAGGTTTCATACGATATCCGATTGCATCGTTGACATACATGTTAAGTGTCTGCTTTGAACGAGGAAGCTTAATCTTGTTAGTTATTAAACTCTTTGCAAGTGCATGGAGCTCAGTTCCCTTCTGTGCCGCTCTGTAGCTTTCGTATGTAGCGCGAAGCTTATCAAGGTCATAACTAATCCAGTGATACTTGCTTGCGCTTAGAAACGCGTGAGCTCCTTCCGGAACATCTCTTGAATGATCGTTCCATTGCATTTAGAATCTCCTCCTTGTTCTCAGGACAAATGAACGCAGCGAAGCTCATCTTGTCGAGCTCCGAAATATAATAGTCCTGATTTGGTTGGTGACTTGCAGTTGCGCTTTGCTTGCATTCAAGCATCGCCCAAGTGCTTCCGTAAAAAACTGAAAGGTCAGGAATGCCTTGAATAATAGAGGAGTCATTCTTGAGAACATAGCAACCAGGAAAGCGAGCTTTGATCTCTTTGATGAGGTCTGATTGAAACTTACTTTCTAACATTGAAACGTCCTCCTAAAACAAAAATAGAGAGAATGAAAATATGCTAAATAGCATATTCTATCCATCCTCTCCATTACATGCTATGTTTTTGTTGCGAACTTAACTTGCCTACAAAAGCAGACTCGTTAAAGTTTCGCTTCCTCTCAACGGCTTTCCTTATTGCCAAATCGATTGGCGCGTAAGAGATCAGATGATAGTAATGAAGATCTCTGTAAGGAGTATTCATCCTGTCAATCCGACCTGCTGCCTGAATCATTACTCGATAACTGTAGTTCTGCGAGTAAAATATAATAGTGTCGGTTGTAATGCAGTTCCATCCTTCTGCTCCAGCACTGTACTGAACAAGATAAGCCCAACGTTCTCCAACTGGAACCTGCTGATGCTTCTCTCCATTCCACTCTGCGAATTCGATTCTGTAATTAGTCAGATACTCACGCAAAGCTTCAAGCTCATAAGTGAAGTTGTAGAATATAATAATTCTGTCATGCTTCTTAAAGAGCTCATCAACAGCTTTGATTCTGCTTGGATCAGAATTCGGAACCTGCCGCATCAGGTAACAGAGTTTTCCTGTTTCCTGAATTGGCTCGTTGTCATAAATATTCCATCGGTCTCTTACTATCTTCCGATAATCATCAGTGTTGTAACTGCACAAAACTCTTTCGTGATGAGAAACAGTTAGACGCTCAAAGCTCATCTCGACTAGAATCTCTTTTCTAAGTTTTGTCAGTTTGGATAGACCAACATACTTGTCAATCTTTGGATACTTTGAGTAGCGGTTGAATACAGCGTGCTGTCGCAAGAAGTCAGTCTTGTTTCTGTAGAATCCATTTGCTACAAAGACGGGGATATAATCCTGCCATGTATCCCCAGGTGTAGCACTTAATAGAATCCAGTGATTTCGACTCGAGATTCTCACAAACGTTTTAGACCAAGCTCCCCAACCAACAACGCGCTGCTCGTCAAATATAAAAAATGCGCCGCTAACATCTTTGTACTTCTTGATGTTGTTCCACGAATCAACTGTCACTTTCACATGCGACTCGTTGATATCCGGATTAGAAGTAATCTTGAAAGCAGCGCATTCTTCCATCCACTCATTGCTGTCTCTCTTCTTTGCAGTAGTGATGATGTAAAGGTCTCTTGGAGTTTTCATCTTTCTCCAGAATCCTTTTCCATTAACAGGAAGAGAACCTCCACACTCACAAATATAATAGTAAGCAAGAGAGGTTCTCGATTTTCCTGTTCCAACTCCACCACACAGAATAGAGCCGTTCTTTAATCTGTTAACTGCAGACTTCTGATGATCATAAAGTGTCAGCATCTTCTTTGAGCCAATCGTCAGCATCGTCATCGTCTACTGACATCATTCTGTCAAAGTCCTCTGTGGAATATTCGGCAAACATTCTGTCGAGAGATATTACCCATCCCTGATAGTTTCTGTTATCCTGATAATACGGATGGAACTCTATCTTGGCGTACTTGAAATCCATGTTATCAAGCTGCCGGATGTTATCGACAGTAACTCTTCTTTTCTTTTTGGTTCCTTCGTCCATGATTGTGATCTCAGGATCAGTGTCTTTTCCCTTGTAATAAATCTTAACGCTAAGGAACTGCAGAGGATCACCAGATGCATTACCGTCCTTGTCTTTAGGAACCCAAGTTTTTACAGGCCATCCTCCTTCACGGAATTCGTTTGCAGTATCTTCATCAAGTCTGATACTAAAGCTTCTTGTTCCGAATGCACTATTGGAACCTGCGAAGTCTCTAAAGCTACCATGAAGGATGTCGCTCCCATCCAAAATCTCAATCCTCTGTTTCTTACGTTCGATCATACGATTGCTCTCCTTTCTTAGTCCCAAGGCAATGGCTCCTCGGGCGCATTCATTGCATTACTTAAAATATCATTTGATACAAACCAGTCATAATCACCATAACTGGAAATTGCATCTACTGCTGCACTGGCAAGGCGGTCATAGTACGACCTGTCAATGTCATCCTCTTTACCAAGTGTCTTGACCATCTCTGATTCAAGCCATCTGAAACCTTTGGTTCCACCAACTGCGCTGTACTTACCTTCTTTGTGACGTAAGAGTTCTCCGCCACCACAGCCAGGCTTAATCGGACAGAACCTTCCAACTCTTCCGACAAACTTGTAATCGTGTTCGCCTTCAGGAAGATTCTCATTCATGTCCAAATATAATTCTGTCGATACAGCCTTTGTCTCGCAAAGGTCATCGAATTCAATCGGCTCTTTGCTAAACAATGTCTTAAAGACATAAGGTACCTGGAACTGTGTTCCTGTTGCAGTCCATTCTCCTTTCTCGTCTTCATACTTCGCAATGTACACAGCATCATTAACAAGACACATCTTCTCGTAAGTTGCCTCATGCTCGAAGTTGTATCCGTAGAGTTTTCCGTACTTCATTACAAATTCGATGATTTCAGGAGTGGCATTCGGAATCTTAATGGAATCAGTTTTGATATGAGCTACTGTGAATCCTCTTCTCTGAACCTCGTGCTTGAGGTTAATCATGAAGAGCGCTCCGCGCTTAGCGACAATGTTATCCTTGTTTCTCGGATCCCTAAACGGGTTGTCGAACGAAGCTGATGTAAGACCATATACAGAGTTGATCGCTATCTTCAGAGCCTGAGCAAGGTCTTTAGCTGCTGACTCATCATCAAGATACTTAGCAAGCTTTCCACCCAGAAGAGTTCTGGCTTTATCAAAGTCCTTATGCTTAATAGCAATTCTTGCCTGCAGGATTTCCTGGAATCTCTTTGTGTACTCTTCTCCGAACAGTTTCTCCGCAACAATGCTTGAAGGATGCATAGATGCAATATCAAGCAGAGCTATATGAGTATACATTCCGGGTTCAGAATACACATAGCCGCCTTCTCCTGGAACTTCGTCCCTGTACTCAGACTTTCCGTACGAATACTTGTATCCGGGAAAGATAGGTCTTCCAAAACTATCAAACTTTGTGTAGGTCGGATCACACTGATTGATGAAACCGTCCAAGTTGTCAAACACTGCAGGTTCAACAATCTGAGCAATGTCGCCCATATCGCGATAATTGAACTCGCTCTGTGGATTTCGGTTCTCACCAAATATAATTCTGGTTGTAAGACTATTTGTTGTGTCGTTTACAGTCATGCCAGCTACATCAGCCAGAATCTCTCTTGCGATAAAGTCTGCATGTCTGGCATTGAACACTGCCTCAGTTGCAATGACATCGTTGTCACAGTATTCTGCAACCTTGTTCCACATCTCTTCAGGAACCGGTTCATCCCAAGGTAGCCCGAGCTCCTGATGATGGATGCCAAGTTCAATCTCGAACTTCTTAAGAGACTGCTTCTTAGAACTGAAGTCGTAAATATCAGTGTAGGACAGATTGTAAGCCTGCCCAAAGAAAGCATTCTTCTCTTTGCCGATAATCTTTCTCGACACATCATAAAGCTGCTCGTTTGTATAACCCATCATTCTTGCATAGAGCATGTGATTGTCATATCGTCTGTTGTTAAATCCAACGAGCCTTCCGACTCTTACAAGATCTCTGATTTCTTTAGGGGTGGGGTTAATCATTCGAACAACCTTCCCGGTACCCTGCTTCTTCCAGTTAACAAGAAACAGATTCGGGAATACCTCGACATCGTAGAATATAATTGGCAGCTCCATGTCTTTCTTCTCTTCCTTTGCTTCCGGTTCTACATCCGACTTGAGTTTCATCTTGTCGAGAAGATCAAGACAATACTCAGACTGATGAGTTGACCTTGAACAGAAAGTATAGAGTGCCTGGTACATGTCACTCACATCATAAGGAACGCCTCGTTTATTGGCATCCTCAAGAAGAGTGTAAATATAATCTACAGATGGCTTGGTCGCTCCGTGATACTCTTTCCTAAGATTCTTAACGATCATAGTCCTGAGCATCTTTTCATTCTTTACTCCGTCCCAATCAAGCACTTTCTTCACCTCTTTCCTAAGAGGTAAACCGCCATTGATTTCAGCTATGGGATCGTTAGTACATTTAGTAAGCATTCTCCTAAGAGAGCTCTTACCAGTGAATACCTTAATCTCGACGCCTTCCTCAAAGATTCGGTTGAGCTTTGTCGGGTCACCTTTGTAAATATAATGCAGGTGAATTCCAGCTCCGCTCTTGGAAAGCTCAGCATAAGTTCTTGGCCACAGATTAGCTGCATTAAGATTAAGCTCCAGATTCTTATTACCATTCTCGTCCTTCTTATCGAAGTCGATTACGATATGAACAACCGGAGTCAGCACATAATGCAGCTTATGAGTGTCAATATCCTTAAGCTTCGTCTTTACCTGGTCCCATTTCTTTGGCGGAAGACCGTCCTTATTTGCAAGTTGAGCAGGATAGTCAGCCAGAATATCATCCAGCAAACTGTCCTGCTCCTTGAAATCGAGCCAATACTTTGGCGGCTCCTCGCTTTTCTTTTCTCCTTTACCTGGCAGCACAATAGCTGCTATCTTCTCCTTTTTGAAACCTGAATAGTAGTTCCGGACCTTCTCTCCAGATTTTGTTACTCCTCTTTCCTGATAGTTATTAAAGTAATCTTTAAGTTCCGCTCTTACTCTCTGATAGCCGAATGTTCTTCTTGCCAGAGTGTCTTCGCAATACTTCTTGTAATCAACCCAAACCTTCTGAAGAGTGCACTCATCCTTATCGATTATCTCGTCATAGTAATAGTCTGAGATAAAGTCATAGAAAATATCAGTCTCTTCTTTCATTCGTTTAGGTTCATACCGTTCATAATAGAAACGGCCAAGCTCCTTATAAACCTGCAGGCAATGATAAGCTATAGCTCCATGCTCGAACTTAATCTGATTTCTGATTCGTTCGTATTCTGCAGGAGCAAGCTTCTTTCCACTTGGGTACACATCAATCAGTCTTCTGTTGAGTCCTGACTTAGATCCGGTAATATCAACTGGCTCGTTTGTTCCCATAAATAGAAACGCCTGAAAAGCCATTTCATACTTTGACTTGTATTTCTCGTTAACAGTCATCCGTTCGTGAGAAACCAAGCTGTTAAGTTTAGTGTTATCGGAAACGTTTGACAAATCGCCATCCGCCTGGATTGCTACGAGAGGATTTGACTTAAACTGTTCAAGCCCAAACTGGTTATTTCTCCCAGTAAGTTCCTTTGCCTCGAATGTTGCATAGTAGCCTTTGAAAATCTCCTGCACAACAAACTTAAGAAAAGTTCCTTTACCAGAACCAGGAGGACCATACAGAACAATAAACTTCTGAATCTTCTCAGTAGTGTCTCCAGATATAATTGCTCCTACAGCCCACTCCAGTTTTCGTCTCTCATCCGGATTGAAGAGCGTTGACATCATTTCTTCATAAGCCGAAATATCTCCTTCAGCCAAATCATAGCTAAGTTTCTTTGAAGCATAGTCTTCCTTCTTGGTTTCGGTATTCCGAAATATCATTTTGGAGTCAAGCGCAACATAGTTGTCCCGCATCTGTCTCTGGACATACTTATGCCAGTCATCAATCGCACCGGTCGTAGAGTCCCGCAAATATCTAACAGTAATAGTTCTGTTAAGTGATGCTTTGTTTTCCTCAACATACTTACGAAGCTCTGCGTCGATGAGTCTGATGGCTCTTGTTTCACTTGTCGACCACAGACCTTTCTCTTCATCCCATATGGCGTAAAAGTCTCGACCTCTAATCATGAGGTCTTCGCTGTCTCCTACCAGAAATTTTGGAGAGACAACTGACGAACCCTTTTTGTCATGGTTTTCAACTTTGATTCTCAGGAAATCAAACATATCGCATCTCGCTACCTCCTTGTCAGTTTTGTGTCAAGTGTCAAAAAAATTTTGTGTGCAAAACTTTTATATAAAATATACTTTTTTCTCACACACTAATTCAAAGGGTATAATATCTGACAATCTGACACCAAAATAGCCCAAAAATGCCTATTTTTGATCAAAAATCATCATTTAAGAGGCTTTGCAGCTGAAACCACTGGTCTGTTTTTTTCGCATATTTTTCGTCACAGAAAAATTTCTGACACGACATCCAGAGTTCAAGAATGGATTTTACCGCCTCAAAGTCATAACATTCGTCGCTATAGAGGTCCAAATCCAGCCTCTCAATTATCCGCCAAAACCACCTCGAAGGATCCTCTTCACCCGGCTCAGCCGCCACAGAATACTCAAATCGCACACACATCGCAATGAGCATTTCAAGGACAGAGCAGCCCATGTCCCTTTCATAACCAGCGCGATACTTCTCCCGCAGATTCATTCCATCGACTGCTCTGTTGCTATCAAGCTCGATGACCCATTTATACGAAATATCAAACAGGTCACTCAGCAGATGTCTGTACTTTTTCACACGACCACTACCATCATCAATCTGGTCAGTCAGCCATCTGAAATACTTACAGTCATCACTCTTCATAGTCCTCCTCTTAGCGGTTACCCCACTCGGCAAAGGATGAATCAAACTTGACAATATCGTAGTCAGTGCCAAGTCTGCCATTCCTTACAAAGATCTCCCGCTCTTCATCATTATCCTTGAAGCCGTACTTTGTCAGGCAGTCTCCAACATAGAACTCCTGATCCTTCAGCTCCTCATTTTCTTCAGTAGTTAACGTATCGTCATATGTCCAATACTTAAGCGTCTGCTTCTCAATGCCTGCAAGCTCACCAAACTCTTCTTCCTTAATTAAACGAGGCTTCTTATACTTCTTAATCTCCTCGTTAACCTCAGGCTCTTCCACAAAGTCGTCTTCCGGGTGTTCATGTTTTGCTGAATCAGTGTAAACTTCTGCGTAAGCACCGTAGTCACGAACCGCAACAACCGGATCCTCGTCTTCATGACCTGTAACATAGTCATCACGGCTCATATCATATGCCTCACAGAAATCATCCTGATCCTCGACGTCACTCTCAACAGCATCCTCTTCCGGCTCGAATTCCTTATCCTTTACAAACTTGTCTACAAGCTTAGCTGCAACAAATCCGGCAATCAAACCACCTACGAATGTTAATGCATATTTATACATAATTTACTCCTTTTCTTGCATAATTATTCATTTTTATACAGCTCTCCAATGAGCCAGCCAGCAAATATAAATGGTGACACTACAATAGCTAACGCAAGAAGCATCGCTATACTAAATACCACCATCAGAGGAAACGCCATAATCACTATCAGAAATGTAATTAAGCCGCACATAATAATCACCTCTTACTGGTTGCAACAATGAAAGCGCCGACAGTAACGAGAATGAAACCACAAAGATTTTTCACAGTCATCTTTCTAAACATATTGTTTCTCCTTTCTAAATATCAATACCCCCAGCAATTACCAGGAAGCCCGTCATACGACGAACTCCCCGTGACAAGCCAGGGGTAATCAAATAGATCCTGTTCAGTTCCGGACCCGTATCCATCGAGCCCTATCCTTCAGACCGCTCCAAGGTTAAGCTTACCGGCATGAAGAATATCTCCATAGACATTAAAGTCCAGAAGAATCGAGTCCTCATACCCATTAATAAACCTTCTGTTAGCCTCAGAATTCTTGTTGTAAAGACCAAAATCCACATAGTTGTTCTCAGGATGCTTCGAATCAAAGATCCATCCAACCGTCTGGCCAGCTAATGTTTCCGGAATATCAAGAGCCTGATACACTTCATTAAGGAAGAGATAACCCTTAGCCCGAAGTTTATCGGTCATAATCTGCTCAACTCTTCTTAAGAAATATAAATTGTACTCCGGGTTCTCACTCCAGTTGTTATTGGCAGAATCGAAGAACTTGGAATACTCAGACATACGTGTCGGTCTCTCAACCTCAGTCTTTACAGTCTTTTCTTTGCCCTTCTTATCAACAGTAATCTTCTCAACCTCATCAGTCTTTGTACCAAACCGGAAGTGACGATCAATATCCTCGCCAAGCTCCTCTCTTACACCCTTTCTGTAAGACTTAAACGACTCATCAACTGCAGCATAAGCAGATGCCAGAGCAAGATTTCTTCCAACCATCAGATTGTGACTGTACAGAATGCATCCTACAGAAGCTGCGGTAAATCCGATTGCAGGAAGATAGTTCTTTACAAGCTTAAGACCAGTGCCGGCATAAGTTACAGCCAGATCCTTTCCAAGCTCCTTATCGGTATACTCCTTCTCATCAGCAATCTCTGCTGCCTCATGGATAGTATCAAGCTTTTCCTTGTGCTCTTTTACAATCTCCTGAGCAGAAAGTGTTTCCTTGCCTACACATACAAGAGCTGCTGCCCCACAAATAAGTCCAAATCCCAGAGCAATCTCCGGTTTCTTCTGAATAGCCTTAAACGACACTGCTCCAAGTTTATTCTGCGCTGTTTCTTTAATTGTTGTTAAGAATCCAAACATATTATTCATTGTCCCCTTTCATATTAATAAGATACTCGATATACCATTTAGCTTTCTTCAGGTCTTCAACTCCGTTCTTCTTATGCCATCTGCATAAGTATTTCAGAGCATTAGCCGTACAAACAGCTTCCATACCCTGAAGACCATCGGTAAACGCTGCTATCATATCGATAGCCTCAAGACCATTCTTAGCCTTATAATGTTCCGGATGATTAACCAGATCTTCTGCAAGCTTGGTCTCTACATTCTCAGAATATAATTCGTTTCTAAGCTCTTCTCCCTTAAGCACGACCTTTTCTTCAATCGGAGGCTCAGGCGGATTAAGCTTAATCTTGAGCTCTTTCATTCGTTCTTCAATAGTTTTATCTTCGTACATTTGCAATCACCTCGGAAGCACCACAACCGGAGGAAGCCTGAGCTCATAACCCTGAGATGTCTGAATAATATAATCTCTCGTCGGATTCGGAAGCTCTCTCCATCCATAGTTGTCATCGGTGTCGTTAAACATGTTTGCTCTGTCTGCATAATCTGCCAGATCAAGAATGGACACACCTCTGTCAAACCGTTCAAGGTCTCCTTTCAGTGCGTCCACAACATCCATGGCATCTTCAATGCTTTCAAAGACAATATCTCTGTAATCGTTTCTCGATCTTCGTCTTACCTCAACTCTGTCGCTTCTCTCGTCTCTTGTCCCAACCATAATCTTGTTATAGTTGGTTCTGGATGAGGACGATCTGTAACGACTGTCTCCGGTAAGCATCATTGAAAGTGTATCCAGAAACAGGTTCTTTGCTCCGGGAATAATCTTATCCTCAATAACCCATTTCTTTACTGAATCAAAGTCTGACGTAAAGAACATCCCCAGAAGCTTGCGACCTACTGGTTCCTTCTTTACCTTTGTCGACTTGACAATTGGCTTCTTATGCTCTCTATTCATACAGCTTCCCTTTCCAATTACTTATAGCAAAGTATCTCTCTGCCGAATTTGCCATACACGCCATGGCCCTGTCTGAACTGTGCCTGATACACAACATTTGCAGGAATCTGTGAACCATTCTCAAGAAGATATCTTGCAACTGCCAAGTTTCTCTCAGTGGGGGTTCTGTCGAAGTTACCATCCCAGGTACACGCATACTGGCCTCTCTGATAAATTACACCCCGCAGAGTATCCGGATAAGACCGGTCTGCTACACGGTTTAATACCACCGAGCCTACAGCAATCTGAGTCTCCCAGGATCCTGTCTGGACCTCTCCGCACAGAAGATGTGCCAGCAAATATAATTCGTTAGGATCCACCATATCTACCGGACCCAAGTCACTCGCTGTAGCCACAGCCGGCTCTGCATATACATTACCTGCCGCGCCAATAGTAAGCGCTGTAGCTAAGCCTAAGGTTGCAAAATATCTTTTAATGTTCATGATTCATCATCCTCCAATACAAACTCTACTTCTACTGTTCCGTCATCTTCCTTCTCAAATATCATGTCGGAAATTATGTTTCCAAGACCAGTTCCTGCTACAATGGACGCTGCAGTGGACAGCGTGTCGATCACAAATCCTGCCTTTCCACCTGCAAGATTTCTCGCAGCCTTTCTTGCACCTCCCATGCACACCATATTCGACACCGCATGGATAGCTGCCTCATACTGTTTTCTAATTCTTTCGTTCATCGCAATTTCTCCTTTCAAATATCAATTACCAGTTGCAGTTTCGCTCCGCTCAACGTCTACTCGCCTAAAGAACAGGCTCGTTGGCAAAAAAGAGAGAGGGTGAAAACCACCCCCTCAGATCGATGAGTTCCTAATATGATTACTCAGCGGAATCCTCAAAACCCGAATTCGTTCCAGCATCGGACTCGGACTTCTTGTCCTTCGGATTGTGCCAAATCTTTCCGACTGTTGCAGCAGTGATAGTAGCAATGCCAATTACGGCTGCTGCTTTCACAACGTCAACCTTCTTATTATTCGGTTTCTCCTCAGACTTGTCGTCTTTGTCGTTTTCCTTCTTGTTTCCGGGGATCTCGATTTCCTCGTAAGTAACATCACCAGTTTCCTCGTTCTTCACTTCGCGGTAGATCTTCTCTCCCTCTTTGATAGTAACCTTTACCTTCTTGTCATCATTCTTCTTGTTGAAAAGTCTCATCGCTTTTCTCCTTTCTTAAATAATTTTCAATATTAGTAGGATGCTATCCTATTATAGGTGTTGTATTTTTTGCGAACTAATAACGGTTGTTGTACACCAGATGCGGGCCTATATTGAACCCAAGCACGGTATAGGTCCTATCTCCTCGCCGAATAGCTCTGAAAACAGGCTCAATTACACCGTCATCAGCTCCCCAACCGTTATACTCACCGGAATCCGCCTCTGAAAGCCCAATTTCACTGTATAAATCGTTCAAACAGATCTTCATTTCGCTCTGCATACGGTAATTCAGCTTGACCATCGCCTCTCGGATAGAAATTTCGCTGCACCTGAACTTTCTTCCTGTCCATTTGTCAATAAACGGATCCTCACCAAGTCCAGTCCACTCAAATGCGTCAATTGGATCGCTGCCTGCTGTTACAGGCAAATCAGCCACAGCTTTATCTACCTTCTCCTTTGCTACGGCCTCCTCAATCTTCTCTGAAGTTTCCTCCCCGGCAATTTCCTTGACCTTATCTGTGTAGTTCTTATATGCCATCTCGGTCAGATTTGCTGCCGCAATGAGAGCTGCTTCCTTCTTGAGGTGCATATGATTAGACATAAGAGCCAGTGCGATGCTTCCGCCTGTAAATATCGCAGTCTTTGCGTACACCGGAGCAGCCTCCTTAACCACTGCCAGAGTCTCCTCACGCCTCTCAGTCTGATCTTCAGACTCTAACCCGTCTCTGTGTGCCTCGACAATCTTAGAAGCCGTAAGAGCCGCCTTAGAGCCCTCTACAACGGCTAATACCGTGCATACACCAGAGCCTACAGCGCAGATTGTCGGTGCGTTCTCCTTGCCAAACAACATTACCGTCGTCGCAATTTTCTTGAGCATGTTCATTAGTTACTCTCCTTTCAGTTTGTTTCCTTTGTTTCGTCGCTTTTGGTTACATTGTTAACTATCTTAAGCTCCGGTTTCCCGGCGCTTGCGATCTCTTTCTGCAGCTTGAACTTCTCAAGTTCTTTGGCTTCATCTTTAGCTTCTTGTCGAAGCCTCTTCTTTTCCTCAATCTTTTCCCATTCGTATTCGATACACGCATCCAATGCTTCTTTTCCGGGAAGACCATCAGGTGCCAAATATCCACGAAATCTCCAATATTCCGTTACGGCTATCTCCAACTGTTCCTTGTTTGGAGCCGTCATGATGTCATCGAATTTGTGGTCGAGAATAAGGCTGGCTTTAACCTTACCTGTCTGAGAGAGTGTCTTGTTACCCCAAATATCGTCAACTTTGCAGCGATCCGAATTAAGCTCAGACAGTGCTTTGTCTTTTGCTTCTTTGAGTTCAGTTTTTTCCTTTTCTGCCTTCTTACGGTCCTCTTCCGTTGTCTTAACGCACACACAGGTCACCAGTGCGGTTATCGCCAGAGCTCCAATAGTAATAAGTTTGTCAATTCTCATGTTTCTCTCCTTTCATTACAAAAAAGAGAGCCAATGCAAACTCTGTATCAGCTCTCTATTACATCTCATGTTTTTCTTGCGAATCAAATACCAGAGATAAATTCTCTTAAATGTGGGCGTATCCAGTTGCGCCAAACCCATGTAGTCATTTCTGCTTCGTTATTAGTGATCACGCATTTGTTCCCGTAGTCGTCCAAAATGATGTACGCTCTCCGATTCGGATTTGCTACATACTCACAGACTATCTCGTATATTAATTCGAGATCTTCCATAACTTTACCCCTTTCTAGCAAACTTCCAAGGATCGACCTTTTTCTTTTTCAGGTGCTCGATCAGCAGCGAAATATAATGCCTGGCGAACTTCTTACCATACTCCGGGTCGTTCTTAATCCTGTCGATTAGATTTTCGCTCATAAAGTAAACGAAGTGGTTATCGCCAAACGTAAACTCAATATCCATGCCATATGCCATGCACGGCGGATCCTTAATTGTAAGCTTTCCGTCAATCAGCAGGCTTCTGATTTCACGTTTCAGCAGAATAATCACTTCCGCCCAGTCTTTTCTCATCACACCTCCTGCCAGCATTCCATAGGGTATGTGTAAATATCAATACAGCAGATATTGCAATTTCGGTTCTTATCCGGAACAACTTCCACCTGGATGTCAAGTGGCTCTTCATCATAAAAATCAGAGCCATAAGCCCAACCAAACTGATGACCGAAGTGAGATGTCTCGATACCTAAAAGCTTGTAAAAGTCATTAAGGCAGACATACTTATCCCGAGCATACAGTTCGTTAAACCGCTTAACAGCATCTCTCACAGCTTCCTCAGAAGACCAGAAAAGCCTCCCTGAATATCCTTCGATACAGAGAAGCTTTCCATTACCGGTATCTTCAATTGTCTGGCCAGTATACTCTATCTTGGCATCCTTAATCACATCAGCTGCAACTTCATTGTTAGTTCTGTCAATAATCTCTCTTGTTACAGCAGAACCTTTCTGGGCTAAATATCCACAGGCTGCAGTAACTGTAGCAAGCTCTTTGGTATTAAGACGCTTCGTAGCGATGACGCTTGCGATAGTCAGTCCACATGCTGCCACAACCGGAATATAATACTTCCAGGTTTCTTTAGCCTTATCCTGAATCGGAGCATCTTCCAGATTTTTCTCCCTGAGGATTTCTTCGGCTTTAAGAGTGCAATTTCCTGAAAGTACCGCGACCCCGACAACTCCCGCGCAAGTAAAGTAAGGTAAGTAGTCTTGTATCTTCATTTAGTCTCCTTTTCCATGTTTTCTCCTTTTATTATTCCTTACAACAATAACAGTGCATCTGCTATACAGGCTATTGCGAGAATCAACCCAATGATAAGCTCTCTAGTATTTCTTTCCTCAATCCCGTAATATAATAGATGTCCTGCAATAAAACCGATGATTATATTCAGAACATCTTTCATTCTCTTTTAACCTTCTTCCCTTCCTCCCACATAACCGGTCTGTGGGAATCCTCGTTAACCGGGTTTTCCAGACATGTATCACATGGCTCTTCCGTCTCAGGAAGGTTCTTATGCTTGCATGATTTGCAGTATTCGTTATAGTAAACAATTTTATCAGCCATTAGTTACCTCCTCTGATAAGAGCAAGAATAGCCTTCTCCTCTAATAACGGCGAGAAATTACTTGGTGTTTCCACAAACCAAAGTAATCTAGTGCCAACCTTGTATTTTTCGAAAATATCTTTGTGATCCTTAAGTAGATGACGAGAGATGCCACTAAGCCTGCACCCTGGATTTGAAAAATTTGCGTCCGAGGGCATTTCGACTTTAATATAGTATCCAACCCGCGTGGAAACCCATGATATTTTAACACCATAGCGAGTGAGAAGATTGCATCGTGCATACTCCACAGCCTCCTCAACATATTTTTTGACTTCCGCCCAGTCTACTCCAGACTTTGCAAACTGGACAAGATAGTATTTAATCATCGTTGCTCCTTTCATTCCACAACTTCTCAATATCTTCGACCTGATAACCGTAATAGACCTTATGATCCATCAGACAGAACCTTGCTTTACCGACATGGCGGATAATAGGCGCCTGGTAATATCCGTTCCATCTGATGGTCACATCTCTCCCACAAAAAGGGCAAGGTTTAAGCGTACCATTTGTGCATTCGCTCAAATATTTCAACTCCTTTCGTATAGCCGAGATCTCTAAGGATTTTACACATTACTGCATCCGCGTCGATATGGGCATCCTCTTCATAATAGCCATCAACACGGTTTTCAAGTCGGTATCCGATATCCTTCATCTTATCTTCAAACTCAGCCGGTGTAATCATTAGTTTTTGCCTCCGTTATAACTCCCGCAGTTAGGACAGTAGTTTGTCTGTGTAATCTGATACGCAGGATACTTACCACACTTATCGCAGTAAAAATATCCTTCGTTGTCTTCTATCCATTTTCCCTGCTTGCGTTCCGTCTGTGCTGGCGGCACGCTTTTTAATCCCAATTCTGCCAAGCTTTTGGCAAATTCATATTCGTTGAGATTCTTATAACATTCGTTTGGATAATGCCATAGCGTGTTTGTCATTGAATCAATCGCCGCTTTTCGGCTGATCGTATCATCTTTCATTCTTTCCCTCCCAAACCAACGGCTTTCCATTTTCATCGACCAGTAATGTGAATGTTCCCCTATTGTATCCGCCATTAGATACAGAATACATGACACCTGTCTCTTTATCAGCCACAATCCGCCAGTCGATTGTTCTTTCCAATTCCATAAATCTGCTTGTTTCTGATCGTGTCCCACTGTCGACTGTCGCTCCGCAACCTGTCAGCATTATCGCCATCAATAGAATAATGATCATTTCATTAATTCGATATTCAAACTCAGCCGGTGTGATCATTCAGAAACCTCCTGTTCTTCAACCGTCACCTGATCGACATCCTCAATTGTGAACTCTTCACCTCTTTTTGTTATTGTGATACGGAACTTCGTCATTCTTTTCCTCATTAATGTGCCCGTGAAATTAGGAATATCTAGTAAATAATATCCTGATTCTTCTCTTGTCATTATTTACCTCCTCTGGTTGATGACATAAGATTAGCGGTTGCCGCAACTAAGCAAAATATAATAGTAAATAGGTTTTTCCCTGGATGATGCATACAAAAAGGCATTCTGCGCATATTAGTCCTAATAAGTAACGAACAGGATCTTTAATCTCCATCTTCCTCATTCTTCCGCTTAAGCACTACAATAATGGTATCTCTCTGCTCATCTGCAGCCATTGCATCGATGATATAATCATCCTTAACAGCAAATATCTCTTTTCCATTAGACGAAATAGTATGAACGTCCTCTTCTTCAGACAAGCGAACATAGCTGAATCCCTTACTAATCATTACGTCCCTCCATATCATCTGCCATTCCAAAGTGGGTCCCATCCGGATTTGTCATTTGGTTCCTCCTTTTCCGTCACAGTTACACAAATAATCATTGCTCTATTGCAGTGATACTTTCTATTTCCTTTTGAGATTACAAATTCATCCTTGCAATCCAGTACGCATTCTGCATCTTCTACGTCCGTCGCAGGAGCATTGGCGTATTCAACGTGCACGTCATACTTCTTCATCTAAATACCTCCCTCCTTGACCCAAATATATAGACTGAGCCTGCACTCATTACATAAATCGAGTTCATCAGGGCAAGGGTCCAAATGCATCCACACAGTATTCTGCTCCATACTTTTTATGAAAGCCACGCGTTTTGGGACACCATTAAATCTGTGCTGCATAAATGTTCCGAAAGATTCGTAACCTTGTTCTCCAAATTGTGGAATACGTTTTCCACACCTGTCACAGGTCACTGACGTTATTTTCATCTTTGCTCATCCTCCATATAATTACCGATCATTTCCAGAATATCATTCTGACATGTGGCATAACCGTTAAGCCACGCAGTAAGATCCCGGAGAGCCAAGTCATCCGGTACCTCTACAATTCGGTTAATGATTGCATCTGCAATATGCTCAAGTCCGATTTTGGTCATTTGGTTCCTCCTTATTGGAAATAATCTGGCTATAGTCAGATTTGTATGTCGGTTTTAATGAATCTCCATTACTCCTTCCAATAAACGCGCCAACAGCAAACTTAACTTTTGATGCAAATTCAAGATCATTACCCGTTATTGCATAGTCCCGAATGTATTCCGCGAAGGAGTAAAGAACTCTAGCTTCTTTTTCTTTATCCTGCTCTGCTTTTATCTCCTTTTCCCGTTCGACAATGTACTCCAAGGCTTTAGCAATCCTGCCGGTGTTCTCGTCAATATGCTTCAAATATAATTCTTCACGTCCCGCCATTACTTTACCTCCTTTCAGCTTCTTATTCTCTTCGTAAAGAACCGTAATCATCTCCTGCGCTTTCAGAATATGGAGTCTTACATGCGGCAATTCAGGCCACAATCCGGAGATAGCGTTTAATGAGTTGCACAGCCCATAAACGGATTTATCGTCAATTTTCATCATCTCTGTCCTCCTCAACAAACAAATGTCTTCCTTTTTCAGTAAGTGCAGTAATAACTTCCTCGGCTGACACCTTGCCAATATTCTTGATTTTTCTAAGCTCTGTTTCCGTAAGCTTGCATAAGTCGTCAATAGTTTTAATCCCGGCGCGATAGAGAGCATCGTAAGCACGAACTGATAGCTCAAGTTCATCGATTTTTTCAGAATCCTCTTCGTTAACAGTATTCGTGTCACGATTCTTAGGAACATTGTTCACCCATCTGTAGAACGATGCCCAACACTCATCGCACAAATCATACTCCTTAAGGATCTTCGCCGAATTTTCCTCGTTATAAACTCTATCGAGCGTCGGATAGTTTTTCTTTATCATTTTTCCGCATCTGTCACAAATTTTCACAACCATTATTTTTTCTCCTTTCAAATATAAATTACACAATAGTACATCCAGCAGGCAGCTCGCTGTATTTCCAGACACCGTAAACAAAGTTAATACTCTTTGCCGGATACTCAAGATGCTTCATGATTCTGTCTTTGGCTTCGTCATGGCCCAAATCAAATGAAGCAAAGAGACCTTCGCTAAAACCGAGCATATTAATAACCTCGTACACCCAATACGATCCCACTTCTACCATCCTAAGTTCTGTGCTTACTTTTCCGGGCAAAGAAATACGGGACCCGATATCGAGCCCCGCCTGCTTTTTAAACTGATACATTAAATTTGATCTGGCCTTCTTTTCAGAGGACGCCATTGTAACGCCCTCCCATCTGTCAGCAATACACCGGTCAAATATCATTACTGGCCCTCTGTAAGAGTAGCGATACATAGCGTATACCTCCTTCGTCGGCACCGCCTCACCCAAAATACGGGTTCGGTAGGCTCCTTTATTTAGTTGTTAGGATCGTAGGGTTCTGGAAGAGGCATCCATGCAAGAACCGTGCGGCCTTCTTCGCATAAAGCACCATAACCTTCATACTCCTGATAAAAGCACCACCCAACAAACCCATCAGGCAGATCATAAATCAAATATCCGCCATCATCAAAATCTACTTCTATTTCTGGAGCAAGCGGGTTGTGCTTTCCATCGAAAAAGTAAGTCTCTCTGTCGACAGATGCCTTGCCTTCGTGGTTTGCAACGGTTACCAAATACTCTCCGCTTACTTCCGGAAGTCTCTCAGTTACAGGAATCCATTTCATATCGTCCATAGTTTTCTCCTTTCAAATATAATTTACTTAATTGCTTTCTTGTAGAATTCCGTTTCCAATTTATTAAGCGCTTCTGCATATTCGCCGTCACCTATTGACGTCTGTCTTACAGAATTTGGCGCAGCATAATCCCTAAGAACGGTAGTTTCTGCAAACGTCTCAGCGTCATCGTCCCTCACGCCCTTGCTCTCAACGGTTCCGTCCGGTCCAACGTAATAAAAAATGTACTTAACTCTATTTTCGTAGCCTGCGTATTCATCGATATAGTCGTCATAAACGTCAATAACAAGGTGCTCGTATTTCGATCCATCGCTCTGGTATTGCGTGTATAACTGACCGACTTTAATTTCGTCTGATTTAGCTTCTCTCTTACGGTTAATCTCTCCATTTAAAGCATCTCTAAGCCTGATCAGCTCTCCAAAACTTAAACTATCAAAGTTTTCCATTAGTTTTCTCCTTTCAATTAACAATGAATCATTCTCATAATATCTGTAAGCTCGTCCACTTTACCGACCAGCTCAGAGATCTTATTCTGATAATGTGTTCCAAATATAAATGCTGCCTGGCCTTTATCCTGTTTGGAAAGCCATACGCGGTTTCCATTCCGAACTATTCCTTCATCAGGAAAGCTCTCATAGAAGTCATCTGTGTCTTTAACCATGAAATAGCTCCGTTTCCCGCTTTTCCAATAGGTGCCTTCGGTCTCGGTGATTTCACCGGTTTTCTTATTAAGCGCATATAACCACGCAGGCTCTACCAGCTTGCAGTTAATTCCGCCATGGTTTCTAATACTTCCAAGCTCGCAAAGCCTCATTTCGGTATAATATTTTGTATGATTCATTTAACACCTCCAAATATCAATAAACAGTCGTCTCTAACCTCTTTCCGTTTTTGTAAAGCGCAGCAAAGTCGATCCAAGGAAGGCTCATGCCGTTATCAAACACACATATATGAGGCTCGAGCATTGTTACCTTCAGATGCAGCTTTTCCGGATCATGTTCCTCGTTATGAGGACCCTTCTTCGACACAAATACATCAAACTCATCTCCGACATGTGTCTTACTCTTTGCCAGGCTCAAATCGCTTTTAAGGTAACCGCCGTATTTTTCAACAACAATACTCTCTATGGTCTTCTTAACCGGTTCATGAATATCTTTCTTCCGGATTCCCTGCATAACGTAGTTAAACTCATCTGAGTTAATCACATAAGCGTGCATACCAATCCTTGAGAAATTCCCCACAAATCTGAGAGTTCCTTCCTTGTAGACCATCCTCTTAAGCTTTGTATTAACAGCGTCACGGTCCAGGACATGGTTAATCCTCTCAATAACCTGAGTAGTGGTCGCAGGTCTTCCCGTTTCGTTGTTGATTTCTTTAACTGCATTAAATATAAGTTCTTCATAAAGCGGCGGAAACGGGTTATCAGTACCGCAGTATCTGTAGCACTTGCCCTTATGAGTAATCTTGTACTCAATAAGACCTTTTTCATAAGCTTTTCTAAAGAACCTCTCAGCGCTGCTCTTATTTGCCTCGACTCCATTTTTCGCCATCTCTGCTACAAGATCTGAGGCGCTTACTGCAAGATGGTTAGGGTCGGTCATAAGCTCATGAAACGTAGCTTTTGCCATTTCTTCTTTCTTCACAGAACCAACCTCCTTATGCAGTAAGCTTGAAATACTTCTCGGTTACACATTTGTAAATCAGAAATCCCTTGTATTTCCAAAGGATCTGTCCGATCAGGTCGTCGACAGTCCTTCCGGAGTTGAAGTAGTCGAAAATATAATCCACCTCATACCATTTATGCCAGTTAAAGTCCGGGCTCGTGATGTTCACAATGTATACCGGGACATACATTTCCTTAGCCTTGTTGTAGCGAGTACCGGCCTCAACCTTCACCTCGCCAATTACTTTGTCAATAAGATTTCTTTCAATAATTGCACACAGTTCTTCGTTCATTAGTTTTCCTCCTCATTTACAATGGGCTTAAATCCGAACTTCACAAGTTTTTCGTTAATCTCGTCAATCGCCTTAGGTCCAATATTGTTAATTTCAGTCAGCTGCTCGTACGAGAGACTTACAAGCTTTGTAATGCTGTGGATCCCACCTCTTTTTAAACAGTTTCTGGTTCTTACCGAGAAACGCAAAAAATCAATATCGTCGTCGGCGTCGAGTTCACTGATTCTTGCATTCTTGTCGTAAATGGTAATGCTGTGGCGAATCTTTCTGAAAGCATTTTTCTCGATCTGACTAATGCGTCCTCTTGTTACGCCGTATATTTTTGCAGTTTTATCCAGAGTGAGATGATCAACATGCCTCCACTTAAGGACTTCCTTTTCACGTGGGCTAAGTGTCGAAAAAGCCTTCTTAATAAACTCCGGAATCTCATCATCATAAATATCTCTCATAACATTCCATTCAAGTTCGTAATCCATCAGTTTTCCTCCATTTTCTTAATTCGATTAAGATCCGCAATTTTTGTCTGTCTTTTTTCTATAGATTTCTTGCACTGTTCTATCTTGTCTTTTTCAAACTCGATAAATAAATCGATTGCTTTTGAGATATCTTTTTTAAAACCCCAAACATACATTTTTTTATTCCTTGGGCTTTTAACTTCCCATTCTTGCCAGTGCCAAACAGTGTTTACAAAACTGCCATTATCTAAGCATATTATGGGATATCCATAGCGTATATAGTCTATAAACCCTTCGTCCTCTTTAACTGAGAAGCCGTCGAATTCATAGATGAATATCTTCCTTCCGGTGAAATTGCCCATTATTTTTCTCCTTTCACAATCGCAACAACTTCTTCTACAGTTGATTCGACCCAATCCCATGTCTTGTCCTTTCTGGAATATCTTTCTCCGTAGACCACATGGTACTTCTGGTCAGCGCCAAATACTGATACCTGCGTTCCGTTTACAGGACGTGAAGGCTTTCCGGGCGCAAATCTTTTTCTTGTCCAAGGAAGGTCAACAGAAAGGCACTGAATATAATGCTCATCAGGGCATTTGTTGACATTGGCAAACCAGTTCCAGTGATCAGAGATTCTGAATGAATTCTCTGGCTTTCCCATATAGGAAACCCGACTCTCAGTTCCAACAGGAACCAAATATCTTGAAAAATCCTGATTGCAGGACCCCATTACGACATAGTCTTCCTTAAGAGCTTCAGACAGCTTTTCAAAGAACTCAGTACATTTAGCTTTCTTCTCATCAATAGTCATCGCGATTTCTCCTTTTCAATAAAAAATACTTTAAATTAGTTATTTACTTTTCTATAGAAATCCGACCGGACTTTATTAACAGCATCTTCATACTCATAAGGTTCGAAGCACCCGTGCTTTACATCAGCATAGCGGACATACTCTACAAACTTATGCCATTCATCTCTTCTCTTTCCACGAGACTCCGGAATGCCATTTTCATCAACAAAGAAGCATAAATATTTGACACGAATAATATCGTGGAATTCATCAACGTATTCAAAATCGTTCTCGTCCAGAACTAAGTAAACCATCTTTGTTCCGTTGTCATTGGATATCGTGTATATATCTCCGGTCTTAATGTCGCGATATTTCTCTTTTTCTGCTTTCTCAATAGCATCGTTCAGCTCTTCGCGAAGACTAATCAGCTCATTAAGGTCCATTTTCTCAATATTCATTTCCATCATTTTTCTCCTTTCAATCTTCAAATAAACACCGGGTTCTTGGACTTAGAGAGCAGCACCTCTGCACGCTCAAACTCCAGAACGCGATTAACAACTGTTTCGTAGATAAGCTCTTTTGAGCACTTCGCATTTGTGGACACAGACGGATACTTTCCGACAATGACCTCAACAACTTCTTCGTCTGCATCCTCATGCATTCGTACCCGGTAGCCAGGAAATGCCGCCTTAATCTCAGTCTCCAGTTCATCAAAAGTTTTCCATGTCATCGCAATTTCTCCTTTCGCTCAGCTTTCAAATGTAATCAATTACCATAAAATAAGTATTGGGAAGCAAAACCGACTTCTGAATATCAATTTCCAGACGACTCGGGCTTTCGTACAACATGCCTTCTTTCTGCAAGCCCAACTCAAGCCCATAAGCGCAAAGAACGTCCTCAATCGACAGTCGCATCTTGGCACAAAGCAAACCGTTTACATAGTCCTCCATATAGTGAATGAAGTCATCTGTTACGTAAGGATCACTATTGAACAGATAATCATATTCAAATTCGTCGCTTGTAAAAGAAACTACTCTTCTGCGGTTCAGGTTCGCCATATTTTTTTTCTCCTTTCCAACTTCAACGTCCTCTCACTCTGTTCGAGAACAAAAATAAGAGGCTATGTTTCAAGCCTCTTTCTTCCGGGTTAATACGTTACTAATTACCTCTGCTCCGGAAAAGCAGACAACTGCAAGTAAACCAGTCGCACAAATATTCATGCTTCCAGTTGCCATTGCAATCACCAAACTCATTCCGGCAATAAAATTAATAAGCAACATAACATTCACCTCCTATTAGAAGTGATGTTTTTTCTGCGAATTATTATTCTTCGTACTGACCCATATCTGAAACCGATACTGATACTCTTCTAAGTCTTGTGTCACCGCTTTCAAATTCCACCGGATAATCCCTGTCCATATAGAACTTGTCGATTCCGCTGGACAGCACCGCCTCTTCAATTGTCGGAGCAAGGTTGACGAAAATATCTTCGTCGATCCGTTTTGTGCACTCATCTGGATCGCTGAGCTTATAGCCTTTGAGCTCCTTTTCTGCCTCATGCCAGGCCTTGAGTTTCTTGTTGGTGCATCGTTCATAAGCAATTCCAAGCGCAAATGAGCCGATCACTGCTCCAGCAATCGCCAGCTGTTTCTTGTGTTCTCTAATCCATTTCTTTGCTTTCGATTCCTTCTTTGCCATGTTTCTTCTCCTTTCAAATATAAATAATTAATAAAATCTATAGACAAAAGAAAAGAGCCGATGTTTCCATCGACCCTCGTCTATCACCTCCTATCATTTGTTTTTGGTTGCTACTCTGTACAGTAATCCATTGAACAGTGATACCAATACATTAGCAATTATCAGAAACCATCTCGCCGCTCCTTCTCCTGTTGCCAGGATATAAACAGCGTTAGCTCCAAATAATACTGCAAGTATCAGAAACATGTTTTCAATAAAATCTCTAATCATAATAGATACCTCCATATAATGTTATTCAGTTCTATTATATGAGTTGTATTTATTGCGAACATTACCCGTCATGGCGAAAAGAGAAAGAGCTTGTTTAATTAGCTCTTCCTTCTTTGTAGTTTGCCCAATCTCCAGCGAGAATGAACACAGTAAGTGCCAACACGAATAATGTCATGCTAGTCATTTTGTTCTCCTTTCATTCATCAATATAAGATTAAGTTCCTTTCTATTATATGCGTTGTAATTTTTGCGAATAAAAAAGAGCCCATGCAAATATCGCATGAGCCCTTGTCTTTCAGATACAGAAATACAGTACAATCAGTATAAGTCCCAGTGGTCCCAGAAGTTCAAATGCTGTAAGCGTTAGTAACGTTACCAGTATTACCTTCTTAACTTTTCTGGTGTCTTTTCCATCTTTCATGTAAATCACCTCCTATTAAAGGAGATGTATTTATTGCGAAGTTAGTTGTCTGAATCGTAGAACCCTCCACGCTTCATTGAAAGAACATCGATCCCTTCAGAAATGTTTGATCTGGCTTCGCATTCTGCACACTCGAAGCAGACGTCATTACTCGGGAAATCCCAGTCATACTCCAGCCCATCAAACTCCTTCTCGTATTTTCTTCTAACCTTTGCAACATCAAATTCAGCCCCGCATCTTGAACAAGTCATAACTCTCCTCCTTGGCTAAAGATTTTATTAAATTAATAGAATTATAGCACAATTTGAGAGAGTAGTATACAATATTTTAACCCCAGGCTTCCCAAAATTCCTTCTGAAGTGGTTTCATCCTCATAGCCCACATAATCTGCCGTAGTGTAACAGTTGGATAGACACCATCTTCATCAGGCTCCTCAGCATTTCTTGCAAAGTAGTTCTCAAACCTCTCCTGCTCGTAAATATCATCCACAAGATACGGATCTATCTCTCCCCACCAGATATGCTTGGTAGTATAACTGAAATGAGCCTGTATCACAGCAAGCCCTCTTCCGTCTCTTTCGTAAAGCGTACAGCGATTATACAGATCATGCTTGCAGCGATAGATCTTACCATATTTCGTACTGTAGCTCTCTGGTTTTTCGTAGTGATAACGCATTATTTGATCCTTTCACAAAAACTAAGAGCCAGTGTAAATATCACACCAGCTCTAAGTTTGATTAGAATTCGTACTTATAGTTCTTAATAAAATTTTCAGCATCAACCTCGAGTTCAAGTTTTCCGCATGTCGCCATCTCAACAACATCCCGGATGTCTCTATCAGATAAGCCGTAAGACTTAAGCCAGTCTTCAAACGCTTCATCGAAATATTTCCCTCCGGAATTTCTCCAAGATGCAATAAATCTGGAATAATGAACGTCGTTAAATTTCTTGTTTTCTAACATTTCATTTACCTCCTATAGTAAAAATCTAAGCTTTCTATTATAGGCAATGTAAAAAATGCGAAAAAGAGAGAGGCTATGTTTAAGCCTCTTCCTTTTCTGGATCACTAGCCGCTAATGCTAAGCAACCTCCAAGTATTACACTTATCGCTCCAGAAACAAACAACAGAGTCATATTTGTTGCGAAATAAAATTCGAATCCAAATACGATCACAGCAATCAGTTCCACAATAGCTAAAATGTATAACATAGTAGTTCCTCCTTTAAATATTGGTTAATAATCTTTCTATTATATGGTATGTAAATTTTGCGAATGGCAAAAACAGAGAGCCCGTGAATTTCTCACGAGCCCTTGCTCAAACATTATTCTTCTACAAACATCGGTTCCTCTCCGTCGTCCGGAAGATCGTCCAGCTTCACAGTGGTGTAACCTTTCTTGTCCTTCTTTGTCTTTTTCCGTCTCATCTCGTCAATCTTAAGCTTGCCAAGCACGCCTAAGGCCACGAGAATTTGTCCTAAAACAAATACAACACAGTCACCAATAGTGATCGGCCTTCTCATCAGTTCCATAAACTTCTTCATAATAAAACCTCCTTCAATAAAAGAATTAATAAGTTTTCTATTATAGGAGTTGTAAAAATTGCGAAAAAAGAAAGCCGATGTAAATATCACACCAGCTTTCAGTTCAGTTAGCTCAATTCTTTGCGTTTTCTTTCAATGTAATCAATTGCAAAAGATCTCGGTTTCTTAATAATCTTATGAAGATCAAGGCGCTGTTTATAGGTTTTTCCGTCTTTGTAGCCACAGCTGATACGCAATTGGAATTCCTCCCAAGTGCCATCGGACCACATAACTACAAATGCTACCGGGTCATCTAAGTACCTCTCTCTCCAATGAATAAGTTCAACACGAGCTTCTTCCATAATAAATACCTCCTTAAAACTAAGCATTAAACTTCCTATTATAGGAGATGTTTTATTTGCGAGTTTCGTTTCACTCAACGTCATCTCACTTCGTTCAATGGCAAAAAACAGAGAGGCCGTGTATTTTACACGAACCCCTCCTGTTTGGAATATCATTTTACATGATCTTCGGTTTGTTCCAGGTCGACATGGTCTTGGATTTGGTGACCACGCCTTCGTCTTCGATGTCAGATACCTTCTTCGTCTGATATACGCCAACACCAGCTGCAAGCAGCCCGCAAAACACCATAGCAATCGGCTGAGCCATATCCTTAATATAGTCCTTCCAGGACTTCTTAACTTCCGGCTTCGGCTTCAAGCCACGGAGCTTGGCAAGCGTCTCAACGGTCTTGTCATAATCATCCGTGTTAGGATCCATCGCAATCAAAGCCTCTTCGGTCTTCTTGATCAGTTCATCCAAGTTCTTGTAGTCTTCCATAACTTTACTCCTTTCAGTGTAAAACAATGAGTTCCTATTATAGGCGGTGTTTTAATTGCGAGTTTCGTTTCGCTCAACGTCATCTCACTTCGTTCAATGGCAAAAGAAAGAGCCCGTGTAATTTCTACATGAGCCCTTGCTCAGAAGTAATCAATCGTTAGTATGTTCCGCAAACCATATAGATTTATCGAGTAGCCAGCTGCAAGCTTTAACTTCCAATTCGAAACGTGTCTCAACAATTATCGTCAATTTCCATTCATTCCTGGTTTCATCCCAGCAAATGTCCGTAGATTTCGGATAAAACTTGGTCATAGTTTCAAAAATCTCTAATAAACCTTTCAGTTCTTTTCGATAAAAATGCATGGTATATGCTTTCTTTTCAAACATGTAATTCACCTCCTATTAAAGGAGATGTAAAACTTGCGAAAAAAGGAAAGCCCATGTAGGACTCGCCTTTTGAAGTTAATCACTTTACAATTTGGTCTTCAGTTTCGACAGACTCATCGCCATAAATATCAACGATAACGTCTTTAGTGCCGTCAGAATGCTCAACTTCCTGATAGATTACAACTCCATCAGAATTAGTAATAGTTCTAACAGTGCCCGTATTGGACATCATCATAGACATTAATAAGCTAACAATAACCATCTTCATCATAATAAATACCTCCATATAATAGTTAATCTTCTATTATATGGTTTGTATTTTCTGCGATCACATTCCCTTCCTCAGCTAAGCTTCGGATTTACATCCCTTTCCTGAGACTCAGCAAATAAAAAAATCTGCCACGGAGCTCGTCGAATGTATCCTTATCGCATCTAAGACCTTTATCTTTAAGATAAGAATACGAAACGTCTTCCGTAACAGATTTGAGAATATAATCTGCGTATGCCAGGCTCGTTGCTCTCGCTGTCGTCTCGATCAGCTCTATGGCATGTCCATAATCAGCTTTTTGTACCGCTGTGTCTCCTGTAATATCATCCTCGCCTTTGCACAGCCCATTGCCTTTGACCCGTCTGTAACAGGCTACCCAGTCCGGATACTGCATACAGAAGTGCTTTAACTCGCAGAACCGGTGTCTTCCTATATCGTATTCTTCTAACATAACCTTTCTCCCCCTTTTAATCTCTCCTTCTCTTCATCCAGAGCATGTCTAAAAATATAATAGCTCCATCTGTTGCAGCCTTCTCTTTTGAGCGCTACGCCAATCCTTAACCTGCCCTGCCTCATCAGATGCTGGACGGTTAAGACCGACATGCCGAGCTCTTCTGCTGCCTGTCTCGTTGAAACCTCGCTCATAACAACCCTCCTTTTTTCGAACGCTTGTTCGTTCTGTGATCTGTATATTACAACAAACGCTTGTTCGAGTCAAGCAAAAGTTGTATACTACTTTCAGGAGGTGCAAATATCATGAAGAATCCAAATGGTTTCGGATCAGTGATTAAGCTATCCGGAAAGAGAAGGCGACCTTTTGCGGTCCGGATAAGCGATGTTATCGAGAAAGAAGGTGAGTTTCGGCAAAAATTTATATACCTTGATTATTTCGAGAAGAGAAAAGATGCTATTAATTTCTTAGCCAAATATAATTCTGGGTTTGAGGTTAAGAAAGCCCCATCAGTTACAGACTCTCCTACGTTTGAAGAGATCTATAAGAGTTATATGGAGCAGCGAAAAAAGATTGGAAAGAACACCGAGAAGACGGAAAAGACCAATAAGTTTGCGTTTAACCATCTTACGGGTCTTCACAAGATGAAGTTCAGAAATATCACTGTAGATGATCTTCAAGAGGCTGTTCTTAAGAATCAGGAGCTCTCAAGGTCTTCCCTTACTTTCATATCGGTTCTCCTAAGAGGCATGTACAAATACGCCCTGCAGAGAGAACTTGTGGAAAGAGATCTTACTCAGTTTATTACGATGAAGTACGCTAAAAGTACCAAAGAAGCCCACACAATCTTTACTGAGGATGAGATTAAGACTCTTTGGAAGAACGAACCCTCAACTGAGAATCTTGATCTCATACTGATTCTTATCTATACAGGAATGAGAGCAGGTGAGCTGATGATTCTTAGAAACGAAGACATCCATCTGGATGAGAGATACATGATAGGAGGTGAGAAAACAGAAGCCGGAAGGAACCGTGCTATACCAATTTCTGATAAGATTTATCCGTTTATCGAGAAACGGTACAGCACCGATAACGAATACTTTTATAATACCCCGGGGAGAGTTAACTCAAAGTACGATTCCTTCCTTCACAATGTCTGGAAACCGGTTATGGCGAACCTTCATATGGATCACAAGACCCACGACTGCAGAAAGACCTGCTCCACGCTTCTTAAGAAAGCTGGAGTGCTGGACCTTCACAGAAAAAAGATCCTTGGCCATGCCATAACCGATCTTACAGACCGCCTGTATACGACTGTCGAGATAAAAGAACTTATAGACGACATAAACAAAATATAAATCTGTATCTTACCTGTATACTACGATCTTCAAATATTTCATTCTAAGTCAAATCTAAAGGTTCTAAAACCCCTTTAAATTCAGCGATCTCGCACTAACTCGGATTTCTCCAGTTAATTCTTCAATATCTTCGAATTTGAAGGGGTATTTCGCCCGGACCGCAAGGATGCTTAATATTAGGAAGTAACCCATGTAGTCCAGGTTTCTTTGTATCTTACCCGTATACTACGAACACGGCTTGTACACCTTATCGAAAAGCTCCTTTGTCCACCAAACAGTGCCTCCTCCGGGTCCTACAACATTGTACCCTTCGATTCCTGCCATGGTAACTTTGTAAGCCCAGACCTCGGCTCCACCTTTTCTGTGAACATACTTAATTAATTCGGACAATGGAATCACCCCTTTAATATAACGTCCATATCCTCTGCGCGCCAGACTCATTTGAGATGTAGCAGGCGCCTTCATTTGCTCCCGGAGTGTCTTCCAGGAAATATAATTCTCCGTTGATCTTCTGCCTTCCGGTCAGCATGTAGCCATCTTTATCGAAATAGTACCAATGCGGACCTGTAGAAGAATCCAGAACCTTCCAGCCAATGGCATAACTTCTGTCGGAATACTCATACCACCAGCGTTTGCCATCAGCCGCTCTTCTCCAGCCTGCCTCAACCGGAATATCTTTTCCGTAAGCCGGTCTTCCGTATCCAGCAATTCTGGAGTTCGATTTGAGATAGACCTTCTCACAAACTGCTCCACCGTTGGGAACAATCTCTGCACTATCAGAGGTATTTCCTTCGATAGTCTTTACATAAGAGCCTGTAACGTCAATCACAAGACCTGTATGACAGATTCTGGTGCTGTTTTTGAAGAATATCTGGTCACCTACCTCAGGTTCTTTATACCAGGCGTTCTTTTTCTTGTAGAGATTTGCAGAGTTAACCGTGTAGTCATCGAAATCTCCAGCAAGAAGTTTTCTGGCGTTCGAAACCCCGAAGGACTTCATGAATACCCAGTCCACGAAGCAGTCACACCACGATGCGGGGTAGTCCATGACCTCAGGGTACAGATTGTGCATCTCATACCCGTATTTTGTATAGTTATTAGAGCCGGCATTAGCTTTCTTGTCATACAGAAATTTAATATTACCGGTCTTTTTCTCGAGGTAACCAACCTCAGCTTTGGCAGTCGCAATTACTTGCTGCTTATTAAAAGCCATTGGAAATCGCCTCCCTTAACTTCCGTTTGCGATCTCTGCAAACAGACATAGGTCTTTAAGTTCCTGAATATAGGCAAGTTTTGCGAGCTCCAGGGCATCAGCACGGCCTTGCGCGTCTTTTAGGTCGTACTGATTACCATTAGGAGTCTTAATTTTCGAGATGTCTGCCATAAAGACACCTCCTTACTATGAAACTGTGACGTTCTTGGATGTACCTGTGAATGTCGGCTGAGATACCGTACCGGATGCAGTAGTTGTACCTGCAAGCTGAACCTTTGTACCGGTGAATGTGGGCTGAGATACAGAGCCCGTGGTTGTACCTGATACGCTTACGTTTCCTTCAGATCCATCGAATGTTGCGGTGTAAGCGCTCGGTACAGGGATGTTTCCAGTCACAAGTCTTACACCAGTACCTGTCCAGGACGGCTGAGTAGAAGTTGCAGATTTAATGCCGGTCACAACTGTCTGATTAGATCCCTTGGTCGGAAGCGTTCCCTGGCTAAAGCTCAGTGTAAGGAGCTCATCCTCAACAGTTGCTCCAAACGTAGGAAGCGAACCAACGTCTGTGATACTGTTAACAGTGGCCGTATTTGGTGTTACAGTAATTGTCGGAGTACCTACAGTGCCTCCAGGAGTATAAGTTGCTTCACCGGATGCTGCAGGAGCAACAGTAGCAGTTTTGTTTGTGCTAGATTTTGTAGTTACCGTGACATCTCCTGCAGGAGTGAACTTACCGGTAGATGTCATGGATGCTCCAGTAAATGACGGTTTCGACACAGTACCTGCAGGCTGATAGTTTCCGTTTGTGTTATCGGTAGCCGTCACCGTAACCGTGGATGCGGAACCAGTAAACGTCGGCTGGCTTACCGTACCTTCAGGCTTATAACTTCCACTGGCGCTATCTTTAAAAGCAAGAGCTCCGAGGCTTGAAAGATCACCAAACTCCTGCCATTTGTTGTCGTAGTTAAATACGAATTCCTTAGAACCGTAGGTGGCAATATTACCGATCTTTGCTGTGGTAGAAGTTCCTCCAATCATGATCGGATTTGTCGTAGAACCTTCGGAAATTGCCGTTGTGGTAACGCCAAGGAATCCCGTACTGCTCTCAAGAGCTTCGATAAGATCGCGAGCGCCCTGGTCCTTAATATTGTATACACTACCGCTAGGTAACTTGATTTGACTAATATCAGGCATGTATAACCCTCCTTAATGTGTAGTAAAGACGAGCTGCTCGCCTTCGACAGTGTCCATGTATGTTCGAACCTTGTTATTCCAGAATTTTTTTTCTTCCGGAGTAACATGAATTCCGAGGTCATTGATATGAGCAATCATTAGCTCATCGCTGAATGGAAGGTCGATTAAATAGGCTTTTCCATCTCCTATTTTGATTCCGGGAATCCAGATCTCTTTTCCTTCTTCATCTGTTTTTGTCTGATGATCTACATAGACATAAACAGTGTTAAGCTCGCTGATAAGTGAAGCCTGCTTATTCCAGTTTTCGGTAGTATCCGATAATACTACTGCTCCGGAATCAATCCTCTGAAACGATTGAAATCTGGACTTAATAGGAGTCTCAGAATTAAATTTTGCGCGTACTGGACATTCTCCCGCAAACTTTGCTTTGAAGCTCATATCGCACCTTCTTTCAGAATTTCGCCAACACTGGCGCTCATAGTGAAAGAAGCAACCGCTGAACCAGAAGGAAATTTGGCTCTAATCTGCATTTTTACCGGATAATGTTCGTTAAGGGCAAGGGTATCATCCTGAGTGAGATCAACCGCTATCTGCTCTTCTGAAACAATGGAAACCCCGTTTTCAAGAGTCTTTTCGACCACTACTTTTCCGCTCTGCTCATATGAGACATAGATCTCGGAGGCGTCAGTAAGGTCTTTTTCCACTTCAAAAATATTTCTGGTGGTTGTACCTCGCTGGATGATGTTGCAGCAATCGCAATCAACGTTATTTTTTTCGCTGCAATAAGGCATGAAATCACCTCCAAAATATAAAGAAGGGCTAGTTGGAGGAGTCATCGTGTTCCCTATGTCGGAACCTTAGCAAACCTCACTAGCCCTTGTTTTTCAGAATTTTCCACCCGGGGAATTTTTACTCTGTGTATCCGAATTTCTCCTGGTCCTTCTTGTACTGATTTGAGCTAAGACCAAGCAGGGCCCCCAGGAAGAAGTCCACCGCCATAATTGTCTTAACCACCTCCGTGCCAAACGGAAGCCCCCAGATACCGGCAAGTGCTCCGTACAGAGTACCTAATGCCGGTAAGAAGATCTGAGCAATCCATTTGAGGATGTCATACGTTTTGTTGGACAGATGCACAGGATCACCTCCCATCAGGATTTAAGCCGATTGATGCAATCCTGAATGGCTCCACGTTCAGCTTCGTTCTGAGCGTCTCCCATCATGGAATATAATCCATCAATCATGTGCTCTTTTGCGCCTTCTCTGCTATAGCGGCCGGTCTGGTCTCTTCTCATAGAATATCCATTGGAACCGTATCCGCCATTAGCGCCCTTATACGAATGGATGTCGTAGTAGCGATCATCATACGTCCACGGCATCCTTCCGGAGTATCCGGTATCCTCCATAGACTCCTTTTCTTTGATTTCGCAGAGGTCTTTGAGAACATCCACCGCTTTATAAAGGCTTTCCAGCTCCTGAGGTGTAAGGCTGCCCTTCTTGACAATCCCATCAATCTCCTTGTGGAGGAGCTGTTTAACATCATCATAAAGTCTCTCCATCTTTTTCTCCTCCTTTAAGCTGTTCTGTTGATCTTGATGTTAGCGTTCTGGACATTAATCGCCTGATCAGACGTATTCTCTACGGCAATCATGAAGCAGCATCCTCTCGGGACCTGAATATTTGCCGTAACATAGACGTTCCAGAAGTCTCCAGCCGCAGCTGGAGTTACAATTGCGGAACTTGTAGGAAGAGATTCACCATCAATTGCGATGGCAATAGAGATCGGGCCTGCTGTACCACCTTCAGGAACAGCAATATTTGCTCCGAAAGATACTTCGTAAGTTGCAGAGCACGCACTTGGGCAATTAACAATGCCGCGAAGAGTGATTACGCCAGCGCCTTCTCTGTGAATCACATAACCCTTTCTGCAGGGAATAGCTGTATCGGTAAACAGCACGTTCTGACCGGCAGCTACAGTCTGCAGAGCATTAGAAGTAAATTCTGCAGCCATTGTTAGTCCTCCTTATGCGCCACAACCGCAACCACATCCAAAGTTCTGGGAACAGCAATTCGGATTCTGAACCATATAGGCAGGGATCGGAGCCGGATTGAGATACTGCTCAAGAGCTGCAGTCTGGGCAGCGTTGTTCGCAAGAATCTGAGCAGTCTGTGCAGTCTGAGATTCACGAAGCGTTGCCATGTTAAGCTGGCTCTCGAGAGCTGCGATACGCTCATTCTTTGCGTCGATCTTATCCTGGCACATCTGATCCTTAACAGACTGAATGCCGGCATTCATTGCATTAAGAACGGAATTCAGGGCGTCACCAACAGCTGCTCTGTCAGCGCAAGCCTCGGTAGCTACGGTGTATTTAAGATCGGCTACGGCAGCACGATTCTCACAGCAGCAATTCTGCTGAGCCATTGCAATGGTATTGAGCTGCTGCATATTAGCGATCTGACGAGCGTTATTAGCAATTTCTGCGGAAGAGAATCCGTTGTTGATTGCAGCGGTTACGCCGTTAAAACCATTACACTGACCCTGTGCAAGAGAATTAATAGATGCATTAATGCCGTTGATACCGCCAATAAGCGCCTGCTGGTCAAAGCCACGCTGAACAGTACCATCAACATTATTGTTCATCATATACGGCATCATACCGGCGTTACCTCCAAATCCGCCCCAACCATTGCCCATGAAGGCAAACAGGAACAGGATGATAATCCAGAAGCTTCCGTCTCCCCAGAAGCCGTTGCCAAACGCTCCACCATTATTACCGACAACTGCCGCAACATCTGCTGCGCTGAGCCCATTACCGTTGTCTGTTAATGCCATAATGAATTTCCTCCTTCATTACTTATGAAACATTGATTGAAACTGCTGCGCGAGCTGAGAAAGATAGTTGAACTGCTCCTGGCTCATTTTTCCTGAATTCAGTAAATACTGAACCTGCTGTCTAGGGTCTCCCCTAAAATTGTTCCGAAACTGCTGGAACTGACTAAACATGTTCTGCATGTTGCCCATTGGAGAATTAGGCTGGTAGTTCTGGTTTCTGTTTCCCAGGTTGAAGAAAGGATTGCCCATAATTAGACCTCCTTCTTAGTCGGAGCATTAAGCTGCCGGTCGACTTCAGCTGCTATAAGTTTCTCAATCTCATCTCGCTTAACGAATGACGATGTATCAAGCTGTGGCTTCTTCTCCGGAACATCAGCCACTCTCTCCACAAGGTCATAGGTTTTCATTGGTAAATATCTGCCGTTCTGATCAGCAGATTTGAAGTAAATGACAGGGGCATTAGAGTCCATAAGGATGACACTCGCTCCGGGTGCCACAAGATAAGCCTCTGCTCCTGCCTGTCCCTGAACCCACTGGAAGGTATTTGGGCTTCCATTTTGATTGTTCTGTGTCGGCATCTGTGTCGCAGATCTTGGCGTTGTTAAGCTCGGATAAAACGTAGGTGCCGGCGGTACGTAAGGTTGATATGGGCTATAGGGGTTGTAATAATCTGCCATAGTTTTCTCCTTTCAAATGACGATTAACGTTTGAAGTAGTAAACAGGAACCTCGTTTCCAGAGTTCCAGGAATCGTAATAGTCGCCATTTACTACTGCCACGGCATGTTCTCCTGTTCCAAGAAGATACGTCCCTGTTGGAAAGTCTCTTGCGAAATCAGAGACCGTATAACAGTCAGGGCAGGTATCAGGAAGGAGATACCGTTTAAAACCTTTGTGGCGAAGGTAAGCTCCCCATACGGAGTTCGCAGAGGGTAAGTCGCCCATAATAAAACCCTGGAGGCAGAGTTCAATGTAGATCTGCTCCCAGGGCTTATTAGTGGCTTTACTTATTGCTCTGATTACGCAATCTCCAACCGACTTCCCCTCCGGATTAGGATTGAAGAATACGTACATCATTTCTTCTCTTCAGGCATCTTCAGAACCTTATTGTAAAGTTCCGTTGCTACGTCGTTTCCTCCAAGGTTGTGATATGCCTTGTAGACTTTCTTGATCGACTCTTTGGCATAGATTGGGCAAAAGCCACGGTCGGAATATCTATTGTAATTGCTGACAATAGATTCCCTTAAGAGGCTTTGCACACCTTCCGCGATAGCCTCGTTCTTTGCCTGTTCCTGTTTAAGTTGGTCACGCATCAGCTTGAAAAGCCAGGACAGGGCAGCCAGAACAGCTGTAAACAGCCATTCCAGCCAGTGCGAACCAACGAACGTAAGGATTTCCATTAGCATAGCCTTTCTTTTTTGGTAATCATCTAATTCTTACCGCTCGAATGCCTGTTCCGTTGTTATTCTGATGAGTTATTGCATTTGCTGCTTCGGCATACACTGTCATTTCTTCAGTAAGCACTACCATTTCAGAGAAACCAGCGCTAAACCCGGGGCTAATTAAATGATACCCTAATGAAGTAGTGACCGAAGTATCTGCGGTAGAGGTCATTCTTAATTTACATGCGGATCCGCTACTAGAAAGGCCGGTCACATATGGCAGTATTACGGTTACTATATAAACGCCAGCCGGCAAAGTAATAGATTTAGTTAATGGCCCATTTGCAGTAGTAGGGCTAGTTTCCATTCCGGCAAGATAGTAGTTGCCAACCGGTTTTAACTCGTTAACAATTTTATTATCTTCGGCTATAAAAACCACATCCGAAATTCCGTCGATGTTATTCGTGCTGGATGTGCCTACACCTGAAATAGAAAATACAGTTCCTTCTGCCATGTTTTGCTTTAAAATCACAGGATATTCGAAGGGGTTCATCTGCAAACCGGTAACACTTCCGCACACTACTGCAGGATTATTGCTATCGCTTCCCTTAAAAAGGACCATCCCTGTATAATCAGAAACCACACCGGTATTAACTAACCAAAACAAATTAGTAATCGCAATGTTTTTTGTTTTGTTTGTAAACAAAAATCCTGTTTTGGTTGTGTCTACTGTGCATTCTACAAATCCGCAGTTGTCTGCGTCTACAACATATCCAACAGTTTGATTCCAATTGTTAGAATGCGTGACCCAGCAGCTACATCCAACAAGCCGTGTGTATGCTTTTGTTATGTTGAAACCTATTTTGCAATCTATTACCGAGCAATTATAAATTCTGGTGTCGTTCCTGGACAGGTCAAAACCATATTCTCCGAGAGAATTGCTAACGCCCTTCACTGCAATATTTTCGCAAATAGCCATGGCGCCATATGTTCCAGAATATTTTATGCCAGTTCCACTTACATTGATTACCGAAATATTCTCAAATTTTGAATGGTATAGTTTTTCTATTTCAATTCCGATAGTGGCAACATTTTGCCCGTTTTTGCAATTAAAAGTTCCTCCACTCCATATTACTTTTAAAAGCCCAGGCATAACCGGATTTGTAGGCGTTACAGTGTTATTTCCGATAGTGAGAAGAGCGTCTACTGAAGAAATCGGAAGTATTTCCGCAGAAGCATCAGCATTTACTAACTTATCCTTGGTGATAGTTAATCCCCTTGATACCCCATATTTTTTATTAGGGATATATACTGGATAATCGGAATCCAAAGCATTTTGAAGCGGCGTGGTGTCATCCGCAACACCATCTCCAATTGCGCCATACATTTCTGGTGTAACGTATTGATTAATTGCTTTCATTTTTAACGCATTAGAGAGTTTTGTTTCAGTCAAAGAACCATCTTGAACGGTCGTTGTTGCTTCTGGATGATTGGCGAGCCAGGTATTAATCGCTGTAGCTGTTTGCTCATCCGTTGGAGCCCCAACGCTAATCCATTCTGTAGAACCATTTCCTTTTGTCCGAAGGATCTGCCCATTGTCTCCGTAATAAGGTCTACCTCCAAAATCCAGCGGCTGATTAACTTTCAGCGCGGATAATCCGGTAGAAATTATATATAAGGTGAACGGTTCTCGACCCCAATAAGAGCAAGAAATGTACATGTCCTCTTCTACTTTATAAGTCGTTGTCTTCTGGCCATTTACTGTGCAATTTACTACAGAAGTATACGTATCATCGGCATTCACTTTTGCAATAATCGAGTGACCAGCGTAGGACCATCCGTTCACCACGACAAAACAATTTGCAGGAACAAATATATTTGTCGTGTGATAGTTTGGAATATCTCCAATTACTGCCCCATCACTAGCTCTGATTACGCCAACTAGTGAACTATAGTTAGCCTCAACCATAATCCCCGATTTAATTAAAGCGTTGATAATATCAGAGAATTGTGTACGTATAGCGTTTCCTAATGTGTTGTAAGTTACGCCATCATTCCCTATCCGCGCGTTCAACACTTCCGCTGAAGAAGGCGCCTCTCCAGATGGAGCAACAAGCTGATCTATTTCTGATTGAAGTAGATCATCTTTTGAAATACGTTCGCTTCGTTCACTATTGACATAAGCAAGAATTCGCTGGTAGATGGAAAGATCGTCTTCATATGTCACGCTTGAAGAATAAGGTGCCGCTTCCACAAGCATTCCGAAATTAGCAGATCCGATCTGATTTTGATTACTATCTGTGAGCACGAGTTCTCCGATAGCCGCTCCATTTACAGAAGTCATCGCGGTTACGATGTCAAATGATACAAGATTACTGCCACTAGTTGCGGATACAGTATAAGGTCCAAATACGGAACCATCTGCTCTAACACCATGAACTGCGATAGAGACATTAGTCGGATAGTACGGATTGTCGCCATCGTACAAATAGAACTGCACCGTATTGCCGACATTTCCCTGCGACAGATGAACTACCACAGGGGCTGATTTTCCCGGAATCAGATTAAGATTCTGGATTTGTGTTGAAATTGCCATGTATTTCCTCCTTTAATTCTGATATCCGGGGCCTGTGCCACCGCTATCTTCGCCAGGATCATCACCGGGTCCGTCGTCTCCACCGCCAGATGTCTTTTGATCAATGTAATCGATAATATCAATACCATTAACCCAAAGATGTCCATTGATTTTGACGATGTCATTTCCACCGCCGCCCTGGTCTTCCACAGCAAACGTGACCTCTTCAGTGTCATATTCGGTTCCGTCGGGATCTTCTCCGGATTCTCTGTGGTACCCAGCCCAAAGGTAATACTGACCCCACTGTGCAGGTTCGCCAGACATTCCAGTGCACTCGTCGGAAGATTCCCAAATCTGTCGTCCATACTCTTCTTCATAGACAACCATGAAATCGCCAATTTCAAGAGTATCTGATGTTCCCTCTTCTTCGGAAGCATGGAAATAGATACCAGTCATACCGTTCCATTTGAGGTCTATATCGCCTTCATAGAGTCCAAAACCCTTATGAACCATCTGAGCCATAATACCTTCGTGATCTTCTGGCTCGTGGTATCCACCATCATATTTGTAGACTTTCCGTTCGGTCTGGTCTACATAATATGAGCCTTCTCTTGGGGTTATAGCTTCAGTATGGTCGCCGTCTTTGTACATCACGCCATTAGCAAGGAATCCTGCGTCGGTAATGTTCCACAGCTTAAGCCCATCGTTATCGAGCTCTACCATTGGAACTGCCTGAGATGACAGAAGCCACAGATCGCCATAGCTGTTGTTAACACCGCCAAGGGTCATCTTTCCGTCAAGAGTCCATGACTGCCAGAAGTTTCCGTTATAGCCGGTTGAACTAAAGCCAATACCGGCATAGTTAATTCTAAGAACATTTCTTGCTTGATTGATGTTCTCATTGTCAAGGAAGAGCAGCTCATTTGCCCATCCATCGGAATTCCTGTTCTGGATCATATGACCACGAAGTCCGCTGTTAAGTGTTCCGGTAGCCTTATCCAAAGCGTAGCTCATTCTGGCATCTGTAAGTGCGTCTCCGGCAAGTGCCGATGCTTTCTCAAGCTCATCGGTTAATGTAACTTTCTTTTCCCCGATGTCAATTGAGTCATAGCTATCTGTAAGAACGTTCCACACCGTCTTGTTCACATAGGATTTTTCTGTAATGCCAAGCGTCTCAAAGTACACCGTAACCGTGTCTCCAAGATTGATAGACGGCATAGGAAGCCCCATGTATTCATAGGTATTCTTGAGATCCACAAAAGATACCGTAAGGCTTACAGTCGGTACTCCAACTTTGTTCTTCGTCATATAGTTATCAGCCCATTGGATAAGAGCCTCATCAGACGGAGGATTCTCAAAGTCACTCGTGCAATCAATGATAGAAGTCCTGTGGTATGGGAACTTGCTTGCATTTGCGCTCTGTCTGGGCGCAGATAAAGTCTTATAGATGTTATTACTGTTGTAATAAGGAAGCACTCCGGTTATAGTCTTCTCAATATTCTCTTCCTGAGTAAGGTCGATAATATTCTTGCCATACCGGACATTTGCTCCTTTATCTGAGCCGCGGTTCTTCTTGTGAATAACTTTATAGTTATCCCACTGGAATTCGCCGCCATACATCGTAAGGACTGACTCTTTGTTGCCGATAAGAGTTTCTCTAATTGACCTCGGAAGCGTAGTTACGTAGTCCGCTGTACTTGTCTCATCAGTAGTGAATGTAAACGGGCAAGGCTCCATAGCAATAGTAGGCAGAGCATTAAACAGATTCTTTACTCCGTGATAAGAGAACTTATTTACCGGGGTATTGCTAAGCCTATACGATACGTGTCTTGCATAGACTGTGGATATCCCGTTAATCGGCTTGGTAATCTTATAGATTTCGAAGCCCTGAATCGACCCATTTTGAAATGGTACAGCGCCAATAATATTACCAGTTCTGAGATCACTAAAGTGAGGACCGCTCATCGGATACTCCATCTCCAGCTCAAACATTTCGTTGATCGATTCAGTAACTTCGCATCTGCTGCAGGCGGAAAGTCTTCCGATTCCGTTCGTCGTAAAGCCGTTCGTAAGCCCTTCGTTAGGACCAAATAAGATCGGAATCATCGCTTCACCTCCTTACAGTGTCCACCAGTTTGGTGTGACAATAAGTCTGCTAATTCCAGACATAGAAATGGAGCAGTCCCCGCTCTTAAGAACAGGAAATGCTCCAGATGCTAATGTGACATTGCCGTTGCAATTAGTTGCGCCTTTGTAGCACTCCATAAGATCGCAGTCAATGTCGGTATAAGAATTGGCGGAGTTAATACGAACTGTTACTCCGTCAATTGTAAACGAGCCGGTTCCGTAAGCTCTGATAAGAGGTCTTGCGGTAAAGCCGGTATTGTTGTGTAGAGATCCTTTTGATTTGAACTCATGAGGAATCTCTCCGTCTTTTAGGAACCTCTGTGGCTTGCACATAAATGTCAGAGTAAACTGAGCGATCTTCAGGTGCTGATCGATTTCAGCCTGTAGAGGCCCAGCGAAGTATCCGAGCCGATACTCTTCCGGGTTATAAGTATCTTCAATTCTCATGTACCCATTTCTCGACCCGAGATACTCCCTGAGTGCTCTCATCTTTTCCTGGAGTGTGCGTGTGTCCAGAAAGTCTTTATGCATGTGCTTCGAGATGAAGTCACCATTTTCGTAAACGAAAGATTCGTAACTCAGCTCGACGTTATCAAAGAAGTTATCGGTGTTACGAAGAAGCTTACCGTTTCTACCGGGTATATCGACTTCTTCGTAACGTTTCTGAGGCGAGTTCATAGTTCCCGCCCCAGAAATGATCAGACCGAAATCCAAGCTGGGTTTACCATCTAAAGTTAAATAGTTTATCATGCTCTTGCGGCCCTCAACCGATTGAACTTAATTAATAGTCTCTCTTCAACTGCCTCTGCAATGGCTCTCGGATCCTGACCCTGTGCCCCATAAACGTTGATTGTAATATCTCCATTAGGAGTGTCAGTCATCATGATCGAAGAGAATGCGTCTTTCATTGCATCGACAAGATTATTGCGGTCATTTTGAATTTGGATAGCGCCTGCCGCATTGAGCGTAGTGCCGTTCAGCAGTCCGTCAATTGCTCCAGCTCCAGATGCCACGTTTGAGAGGTCAAGCACAGGAGTAATTGTCGGTCCGTCGTCCAGCCCTTCGTTAAGCATGTCTTTTACAAACTCAATTGCAGACTGGACATTATCCAGAGCTCCACGTCCGAGAGCTTCAGCAGCACTGCCTACTCTTCCGGAGTAATCGCGTAAACCTCTGGCAAGACCCTCGTCAGAATACATACCGATTCTCTCGAATGCTTTGGACGGGGAGTTAATCTCAAGAACGTCAGTGGTTGCTTCAAGCACAGCATCAGCCATGTCTTTAGCAGCTCTAATTACGTCATGAGTCTTAGACTTAATACCCTCAGCAAGACCAAGACAGATGTCTTCACCAAGCTTGATAGCCTGAGACTTGTCGTTGAAAATGCCAAGATTTTCTACCGTACGTTTACCAAGGTCGGAGACGGACGCAATAACGTCGTTAGCCTTAGAAGCAATACCTTCGATAAAGCCCTGAGAGAAGAACTCGCCCATCGCGAAAGTCTTCTTCGACGGCGAATGCTCGTCAAGAGTAGTTTCCAAAGTAGTAAGAGTCTGCGTTGCAACATCAAATACTTTGTTGCTGGCAACCTCTCCGCTGTTACCAATACCATCGGCAAAGCCCTGCATAGCCATCTGACCGGCGTAAGCCCAAGATGCAATAGTCTTATCCGAAACCTGATACGGGAGCTCTACTATCTGACCATATAACTGATTAGCACGTTCAATCTGTTCTTCTGACATCTTGAGGAAAGCCTCGATGGTCTTAATGCCCTTAGGACCGAGTTCTGCAACTTTCTCCATAAGAGGCTGTGCAAATCCCTTCTCGGCCATTCTCTTCATATCTACTTCGAAGCGTTTGGCGGCATCGGCATTTGACTGCATGTTTTCAAGAATTTTAGTACCGGTAATTTTCTCGCCATCGTACTCGAACTTCTTAAAAACATCCATCTGGTTCTCGATAGTATTGGCAATGTTGTCTCTGAGCTTGGTATAAGCTTCAGCAATCTTTTCAATCTCTTTCTGAGCATCTTCGGAAGCTTCTTTAGCTACACCAGCGGAGTCTTTAGCCTTAAGTGAAGCATAGTAAGTCGCCTCCGCAAGACCCATAATGGCACGTTTCGCAGCATCTGTAGGACTGGTGTCAGAAAGGACAAGCATCGTATCGCCGTACATTTCTTTGTAAGCTTCGATGGCGCCCTTCGCAAAATCCATAATATCAACTTGCTTCTTCACAGTTTCCGAAGCGGCTGATGTTGCCTTAGAATATCCTTTTGCTGCAGAAGATGCAGATTTCTTAGCAGAAGTATTGGAATTAACTGCTGCTGTATCGCTATCAAGTGCTGATGTGTGTTGTGTGACATTGGTAATTCCTGTTGCAATCTCAGTACCAACTTCGCTTACCTGCTGCCCAAATGCAAACCATGTGCTTTCGTCAGCGCCAAGCATGTTAGCCACATCCGTAAGTCCGGTTTTAATATCAACGGAATTAGAAAGTGCAGAACTGATTTTCTCGCCATAGCCTTTAGCTTTTGTTGCGGTGTCTGCTACAGGTTTGATAACGTTGTCGGACATGACCTTTACAGTCGTATCCTTAAGATTCTTTGCGCCTTCCTTGATGCCGTCTCCTGTGCTCTTAGGGATCCATTCGCCTATTGCTTTGAACAAGGGAGATGCTGAGTGGACCTGTAGAGCATCTCTTGTACCGTCTTCCGCTTTCTTGGCAGTTGTTACAGCGGCGTCATAGAGATCTTTTCTGCCCTTGAGCATACCAACAGCAAGACCTTCAGGAACACCTCCACCTATCGGGATCATTACCTTGGAAGGTGAGTTGATCTTAAGTGCTCCTCTGACAGCTCCGGCAGCCGCTGAAGCTAAGCTGCTAGCGGCAGTCGTAACCTCGTCAATTTTTGATGTAATTCCGGAAATGAAACCAGCGACTAGGTTTTCAGCGGCTGATTTGAATTCTCCGACAAAATTACCGATTGCGCTAAGAGCGTCCCGAATAGCGG
>OCVV011358758.1_pt1 | contig 62325 bp, 55 predicted proteins | sample 1539721 | NCBI WGS metagenome assembly OCVV01 (sample SAMN02144230, study PRJEB22623) | gut metagenome | biome: sheep rumen | host: Ovis aries | place: New Zealand
TTCTCTGCTCCTACCCAGCCCCTTGGCATACCCAAAAGGGCTGCCAGGGTATGCGAAGGGTATGCCTACACTATGCGAAGGGTATGCGAAAGGTATGCGAAAGGTATGCGAGATATTTATCGGATTTTTCATGACACCACCTTACAGAGTGGATATATGCCCCCTATTTTCGACCCCCGTATCGGGCCCACAATCTATTTTGTTAAATTTCTCTACAATGCGATATTGTCATTGGCAAAGCTTTTTGTACTCAGCTCATAATATAAAGCCTCAAGTTCGCGCAAAGACATGTTCTTTACAGTAGCCTCTATCTTCCGTATCAGCTCTTCGCGTTGGAATTCTTCCGATTGTTCAAATCTTGTGTATGCCATATCTTCATCCTCCTCAACCACAAAAATACACATTCTTTCCAGCTTGAACAAATTATCCAGATAAAAAAGCCCCCATCTTCACAGACAGGGGCCATCAGTTAATCATTTCAACTTATGTTGAAAAGAACGAAGCAATTGCAAATATATACATTATTTCTTATTTAGACAAATTTTTGCGAAACATAAAACATTTTTTGTCAACTTATCTTCCGCATTGGCTGGGGGCTGATATTGTTGCTACGACATATTCCGAGCGGGTGCCTATCCTAAACTTGCCTCCCCAAATACCCATGCCGCTGCTGATATAGTATTGTGTGTCGCCCTTTTGGTACGAACCATAGGCACATTCGTACATCATGCCGACAATCCAGGAGATGGGCCACACTTGTCCGTTGTGGGTATGGCCGCTGAACTGTAAGTCGACATGCTGCTGTTCGGCTTGCTCCAGATTGTGTGGCTGATGGTCGAGCACAATGCAGAATTTGGATGGGTCGGCATGCTTCATCAACTGATCCAGTGTAGCTCTATAACGTCTGTTTGCACAGTCATCTCGTCCTATGATACATAGGTCACCGACCACTACGCACGAGTCCTGCAAGAGGCAGATGCCGGCATCCTGGTAGAACTGCTTTGCCTTGTCTTTGCCACAATAGTATTCGTGGTTACCCATACATGCATAAACGGGGGCTTTCAGGCGTAGAAATTCGTTGTGCATCTGCTGATCCACAAGGGGGCGGATGCTTCCGTCTATAATGTCTCCGGCAATCAGGACCAAATCGGGTTGCTCGGCATTGATCATATCAACCCATCTACCAAGTTCCTTGCGTCTGTTGGCGTAGCCTATGTGCAGGTCGCTCAGCAGGACCAGCTTAAGGGGTTTGCCTATCGTTTTGTCGGTAGTAAGTTGTAATTTCTGGCGATATTTATGGCGGTAGTTGAGGTTGCCGTATAGGAAGAGTCCCAGCATCACGAACATAATGGCGCCTGCCGTCCAGCCGTTGTTGTATAGCATTGTTCGGGGGACAAGGTGCACAAGTCTGCCAAGGTCAAGTAGCAGAAACAGGATAAATATATAGAGCAGCACTATCACGCTTGACGTGCCTACCTCATATACACCAATTGCCAAGGGCATGGGCAAGCGGTCGGTATAGCGCATGATGGAGGCTGGCAACAGTAGCAACGAACCTGTCATACAGCCTACCAATAGCAGCTTCAACACCCAGCCCCAGGGTAAGAGGCACCACATATGCCATCCTACGTATGCAAGTGCTGCAAAAGGCAATATCATTAAAATCAATATCCACATAATTCCAGATTACTTATTGTTCAGCCTCTTCCTCAACGGTTCGTCGTAGTAGAGCATACATAGGGAGGCAATGACCAGAGAGGATGCAATGGTGATGAAAGCTGCGACCCATGGATGGTCGTATGTCTGATAGGGAGTGACATCGCAGCCTACCCATGATATATATAGGTAAATCAGGGGAAAATGGAGAGCATAAAGCGGATAAGACAGTCGGCCCAGAAATGAGACTGTCTGCCGGCGCCAGCCATCAACGCTTCCGCGTGCTCCTGTCAAGATAATGCTAGGGAAGAGGCATGACAGGCAGACCAGCTGATAAGTGGTTTCCACTAATTTCCCGCCGATGAAGGGGAGACCTAAAAGTACTGCTAAGCTAACGCTACACAGTAGGAAAACGTGTCCGTACAGGGGTTTGGGATTACGCTTGCGGAACATACGAGCCATCAACAGTCCCATTGGGTAAGCGTAAAGCATACGCAAGGCTCCACCCAAAAGCTGAATGGGCTCAGACGACCAGCCGTAAGCTACTCCGCCATCCTTCATAAGCATAGCATAGGCCATTAAAGAGGTCAATGCGCAAGCCACCCATACGCTAAGCCATTTGGTTGCAAGCCGGTGAAGGAGCAACGCGTATATCAAACTGCCGATGTATTCGAAGAACAGGGACCAGTGTGGTCCGTTTAGCGGGAAGGACTCGGTATTGCCTCGGACATCAATCCCGGGAGGCGAAGGAATCAGGAACAGTCCCAACAACACAGCCCACATCACAGCCTGTAGCCCTACCTGGTTTCCGTCCCACTTGGTACAGCCTTGTATAATAAAGGCTATAGTTCCCAATATCACCCCCATCACGACCATAGGATGCAGGCGGATAAGACGTAGTCTGATGAAACCACACAACGAGAGGCTTCTGTCTTCCAAGCGCTGGTCATAAGCATACCCCATGACAAAGCCGGAGAGTATGAAGAAAAAATCTACACCCAGGAAACAATGGTAGAACTCGTTAACCGGTGTGGGCCATACAAAGAAGCTTTTGGCATCGTTAAACACATGATATAGCAGTACCATCAAGGCTGCTACGCCTCGCAATCCATCCAGTATGTCGTATCTCGGCCTGTTCATCATGAGCGTTAGCACTTTCCGATGTAAAAAACGGAGCACCTGATGATGCTCCGTTTTCTATTGTCAGCTGTTTGATTACTTGCTGTTCAGATACAGGTCGGCCTGTACTGCGCATGCTACCGTGCAACCTACCATCGGGTTGTTGCCGATGCCCAGGAAGCCCATCATCTCGACGTGTGCTGGTACTGATGAAGAACCTGCAAACTGTGCGTCCGAGTGCATACGGCCCAAAGTATCGGTCATACCGTAAGAAGCAGGACCTGCAGCCATATTGTCGGGATGCAGCGTACGACCTGTACCACCACCTGATGCTACTGAGAAGTATGCCTTACCTGCGCGTACACGTTCTTTCTTATATGTACCGGCAACCGGATGCTGGAAACGGGTCGGGTTGGTCGAGTTACCTGTGATAGACACATCAACGTCCTCGTGCCACAGGATTGCAACACCCTCGCGTACATCATCGGCGCCGTAGCAGTTGACTGCTGCACGCGGACCGTTGCTGTATGGGGTCTTCTTGACAATCTTCAGCTCGCCTGTGAAGTAGTCAAACTTGGTCTGTACGTATGTGAAACCGTTGATGCGTGAGATGATCATAGCGGCATCCTTGCCCAGACCGTTCAGGATACAGCGCAGAGGCTTGTCGGCTGGTCTTGACTTGTTGGCCATCTGTGCAATCTTGATGGCACCCTCGGCTGCAGCGAATGACTCGTGACCGGCCAGGAATGCAAAGCACTTGGTATCAGGAGAGAGCAGACGTGCGCCCAGCTCGCCATGACCGATGCCGACCTTGCGGTCGTCGGCAACCGAACCGGGGATACAGAATGACTGCAGTCCCTCACCGATATAGTTTGCTGCCTCGACAGCATCCTTGGCCTTTTCCTTCAGCGCAATGGCAGTACCAACAACATAAGCCCACTTGGCGTTCTCGAAACATATCATCTGTGTCTCCTCGCAAGTCTTGTATGGATCAATGCCAGCAGCCTCACAAATTTCGTTTGCCTCCTCGATAGAAGCGATACCGTGTGCGTTCAAACAAGCGAGAATCTGCTTGATACGACGGTCCTGTGACTCGAATTTTACTTCTCTAATCATATCTTGTTTCCTCCTTGTTTTTATTCCTGACGTGGATCAATTGACTTAACTGCACCATCCTCGGCCTTTGTGCGGCCGTATGTGCCTGTAACACTCTTCAGAGCCTCGTCGGCAGGAACACCCTTCTTTATGGCGTCCATGAACTTGCCCATGTGTACGAACTCGTAACCGCAGACCTGGTCATCAGCATCCAGATACATCTTGGTGATGTAACCCTCGGTCAACTGCAGGTAGCGCGTACCCTTGACCTTTGTACCGTACAGGGTACCTGTCTGCGAAATCAGGCCCTTGCCCAGATCCTCGAGACCGGCACCAATCATCAGACCGCCCTCGGAGAAAGCCGACTGTGTACGACCATAGACAATCTGCAGGAACAGCTCGCGCATAGCAGTATTTATAGCATCACATACCAAGTCGGTGTTCAATGCCTCCAGGATAGTCTTGCCAGGCAGTATCTCGGATGCCATAGCTGCAGAATGAGTCATGCCCGAGCAACCGATAGTCTCGACCAGACACTCCTCGATAACGCCCTCCTTGACATTGAGGGTCAGCTTACATGCACCCTGCTGTGGAGCACACCACCCCACACCGTGTGTAAGGCCGCTGATGTCCTTGATTTCCTTTGCCTGAATCCACTTGCCCTCTTCAGGGATTGGAGCAGGACCATGGTTGGGGCCCTTGACCACACAACACATGTTCTGAACTTCGTGAGAATAAACCATAATTTTTTAACTATTTTAGGTTATTAGTTATGTGTATAAAATCAATATCTGCGCACAAAAATAGCCTTTTTTAGGTACAAAAACAACAGTTTACACTCTTTTTTTTACACCGATGGCAAATTTTATGTATTCTGACTTCCACCACATAGGGATTATTCGTCTCCCTTTTTCAGCCCGCACACACGCCTTATCTCCCTACGGGCTTCCTTCCAACGGGGGAAGAACCTGTCCATCAGGGAGTGGAAACGGGCATTGTGACTTGGTTCCAACAGATGGCACAGTTCATGAACCACCACGTTCTCGGCACACCATTCGGGCAACAGCAGCAGATAGAGTGAGAAGCAGATGGACTTGTCCCTGACATTGCAGACTCCCCAGCGTGAAATCATTGGCTTGAAACTGATGGCAGACGGATTTACCCCCATAATCCTTGCATGCCGCTCTACCATAGGTTCGACCATTGCCTTCAATCTTTCAATTGCCTCAATCTTCTGTAATTTTGTCCTTAGCGGCAGCTGGTCGTAAAAGTCAGCCCGCTGTCTTTGCCGCTCGGCGGTTTTCCTTCTCGCCTCTGCAATCCATTCCTGATGCTGGCAGATAAATGCCTCCACCTCCCTTTTCGACATACCGAAAGGAGCCGACACGTGCACATCGCCATTCTTGGCAATCCTCATCGACAATCTGCTTGTCCGCCTGAATGTCAATTGTATGGCCATGATTTATTCATTCGTTGTCGCTCATGAAGAGTACAATGGTGTTCTGCGTTTCTCCATTTCGGTCAAGCCAGTCGAGGATGTCACCCATACTCTTATCCATGCCCTCGATAAGCGATGCGTAGGCAGCTTCCTTTTCCGACAGGCCCCGATGCCTATATTTCTCATAAAAACGCATGTCGCGGTCAATAGGACATGAACAGCATAGTGCGAAAGGTATAGGAAGAAAGGCTGGACGGAGCGTCTGACACTGAAGGCATCGAGTGCTGAAATGGCCTCTTGAGTCAGCGCATCAGTGAGGAAAGTTCCAGTACCCCAATACTTCTGCAGTCCCGGAACCGCAAACTGTGCCGTAGGATTCCCCTCAGCATCGTGACCATAGTTCAGTTCACTCAGATAAGTGGCAGGACCTCCTGCTGCATGGCCTGCAATGTTGACATCGAAACCAAAGTGCTCCGGACGCTCACCAGGTGTATCCTGCGCCCCCCAGTGTGCCTTGCCACAATGGATAGTGTGATAGCCATTCTCGCGCAGGATATCCACAAAAGAGCGGGCGAGGTAGGTGTTAGGCACACCTTCTGTCTGACAAATCCCATTATAGTTCCAGTCGGGTGGCACCAGGTAACCATCCGATTCGTCAGTCATCTGTCCACGCCTAAACGTCCAGTTCGTCACATGATGACGAACGGCATTGGATTCCGTCAGCAGCGAACACCGGCTGGGCGAACTGATAGGACTGGCGTATGCCTGCGTGAACATCATTCCATGTCTGGCCAAACGCTCCATATTGGGTGTTTCGTAGATGGAATTAAGCCGTGTGCGCTGTATCCAGAAAGGTAACGATGTATCCTGCCAACCCATATCATCCACCATAAACAGAATGATATTGGGTCGGTCCTGTTGCGCATTAACAGAGGCTGCGAAAAGAACCGCCGTTGCCCTTGCCGATACACCGAGGCAAGATTTCATGGTCACATGTAATTTCCGTTCCATATTGTTCAAATTACAAAAATACAACTTTTATGGCAAACCACTAAAGAAAATTGAAAGTATTAGGTGATTCGATGTTCTTTTTTTCGTACCTTTGCCGCGAATATGGGTAAGAAAGATAATAAATCCAGGACGATAAACATCAAGAACAAGCGTGCTTCGTTTGACTACGCCTTGTTTGATGACTATACCTGCGGCATTGTGTTGACCGGTACCGAAATTAAGAGTATCCGCCAAGGCAAGGCAAGCCTGGTGGATACGTTCTGCTATGTGAATAACGGCGAGGTGTGGGTAAAGAACATGTACATTGCCCATTACGAGCAGGGCAGCTACAACAACCATGTGGAGCGACGTGACCGTAAACTGCTACTCAACCGCAGGGAGATACGCAAAATCCAGTCAACGGTAAAGTCCCCTGGTTTCAGCATAATACCGACACTGCTGTATATAAACGAGGACGGGCGTGCCAAACTGGACATTGCAATTGCCCGCGGTAAGAAGGAGTATGACAAGCGTGCATCGGCAAAGGAGGAGGAACTGAAGCGTGCAACAAGGGAGGCGAAGTATAGGTAGATTTAAAGATTTAAAGATTAAAGGGTTTAAAGATTTAAAGATTAAAGGGTTAAGGGGTTAAAACGCTCACTCCCAAACTTAAATTATGAATTTAGAATTGATCTGAGAATTATGAATTCTGATTTAATCATAACTGTTGAGGAGAGCAGGATTATCGAGGCAGCCGGGAAGGGAATGGATGCGTTTGTAGATGTGTTCCGCTCGGCCATAATGGATGCCATAGGTGGTGAACTGGATGCCGGTTCCATGCAGAAGCTGAATGCTGACCAGATAACCCTGCTGGCATATTGCATCTATCGCGACGAGGTGATGGACGGTGGTCATGTGCAGTTGATTCACAACGGATACGGACCCTTTATTTTCCTGAATCCTTTTGCAAAGGCTATGCGTCTGTGGGGTGCAAAGCCATTCAGCAAGCTGGTATACAGCGGTCGTGCTTTTTTCGAGGAGAACGGTGATGTCATCTGCCGCGAATACAATGACGAGGAGTTTATGGCCCTGTTCGAGAAATTTCCAGAAGCCGATGAACTGGATGACGAGTTCATAGAAATGGAGGAAGAGGTAACGCAGACGGTTGCCGAATATATCGACAATCATATCCAGGACTTTGTAACAGTGGTAAAATAAGGTCAACACGGAGCAGCAGACGGTATGACGGAAATAAGGGAAGAGTTGCGCAAGGGCAGGATACTGCTTCTGGACGGTGCCATGGGCACCATGATACAGACGTATGGGCTGAAGGAACAGGACTTTCGCGGACATCGGTTCAGGATGAGCAGTACGCCTATGATGGGATGCAACGATGTGCTGAGCATAACTCGTCCTGACGTCATTAGGGATATTCACCGCCGTTATCTGGAGGCCGGTGCCGACATCATTACTGCAAATACTTTCAGTGCCAACAGTATATCGATGGCCGACTACGGATTGCAGGACTACGTAAGGGAACTGAACCGCGAATCGGTACGGCTGGCACGCGAGGAGGCGGAAAAGCATGCAACCGTTGACAAGCCACGTTTCGTGATTGCTACGGTATCGCCTACGAACAAGACGCTGAGCATAAGCCCGGACGTTGAGCACCCTGAGTTTCGCAGTATTACATTTGACGAACTGTGCGACGCATACACCCAACAGATTGAGACCCTGCTGACGACCGGTGTTGACGGCATCCTGCTGGAGACGATATTTGACACGCTTAATTGCAAGGCGGCCATCAAGGCGTATGGTATTGCCAAGGAGAGGACAGGCATCTGTGCACCGCTGATGCTTTCGGTTACTGTAAATGACCGTCAAGGCAGATTGCTGAGCGGACAGGTGCTGGAGGCATTCCTGATAAGCGTCAGTCATGCCGACATACTGTCGGTGGGCATTAACTGCTCGTTCGGTGCCAAGGACATGATTGACAATGTGCGTCTGCTCAGGCAAAAAGCACCATACTATATTTCATGCCATCCTAATGCAGGATTGCCCAACGCAATGGGCGAATACGATGAGACGCCCCTGAGTTTTGCACAGAACATGCGTGTGATGCTGGACGAAAATCTCCTGAACATCGCAGGCGGTTGCTGCGGAACTACGCCCGAGCACATCAAGGCTCTGTGCGATGCTTTGGGCGAAGGGCGAAATACGGCCCAATGCACACCGGTGCATTATGCCGGCAAACGCAAGGTTATGCTTTCGGGCCTGGAACCTGTACCAGAGTCCGATTTCTACAAGATAGGCGAACGCTGTAATGTAGCTGGCAGCCGCAAGTTTCTGCGCCTGATTTCCGAAGGCTCGTACGACGAGGCTCTGACGATTGCACGCAAGCAGGTGAAGACTGGTGCAAAGGTGATAGATATAAACATGGACGACGGGCTGCTGGATGCCGAGTATCAGATGAGGACGTTCCTGAACCTGACAGGCAGCGAACCTGACATCTGCCGTGTGCCGGTGATGATTGACTCCAGCGACTGGAGTGTAATAAGCTCGGCTCTGAAGTGCGTACAGGGAAAATCCATCGTCAACAGCATTTCGCTCAAGGAGGGCGAAGAGGTGTTCCTGGCCCATGCACACGAGATTCGCAGCATGGGAGCAGCAATGGTCGTAATGCTGTTTGACGAGAAGGGACAAGCCACGGATTACGAACGACGCATAGAAATAGCACGGCGCGCATACCGCCTGCTGACAGAAAAAGCCGGCATACCTGCCTGCGACATAATATTCGACCCCAACGTCTTGTCGGTTGCTACGGGTATGGCGGAACATGACGCATACGCTTCGGACTTCCTGCGAGCTGTCGAGTGGATACATACAAATATGCCTGACGTACACATCAGCGGCGGTATAAGCAACCTGTCATTCTCGTTCCGCGGCAACAACTACATACGCGAGGCAATGCATGCCGTCTTTATTCACGAGGGACGCAAACGCGGAATGGATTTTGCCATAGTAAATCCCTCGCCTAAAGTCAGATACGATAACATTCCTATAGAGCACCTTGAAATCATCCGGAACGTCATGCTGTACCCTTCGCCTCAGGCAAGCGAAGCTTTGATAGAGCTTGCGCAGAAACTATCCGCAGAACAGCAAGCAAAGCAGTCCGCACCCACCAACGGGCAGAACGGCAGTCTGTCACCGACGTCACAAAGCGAACCCGCGCCATCGGTCGAGGAACGTCTATGCAAGGCCCTGATGAACGGAGTGTCGGACAACTTGGAAAAAGACTTGCACGAGGCATTGGCGAAATATCCCCGAGCCGTAGATATAATAGAAGGTCCTCTGATTGACGGGATGAACAAGGTAGGCAGTCTGTTTGGCGAGGGCAAGATGTTCCTGCCACAGGTTGTAAAGACAGCACGAACGATGAAGAACGCCGTCGCAATCCTGCAGCCATACATCGAGGCCGAGAAAACGGACAGGACGAAGAGTGCCGGCCGTGTACTGCTTGCTACGGTCAAGGGCGACGTACATGACATAGGGAAGAACATTGTAGCTGTGGTCATGGCGTGCAACGGTTACGAGATTATTGACCTGGGTGTTATGGTTTCGCCCGAGGACATCGTAAAGGCTGCACTCGAGCAGAAACCCGACATCATCGGTCTTTCGGGGCTGATAACACCTTCGCTGGAGTATATGATTCAGACACTGAGACAACTGAACGATGCCGGCATAAAAATCCCAGTCATGATAGGCGGTGCCACCACCAGTGCCGTGCATACTGCGCTGAAGATGTCCCCAGTATATGCAGGACCTGTAATATGGGTCAAGGATGCAAGCCGTAATGCACCTGTTGCACACGAGTTCACCAATGCCGACACCCAAGCCCAGGCCATACTGAGGTTGCGTGAAGAACAGCAGGCATTAAGTCAGAGCGTAAGGCCGCAACCTATCGAACCTTTCAGCGAGGCGCAGAGAAAGAAACCGAGGTTCTTCTGACCCCCCCAAAAAAAATACACAAATACACATCTGGCCGACAAATGAATATCATGTCATTCAATACTAAATACAAGCACTGTTACATCATTGCAGCCATTACAGTCGTATGCCTGCTGTTGTGCGTCATGCTCTACCCTATCCTGCGCAACGCCAATCCCACGGACCAAGAGCGTATAATATACATCGACAACGACGACACCGTGGACAGCGTAATGGACAAGACGCAGTGCCGCATGGGATGGAAGATACTGATGTGCGCAAGAAAATACCGTGTACGACCCGGACGATACGAGATACTGCGCGGTGAAAGGGTTCTGACCCTGTACCGCAAGATGATGAACGGCAGACAGAGCCCTGTAAGGTTTACATTACCCAATGTACGCACACTGGACCGTCTGGCGGCTCAACTGGAGCGTAAGTTCCTGAACATGGACAGTGCCGGTGTAGCAAGCAGCTTTGCCGATTCAGCATTCTGCGCCCAATGGGGATATACGGTAGAAACCCTGCCTGCCCTGTTCATACCTGATACTTACGAGATATGGTGGAATACCACGCTGGAGGATTTCATGAAACGCATGCTGAGGGAGAACAAGCGTTTTTGGGAAGGACGGCGCGACAGGCGTGCGGACGAAATCGGTATGTCGCACGAAGAAATAATCACATTGGCAAGCATCGTGGACGAGGAAACATCCAACAACGGCGAAAAGCCCATGGTTGCAGGCATGTACATACAACGGCTCAGGACCGGCATGCCACTACAGGCCGACCCGACGGTAAAATTTGCACTCAAGGATTTTGCAAAGCGCCGCATATACAACGCCGACCTGATGACCCCGAGCCCATACAACACCTACCGCAACAAAGGACTGCCCCCAGGTCCGATACGCATCCCGACGGTAGCCGGAATAGACGCAGTGCTTAACTACATAGAGACCGAATGTGTGTATATGTGCGCCAAGGAAGATTTCTCAGGAACGCATAATTTTGCACGTACATACGAAGAACACCTGCTGAATGCAAAAAGGTACACCCAGGCACTTAATTCCCGAAATATTCGCTGAAGATATAAAATTATTGCCTGCAAGCCATCGTAATTCTGTTTTTTTTCTTACCTTTGCAACATAAATGCTTGAAGCATGCCACCTTGGCTCAGTTGGTAGAGCAACGCATTCGTAATGCGTGGGTCGCGGGTTCGAGTCCCGCAGGTGGCTCCACTACAGGAATATCAGTTCACCTTATAAATCATCGCGCATCAGCGCGCGTAAGCATATGAAGCTCCTATTCACACTTGATTATCGGACAGCGTGGGGGCAAGATGTCCGTGTGGACGTTACCGTAACACGCAGTAATGGTGTTAAGAAAACCAGTCGGCACAACCTTTATACCAGTGACGGCATACACTGGGGCGGCGAGGCAACAATAACGGAACGTGATGCCCTGCTGTTCGCTTACCGTTATATTATATGCGAGGGAGATACTGTTGTACGAAGGGAGTGGAATGGAGTGGCCCGCATTTTCCCGTACGACGTGCGCCGCACATTTATACTGAATGACTATTGGAAGGATATACCGCAACTGAGCCACCTGTACAGCTCGGCATACTGCCATTGTATGCATCTGGCCCTTGACGGATACCCTAACGTTACGTATTTTGACCATACATTGTTGTTCAGGGTACAGGCTCCGCAACTGATGCAGGGACAATGCCTGGCCCTGCTTGGTTCATTGCCGCAACTGGGACAGTGGATACCCGAGCGGGCACTGGTAATGCAGCGGGGCACAACGCACGAATGGTGTCTGACCCTGAGTGCTGCAGGTCTGCAGTTGCCCTTCGAATACAAGTATGTGGTCATGGACGAAAAGACCGGCAACTTCATTTCATGGGAAGATGGAGAAAACCGTGTCTCGCCCGATGCCGTACAAGGCAGCGTCCAGGTTATCTGGGATCAACAGCTCAGGCTACGGGACGAACATTGGAAGGTAGCCGGCGTAGTTCTGCCCGTATTCTCGATGCGTAGCCGGCACAGTCAGGGGTGCGGTGATTTTGGAGACCTGCGCCTGATGGTTGACTGGGCACAGCAAACAGGCATGCGCATCATACAGGTTCTGCCCATAAACGACACAACGCAGACGATGACATGGAGGGACTGTTACCCATACAATGCCATAAGCATATACGCCCTGCATCCCATATACCTGGACCTGAGTCAGCTGCCATGGATAGCCGACGAGACTTTTATGAGCGAATACGAAGCCGAACGCACACGCATCAATGCACTGCCCCAGATGGATTACGAGGCCACGTTCAACCTGAAGATGAGATACCTGCGCCGACTGTACGCTCAGGAAGGTGCCGCCACATTGCAGAGTTCACGCTACATCGCCTTCATGGATGATAATCAGGAATGGATAACCGACTATGCAGTATTCTGCCATCGCCGTGATGCCGAGAACACAAGCAATTTCAACCACTGGCACGTTCTTTCGTCATACCGGAAAAAGGATGTGCACGACTATGCGCTTAACAATCAGCAGGAAGTAGGCTTCTACTGCTACATACAGTACCTGCTGGATCAGCAGTTGTCTGGCACGACCCGATATGCACGGCAGAAAGGAGTATTGCTCAAGGGAGATATTCCCATCGGCATTTCGCGCTCAAGCGTAGAAGCATGGAAAGAGCCTCAGTATTTCAACATGGAAGGTTCTGCCGGAGCTCCGCCTGATGATTTCAGCGCCGACGGTCAGAACTGGGGATTCCCGACATACAACTGGGAACGTATGGCTCAGGACGGATACAGCTGGTGGATAAACCGTTTCCGCAAGATGGCACATTATTTCGATGCCTACCGCATAGATCATGTTCTGGGGTTCTTCCGTATATGGGAAATCCCACTGAACGAGAAGAGCGGCCTGATGGGACATTTCTCGCCCCAACTGCCACTGACAATAGGCGACATCGAACGTATGGGCCTGCCCTGGCGTCCGGATATGTACACCAAGCCCAATGTAAGCGAGGAAATGTTACGCCAACTGCTGGGCGACGATGCAAAGGAGATAGAGAGCATACTGAGGCACAAGGACGAGGATCGCCTGTTTATTGCCGTACCACAACCGGACGGGACAAATTACTACATTCCCCGCATCTGTGCAAACCGCACATTCGTCTATCGCCTGTTGCCGGAGAATGACCGCAAGGCATTCGACAAGATTTACGAGGATTTCTATTTCCGCCGCCATAACGATTTCTGGGCATCACAGGCAATGAAGAAACTGCCTGCCTTGGTCGAGGCAACCAGCATGCTATGCTGTGCCGAGGACCTGGGCATGGTTCCCGCCTGCGTAGCACCAGTAATGCAGACACTGGGCATACTGTCGCTGGAAATACAGTCAATGCCCAAGGAGTTAGGCATACGTTTCGCACGATTGGAGAATAATCCATACCGCAGCGTTGCCACCATCTTTACACACGACATGCCCACCTTGCGCATGTGGTGGGAAGAGGATGCCGGGCGTAGTCAGGAATACTACAACCAGATACTGCAGATTGACGGACATGCTCCTGAGCAGATGCCAGGATGGCTGTGCAAGGAGGTTATTGCACGACACCTGTTCTCGCCCAGCATGCTATGCCTGATTTCCCTGCAGGACTGGCTGTCTATGGACCAAGACCTACGTGCTGCAGATCCTACTGCCGAGCGAATCAACATTCCGTCCGACCCACACCATTACTGGCGATACAGGATGCACCTGGACATCGAGCAGTTGACAGAGGCCACGGCATTTAACAGCAACGTCCGCGAAATGATAAAACGCTCGGGAAGATAGCACGCAACTACCCTGACCGCTAACTCATCTACCATTAACAACAGGAAAAGCAGCCCTCACTATGGACTGCTTTTCCTGTTTGTGTGGAGAATATCGGGCTCGAACCGATGACCTCTTGCATGCCATGCAAGCGCTCTAGCCAGCTGAGCTAATCCCCCTTGACCGAGTGCAAATATACAGATATTATGTGAATAAAGCACAAAAACGACAGGATTTTTTGTAATTATTTGGCAAAAGTCTTAACTTTACGCCGAAATTAATATAGAATCCTATGAAGAAAACTTTTGCCATTGTTGCACTTTTAAGTGCAGTTCTAAACACCAATGCCCAGACCGAGGACGGTACCGAGATGCTTGCTGACCCATTCCCACAGATTGACCGTCAGCCATGTATGATAGACTTTACACCAACACATCCGACAAGCACTTCCCGCCCCGGTTTGCGACGCTCCACTATGCATCAGCAGAACGCCCCCCTCGGGAGCATGGGCACACCCGAAATTGCCGTCGTCCTGGCAAACTTTAGCGACGAGAAGTTCCAAGACCCGTCAACGGCAACAGACGACAGTGGCTATGCACGCTATTTCCGCGGCACGCAGAAGGAACTGTACGAATCATTCTTCAACGGTGGCGACTATCCGGACAATCCCAGCAAGCGCCCAGGGATTAACCGCTTCTCCGTCCGCGAATACTTCACCCTGGTCAGCCAGGGGATGTTTACGCCCCATTTTACAATTCTGGACTCGGTAACACTGCCCAAGACAAAAATCGGATACGGTTCCGATCGCGTATCATTCCGAAACGCAGCCCTGCAGGCCGTTGCAGATCAAATCAAGGGACGTATTTCCCAGTTTGACAACGACCGTGGTACACAGGACGGCATTGTCGATGGAGTGATTATCATTTTCCCGGGGCAGGGCAAAAACACAACTGCAAGCAGTTCGACCAAACCCGGCTACATGCAACCATGTTGCTGGGGCTCCAAACTCACTTCAGGCGGCGTATCCTACGCCACACAACTTATAGTTCCCGAACTGTACCCCAACGGTGGCTCGATGATACTGAACGGCATAGGTGTCTATGTACACGAAATATCACACATGCTGGGCCTTCCTGATTTTTACGACACCAGCTACCAAGGTTCCGGCATGGATTACTGGAGCCTGATGGATGCAGGCGAATATCTGAACGGCGGTTTCAACCCCACCCCATACACCGCCTATGAAAAAGCCTACATGGATTGGATACACCCAGTCGAGCTGAACGAACCAACGACTGTCGAAAGTCTGACAAACGTCTCGGACGGCGGCAATGCATACATCATCTACAACGATGCCAACCGCAACGAGTACTATCTGCTGGAAAACCTGAACAACAATAACAATGATGTATATAACACGATGCAGAACTACTTTGGCGGAGGCCTGATAATTTATCACGTTGACGAGGACGAAGTCGCATGGAACAACAACAGGGTCAACAACGACATCAACCACCAGCGCATGACCATAGTTCCAGCAAACGGACACTTCGAGATACAGGACCATTTCTTCAAGAAAACACCCCCCGAGTACTACAAGTACACCAGCGAGATGATAGGTCATCTCTGGCCGCTGAAGGAACAGCCCTTCGTCTCTTACAATATCCGCGACGATGTCGGCAACCCGGTCGAGGTTGACCCTCTCGAGTATTGGGGCATGACCGGCGGGAACAACCAGCTTACCGACGAGGAGCGCACCAACGACGACCGCATTGCACCGGCAGCAACCCTGTACAATCCCAATACAGACGGATACAAGCTGATGCACAAGCCAATAACAGACATCACACTCAACGACGATGGGACCGTATCCTTCAACTTCATGGGCGGCAAGCCTACCGCAGTGCGCGACATAGCGGAAAACAATCCTGACGACATCGTAGAGATATTTACCGTGAACGGTGTTCGCCTGGGACATGGTACATTGCGCTCACGCATAGGCAGCACCGTAATGCCACACGGTGTATACATAATCCGCAACACTGCCACGGGAAAGACTACGAAGATATTAATGTAGACACCCCGGGCGTGGAGGAGAGACTTTTACGGAAATATAGAACCTAAATATCAAGAACACCATGAAAAGACTGAATCTACTGGTTGTAATGCTAATCTGCAGCATTGCAATGACAAGGGCCACGGTATTAGGCGAGATCGGACAACCGTTCGACCCGACCGCCATGGCAAACGGCGAAAGCAAACAATGCCTGGCATATTTTGCCGGCTGCGCCCCAGGCAAAGCCGCGTTGGGCTATGTACACGGCGGCGACAACAATATAGGCACGCCGCAGGCAGGGCAAAACATCACTGACTACGTGTATACCATCACCCGCAGTGCCGACGGAACATACTATGAGGTGAAGGATGTGAACGGCAGTTACTGGGCCGTGTTCCCAAATACTGCTACCGGCAACTACAGCAACGGCACTCCGACGTCCTCGACATCCTACAAGGGCGACCTGACGCTGACGCCGGCCACATCGTATGACAATGCCATTGCCACGGGCAACGCAACTTACGTGTACAACATATCCAGCAAGACAAATACAACAGGCTTTATCTATCATGACGGCACCAGAATGCGTGCCAACACGGACAGCGACAAAGCGACAGCTCCTGCGGCCATACAGTTTGTCGAGTTCAGCGAACAGGTGGTGCCGGCCATGTTTTTCGGTCACTTTATAATCCAGGTAGACGAAACACACTATGCCAAGTCTGCCGCAAAGAACACATCATGGTCAACAGAGATTAGCAGTCAGCCCGAGTGGGACATATTCGACATTACCGGACCGAACAATGCCTGCTCTATAAGCCTGAACGGTCGCACCAACAACATCGGACATGACAATAACATGCAGATGTTCGCAGACAAGACTGCAAGCACCAAATATATAATCGAAGACGCAGGCAACGGCAAAGTAAGAATAAAGAACGACGGATACTGGGTATATGTGGATAACGGCACATTCACGTGGAATACTGCCAAGTATACAGAGCTGACCCTGACACCTGTATCAATGCCACACTATTGCTATATGATAAGCAGGGCTACCAATCGTCACGAGTACCAGTACAACAATGCCCTGATGGCTGACAATACCAACCATCTGACCCTGGAAAGCGACAGCAAGGTCACGACAAACAACGGTATATGGAAGATTACGGTAGACGACGAAGCAGGAACATGGTCTGTGGTCAACGGCGACGGCCTGCCAATCAAGGCTTCGCTGGCCAACGGAACCATACAGGGTCCCTATCCTACCCTGCACCCGACTAATGTGGCCGGTACCGAATACTTCTACTTCGACGAGAAACTGAACTGCTCGCCCAACAACAATTTTGCCGTAGGCGGCGTACGTTTCATGACGACATGGGAAGCAGGAAACGGCCAGACTGCAAATGACCTGCAGTGGAAATTCGAGCATGTCGACCTGACCGGCAAGGAAATATACAACGTAAAGATAAGCGGAGCGGACAATGCCTATATCACACTGAAGGCCAATCCTGCACAATATGCATACAACGGCGGTTTCTTCGTCCTGGACAGCAAGCCTGCAGCCAGTGACTTTAGCGTAGTAGGCGTACCCGACGGCAAGACAGGATTCATCGTAATGACCGGCAACGAGATACAGGTGACGATAGGCGACAGGGTGGACCTGTTCAACACCAGCAACGGTGACGGCATAGTGCCTACATACCGTATTCCAGGTATAGTGTCGGCATCCAACGGGCGCCTGATAGCCACGGCTTCGCGCCAGATATGCGGCACCGACCCAGGGTATGGACAGGTCGATGTAGTCTGCCGCATCAGCGACGACCACGGAGTCACATGGTCCGACATGATACCAGTGGCCGTAGGCGACGCCTCGCTGATAAACAACGTGAAAACACCTATGGAGGCTGCCTATGGCGACGCTGCCGTAGTAGCCGACCGCGAGAGCGACGAAGTGCTGGTAATGGCCGTGGCAGGATGCACCGTATACGGCAATGGAACCACTACACGCCAGAATCCGAACATAATTGCGTATATCCACAGCAGCGACGGAGGTGAGACATGGGAGACTCCCGTAGACAAGACGGAGCAGATATACAGCTTGTTCGACGGCGGAAACAACGTAATGCAGTCGGGGTTCATAGGCAGCGGCAAGCTGTTCCAGAGCCGCATAGTAAAGGCAGGCAAATACTACCGTCTGTATGCAGCACTGTGCGCACGTCCGAACGGCAACCGCGTGATATACAGCGATGACTTCGGCGTGACATGGCATGCCCTGGGCGGCAGCGAGGCAAGACCTGTGCCCGGCGGCGACGAGCCCAAGTGCGAGGAGATGCCTGACGGTCGCGTAATAGTATCGAGCCGTGCCGGAAGCGGACGACTGTACAACATCTATACATACACCAACACCACGACGGCAGAGGGCAGCTGGGAGGCAATGACAAAGTCCACCTTCGACGGTGCCGGACATACAGCCAGCAGCAATCCGACCAACGGTGAAATCCTGATCCTGCCAGTGACCCGCAAGGCCGACGGCAAGGACATGTACCTGGCTCTGCAGACAATTCCTACGGGCAGCGGACGAGCCCAGGTGGGTGTCTACTACAAGGAGCTTACCGACATGACCGACATGAACACGACTGCCAACTTTGCCATAGACTGGAACGGATGGTACAAGTTCTCGGACAACTCCGGTGCATACAGCTCCCTGGATCTGATGAACGACAACCGCATTGCCGTCATTTTTGAGGACAACTACAAGAAATTCCGCACTGAGCCAAATCCGACGAGCACCAGTTTCCCGACAGGAAGCGGCACACACAACTACGACGGCTACGACAACCTGTTCATGCCTATCACACTGGAGACGATAACTGGTGACAGGTATAGCGTAAACAAAGACGTAAACCGCGGCCAGTTCGTCAAGACATACCTTTTTGCCGCAACAAACACCTACCCGATAACACGCAGCAAAAAGGCAGAGGCACGTGCATTGGCGTCCAACCTGGGCGACAATCCATCTACGGCACAGATTGACGAGATATACGACATACTGGTCAACAGCCCGTTTGAAGTAGAAGAGGGCGTCGTATATACCCTGATGACCAAGCGCGGGAACCGCTATGCCACCAGCACAGGCACAGGCGCCACGCTGGACGGTGCTACGTCCAAGAGTACTGACGGCTCGGCATACTGGTATTTCCAGAAGCGTGCAGACGGCAAGTACGACATAGTAAACTACAAGCACCAGGGTAAGATAAGTGCCGACGGAGTCGCATCGACCAATGCCCTAAACGTTACCGCGACCCAGCCTGACAAGGGATGGGAGGTAAAGCCGTCTGCAGCTGCAGGCTGGTATATAATCGTAGGTGAGGGCATACAGTTCAACCAGGCCAACAACGGTGCATTCAAGGTCCTGAACTGGGGCGGAGGCACAAATACGACCGACGAGGGATGCCAGTACCGTATCACGGAAGTCGAAGAGGCATTGCGCAAGCCTGGTTCGTCCGACCAGGAACCTGCCATAGTAGGCAACATAAACAGCGTACAGGACGTAACCGACAACATTGCACAGGGGGCGACCAGCGTAGACTTGACCGGGGCGACGACCTCTGTGGTAATTGACAACGACTTCGTACAGAATATTTCAGAGAAGACCGGCAATGCAAACACCCTGGTACTGGCTGCCGCCGATGCCGAGGTGACGGCTGACAACAATGTGATAGTAAAGAGCGGTGACACATATACATGCCAGAGCCTGAAGATTACGGATGGTGACGCGTTCGTTTCACCAGTAGGCTTCACGGCTGCCAAGGCACAGTATGTGCGTGAAATGCCGAGCAACAAATGGGGTACTCTGTGCCTGCCATACGACATAGTACAGGATCATGAGGGTACGGAATACGACCTGTACCGTATTGCGGAGAATACCGGCGACGCCATCGTGCTGCAACGCTATGACGACGGCATCGTACCTGCCGGCACTCCTGTAATCGTATACCGTAACAGCGAGGCTGACGGCATTGACGTGAGCAACAATAACGGCAGCATCAATGTGACGAACAACGCGCAAGGCGGACAGATGCAGTTGGTCGGCTGTCTGCAACCAACCGCCATCGAACATGGATACTACATTGCCAACGATGCCTTCTGGAGCGCATCTGCCATAAGCGGCGTGACAGTTCCTGCCTTCCGCGCATATATTGACAAACAGTCCGATGCACGCAAGCTGAATATCAGCATAGTTTCAGATTCCGACGCTACAGGAATAGAAGCCATAGATGCTATGAACAGTCAGGGCTCCGTCATATACGACATCAACGGTCGCAAGACAGACGATATCAGGCACGGCGTGAATATTATCCGCACCACCCAAGGTAAGACATATAAAGTAATCATAAAATAACGACAGATATGAAAAAAGGATTTGTTGCTCCCAAGGCCAAGGTACTACACATGCATACCGAGAACATAATATGCGGTTCGGGCACACAAACACCTACAATAGAAACAGGTGAAGGCGAACAGCCTGGAACACCACAGGCCCGCGACAACTACAACGGCATTGTATCAACATCCGACATTTGGACGCCGGACAACTGACGACAGCCTACACTCCCAAATATACCACTCCAAACATATGGATATATGTAAATTGTCATGATGGATCTGATAATCAACATCTTCTCGCTCGTTGGCTCATTGGCATTGTTCCTTTTTGGTATGAAGACAATGTCCGAAGGCCTTGAAAAGTTTGCTGGCAACCGACTGCGCAGTATTTTGGCGGCTATGACAAAAAATCGCGCAATGGGAGTGCTGACCGGTATCCTGATTACGGCACTCATTCAGTCATCAAGTGCAACAACGGTGATGGTCGTGAGCTTTGTTAATGCCGGACTAATGACACTTGCCCAAAGTATCGGTGTCATAATGGGAGCCAACATCGGTACAACGGTAACGGCATGGATTATCTCGGCAGTAGGTTTCAAAGTAAACATTGCTGCCTTTGCCATTCCCATGCTTGCCATTGGCATGCCGCTGATTTTCAGCAGCAAGGGCAACCGCAAGAGCCTTGGCGAGTTCGTATTCGGATTCTCGTTCCTGTTCATGGGTTTGTCATTCCTGCAAGAGGCAGCCACAGCGATGAACATCGGTGATATTGTAGCAGGCTTGTTGGCTAACGTGCCACAGGATTCGTTCCTCACTATTATTCTGTTTGTCATAGTGGGAGCACTGGTGACCATGATTGTACAAGCCTCGGCTGCCACAATGGCAATCACGCTGATGCTGTTTGGCATGAATATCCCAGGGTTCGGATTTGAACAGGCTGCCGCGCTGGCGATGGGTCAGAATATTGGTACCACCATCACAGCATTTATGGCTTCGCTCACAGCTAACACACAAGCACGCCGTGCAGCTATGGCACATATGTTTTTCAACGTCTTCGGTGTAGCAGTATTCCTCGCGGTATTCTACCCTGCCTGCAACGCCGTCAGTTGGTTTGTCGATAGCATTATGGGCGGAGGCAACGACCTGTTCAAGCTTTCGGCTTTCCACACCGCATTCAACATTATCAACACACTGCTGCTCATAGGGTTTGTCCATCAGATTGAGATGCTCGTATGCCGTATGCTACCGACTAAGGAGCAGGACGAGGACTACCGCCTGCTGTTCATCAGCGGAGGCTTGCTTTCCACGGCCGAACTCAGCATCATAGAGGCCCAGAAGGAAATACAACATTTTGCCGAGCGCTGCCAACGTATGTTCGGCTTTGTCCCCGAACTGCTCAAAACCAATGACAATACCGAGTTTAACAAACTGTTCACCCGCATCGGGAAATACGAGAATATAACAGACTCGATGGAAGTGGAGATTGCTACTTATCTGAACAAGGTTAGTGAAGGCCGATTGTCGGATGACTCTAAAACCAAGATACAGAAGATGCTGCGGCAGATTACCGAACTGGAATCCATCGGCGACTCGGTTTATAACCTCGGTCGTACGCTCAATCGCCATCACATGCATTGTCAGGATGCATTTACCCCAGAGCAGACACAACACATGCAAACCATGCTCGGCCTTGTACAGGGAGCGTTGAACGAAATGATGAAGCGTATAGACCTGAACACTCCAAGGATCAGCATCACTGAATCCATCAATATCGAGCATGAAATCAACAATTACCGAAAACAGTTACGAAACCAGAACCTGCACGATGTAAATGCCGGTTTATACAGCTACCAGCTTGGTGTGTTCTACATCGACTTCATCTCCGAATGCGAGCGTCTGGCTGACTATGTGATGAATGTGGTACAGGCAGGCAAGAGCCTGAACGATATTCAGGCAAGTTAAAATTCGTAATTATGAAACGCTTTAACGCAACTATTATCACTCTGGTTTTAGCTGCCACAGCATTTGCTCAGGGCGTGACAGACGTGCACAGTCACATCATCACGGACGAATACGTGTCATCTCTTGAAAGCGAGGGACGAAAGATGGACGAGGGATTCCCCCTGCCTAAATACAATATAGAGAATCATCTAAAGTGGATGGACCAGTCAGGTGTCGAGACCTCGGTACTGACTTTGGCTGCTCCGCAACCTTTGTCGGCCAAGGTTGTGAGACATACAAACGAGGCTGCAGCCCGTATCAAGCAGGAGCACCCGAGACGTTTTCTATTCTGTGCTGCCCTACCCCTGCCTGATGTCAGAATGTCCGTCCGCGAAGCCATTTATGCATTAGACACACTTAAGGCGGATGGCATCAAACTGGCGACAAATGCCAACGGGCAGTATCTTGGCGCACCAGAGCTTGACACACTTTTTTCTGTTTTGAATGAACGCAGGGCAATCATTATCCTGCATCCCCATCGCCCCGAGCCTGTTAACCGTCAGGTGATGTATCAGACACCTCTTGCCATGCAAGAATATCTTTCGGAAACCACACGTGCCGTGTCTAATATGATTTCACGAAATGTATTGGCACGGTATAATAATATTAAGGTAGTGGTTCCGCATTGCGGTGCATACCTGCCATTAGCCATTTCACGCATGAAATCGCTGACTCCCGTGATGCAGGCAAACAAGCTGGTAGGCGATATTGACTACAAAGCCAATCTCCAGTGTCTCTATTATGACCTTGCAGGTGCACACTCTCCTCAGGCTATCCGTATGTTGCTCGACATCACCACACCCGACCACCTGCTCTATGGCTCTGACTATCCATACGTTGCCCCACAGGTGCTTACGCACAGCCTGGCAAGGATGAAACAGTACCTGACTACGGAACCCGACCTGGCACCATACAGGGAAATGATTCTATGGAAAAATGCAAGGTGGCTGTTTGGGCAGACGGCCGAAAAACCAATAGCAACAACGACAGAAAATAATATGATTGTACGCATTGCCGAGATTGAGGTTTTCCCGCAGTATTTGGAGGAATACCTGACATTTGCCAACGAAGTGGACCGTCTGAGTTTAGAACGGGAGCCCGGAGTCATCTGTCTGTTTCCGATGCAGAGTGCCGAAAACCCCTGCCAGATACGCATCCTGGAAATATATGCTTCAGACAAAGTCTATCAGCAGCATCTTAAAACAGAACACTTTCTGAAGTACAAACAGGGAACATTGCACATGGTGAAGAGCCTGAAACTGCCTACGATGAAACCTCTTGACCCTGAGACGATGAAAATAATATTCAAAAAGCAAGGATAACACAATGAAACAGATGTTATTCAACTCAGCATTGATGGGTATGATGCTTACAAGACACTGCGACCTGTACAATGGCGGATACGAGAAAAAGGCAGGCAAGGCTGAGAGTGAGCAGGCTCGACCAAAGGTCAAGGGTCAGCCAAAGAATATGATTCCCTGCATCACCGAGGGCACCATCTGCTATCCCGCCGGCTATCTGAATCTGACCAAGGAAGACGTGACAGAGATTCTTAAGGAGAGCATGTAGTTTCACAACCAACATACAGATTTAGTTTTCTTGAGCGCAGTTCCCGTTTGGGAGTTGCACTCATTTTTATGTCAAGCCTCCGTAGGAGCTGGCAGCAGCCATAATCGCCTCTTCGGTCGTGAAACGTTGATAGTATGTACAGTTTGTAATGACACGCTGGGACGAGACATGACCGTCCAAATCCTGCAGGAAACCATCTTTAAATTCTACCATAATCTTTTTATTGTTGTATGTTGTTACTTTTTGAAAATCATTTTAAGTTGAATGGCAGTGAGTATGATGACAATGGACAGATTAGCGTAACTGAACTTACAAACGGAAAGACCATTGCCGATGTCCGTATCTCCATGTATGGGAATCCAATTATCGAATACTATACAAAAAACTTTATCTTGGATGACAGTATCGCTGTTGCCTCTGGTCAGTTCTTCAAAAACCTGCCGGAAAAGTAGCTGTTCTGAACGAATTGAAATTGTCACATTAGCCTTATTATGGTTAAAACAGGAATATTCTGCAAGAAAATCAGGAGGAAACAAGTAAAAATTCAATGATTTTTTGTTCCTTTGCAAGAAGAATGTGTTTAAAGTGACATAAACATATATGGCAATGATTAAATGCCCCGAATGTGGGGAGAGTGTTTCAACGATGGCTCATACATGTCCACACTGCGGTGTGGGCATCAAGGGTCATCTGAGAGAGTGTCCGATGTGCGGCAAATGGTTGCTGGATGACCAGACGCGTTGTCCTGAATGTAATTCGATAGTCGAAATCAAAACACAATCCGACCAAAGCGACAGCTCGGATTATGACAAAAACATCAGCGATTACCAGAATAATCAGGAATACCAGGAAAAGAAAAAGGGTTCGAACATCATCCTGTGGGTCCTTTTATTCCTGTTCCTGCTGATTGCTGCAGGATGCTGTTTCGCTTATATATGGTATAAAGACTATCAGGCCAAGGAACAGCGTATGTTCGAGGAGGAGATGATGGAGCGTAAGCTGGAGGAGGAAAGACGCGACAAGGAGTTTGCCGACATCCAGCGCAAGGACAGCTTGGATTGGGCCTACGCACAATCGGCAAACACAGTTGCATCGATGGAACGCTACCTGCAGTTGCATCCACAGGGCAACTATATGGACGAAGCAATGATGAAGCGCGATGACCTGAAACGCACCGAGGTTACTGATGAAGACCGCTTACGCATACGCGCCATTCTGGAAAGCAAACTGACCGAAGCATCCACACGCAAGTCAACCACAGGTGACATCATAGGTATTCACTACCAGATAAGCGGCGACCTGTCAATCACCAAGGAACAGACCCCGACTGGTTCCGTACAGTTTTATGCAAAGTGCAAGGTGAGCGAAACTATCTCGCGTACCGATCCCACAAAGCCAACTGACTCGACATTCGTCCTGAGAGCCATTCTGGACATTGACAAGAATGTTATGGAGATAAACCTGTAGTTTTTCTAAGAAAGAAGAAAAAAAGGGGACCTGCTCAGAATGGCAGGTCCTCGTTGTTTTCTGTAGGTGTAAAGGGAGCTTCGGCAGGAGCACTTGTCGGCATTGGTGCAGCTGCAGGTGCAGTGCCGAATGGTGCAACAGAAGGTGCAGCCATTGGTGCCGGTGCAGCCTCGACGTTACGATCCACATTCCATGCACGGATAGAGTTGAACCAACGCTCGTTGTACTCGTGGGCATCTATGTCAAAGCTTACGCGTACCATCTCGCCCGGCTGTATGGCAAACTGCTGTATCTTGTCTGCCCCGAATACCTCGAACATCATCTTGCGGGGGAAACGGTCACCTACTGTCTCCAACACGTATGAAGCAAGTTTCCATTCATTTCCATTCCTGGCTGACACACCGCTGCGCTCTGGCAGAACCTTAATAATTTTTCCTATAATTTCCATAATCGTTACTTTTATTTTCTGACAAAGGTAGTTAAAAAGGGGCACACGGACAAATTTACATGTCTATTTTTTTTGAGTTATCAGGAAAAAAGAGTATTTTTGTGCGAGAATATAGATTTAATCCACATTATATGAATTTCAAAGTATCTAGCACGGCTCTGAACAGCCGTATTACAAGTGCCAGCAAGGTTCTGGCCAGTAAGAACTCCATGCCCATACTGGACTGTTTCCTTTTGCAGGTAACGGAGGGTCAGTTGCAGGTCACTGCAAGCGATTCGGAGAAATGCTTTATTACTTCCCTGCCTGTTTTGGAGCAGGAAGGAACCGGACAGTTCTGCGTACCCGCCAAGACATTGATGGACAGTTTGCGCGAGATTCCTGAGCAGCCCATATCACTTGAACTTAACGACAATACACTGGAGTTGAAAGGTCGTCACAGCAGCGGTCAGTTCACAATCATGGCCCAGGATGCTGCAGCCTACCCTGCCCCACGTCCGGTAACCGAAGGAAATGAGCTGAATATCCCTTCCGAGGTTTTGCTTAACGGCATCAACCGCTGCCTTTTTGCGACAGCAAATGACGAGGTACGCATGGTGATGAACGGAATATTCTTCGACATAAAGCCTGACCATATCATATTTGCAGGTACAGATGGCCGCAAGTTGGTAAAGAATACCGTCAGAAGTGTTGCTCCAGGCGTTGAGGGCAGTTTCATACTACCCAAGAAGGTTGCCACCATACTGAAGAACATCCTGGGGCGTGACGAGCAGGAAGTTCACATCAAATATGCCAAGGACCGCGCTACAATAACCACCGGTGACATGACCATGCATTTCCGTCTGATAGACGGCAACTATCCAAACTACAATGCAGTAATCCCGACCTCCAATCCATATCGTGCCACCATTGACCGTCAGGCAATGAGCAGTGCACTGAAGCGTGTAAATGTATTCTGTAACCAGAGCAGCGGTTTGGTCAAGCTTGAACTCTCACAGAACAGCATTCGTCTTACAGGTCAGGACAACGAATATGCCACCAGTGCCGAGGAGTATCTGACCTGCGACTACAACAACAACGTCATCAGCATCGGATTCTCCTGCCAATTCCTGATTGAGATATGCAATATTCTGGATGGCGAGAGCATTATTCTGGAACTGGCTGACCCAAGCCGTCCTGGTGTAGTTCGTCCTGCCGAGGAGAAGGAGGATGAAGAGTTGCTGATGTTGCTTATGCCGATGCGTATAGAGGACTAACCCCTCTCAAAACGACAAGTGTATTATGAAGCTCAATCTTGAGAAACCCATAGTATTCTTTGACCTGGAGACTACCGGCATAGATATCGCACGCGACCGTATTGTCGAGATATGCCTGATACGTTTGGAACCAAACGGCAACCGTCAGTCAATGACGATGCGTATCAATCCCGAAAGGCACATCCCCGAGGAGGCAAGCAAGGTACACGGCATTTACGATACTGACGTAAAGGATTGCCCGACCTTCAAGGACAAGGCTCAGGAACTTGCAAATATATTCGACGGCTGCGATCTGGCAGGATTTAACAGTAATCGTTTCGACATCCCTCTGCTGGCAGAGGAGTTTATACGTTCCGGCGTAAACATCGACCTGACACAGGCCCGTCGCGTGGATGTGCAGAACATCTACCACAAGCTGGAGCGACGCACACTTGTTGCTGCGTATCAGTTCTACTGTGGAAAGGATTTGGAAAATGCACATTCGGCCCTTGCCGACACCGAGGCGACTCTGGAAGTTCTGGAGGCCCAGTTGGACCATTATCCCGATGTCCTGGAAAACAGTATAGATTTCCTTTCGGATTTCAGCAGCCGCGACAAGAACGTGGATTTTGCCGGACGCTTTGTATATAATGATGCTGGCGAGGTCGAAATCAATTTCGGCAAGCACAAGGGACGTCTGCTGCGCGAAGTCCTGCGCATCGAGCCCAGTTACTACAACTGGATAATGCAGAGCGACTTCACGATGAACACCAAGCAAGTTCTGACCAAACTGAAATTCAAGTACCAACAAGAGTCCCTATAACCGCGAGATGCTGAAAGGTAAGAAGATAGTTCTGGGAATTACCGGATCAATAGCGGCATACAAGGCATGCCTGCTGATACGTTGTCTGATTAAGCGCGGTGCCGAGGTTCAGGTTGTAATAACCCCTGCCGGCAAGGAATTCATAACCCCCGTAACCCTGAGTGCCCTGACACAGAAACCCGTCATTAGTGAATTCTTCTCACAAAGGGACGGTTCGTGGCACAGCCATGTAGATTTGGGATTGTGGGCAGATGCCATGCTCATTGCACCCTGTACCGCATCAACGCTTGGCAAAATGGCACACGGGATAGCCGACAACATGCTGATTACCACATACCTGAGCATGAAAGCACCTGTATTTGTCGCACCGGCAATGGACCTGGATATGTATGCCCATGCATCCACACAGGAGAACATCCAACTGCTGCAGTCACGCGGTGTAACGGTTATCGAGCCTGGAACAGGTTTTCTGGCATCCAAGCTGGAAGGCAAGGGACGTATGCAGGAACCCGAACAGATTGTGAACGAACTGGACGACTGGTTTGCACAGCGTGACGGGGACCTGAAGGGGCAGCACATCATGATTACCGCAGGACCGACGTACGAGAAAATCGACCCTGTCCGTTTCATCGGCAACTATTCCAGTGGAAAGATGGGATTGGCTCTTGCCCAGGCATGTATCCGCCGCGGTGCACAGGTCGAACTGGTTCTTGGTCCCACATCACTGGACATAGCACCGTCCCGTCTGTTGCATGTGACAAATGTCGAGAGCGCACAGGAAATGTTCGATGCTGCCACAGGACTATTCCCCGGCTCAACCGCAGCCATAATGTGCGCCGCTGTTGCAGACTTCACGCCAGCGGACGTTGCAGACGAGAAGATCAAGCGCGAAGGCAACCGGATGGTACTGCAGCTGAATCCCACACGCGATATCGCTGCCGCAGTCGGACAGATGAAACGCAAGGACCAGAAACTGTGCGGTTTCGCCCTGGAGACCCACAATGCTATGGAGCACGCCATGGAGAAGCTCGCACGCAAGAACCTGGACATGATTGTAATGAACTCACTGCAAGACCAAGGGGCGGGATTCCGCGTCGATACAAACAAGGTAACACTGATAACAGCAGACGGCCCTACCCCACTGCCGCTGATGTCCAAGAGCGAGGTCGCAGAGAAAATCATCTCCAAACTCTTTGCCTAACAGATAGCATATTATGAAAAAGGCACTGCTTACCGTCATGTCAGTCGTCTGCAGCATGGTAATAACCACAGTAGCACAGGCCCAGGAACTGAATGCCAAGGTAATCATCAATACGTCCAAGCTGAACAACACCAAGCTGGAACCTTGCGAGGCTTTCCGTAACAAGTCACAGGATTTCCTGAACAACCACCAGTGGACAGAAATCAAATATCAGGAAAACGAGAAGATTGACTGTACCTTCAACGTCACCATCAACAAGTATAACGACCAGGACGGAATGTTCGAATGTACATTGCAACTGAACGTCAGCCGTCCCGTATTCAACGCCTCATACACCACCACACTGTACAGCGTCAGGGACGCCTCGTTCAATTTCCGCTTCGACCCAGCCGACCAGCTTGAATGGAATCCTGACAATCTTGACAACCAGCTCATAGCACTGCTTGTATATTACGCACACCTCATCATCGGAATGGATCTGGATTCATTCTCGCCAATGGGCGGTACAGATGTACTGAAGGTTGCTGACAACATCGTACAGAAGGCACAAAGTTTCGGCTTTGCCGGCTGGGCAGCTTTCAGCAACAACGATAATCGCTTTGCTTTGCTCAACGACTACCTGGACGGTTCGATGGAAAGCATGCGCAAGCTCACATACCAATACCATCGCAACGTTCTTGACCAGATGGCAGACTCAGCCGGAAAAGCAGTGGATACGATGTTCGAATGCATTGAACTTCTGGACAAAGCCCACCAGGGGCGTAACATGAGCCTCGTTCCGCAGTTGTTCTGCGAATACAAGAAAGACGAACTTGTAAACCTTCTCAAAGGCAAAGGAACATCCGACCAGCGCAAACGGGCATATGACGTACTTTTCGCTATCAATCCCAGCATGGCCAGTGATTGGGATAAAATCAGGAAATAGGATTCTCCCCTCTCAAGCCATTTTATGCTAAAACACCTACACATAGAAAACTACGCTCTGATAGAGCACCTTGATATTGATCTGGACAAAGGCTTCAGCGCAATTACCGGTGAGACCGGTGCAGGAAAGAGTATATTGCTTGGAGCCATAGGCCTGCTGACAGGCGACCGCGCTGACCTGAGTGCCATCCAGACAGGCAAGCAACGCTGTACCCTCGAAGCTACCTTTGATATCACGGGATACAACCTGCAGACATTCTTCGAAGAAAATGACCTCGATTACGACACACAATGCATCGTACGCAGGGAACTGACGGCAACAGGCAAGAGCCGTGCCTTCATCAATGATACCCCGACAACCGTATCATCTCTCAAGTCATTAGGACAGAAACTGCTGGACATCCACTCGCAACATCAGAACCTTCTGCTCTCCAGCGAGAACTTCCAACTTGCAGTATTGGACGTAATGGCAGGAAACAACAGGAAGGACAAGAAAGACAAGGAGAACCTCTCATCCCTGGAACAATACCAGAAAGCATATCATGCCTGGCGTAATGCCGAGAAGGAACTGGCTGACGCACGCGAGGCAGCCGACAGCAACAGGGAAAACGAGGAGTTTCTGCGTTACCAATACACCCAGCTTCAGGAATTCAACCCCAAACCCGACGAGGACACACAACTGGAAAGCGAATGCCAGATGCTGGAACATGCCGAGGAAATCCGCCAGTCACTGTCAGCCGGCTACCGGATATTGGACGGTGACGAGCAGTCGGCTATTGATGCACTGCGCATGGCAGCACAGCAACTGAACGGCATCAGCAAGGTCTATCCGCAAGCAAGCGGACTGGCCGAACGTATTGAACAGTGCAATATCGAGTTGCGCGACGTAGCCCAGGAGCTGGAAAGCAGCAGCGAGGGAATTGAATATGATCCCCAACGGCTGGAATTTGTGCGCGAAAGACTCAACAAACTATATTCGCTCGAACAGAAACATCATGCAGGCAATTCGGACGAGCTTATTGCCGTTATGGAAAAACTGCGCATACAACTTGATGCAATGGATTGCAGCGATGAGCACATTGCTGAACTCGAACAGGCAGTAAGCAATACACACGCACGGGTATGCACGCTTGCAGCAAATCTGACCCAATCGCGGACGAAAGCCGGCAAGCAGGTCGAGACGACGATGATCAAAATCCTCATCCCGCTCGGTATGCCCAATGTACGCTTTCAGGTCAGCATCACCCCACTTGCACAACCTTCAGTCAATGGAGGCGACCAGATTACTTTCCTGTTCTCGGCAAACAGGAACACACCCCTTCAGGATATCAGGCACGTAGCCAGCGGAGGCGAAATAGCACGCGTAATGCTCTCGCTCAAGCAGATGCTGACCGGAGCCACATCACTGCCAACCATCATATTTGACGAGATTGACACAGGCGTTTCGGGTCACATAGCAGAAAGCATGGCACGCATCATGCAGCAGATGGGAGCAGCAGGCCGCCAGGTCATCAGCATCACCCACCTGCCACAGATTGCCGCCTTGGCAGGCAGCCACTACCGCGTATGGAAGGAGGACACCCCCAATGCCACACTCACTCACATCAGTGCCCTTACGCAGGAAGAGCGAATAGGCGAAATCGCCAACATGCTCTCAGGCTCGACCGTCAGCCAGGCAGCAATCAGCAATGCACGCGAACTGCTCGGAATATAAACATCCCATACAAAAACAGACAGCAATATGAAAAGACTCACCATATATATCATCTGCCTGTCAGCCGCGCTCAACATTACGGCACAGGTACAGAAATGGCAGAAACAAGCCCGTCAGTCACAAGTTACCGTACTCGCATGGAACGCAAACGGAGAAATGCGACAGGCACAGGGAGTATGGATTGACGCTACTGGTCACGCAGCCACACAGTACGACATCCTGAAAGGAGCAGTACGCGCCAGCATCACCGATACCAAAGGCAAGGAATACAAGGTACTGAGCATCTACGGTGCAAGCAGCCTGTACAACACCGCCGTTCTTGCTACCGAGGCAAAGAAAAGCCCCGCTCCCGACATATACACGGCACAGCCCTCAGTCGGCGAGCATGTATGGCTCATGCCCACATCCAAAGCAGATGCCAAGGTTCCGGCTACCCCCGACAGCATCACCGCGACAGACCTGTTCAACGAAATTTACAACTACATCACAATCAGCAAGCCCCTGGAAGAACGGCAGACAGGAGTCCCCGTGATGAATTCGACTGGCCAGATGATAGGCATAACACAAGCCTCAGGACGCAACGCCACAAAAGCATACGTCATAGACATCCGCTATGCACAGCAGCTCAGGGTCGGCGTAATGGACGCACGTCGTCCCGACTACCGCGACATCCTAATCCCCAAGACACTGCCACAGGACGAAAACGACGCACTTACATTCATCTACCTCTACGGCACACAGGACACCCTCCAGTACCTGGCAATGACAGACGCATTCATCTCACAGCATCCTACCGTTGCCACAGGCTATACCATGAAGGCCGAGATGCTTTGTTCACAAGGCAAGTACGACGCAGCAGCGTCAACATACCAGAACGCACTTAAAGTCAAGGGAATAGCGCAGAATCAGATTCTGTTCAGCATGTCCCGCATGATGTATCAGACATCAAGTCTCAACCCATCGCCCTACCCAGCATGGAACCTGCAGACAGCACTCCAGACGGTTAACCAAGCAATAGCAGACTATGACCAACCCATATATCATATACTGAAGGCACACTGCCTGTTTGCACAGAAAGACTATCAGGAAGCCGAGAACGAGTTCCTGTACGCCTGTACCACCAACATGCGCAGTGCCGAGAACTTCACCTACGCCTCACAATGCCGTCAGATGCGCGGCGACAGCATAAATAACATCATTGCCCTGCAGGACAGCGCCCTTGCATGCTACTCCAAGCCATACCCCCGCGATGCAGCCCCCATACTGCTACTGCGTGCCGTCAACCTGACACAGGCAGGGCGCAAGCGCGAAGCCATTGCCGACTACAACACTTACGAGCACCTGACAGGCAGCAGTTCACTCACCTACCTGTTCTACTACGAGCGCGAGCAGCTCGAAGCCCAGTGCCGCATGTACCCCGCAGCCCTCAACGACATCGAACGCGCAATCAAGCTCAACCCGGGCGAAGCCATACTGTATGCCGAACTTGCATCACTCAACTATCGTGTCAACCAGCTCGACGATGCCGAGCGTGCAGCACGCGATGCAATCAAGGTCAACGACAAGCTCCCCGATTCATGGCGCATACTGGGTATCATACTGCGTGACAAGGGCAAGGCCGAAGAATCACGCAATTCCCTTGAAAAAGCTGCAGAACTCGGTGACGAGATAGCAGCCAAACTATTGAAGTAACACATTGAAACTACCCGACAGCCTTCTCTGCCTTACCGGCAACGGCAACCACTCCCTCTGGCTCGCAGCACTCAGCGGCGGAGCAGATTCGGTGGCGCTGACCCTGATGATGAAACAAGCAGGGCTGGAAGTACGCGCCCTGCACTGCAACTTTCACCTGCGCGGCAGCGAGAGCGACAGGGACGAGCAGTTCGTTCGCGAATTCTGTCAGCAAAACCACATTGCACTTGACATCATGCACTTCGACACCAGAGCAGAGGCGCAGAAACACGGGGAGAGTATCGAAATGGCTGCCCGCAGGCTACGTTACTCATGGTTTGAACAACGCGCACAGGAATTGGATGCTGCAGGCATCTGCGTTGCACACCACAAGGACGACCAGGCAGAGACCATCCTGCTCAACATCGTTCGCGGAACAGGAGCCAAAGGACTGCAAGGCATGCAAGCCGACAGGATGATGGGTAGCCTGCGCATCGTCAGACCCCTGCTGAACGTCACGCGCACTGAAATCCTGCAATACCTTGAAATACATAATCAAAGCTACGTAACCGACAGCACCAACATGGAAAACAAGGCGCTGCGCAACAGAATACGGCTTGAGATAATTCCACTGCTGCAGGAACTGAATCCAAACATCACCGAAACACTTGTCCGCATGGCCGAGAACCTGAGGCACGACCTTGCCGCAGACGATGAACACCAATATTTCCAGCGCTTGCAGCCCCTGGGCTTCACCCGCTCGCAGATTATGGACATCGTCGCGCACAAAGACAGTAAAACCAGCGGCAAGATATGGGCATCCGCCACACACACAGCAACCGTCCAGGGCGCAGAACTCATCATCACGCCCAATACTGCCCACACAAACCTGCCGACACTGTGTATCAAGGAAGTAAGCGAAGTCCGGTTCCAAAAAGGCATAGCCTACATCGATGCCGACACCGTACGACAGCCACTCACACTGCGCAAGATGCAGGCAGGCGACAGGTTCCGCCCATATGGCATGCACAACGGCAGCAAGCTACTGTCCGACTTTCTCACCGACCGCAAGGTCAATATACTGGACAAACAACGCCAGGTTGTAGTCACCGACCAAACAGGCGCAATAGTATGGGTTGCACCCCACGAGATTGACGACCGCAACAGCATAACCCCGTCAACCACACGTATCCTGAAACTCAGCCTTAAATAAAAAAAAGCAGTTCCCCTTATGGAGAACTGCCCTTTTACTCTGTGGAGGTGCCTGGCGGATTCGAACCGCCGTAGACGGTTTTGCAGACCGTTGACTAAGCCACTCATCCAAGGCACCGTTTCAGCGAATAAAGACTGGTGCTCGCATCAACTCTTTTGAGCGTAGGTGTCTCGACCAACGGTCAAGGCACCGTGCCTTTTTCGCGAGTGCAAAGATAAGACATTTGCCCGAATTGTGCAAATGTTTCATCACTTTTTTACATCGCAAGGCAATATTTTATTCCGCCTGCTGTGCCTCCTGATAATATATCAACGAAACTTTCTCAGGACCACCGTTGTCAAAATATATAATTGCCGCACGCTCCTCGCCGCTGGTATTCTCGTCAAACGTAACCTCGGGATACAGTTCGTATCGCTTGCCGTTCTCCTGGACAGTATAGCTTGTCGTACCCAAATGTGCCCAGTCCTCGTTACAGCTCAGCTCAACACTGCTCGTTGTCGTCAGGACGATGGTTTTGACCTGACCACTGGCAGGTACGACATAACTGTTTTCCTTATCCCTGACTGTCAGGTACCACTCCTCGTAACTGCTTGTACACCCTGCACCGATGCCAATGATGGCAAGAAGAGCAAATAAAAACTTTTTCATCCGTATTATTGTTTAAAAATCAAACATTAGCTGCGTATGACGCGGAATTATACGCTTCGTCTCCTTGATATGATATTCAGGAGCATCCCAGAACAGATCCAACTGTACTGCCACATCGCTCCTCAGCGCGTACGTCCCATACCCAATATGGCGAAACACAGACTCCCTGCGCCTGCTCTGCTTCCACAGGTACGACGATATCTGGCAGCGCAGATCCGTATACGACAGGTTCAGGTTAAACAGGTTGGCATGCATATTATACACCCTTTTGGCAATAACCTTAACCCGCATACCCTCTGCTCCCTGCCGTATCAGCAGATTCATAATATCGCTATGATACACATTCTTCATCCACGTCTATATCTAATACCACTCAATATTACTGCTGTAGCTGCTCTGCTTACGCCAGCGCAATACATCGCGCAAAGCCGACGCATCCGCCTGGAACATGAAGTTGAAACTGCGGTACGGCGTTATTACCATATTACACGACATACTGAAACAATGCAGGTTACGGCTCAGCGAAGCAGTCGTCATACTCAGCTTGTGGTAATTGAAATCATAACCGCTGCTGAACGTGATGTTCCACCCCTCGGATATACGCAGGTTGCCGTTGAAGTTGAGCGTATGCGTGAAAGCATACGGATAACGCATCGTCTTGGGGTTAATCGGTGCCGACGTATCCTCGCGCATCATTACGCCATAGCTCACCGTAAAGCTCCACGGCATCGAGAATTTCAGATACCCGTCATCATCCACCGACCTGTCCGACTTCTCCTTCGAGCCCTTGGCCGCCCTGCGACGGTCAGGATCCAGGTTCTGCATCTCTGGATCTACGTTATCCTCGTCAAAATCATCCTCCTCGCCACTATCCTTCTTGGCGTCAGCCTTCCCCTTCAGCCCTCGCAGTTTGTCGCGCCATTTTCTGAACGTCTGGTTGTTGAACGTGTACGACAAGTTCTGGCTCATACCCTGGAATCGACCGAAACGCCCCTGGCTCCACTCCGTCTTGTCACTCACACGCACATTACCCCTCTCGTCAAATTCGTAGGCATAAGTCGCAAACACGGCGTTCATGCTGAACGTATAGCTCTTGCTCAGCTTCAGGCGCAGGCGTGTACTCAGGTCACTCCAGGGACGCGTCTTGGCGGCCATGTTGTACGACAGCGTCGCACCCAACTCGTCAACAAGACTGATCTTGCGATAACCAAGCGAATCCCGCTTCGAGTAGACCTTCATCTCGATATTGTTCGATACATCAAACGTCACATTACCCGTCATTCCCTGCCCAGGAGTGCCATAGGCACTGCCTGCATAGTATGAATACCTCACAGGATTGCCAACGGGCCTTCCGTCACGGTCAGTCCTCTGATACGAGCCATAATAGCCATAGCTGTCACTCCCAAAATCCGGAGCATACGAAAACGAAATACCCGGCGTAAACACATGACGTATAGCCTGAATCTTCTTACCGCCAAACCACTTGGCAGGCTTGTAGAAACCATACAGCTTGGTATTCAGCGACACACTCATGTTATAGTTGTACACGTTGTAGAAGCCCATCACCGTGTCCCTTACCACCATCTGACGGTCCTGATCCCAGTCCTGGCGCACCTTCTTGGTGTACATACGATCAGTGAAGTTAAAGTTGGCCGTGACATTCAGATACTTGAACAGCTGGAAACTGGCACTTATCGGAATCTGGTGACGCATACCATTGTTCCAGTCCTTGACCAGACTGCTCTTGAACAGCTTATAGTCCTTGGTCGTAATACTGTTCGTCAGCGTACCTGTATAGCTGAACGCAATCTTCTCGTACCACCGCTCCTTGCCCACCGAACGCTTGCGCTTGAATGGATACATACGCGCCAGAGTTATGTTCAGCGTAGGCAACGTCAGCGATATCATACTGTCTCGCATACTCTGCGACATATTCAGCGAGCCGCTCAGCGTAAGTCCGATATCCGGAAACGTCTTGCTGTAGCTTATGGACGTAGTACGCGTACTCTGCGTATAACTCTCAGGATTATACCTCGACGTCATATTGTTACGGTCGTAGCTGGTCGTAGCGAAGTTCACGCTTGCCGAGAAGCTCTGCGTTGGATTCGCCTTCGGGTCACTGCGATGCGTCCACGTCAGCTTGAAGTCATTGACCGAAGGTTGCGTCTTGTCATCATACACAGTCTTCTGGTAACTGGCAAATAACGTACCCGAGAAACGGTAACGCTTCTTGTAGTTCCACGTTGCCGACACACCCCACGACCCCTTGGTGTAAACCTCGCCCAGCAACTTCAGGTCCATATAGTCGTTGATGGCAAAATAGTAACCACCCTCGCGCATATAAAAACCACGCGATGTATCCTCGCCATAGGTAGGCATTATGAAACCACTCTGGTACGAATGCGTGAAGGGAAAGAATCCATACGGCACAGCCAGCGGCAGCGGTACATCCTCGACCACCAGGTACGCAGGACCGAAAACCACATTCTTGCCCGGACGTATTTTGGCACGCGTCATCTTCAGGTAAAAATGCGGCTCCTTGGCATCACACGTCGTATATTTGCCACTCTGCGCATACAGCAGACCCGACGAATCACGCTTGCTCTCCGACGTCTGCATGAAACCCTCGCCCTGCTTCGTATATACATTCGTTATAAACGCCTTCTTCGTCTTGAAGTTATAGCTTATCCTGTCAGGTTCATACTCATCCGTACCCTGCCTGAACGTAGGCTTGAGCAACGCATTCCCCACACTGTCCTCGCGACTGAAGGCATGCACCAGGCTCGAATCCAGCGATATATCAATCTCGTCCGCCGTAAGTTGCAGGTTCTGATAGTTCACCTGACCATTGCCGAACAGGTTGGCACGACTGTTCTCCAGATCAAAGCAAATCGAATCCTGAGCCACATAATCCACAGGATCGTCCAGCGCACTCTTACTCTTGCGCATAGTGTCCACCTGCGTCGTATCCTTGCTCCACAGCGACGTGTCGGCATATATGGTATAACCCTTGCTGCTGTCAACAACCTGACCCAGCTCACCATACTTGTCAATCGAGTCCTGCGGAATCTGAAACCTCTCTGGTATGTAAAACGTGCTGTCCTCCTCCACACTGTCCCGTGCCGTAACAACACTCTCAGCCGCCACCCTGACCAATCGTACCAATGGAACCGAAGCCGTAACCATTATCGCAATGGTACAGGTCAAAGCCATAAGGATAAGAGTCTTCGTTCTCAAAGCCAGTAGTACGCTATCATTTCAAGGGAGCAAAGGTACAACAAATATCAAATATAAGCAAAGCTTATGCGCCAATATAGCAACTTTTAACTAAAACGACGCACCCAGTCATCCCAGCGCGACAGGTCCGCATCAGGAAAACGCGACAGCATCTGACGCACCTGATCACACGTTTTCTCACGCTCCGGATGCGATTTCGAGAAGAACTTGTCAGCATAGCATACAATCTCCTCCTCGATACTCACAGGACACAGTTGCGCATCCAGCGGCAACGGCAAGTTCTGCTTCCGTATCGTCTCCGCAGTCAGCCCCGTACCCGTATGACGCTCCGCAATACGCGCCAACAGCTCCAATCCCTCCGCCCTCAGCAACCTTGCACCCAGCATCCCGTGACAGATATAAGGCTCACTCCCATAGCAATAAATACCAGCAGCATCCGTCAGGAAAATACCTATGTCATGCAGCATCGCACCATCATAAACCAAGTCACGGTCAGCCACAATCTCAGGATGCCTGTCCAGCACCCCCAACGCCTTCTCCCGCACACTCACGCTATGCTTTAACAGAAGCTCACGCAACTGCTCATTATCAGCATAATACCTGTCAATTATCGCATCCGTATCAACCCTCATAACACAGTTTGAATTTCACGCTCCTGAGCTTCGTCTATTTCCCAATTTGATGGAGTGATTTTGCTTTCTCCAGCATTGACACCTGAGCTAATGCTTTCTCGCGCGATATCACATACGAGGAGCGCCCCAACGAGGAGCGGACCAGCCGAGCAGACTCCTGCATGCTCTGGTTGATTAAATTGTAAAAGGTCTCTTGTGCCATTTAGAATTTCATTAACTTGCCGATCAATGAGCTGTAGATCCATATACATTGCTTTCCGTGCACAAATGTATAAATTAGTACGTAAACCTCCAAATTTTACGCAAAAGTTTTGCTGGCTTAGGATTTATACGTATCTTTGAGACGCATTGTGGCACTTGCCACCTGTGCAAAACATTGTGATATAACGGAGCGTTATGCTTCGCTTGCCCATTGGAAACATGTAAATTTCAGTCCGTGGGTTGGCAAGCAGCCCCACAGGAAAGAGTTGGGCTTATTGGCATGAGTTCTATAAGAAATTCCTAAACTTGTAGTATCTCCGAACTACAAAAACATAACAAAAAACATCTCTCATGGATTGTGGGAGATGTTTTTGTTAATTTATTCAATACTTGCAAGATACTCTTTGGCTGTCATCACAGGGAGCTTGGAAGCAGCGAAGTCCTTGCCATTGCGCGTGATTATTATGTCTGCTTTGGCTTTTAATGCTACATAGTATTGCATAGCATCCTCAAAGTCAGTAAACTGAGAAGCTAGCGAGTCATCGACAATTTGCTCGTTAGCAGTAGCGACTCTGGACAATTGGCGAAAATTAGACAACAGGTTTCGTACACCCTCGGCTCCATGCTTGCGAAGCAGAAAAGAGGCTGTAGAATATGTCATCGGAGAAACAACAATTTGTACCTTTTTGTTATACGCCATCGCAAATATGCGTACAGCATCGTGACAGAACGGTTCGCGGCGTTCCAATAGGTCCACTACAATGTTTGTATCGAGAAAAAGGCGCGTCATTTGTATTTCTTTTCCAGATATTCGTAATATGCCTCGCGTGCATTAATATCGTCATCGGATACAGGTTCACCTGCACCAAGCAAACTAAGTACTACATCAGGAACTTTTTCTTCTGATGCAGTCTTGTTGTGCCCTGCAAAACGCATTAGGAAATTCTCAATGACAGACGTAAGGTTTAATCCCTGCTTCTCCGCATAGGCAGATGCCTGCTGATAAATATTGTTATTGATGGTTACTTCCATAATGGCAATTGTTTATATTTGATTTGGGGCAAAGGTACAAAAAAGAGACGAAGAGTCAAAGGAGTAAATGTACAAAATTAATCCTACACATTAAAAAGTCGACATCAATCCACAAATTCATTTGGCAGGATGATATTCTCCACATCAACTGCGTTGGCAAACAAAGGCGCTATCTCGTTCTCCTTCAACTCCGAAATCCTCTCCGGCGTAAATTCCCTGTTGTACATATTCATATCGATTTAGCACTTTAATCCTGGAATCAGCCCATACCTCATGGACATTCCTGGACATCTCCTCAACCAACTCCTCTAACTCAACAGGCAGTTTGATATCACTTGTGTCAATAGGCAGCGGCTTATACATCTTCTTCATCTTTGCTCATTTAATTTGTGTGAAACATCATTATCAAAGAGCCGCCTTTGGCCGGTTTTCTATCACTTCAGACCGCCATAGCTCTTGGCGGCCGCTTTCAGTGCATCCTCGCCGGTGTACTGCTCGTAATACTTGCAACGGGTAACTATCGACTGAGTTGAGCAGTTCCTGCCTATCACACGAACCAAAGCCCATCCTTTCATCTCATTGTCAAAATCCGTGTCCAACAATGCCAGACATCCGTCAACTATTGTAAACTCGTCCAGTTTCACCTCTCGCATCCGGAATTTCACCTTGGGACAATCCTCTCGGTGAAACTGCTGTTCAGCCGTATAAAGCAGGAATACTTCATACGGGTGCATATCACTGGCCTTGCGGTCTGTGATTAATGCAGAAGTCCCATCTACGTCTCCAATTCGTTGCTGCATCGGATGCAGAATGCCTTCACTCACAGGAATGCCGGGCATAAGCAGCGAAGTGAGAGTCGAATTGTCTTTGGGCAGATATACCACCGGCAACCGATTGGCCAACGAAAGAAAGCGATGATAAGCGGTCTTGCCCTCTGTAAACATAGGTGACCACAGCATCAGTTCCTTCCACAGGGCAATGCTGTGACGCATACGCTGCCGCTGGACGAACTGGCCGCGGGAGTTTCTGCGACGGCCCTCCGATGTAGAAACCCGCGTGACTACCGTCCCGTTTCTGATGTATTTGGTCAATCCCAGCGACGGTATTTTACCGATAATCTCAACTCCAATTGATGGTTGTTTAATTTTCATAGCTCTTTCCTTTACCTTTGAGCCCAATCAGGCAGCTACCAGGCTCAATATTTGTTTGTTATTTTATCCTTATTTCTTCGTTATATATTCGTTCTAAAATCGAACAACTAACGGACAACTATCGAAGAACTAACGAACAACTAACGAAGAACTAACGAAGAAATGTGTACTCTGATTGCTCTTTGATAGCTTTTTGATAGCTTTTTCGTTAGTATTGTTTACTTGATATTTCTATCGCCTTTGCCATGTTTGCCGACATTTCCTTATCGGTCATCGGTTGCCAGGGAATGACGATATGGAGGTTGCTATCAATGATACAGTAGATATTCTCCTCGTCGTCATTCTCCATCCCAAATCCATCCTCATCGGCATAATATCGACCATCTGGGTGAAGCATCCATGTCAAAAATAATCGTTTCCTCATTTCCTAGTTATTACTTTTCCTTCAATTCAATAATATCCAAAGAAACATCAACGACATTATAATCATAACTCTTTGTCACCGCAGACAATTTTTCCCATGCCTTCATGCAACCGTGTAACATTTTAGCTTCATCCTTGAATTTTTCATTTCCTTCATCTTGATAGCCAAGAACCTCATGTGAAGCAATCCAACGGAGATGTTCCGTTTGTGCAAGCGTATCAAGGACCTTTGTGATTCCTGTTTTAGGCTGAACATGAGATTTCCATTGATAACTTGTTTCATTGTTTCTGCGGAACAACTGATGAGCTGTTAAAACTGCATAATCGTCTGCACCCAAAGCGCACATTGCAAGTCTCCGCTTAGTATGCACGTGGAAACAGTTTTCATAATTCTGACTTTGCATTCGTCTCAACTTCATTAAGTTCGAATACGTTGGAGAATAGCCTGCATATTCTGTATCTAACTGCATAAACTGTTTGTATTCATCATCCCACGATACAATACTGTTTACATTATCTCCAGACTGTTTTTGAAGTTCCTGAATTGACTTATCATACCGTTCCTTAAATAACTTGGCCATGTTTCTCAACTGATCGTTGACAATATAATTATACTGATAAATCTCATCAACTGCACCAAACAAGGTGATAGGGGTATCTGATTCGTACGAAGATGGAACAATTCTCTGACGTTTTAAACAGTCACCATTATCTTTTTTAAGTTCTGATTCCCACAGACGATTGTAGAAATGGATAATATTCCGAATATGTAAATTCTCGTTCTTGCTAACCCTAACCAGTATCCGGAAATGGTCCATGTTTTCTCTATATCGGATAGCAAGACGAAGTATTCTTACAGCAAGCGAAACATTTAACTCGTCATCCCCTGTTGTAATTACGATATAATTCAGTTTTTTTATCCATTCATCCAATTTCTCATAGAAACTAATACTGTTGCAATCCATTTCATGCAATGCAATAAGCGAGTCTTTGACATTATCACAGTCCTTAAATGGCATTAACGGTTTAATTGCCGGTGCATTAGCGACAAAAGTCCCTGCTAAATCGGACATGTGTTTATCTATTACATCACAATGAAAATCAGAGCGAATTACCTGCTGCTCGGAACTTCCTGTTTTAACAAATGCTGCAAATTCATACAAGAAACGAACTACATCATAGCCTAGATGTCCAAAACCCACCACTAATGCGTTGAAGGCAGATGAAACTGTTGCGTCATTTTCCACATCCACATAGTTAACAGGATGTAAATCAGCCTTACATTTGAACAAATCAATACATAAGCTGGAAGAATCCACTACCTTAACTTCAATATTCGACCTTGGCTGTTCATCCTCAATTACACGATTAATGCTATTGTTCCGTGTATGACAATATAATACTACCTTTCTATCTTCGGCCCTGTTAATAAAATCATTGATGGTTTTATCCATTCTAAGATAGGATACCGATTTTACGTTATTCTGTTCGTTATCTGACAAGAAAAAGAAGTGAACCTCCCTCTTTGTCTTACGTTTAATAATACGACATAATTGTCGCATGTTTAATTCATCATTGAGCTTATCCGGATTCTTACCGTCAATACCTAAATAATTATTCATTGCCGGCAGATTGCCAAAACATGTTGTCGCGAGACATTCCAGTTCTATTAGCCTGTTTAAATCGCTATTTTGCACAGAAATAAAATTAAACAGACGGTACATTCCGTTTCTGACACTTCCCTTTTCTAAATCACCATTATTCCTGACAATAATTATCCTTGATGTCCTATCGCCCTGATGATGTTTTTTTATACTGCTTGCAAGATGAAAAACAGCATCGTTCATACCCCAGAATACATATGTAATGTCTTTCTTTTGAGATAACCATGCCGCGAAGCACATCCTGAAACCCGCAATAATATTATATCCAAAATGCTTAATGATAAATACCATACTAACACAAACAGCACAAAAATGTACTATTGAGAAACAGGCCATATAAAATGTATTGTCATAGAACTCATCATGGACCGCACTGATATCACTATCTAGGATAAACATACCAAATGCGTACAACATCGCCATTGGAATATTTAAAACCAATGACCATTTATCGCCGGTGTACATTCCCGCATCATATACAGAGAAACCGCACAGCCAGACAAAGCAAAACAATACAAAAAGGTATCTGCTGAAAAATTTCCAGACATATATATACCTGTTAGCAACAAACAGGAAAATTATTGCTATGGTGACACTTAATGTTCCTAATAACAGAGCACTGTTAAAATATGAACACAAATACATTGATATATTCTCAACACCATTATGCCCATATTCATAAAGGTTTGCTATAATTTCGTGTTTAACAGATAACATCTCCATTGTCTTATTTTATAACGGGCATCTCCCCGTAATCTTTAATATTTGTAAGTTCCCTTATCATATTTTCTACAACATTCACTAATTGCATAAGTTCCTCTATACAACACCATTCCTGCTTCGAGTGCTCGGCATTCTGCCCACTGTAGAAATCGCTGCCGCCAGGCATAGCATCTGCGCATTAGCAACCACACCGATTAAAAAGGACAAAATAATAAATGATACTCGTCTCATATTCCTTGAGAATTATTATTAGTACTACTTTTTCTATTTCGTTTTTCCACTTCCTGTATAAAAACTACCCTGTTGCGTGCTAGTTATTGGAGATATTTCATTAATCCAATTATCTATTTTTTTTGCTTCCCATGTGTACAAAGCTGTAGTAACGGGGTCTGTTAATGTTGCCATCCAACCAGTTCCCTTGTAAGCAGAAACAATACTGTTCCATGCGCTCTTAAAGAATGAACTCCTTTTCCCTCTTTTCTTCATCGCATTCCATTCTACTTTCCACTTTTTCTTATCCAGGCGATATGGAATACCATCTTTATCTTTATCATCTTTGTTTGTTAATACAACAGCATGTTTCTTGCCTGTTATAGGCTTTTGATAGTAACTGTCCACTATGTTGCATTTCTCTATAACATCCATCTCTACACGATATTGACCCGTTCCCCAAGAGTGCGAATGAGTAGTCCCATCATTTGTACCTGTATATGAACGGGGAACAATAAAGCAGTCGCCCTCTACACTGACTAATTCGTTAAACTCATCGTTATCCTTATATACGAACAGTCCATCAGAATTCAGTTTACTTTTATCTACTTTTACATTTATTGTAAACTCTCCCAACTTTTGATTGTCGGCAATCATTATAGCTTGATTTATCCATGATGAGTAGAATCGGGCCTTAAGCTGAAAAACCAAGTTGTCGCGTTTTTCAAAACTAAAACGACTGTCTGGACTACCAGTAGAGTCATTGGGTAAGTTACAGTACTTCGGATTGAAAACTAACGAGTCAATCTTTACAAGAAATTTGGAATGATTAACAATATGATTAAGACCAAGGCTATCAAGTCGCAGTTTACAGAAAATATAGAAAATACCCACTCCCTCTTTTTCATTAGCTTCATCCACAATCTCTATGTAATTTTTGCACCCAAATCCCTCAAATTTGATATTTGCCGGATCCAGTGCGCCATTAGTGGACGGTAAGGCATAGAAGTCATCTATCTTAGACTCTGCTTTCAAGGATTGTTTGTAATAACACTGTTGTTTGGCCTTGCGATACCAGTCTTTTCGTTTACTTCTTAATGACTCTGTCACCAAATTAACAACATTTTGAGAAGCCTTTACAGTTTTCTCTCTGATCGTACCTCCTAATCCCGACAATAACAGACCGGCTAACAAACTGCGATCCTTTCCTTCGCGTACGCTATCCTGAAAACGCAAAAGGCGTTCTGTATTGTTTTCTACCTTTCGTACATCTCTTTCATTTTCTACTAATATTTGAAATTTACGCTGAGCCTTGCGTGTCTGACCTTTTTCTATCTTACTCTTTGATTCATAAGAATCTTGAGCATGTATGCTTCCTGCGACGATAAAGAAGCAGAGAGTTAATATCAGTCTTTTCATTTTTATAATTATTTTTTAATATGCATCAATCAGAACAAAAGGGTTGATATATTGCGGTGCGTTATATCTTATCATCTTCTGCTGTATCGTTAAGGTAGCTTCATCAAAATAGTAGGATGGTATTTTGTGTTGCATTAATCTTTTACGTGCGTTATTAAATGCACCATGAATATCCTTGACCTTTTGTCTCTCTAATTCTTCATAAAAATAACGCATTAATGTGCAACTTGAATAATCATCAACAGCCCATAATGAAAGAATCATTGCATTTACTCCTGCCAGTTTTAGCCCTCGCTGTATCCCATATATACCATCGTCTGTAAGATGTCCAAGTCCTGTCTGACATGCAGATAGCACAACCAATTCACATTTGCTAAAATCTTGTTTTGACAATTCTTCAGCAGATAAAACCCCATCATACATGTTTTCGTCAAAATACACATCTTTTATTGTTTTGGCAGCACCGGCAAACAACATTCCTGACCTTGACATAGATTCATCATCTTGCAAAGGTTTTACATCGTTGTATATACCTATCCGACCACCATAGTAGCCATGGGTGGAAAGGTGAACGACTTTATAGTCCTGCTTCAATGATTGTATAAATGCCTCGTCTGTTGCCGCACCACCTTCTATCAGAATGTCATTGGGATTATTACGAACAGAATAAATCAAATCCACTTCTTTTTTAGTCCATGGTAAATCATTGAATTTCGCATTTTGAAAAGCAAGGAAACGATAAGCTTTTACATCGTTTTCTTTAAGGTGAGGGTGATAAAGGGTATTGTATTTTATACCACCACATATGAGAGCCTTATCCATTTTGGGGACAGTTCTCTTTTGAGACAAGATACGCGTAGATGATAATCGATAACAATCTATAGTTGTATCTGGTATCATGTATTCTATGGCCAACTGATTAAACAAACCATCTGGAGCAAAATAGACCTTATTTGCATCACCGATGGCATCCATCAGTCTTTTTGACCATATCAGTCCTGGCAGTTGCTTGTTATCGTACAGAACATTCTTAATTCTACTTTCAGTAGCAATTATTGCGCTTCCGACAGTTTGACTATATGTCAGAGAGAGATTTAACAGGCTGTCAACTGAGAACATATCTATATACAAGGGACGCTTACTATTTTTTCTTAATACCAGACATCCCATCCGCCTTTCGTCGTTCTTGCCAAAATACTGTACAAACTCAATGGCACAATCCTGCTTGCCCAATGCCTGTCTTATCTGCTGCCATCTTATCCGAGTAGGAATTTTTCTGATAAGGTAGTCTTTACTGAAAAGAGTAAGATCGTATAGCATCTCAGGAGCATGATTGCCAAGGCGGAAACAATCGTAAAGGAATTGGTGGGTAGCCAACCAATACTGATTACGCTGAGATACTTTCATCGTATCTATTTCCCTGCTTATGGAAGTGAACCGTTCGTTTACATACTGCTGATAGCTTTTGACTGCCTCATCATAATGAGTAAAGCCAAGACTGTCCGCCTGAAGCATTAATATTTTTCCTTTTTTACGTAATGCTTCGAAATAGTCCGCATCCTTGTGTTTCTTATAGTAATCCTCAATAGCCTCTTCTATCTGTGTCAATGCCAGATTAAAGTACCCAAGCCTAGCATTGCAAATGGCCAATTGAGAAACAATCTGGTAATATTTTGGGGTATCAGACATAATACCCAGATCATTGATCCTCTTATCGTAATAGCTGAAGACAGAATCTAGTTGTTCTTTTGCCTTGGCATACGACTTTATTTTATAATAAAGCTGAGCCAATTCCTCATGCAAAACTATGGCATTGGATTCAATGTTTCGTTTATTAACGATGTCAAGGCTTTTTCTATAGTTGTACTCGGAATAATGTGCATAAGTGGCATCTTCAGAGAAACCATAGTAATATGCCCCACTCATATAATAGTATAAAGCACGGTAAACGTCTACAGAATCACCTAAGGTATAATAATTTACATTAAATAAGTTTTCATACTTGCTTATGCATTCCTTTAATTGCCTATAGTCGTCTATAAGGTAACAATGTTTTGCTTCCTCGAATATGGCTTTCAGTTGTGTTCCTGTGCTGACTTGTGCTGATATATACAATGCAAATATGAAGCTCTGTATAATAGTTATACATCTTCTCTTCATTTTTGTGGATTATGGTTTAAAATGACAAATGATTCGTTTGAAGAAGAGTTATTGGTTATTGAAATTTCAATAACGTCCTCTTTACACACCTGTGGTAATTGTACAAAACGAACATTATTGCCTATAATTTCTGCTGATTTTCCATTAATTTTTGCCAAAAACCTAGCTTTAAGATTAAATGGAATAAATACAAATTCCTGATTCCCAATATGTCCGGTAAATTTATATTTAACGGTACACCCTTTCTTAACATTTTTCTCAATAACTGAATAATGTATATCCTTTTCGGTACTATTGAAATAATCACCTTTAGAGGTCATCCCTAATTTCTGCCTGTCATAGACATAGGCAACTAACTGGTTCATTTTGAATTTGTTCGAGCCAGGACTACGATACTCATTACTATCATCTCGTTTAATTTCGTCCATAAGTGCTATCTTCGGGCGATTAGAAGCAGACCAGTCGATAACTATCTTGTTTAGCGCATCATTCGAAACATTTCCTTTACGTAGCAGAACTATATCATCAGTCATTTTTCTCAGATAGGCATCATCCTGAGCAAAACAATTGGTAAATGTAAGAGCAATTACCATCAAAAACATTATTCTTTTCATAATTTTATCATCTTTTCTGGCCATTTTTCGCCACATTGCTTTTTATTTTCCTTAATTTCCTCTTCTTTCAGGACTAACTCCTGACGATGTATTTGTTCGCAGTTAAGTAGCCCTGCTTGTGAAAGGTCATTCAGTTTTTTTAGATTAATCCGTTCTTCGGGAGTATAACATAAACATTGATGCAATACAGAAGTCAAATTCAGCAATCCCTTTGGCAGTATTGGTAAGGATATCGAAGAATGTTCTTTTTGATAACGTCCGCCATATCCACCAAATACTATATGACCTGTAGCGACATAATACGCAATGGCCCCTAATGTCCAAACCTGTTCCTGTGCATTTGGCTTATGCCCAACTTTATGCTCTGGAGCCATAAATTCACTAACCGAATCATGATTGTCCTCGACAATAAACATTTGACCGTCTATCACAACAGAATCTGGTGTCAATACATAATCATCTTCATCCTGAATTAATAGCCCACTGATATCATACATCATCTTCCATATGGCATCTTCGGGGCAAAAACCAGCAATGTCTCTTATCGTTGTTTTCCTACTCACAGTTTTGTCCCTCCTTCTTTTCTCTATTAATTTCTGTAATTGGCACAGCCCATTTGTATAATCCGTTGCTTATACTATCCACTCTCGAAACTACACCAATGGCAACTATGTCACTTCCTACTTTCATCAATACAGGACCTCCCGAGAAACCGTGATTGATATTACTCTCAAAGAATAAATTCTCTGCCTCTGTCTGTGCATTTCTCCGTATAGATCCTTCTGTAAAAGTCATACGCTTGTCTCCAATTCCTGTCATCGGATAACCGCATATCATCAACTTTGAACCATTCTTCACCTTAGTCATTTGTTTCTTTCCGGCAAGCTTGATTTTCCCAGATTCTTTGAACCCGTCTATCCAGAGTATATCTCCCAATTCCATACTTCTGTCATTAAAATAGGGTCTGACAGAACGCCAATAGTATTCTTTGTTGAAATCCGCCAATTGGAACACGCCATCCTTTTCACGATTGATGTGCACACGCTCATTCGTTGATTCCAGCGAGTCTATCTTGTTCCCCATAAAATTGTAGACAGAAAAATATACGCGTAATTGCATTACAGAATCAGGAGCATAAAACTGGTTAAATGTCTCACACTCTATCGCCCATCTCAAGATATTATCTTTTGCCAAATCCTTCTCAACCTTAGTTGTCAGATCAAGATTCGCCCCAATCCAATACTCCACACAATGTCTTGCTGTAATCAGTTTTCCATCTTGGGTCAGGAATGCAGTTCCTGTTGGCACGTCACCAACAATCTTCTTCGTCGGGAACATCATCTTTTCTTTCCCAGATATACATTTCAGACATCTCACAGAATCCACTTTTATATAACAGACAGATTCCTCCAAAGGTTCCACATCTTCTATCCTAATGGAGTCTCGACTGCTCAACAGGTGCACAAATACAGTCACAACAACGATTAAGCCTAATGCTCCAGCCAATGTCCAATGCCAGAGATAATTCCGTTCTGACCTACTGTACTTATTGTCAAAATGGCTATGAAAACATAACGACATATGTTGACCGCTAAACTGGATGATGTCTCCATCCTCCAATTGATGAACATAACCGATTTCGCCTTTCCCTTCTATGTTGATGTCAATATATTGGGAACGCTTGACAATGCGCCAACTATTGCCATCTTCGTTTCGAATGATGGAGGCATAGTATTCTGGTCGGAAACCATGTGCCTCATAACGCACATCACAATCTGCAGTTTCGCCAATATTTATTATGCGTTCTGCTGACTTTATCCGATTACCGTTCTGGTGAAAAGCATTCTCACCTTTGAATCTAAAAGAGATATAATGTTGTTTCCCTTTCATTACTTACCTCCTTTCTCATCAGAAAAAGCCTTTGCAATCAATGGCAGACAAGCAGAAAGACATAAGTCATACACCTCTACTCCCCTTCCTGTCTTATCAGGCTTTAAATCCTTGTACGCAATCAGGTCATAATGGATCTTACGCGCCTTATAAGCATCCTTTTGTGTCGTCACATCAGATGAAATAATTTTTTGCTCATCGTCTGTACATGGACGGAATCCCAAAATCAATTCTTCTACGCACCATCTATTGTGCTCCACTTGCGCCAACAACTCAATATCCTTCTGAGGAATATCATAGAATCTGTCCCATTCATTTTCATCCAAACCCATAGAACGCATTTTTGTAGGAATCGTCATAGCATTACAAATACTCGACATACGCTTTACACTTGACAATTTTGCCCACATCTGGTCTCTTTCTTTAGGGTCTATCTCAACAGAATAACGTATGAAGCCTTTCCAATCCTTTACATTCTCATTATAGCATTGGTTGTAGATGTAATTCACATTCTTCGCCATTTGAACCAATGGCATAGTAACGTCGTATCGACAAATATGCTGACCATATATGTAAATAGGAATAGACTGCTGATATAATTCCTGTGGCAGGAACAGAGATTCGCTTATATTCTTCTGAGTATCTTTGTCTGCCATCACAACTGACAAAAGTTGACTTTGGTCTTTTGCCCAAAATTGTAACTTCTCTCGCAAATCAGGATTCCAGCTTTCAGATTCTACAAACTCCCATTCCACATCTACAAAGTCTTCGCGCTTTCCTTCATACATAGGAGAATGGAATTTTACGACGGCCCTTTCCTCTGACGGTTTTACGATACGATAATAGCTGTTGTCAAAAAGATGCGGATATTTTTTTATTAATCCCTCTATCTCCTGTCCTGCATTCTCCCCAACCATTGTAATGCGAGTGCGCAATGAATGATTCCTTACATAATTTGGATAGTGAGCTACATATGCTGCCTGTATTGCAACCATCTGTGCTAATACCCCCATCCCGAAAATAACCAGATGCACATGTTTCTCTGACTGTATGGTAATGGGCTCGTAATCAAGTACTATACTGCGACTCCACAACTCATCCAACATGAAAGGATATACATCGATTTTCTGTTTTATATCATCACGCAAGTCACATGTCTGTAACATGCGCAACATGGATTGACTGTGTAGCAGAAGATGGCATATGAGTTTCTTCCCTTTGCGAAAACTTAAGTCAATCCTCTCTGCATATTCTGACATCGAAACTATTGCCTTCTCGTCGGTATCCGAAAACAACACCATTTCTTTAAAGACATTCAAATCTATTGATGAATCTAATCCATCTGAATAGTTTTCCACAATATCATTTTGTGAAACATATTGCGAAATAATATCTTCGGCTATAGGATGAGATCCTACAACAATTATCTTGTCCCCTGCCATTTTTGATTATGTTTTTTCCTAAATTCTTTTTTTGCACGGGCCATTTGCTTTAGGAAACGATTGCTTGTGTGCAACTTTGCGTACGCTGCACTGGCAGCCAGGCGACCTGCTTCCACATCACTCGCCCAATGGTATCCGGCAACAATACGACTCTCGCCATACATATAGCCACGAGCCAACAATGTATCTTGAGCCTCTGGATTAATTTCCATAAGCAACAGCGCTGCACTCCACCCTAATATCGTGTGCCCTGACGGATATGATCCGTTATTGATATGGTCCTCTTCTTGTTCAGGGACAAGCGTTGGCTCATTAAAATAAACAAATGGCCGTTTACGCATATAATAAACCTTGGGCAAAGTACATATACTATCACATGTAGCCAACGACTCTCTTAACAATTTGTATATTTGCGGTGTAGCCTGCTCGGAAATCTGTAACCCAAACGGCTCCGAAAACTCCTGAATAATAGTTTGCAGACCATATACGGCGTCACGTTTTGCAATATCTGCCCTGATAGAGTTCATCCGCCTTTTTTTCCCCCATTCGTATTTAATCGAGTCGTTTGCAAAGAATGGTGCTGAAAACGCAGGTGGTGGTGGTAAAAATTTTATCATGTTTGGCATTTCCCAGGTTGTAAAATAAGCTGGCACATCTGCAATCTGCCCTTGAGAAATAGTACAGATGCTTACAAGGGAGATAAAATTAAGGATTATTTTCTTCATTTGGCTCTCTTTCTACGTTTGTTAACTATCTCCAATGTTACGATACCAGTTGTATCATAGTAATGTACATCTGACTTTTTAAATTTTCCATAATTAATGATTTTTCCCCATACAGAATCCTGTATACACTGATTCTTACTGTTAACTTTTGCATCAAGCAGCTTTAGGAAACCTTTCACTTGCGTTGGAATTATATAACACTCATCCTCCTTATCCTTTGTCTTATATGCAATCATGTACACATATAAGTCCTTTGTTAAATATCCCGAATCTGTTTTAACATATAGCATTTTATTCCTTTCTGCTTTTTTCATATCAATACATTCATTGTTCGCCATGCGAATTTTGGGATAATAATGTAAGCTTCCCAAGAGGACATAACTATGAGAATCTACATGGTTATTGTCTATTATATGATGTTCGTTATATACATTATGCATCAAGCAAGCAGAATCTTTTATTAAAGAATCCACCAAATTATATTTTAAATCTGCGTCTTTTATTAAATCGAATGCGCTCTGATAAGATTTGAGTGTACCACTTTTTGGTGTAGTCGTGTAAAGCTTCTTTTTTTCGAAAGCCGTAGACACAAGCTTTCGCAACTGATTCACATCTTGGTAATAAATAATCTTTCCCCCTCTCTTTTCTGTTTGATAAAGTTCATCTTCATCAAAATTTAATTCTTCTAACGCCTTATTTCCTATATGAGTAACTGTTGTATCCTGCCCAATGAAAAGTTCCAAAATCAGCATTTTATCTGAAATATCCTCATTAAATATACCACTCTTTAATTCATGTACATTAATAGAATTTGCAGCAAGATATATAGGGTTGAACCTTGCCTCTTTCCAGTCTCTGAAATACTCTTCCGCAATCATATACCAAAGGTTACCAGTAGGAACAGGCACATAAATCGAGTTGTGTATATTTCCCAAACTGTCAACAATTATGTCAAACTTATCTTCCAAATACTTATATACCGAACCTCCACCAAAGAACAAAAGTATTTTCTCGTCACTACTGAAAGGTCTCATTGCCTCCTTTTTCTCAGCATACTGCATAAATGCAAAAATAGCTCCTATAAACAGCAACGAAGCAATCGCTATGGATATAGCTATCATTCGCCACTTCCCTACATTCCGGATATAATTCTCCGGTGAGATGAAATTGGCAATACGTGTTTCGGCTTTTCTTCTGAGATCCGCCTCATTCTCATAGATAATATAATAGTAGTTTTCGCCAAATCCTTCTCTTAATAATTCCTGAACTTCTTTTATGCCGTCCGTTTCTTCCTGATATTTTTTCAAGAACACCACTATTTCCGGAATTTGCTTTTGTTTATATGCTTCAACGGCAATTTTGAATTCATTTTTAGTATAGTCGCCAACACATCCATCCATCACGAACAAAACCATGTCAGCGTTCTGCGTGATATAATTATTATACACTCCTTGGTTGTATTTAAAGTCGTCAAACGACTTCATACCAATGTGTACGTCTATGTGCTTTTCATGATAGCGCGTATTTAGTTCATGCACCAGAGCTTTTAACGCATAGCGCTCTGTTTTAAGCTTTAGAGCACCTGCTACAAAAATCGAGACCCTCTTCTTCATATCAATTTATCTTTATGATTTCAACAGTCTTTGCATTATCCTCAATAAATGTTCTTCCACAGTTGTCACTTTTTCATCAGCCTCGATAATGTCACGAAGATCACGTATCAGAACATCACAGGCTGCCTCAGTGGCTGCATATTTAGCCTTATTCTTGCAGATGCAGTCCAAAATTTCAATATCACTCAGTTTGCCAAAGGCCTTCCCAATTCTTTTCACAGTCTCAGGACAGGATTTTTCCAGCATTACATTAACTTCATCAAACGTTACGCTCCCGTCTGTATTGGCAGCATAAAGCATCAACATAACTTTGAATTCGTCTGCAGATAGTGTCATAATTCCATTATAATTTTTGTTTGTATAATTCTATGGAATCAATCCATAAAATATATAATAGTAACTATTAAGTCCAAAAATCTTACTCAATCTTTCTAAAAAAAGATGCGTATTTATTTAATTAATAAGTTCTAGTACACAAATGAAAAATAGATACTGCAATAGCAACTAAAAGGCCTCGGAATACCCACGAAAACCTTTGCAAGCATCCACGGTTTTCTATATACCCTAAAGTGTTGACACTCCAATGAGAAGTATAACTAGAACTAGATGACGAATTCTGGGTAATGCTACTGCTTTTCACCTCATCCATATCATATCGAGACCTTAGATCCTTCGGAAGACCGTCAATCTTTTTAATTGCATTGGCATTACCATATTCCGCACTCTTCTTTAGCCAGTACATCCCAAGAGATCTATCAAAGAAAGGACAGTCTGGATTATCGTAAATACATGATAACAGGTATTGTGCTTGGTGATTACCCGCTCCGGCTAAGCTATTTAACTCATTCAGAGCACTTTTGTCTCCTTTTACTGCTTGTTCGTAAAGTAAATACAGTTCCATTGTATAAAGATTATTCGTTGACCTATTTACAATATATCAATATGGGCATATCCTTCTTCTGTTTTGTGAAAAGCAGTTCATCAGTAGCTGAATAATACTCCGATTCACAAGCATATTTTATTGTTAATACACCTTTTGACAAAACAGCATAATATTTCCAACATTGCTTCATGTGATTGGCATGTATTCCTTCGTTATACACTTTTGTTGGAACACCAGTCGTCCCATAAACACCGTTATAATTGAAAATTATCTCCTTGCGTTTTGTTTCGCTCCATGTACCGATATACCAATTGGCATGTATTACTTCATTATATGACCATTCTAAGGATGGCTCAGATTCGTTAAAAGTCACATCCTGAAACACTTTCTCTCCTTCTTCTGTAAGCATACGCAGACAAAGTTTTCCTTCTACCTGATATATGTCAATAGCGCCATGCCATCCATATTGACTAGGAATCCAATGCCCACAAAAGTTTACTTGTGCAGACACTAAAAATGAAACAAAAATAAAAGCTAAAAACAACAATAATTTTTTCATTTTAAATCCTCCTGTCGTTAAATGCACCTCGTTTCAATAAACCTTTGCAATAGGTGAAACTATATGCACATTGCTTTGCAAATATATTCAAATAATTCGAATGTAATGAAATTTTGTAAAAAACTTTATACCTACCAACAAGTTTTTCGGCGTGTGCGAAATAGTAACGTGTACTGAAAATTTTCTTTGACCTAAAGGTCGACGATACTATCGCTCGGAAATATAAAAAGAAAAGCTCGCTTTCCTTTTGTATTTCACTCGCTTAATCGTATATTTGACTTCGTCGAAGATACTATCGCTCGGGAATAAAAAGAAAAGCGAGCTTTCCTTTTGTATTTCACTCGCTTAATCGTATCTTTGTGGGCGAGGAAAGGTAATGTAACTATATATGGACGAACAACAGAACATAATCATTTATCGGACGGCTGACGGCAAAGCTTCAGTAGCCCTCTTTGCAAAGGATGGTAAGATATGGCTGAACCAGCAACAGATGGCAGAACTTTTTGCCACCTCCAAGCAAACCATCAGTCATCACATCATTAATATACTGAAAGAGAAAGAGTTAAACAAAATATCAGTTGTCAAAGAATATTTGACTACTGCCGCTGACGGCAAGAACTACAATGTGGTCTTCTACTCTCTTGAGATGATTATTGCTGTAGGGTATCGCGTAAGAGGATTGCGCGGCACACAGTTCAGACAGTGGGCGACAGAGCACCTGACAGAATATCTCGTGAAGGGTTTCACAATGGACGACGAAAGGCTAAAGAATCCCGATGGACGACCTGACTACTTTGATGAGTTGTTGGCTCGCATCCGCGATATCCGTGCATCAGAGAAGCGGTTCTACCAGAAAGTACGTGATTTGTTTGCCTTGAGCAGTGATTACGATAAAACAGACAAGGCCACGCAGATGTTCTTTGCCGAGACGCAGAACAAACTGCTCTATGCTGTCACCAATCAAACCGCTGCCGAGTTGATTGTTGCCCGTGCGGATGCCAACCAGCCCAATATGGGGCTTACTACATGGAAAGGCAATATTGTGCGCAAAGGTGATGTGATTATAGCTAAGAATTATCTCCATAATGACGAGATAGACTCGCTAAATCGCCTCGTTGACATCTTCATCACCAGTGCAGAAGAACGCGTGAAAGGACGCAGAGACCTGACGCTTGATTATTGGCGCAAGAACGTAGACAACCTGCTCACATTCCAGGAGAAAGACATCCTGCAAGGCAAAGGCTCCATATCCAGTGTAGAAGCTGAGGATATTGTTAAGGGCATATACGACACCTTTAATGCCAAGCGCAAGCAACTTGATGCCCAGCAGGCCGATGCCGAGGACATAAAAATGCTGGAGGATTTGGAGAAAAGCATCATCGAGAAACAGAAGGGCTAGCCCCCCGAATTGCTGAAAGCCCTGGCTCCAAATGAAGAACTGCAAAGAGTTTTGAGGAGAGTGTATTTGGCTTCGTCGAAGATACTCTCGTTCGGAAATAAAAAGAAAAGCCCGCTTTCCTTTTGTATTTCGCTCGTTTAATCGTATAATTGACTTCGTCGACGATACTCTCGCTCGGAAATAAAAATAAATGGATTTATTTTGTATTTCGCTCGCTTAATCGTATCTTTGTGGGCGTAGTACTATATGATATGGTTAAAAATATCTGAATACAAACATAAACCCGAAAAAAAACTATGAAGAAACTGACTTTGGCCCTAATCCTGCTGATGGCTGCATCGGTGGCAGGGGCAACAGTGAAGGGCAGTGCCAAGAAGGGTGTGACGCGTGTGGCGTGCATAGGCAACAGCATTACGTATGGTGCTGCGATTAATGATCCTGTGAAGTATTCGTACCCAACTCAGTTACAGGAGATGCTGGGTGACAAGTATCTGGTGGGGCGTTTCGGCAAGAGTGGTGCCACGTTGCTGAGGAAGGCTTTCCGTCCGTATTTTGACCAGCAGGAGTTCCGCGATGCTATGGCGTTCCATCCGGACATTGCCGTGATTCATCTGGGTATCAATGATACTGATCCACGTGCTTGGCCCTGCTACAGGGATGATTTCATCACGGATTATCTTGCATTGATAGATTCGGTCAGGCACAGTAATCCCAAGTGTCGCATTATCATGGCGCTGATGTCGCCTATCAGTGACCGTCATCATCGCTATGACAGCGGTACGCGTCAATGGTTTTACGAGATACAGGAGCATATCCGTAAGATTGCGGGGCTTGCTGGTGCTCAGCTGATTGATTTCTACACTCCGCTGCACCATCGTCCTGACCTGTTCCCTGACCGTCTGCATCCCTCGCGCGAGGGTTATGGCGTAATTGCCCGTGTCGTGTACGAGGGTATCACGGGTAACTATGGTGGGCTGAAACTGCCTGAGTACTGGACGAATGACATGGTGCTGCCCTATGGCAGACCCATTACCCTGCGTGGTACTGCTGATGCAGGTATGCAGGTTACGGTCAGGATTGGCAATCAGGTTTTGCGTGACACTACTGGTCTGGACGGCAAGTGGGAGGTCGGCATCGACAAGTTGGAAAAGGGCGAGACATACACATTGCAGGTCAACTGCCAGAAGGTGAAGGGCAAGGGGCCCAAGGAGGAAATCAAACTGACTAACATCGTTGCGGGTGTGGTTTGGCTGGCAAGCGGACAGAGCAACATGGCGTTTGAGTTGAAGTATGATGTGGACTTCCCGAAAGTGAAGGCCATGCAGGAGGCTAAGGGTGAGAATGCTGACATACGCATACTGAACCTGCGCGAGCGTTGGCGCACGGATAATATAACGTGGAGCAAGGAGGCTCTGGACAGTGTGAACCACCTACAGTATTACAAGGATGCCAAGTGGGAGATGCTGACCAAGGAAAATGCACCTGACTTCAGTGCCGTAGCTTATTACTTTGCACACATGCTGCAGGATTCGCTGCAGTGTCCTGTGGGTATCATTTGCAATGCCATAGGCGGCAGCGGTACCGAGAGTTGGATTGACCGTGAGTCGCTGGAGAGGGATTTCCCGCAGATACTGCGTAACTGGACACAGAATGACTTTATCCAAGACTGGGTGCGCGGGCGTGCGATGAAGAATATGGGATGGGATGGTGTAAAGCAGGAGTATGAGAGGGACAGCGAGGGTGAGCTGACGGGTGCTTTCCTGCAGCGTCATCCGTACCAGCCGTGCTATCTGTACGAGGCGAGCATTGCCAAGCTGAAGGATGTTCCAGTTGATGGTGTTATCTGGTATCAGGGCGAGAGCAATGCGCACAACTTTACGACGCACGGGAGATTGTGGAATTTGCTGACCAAAAGCTGGCGCAAGGCGTGGAACAAGCGTGACATGCGTTTCATCTATGCTCAGTTGTCAAGCCTGAACCGTCCTCAGTGGACATGGTTCCGTGACCACCAGCGCAGATTGGATTTCCACTATAATAACATGGTTGTGACAAGTGACGTGGGTGACAGCCTGGATGTGCATCCGCGCAACAAGCGTCCTGTAGGTGAACGTATGGCTCTGCGTGCGCTGTACAACGAATACGGGCATCGCAGAATTATGGATACAGGGCCTATTATCCGCCATGCCGTACAGATGGGCAACGACACGACCATGCTTGTGTTGCGCAACAGCCGCGGGCTGAAGACCAGCGACGGCAAGGAGCCGCGTGTGTTTGAGGTGGCTGGCGAGGACGGCATCTTCCACCCTGCCAAGGCGTATATTGATGGCAACAGAATATATCTATTGTGTCCCGAAGCGAAGGGTGCCTGGAACGTGCGCTACGGCTGGCAGCCGTTTACGCGTGCCAATGTAGTGAATGCAGCAGGTCTGCCTATGAGCACCTTCCTGCAGCGCGTTACGACAAAGAAACTGTTCGATAAGGAGATATATGACTAAGGGAACTGGTACAGATATGACATAACGTCCTTTTTAGCGACAATTTGACCAGACAGACAAATTCTGCATAATTGTTGAAGTTGGGTTGGCAAAGAGTATAACCACTAAAAAAACTTCACAATTATGCAGAATTCTTTTAACCAACAGCAGAACGAGGGGAATGCCCTGGAACGTTTTGCACGAAATCTGGTTCAGGATGCCAAGAACGGCAAGCTGGACCCTGTAATTGGGCGTGACGAGGAGATACGCCGCGTATTGCAGATACTGTCACGACGGACTAAGAACAACCCTATACTGATAGGCGAACCGGGAACGGGTAAGACGGCTATCGTCGAGGGATTGGCTCACCGTATATTGCGGGGTGACGTGCCCGAGAATCTGAAGGGCAAGCAGTTGTATTCGCTGGATATGGGTGCGCTGATTGCCGGTGCCAAATATCAGGGTGAGTTTGAGGAGCGTCTGAAGGGTGTAATAAACGAGGTAACGAAGTCCGAAGGGCAGATTATCCTGTTCATTGACGAGATTCACACCCTGGTGGGTGCTGGTCAGACACAGGGTGCGATGGATGCTGCCAACATACTGAAGCCTGCGCTGGCGCGTGGTGAGTTGCGCAGCATAGGTGCGACTACGCTGAACGAGTATCAGAAGTATTTCGAGAAGGACAAGGCTCTGGAGCGGCGTTTCCAGACGGTAATGGTGGACGAGCCGGATGTGGCAAGCAGCATAAGCATATTGCGAGGACTGAAGGAGCGTTACGAACAGCATCACCGTGTACGTATCCAGGATGATGCCATCATTGCTGCCGTAAGTCTGAGCCATCGTTACATAACTGACCGTTTCCTGCCTGACAAGGCGATTGACCTGATGGACGAGGCTGCCGCACACCTGCGTATGGAGCGTGACAGCGTTCCCGAGGAACTGGACGAGCTGATGCGCCGTGAGAAGCAGCTGGAAATCGAGCGCGAGGCTATCAAGCGCGAGAACGACAAGGAGAAACTGGCTACCATAGACGAGGAGCTGAAGTCGGTCAATACCGAACTGACCACAATGAAGAAGCAGTGGGAGCAGGAGAAGTCGCAGGCCGAGAAGATACAGAATATCAAGGCTCAGCAGCAGTCGCTGAAGGAGGAGGCCGAGCGTCGTGAGCGTGAGGGTGACTATGCCCGTGTTGCTGAGATACGGTATAGCAAACTGCCGGAACTGGAGAAGCAGCTGCAGGATATGGATTCGCAGTTGTCTGCACTGGGTTCGCAGCTGTTGCGCGAGGAGGTTACGAGCGAGGATATTGCCGAAATAGTTGCGCGCTGGACGGGTATTCCTGTTGCCAAGATGCAAGCTTCCGAACGTGAGAAACTGCTGAACCTGGAGGCTGAGTTGCACCAGCGTGTAATCGGTCAGGACGAGGCTATACGTGCCGTGAGTGATGCCGTGCGCCGCAGCCGTGCAGGACTTCAGGACCCTAAGCGACCTATAGGCTCGTTCATATTCCTGGGTACTACGGGTGTCGGTAAGACGGAACTGGCGCGTGCTTTGGCAGATTACCTGTTTGACGATGAGCAGATGATGACGCGTATCGACATGAGCGAGTATCAGGAGAAATTCAGCGTGACGCGTCTGATAGGTGCGCCTCCAGGATATGTAGGGTACGACGAGGGCGGTCAGCTGACCGAGGCGGTACGCCGCAAGCCTTACAGCGTGGTATTGTTCGACGAGATTGAGAAGGCTCATCCTGATGTCTTCAACACCTTGCTGCAGGTTCTGGATGACGGTCGCCTGACGGATTCCAAGGGGCGTACGGTCAACTTCAAGAACACCTTGATAATAATGACCAGCAACTACACCCGCGAGCAGCTGTTCCAGACGGTGCGGCCCGAATTCCTGAATCGTGTTGACGAAATCATCACGTTTACTCCGCTGAACGAGAGTCAGATACGCGAAATAGTCAAACTGCAGCTTTCAATCATACAGAAGCGTCTGAAGGATAACGACATCACGATGAACGTGAGCGAGGGGGCTGTGGATCTCCTGGCCAAAGAGGGTTATAGCCCCGAGTTTGGCGCACGTCCCGTTAAGCGTGCCATACAGCATCTGTTACTGAACAATCTGAGCAGTGAGCTGATTGCCGGCACGATAGATCGTACAAAGCCTATTGAGGTGGAAGCTGACAATAATGCACAATTGATAATTCATAATGCATAATGCTTAATTCATAATGCATAATTCATAATTGAGCTGTGAAAAGAATTTGAAAAAATAGATTATGAATTAATCAAAGTGATTACGACACTCCAGTGTGCTATTGAGCCAAGTAGTACGAAGATGTGCCAGATGGCGTGGAAATGCCTGCGGTCGTCGTGCGAGAAGAAATAGGTTCCTGCGGTGTAGAAGAT
>OCVV011337868.1_pt1 | contig 62057 bp, 57 predicted proteins | sample 1539721 | NCBI WGS metagenome assembly OCVV01 (sample SAMN02144230, study PRJEB22623) | gut metagenome | biome: sheep rumen | host: Ovis aries | place: New Zealand
CATAAACCCTCCGGGGGATGCACACGCCGCACAGAGGAAGGCAGCTGCGCTGCCGTGCGGCGGCGCGCAAAGTCCGGTTCGCTCCCCTCAAAATTAAGGGGCTGGGCAGTTTAGGTCCGCTCGCGGACTTTGTTCTCAACGGTGGTTGGAAATTTATGCAGTTGGGTGTATAATAAAAACCATCTATGTAAAGAAATGGCAGGAATCGTCATTTCTGAAGCAGGAAATCTGGAAGAAAAAGGAGAGTTTGGTTATGGGATGTTTTTATTGTGATGAGCACCACGAGGGACGTGAATCTATTATGTTTAAGGTAGGAGAGATGAAGGCGGGCGTTCTTTATCTTTTCAAGGATCAGTCTCATAAAGGCCGCTGTGCGCTTGCTCTTAAGAATCATAAGAAAGAGCTTTGTGAATGCGATCCGCAGGAGAGGGCAGATTACGCAGAGGATCTGGCAGCAGCTTCAGGCGCGATCAAGAAACTTTGGGGATGCACAAAGATCAATCTCGGATCTTTCGGTGACACGAATCCTCATCTTCATTTCCATATCGTGCCTAAGTACGAGGGTGGATTTGAGTTCGGCGGAAGCTTTGCCATTACAAATCCGGATCCGGTATTCCTTTCCGATGAAGAGTATCAGGAAATGATCAATGCATTGAAAAAGGAATTAAATATCTGACCGGATATTTCCGGACATGTAAAAAGACATTGAAATGTCACAGCAGTTACAGCAGACGTCGTTTTTGCTGTGACAATGTCATATCAGAAAGATATGACTCCCGCTTCAGGCGCGTATAGCGCCGGATAAAAGCATATCGCGGTTCCTTCACGGTTCCGCAGGAGCGGATCCCGTGAAGGAATAACTACGTGTTCTCATGATTCCTTTGGGTAAAGACTTAATGATTGATAGACTGCAATGACCTCAAAGGAAAAAGAAAAGGTTATATGTGGTTTATTTGTAAAAAGGACACGCAAGGGGGATGCATTATGAGCGATCGCACTTATAATGAAGACAAAATAAACCGTAACAGGAAAACGAAAAAAAGAAGAGTGTCTGATAGGGATGTTTCGCGCAGAGTAAACGCCGGCAGACCGGGTAAAAGAAAACAGACGGGCGAAGGGATATCACTTGCTACAGCGCCGAAAAACAGACGAAGACCGGCTGAAAGTACATTACGTGAATCTCGAAGAAGTTCGTCCGGAGATCAGTCTTACAGAAGACGTGCCAACCGGTATGAACGTTATGAAAAGGATCGTGTAAACAGAACCTCAAATCTGTCAGGCGATGATCGTGAGGATATAGATGATCTTCTGAGGGAAATCGATGAAACCGGCCGTGCCGGAAGTTCCGGATCAAACAGAAGAAATACAGGAAGACCGGCAGGAAGCAGCAGTTCCGTCCGCAGAAGATCCCCGCGCAGAGGACAGACATCCAGAAGACCGGTATCTTCCATAAACAGGTCACAGGAAAGATCCTCCCGGGATCAGAGAAGCAGAGATTCCGGAAACAGAAACACATCAGACAGATCTTCATCAAATAGAAAATCTTCAGCAGGAAGAAGAAACAGACGAAGAGTGGACACGGGCGCCGTTCTCAGCAGAGTTCTGGCAGTCATGTTTGTTCTGCTGATCATCGTAATGGTGATCTTGGCAATCCGCAGCGTCGTTACGAAGGGGTCGGGAAATAATAATTCGGTCGGAACAGAGTCCGGATCAGAGCTGAACGTATCCTCATCATCTGTTGAAGAAGCCGGTACCGCGGCAGAAACAACCGGCACCAGTTCAGTGACGATACTGGGAACGGGAGATAATCTGATCCATGAGGCGCTGTATGAGCATGCGCAGACTGCCGGTGGATATGATTTTACGCCATACTATCAGTATGTGAAGCCCTATATTCAGGCTGCAGATATTGCAACGGTAAACCAGGAGAGCCCTCTGGCTACTGCCATTGCGGATCCGTCCGGATACCCTCTGTTCGATACGCCGACCGAGGATGGTGATGCGCTGATCGACGCAGGTTTCGATATCATAAATCAGGCAAATAATCATGCGCTGGATATGGGAGAGGAAGGCGCCTCGGCGACATTGGATTACTGGGATTCCAAAGGAATAGCTTACGTAGGCCTTTACCGCAATGAGGAGGATATGAGAAATATCCGGATCATTGAGAAAAACGGTATAAAGACGGCGTTCCTGGGATTCACTGATATAACGAATGAGCCGCTTTCAACTGATTCGGAGATTCAGATGCCGATGCTGACGGATGAAGATCTCGTCAGGGAACTGATCGAAACCGCAAGATCTGAAGCTGATTTTGTCGTGGTACATGCGCACTGGGGCGAAGAAGGCGAGGAAGAGTGCAATACAGATCAGGAGCAGATGGCGCAGAAGATGGTTGACTGGGGCGCTGATCTGATCTTTGGAAACCATCCTCATATCCTGCAGAAGCTGGATGTTCTTACAAGAGCCGGGGACGGGGCCAGATGTCCGGTGCTGTATTCCGGCGGTAATTTCCTGTCAGGACAGCAGTCAAGGAATCAACTGATCAGCGGATTGCTTACCGTAAAGGTGACAAAGGATAATGCTACTGGTCAGGTCGCCGCTGAAACTATGAACTTTATGCCGGTCGTAACGCATTATGTGGCCGATCGTGAGGATACTGTTATTTATCCGGTATCTCAGTATACGGAGCAGCTTGCGAAACTTCATGGCGTTGAGGATTATGATGGCGAGCCGATGACTCTTGATTATATAAATCAGGTGATCGCGGCCAATATTCCTGCGCAATATCTGAATAAGGACGGCTTCCTGAGTCAGTATTCTGTGCCGACAGGAAGGCTGCCTTCGGATAACTCTTTATCATCGGATTCTTCGGAGAACAGCAGCAGATCAGATGATGAAAACAGCAGCGGATCATATGATGAAAGCTATGGAAATTCATATGATAACAGTAATGATGAATCGTATGACGGGAATTATGATGAGAGTTATGATGAGTCGTATGACGAAACATACAGTGAAGATTCCTATTAAAGAGATAGCCGTAAAAGCTTTGTTCGTCGGGTTTTCTTAATTAGTTGAAGTAGAATATACGTATTCTGTAATAACTAATAATTCCAGCAAAATGTTTTGATCAAAGCTGAGCTTCGATATGACGTCTGAAGTATTTATATATAACAGTAAATAGCGGGGACTGCTGTGGAAACGCAGCAGTCCCTGTTTCGAATATGATAATAACAATAAAAACGGAGGGTTACAATGGTATATGAAGGAGCGGTCTACAGGCCGCCAAGTGAAGCCAGAAGCTTCATATTGCAGGTAACAATAGGATGTGCGAGAAATGAGTGCACCTTCTGTACTATGTATAAGGATAAAAAATTCCGTATAAGAAAGATGGATGAGATCATTTCGGATATACAGGATGTTTATTTTCAGACGGGCGATAATATTCGCAGGATATTTCTGGCTGACGGAGATGCTCTTATCATACCGACAGATCAGCTGCTGCAGATACTGAAGGTATTGAGACAGACATTCCCATCCGCAGAACGGATCACTTCCTATGGAGCTCCGGGTGATGTGCTGGGAAAAACGAAGGATGAGCTCCGTCTGTTGAAAGAAGCAGGGTTGGATATGGTCTATATGGGTCTGGAGTCGGGCAGCGATGAAGTGCTCCGAAGAGTAAAAAAAGCAGCCTCTGCGGATGAGATTGTGGAAGCCGGAAAGCGCCTGAAGAGCGCCGGCATTCGGACATCAGTCACCCTGATCTCCGGACTCGGAGGACGTGAACTGTTTCGGGAACATGCAATTGAAAGTGCCTCGGCGATTTCCAGAATGAAACCCGATTATGTGGGATTTCTTACTTTAATGATAGAGGAAGGAGCACCGATGCTGAAGGAGCTCCGGGAAGGCAGGATAGAGCTTCTGACGCCTGATGAGGTTGTGGATGAAATGGAACTGTTTCTTTCAAATGTGGATTCGGAGGGATCCGTTTTCAGAGCAAATCATGCTTCGAATTATATGCTGCTGAAGGGAAATCTTAATGAAGATATTCCAATGATGATACAGCAGATCCATGGGATACGTGAACAGGGAAGATTCCGGAAAGAACGTTGGAGAGCTTTATAAAAATGAGACAGGTGGATTTTTCTGAAGGAAGCATCACTAAAAGCATATTCCAGACGGCAATGCCGATGCTGGCAGCCCAGATGCTGAATCTTCTGTATAATATAGTTGACCGGGTGTACGTAGGAAGGATACCGGAAGCAGGCACGGCGGCTCTGGGAGCCATTGGGCTTTGCTTTCCGATCATCGTTATGATAGCTGCTTTTACGGGTCTGTACGGAAACGGCGGTTCGCCGCTTTTCGCGATCGCGCGTGGGAAAAACGAGGATAAGGCTGCAGAGGTCATCATGAATCTGGCTTTTGTGCTCGAGGTTGGAACTGCGCTGATACTGATGATCATAGTGTGGGTTTTTGCAAGGCCGATACTGTATCTTTTCGGCGCCTCTGACGCGGCAATGTCCTATGCTCTGCCATATATCAGGATCTATATGCTTGGCACGGTTTTTTCCATGACAGCGACAGGCATGAATCCGTATATAAACGCCCAGGGTTTTCCGCTGGCGGGCATGGCATCCGTCACAGTTGGAGCCCTGGCAAATATTATTTTGGATCCGGTATTTATTTTCAGGTTCGGATGGGGCGTAAGGGGAGCCGCGGCGGCAACGGTTATTTCCCAGTGCATTTCTGCTGTTTTTGTATTATTCTTCCTTACAAAAAGAAGCAGGATCAGGATCCGCAGGATGGGTTTTGGCGAAGTAAGGGCAAACAAAAAGAAAATATTTGATATTACTGCGCTTGGAACAGCGTCGTTTGTAATGCAGTTCACTAACAGTCTGGTGCAGATCTGCTGTAATAATGTGCTTGGCAGATGCGGAGGAGATGTGTATATATCTATCATGACAATTGTTTCATCTGTGCGCCAGATGCTGGAGCTGCCGATCCATGCAATATCTGAGGGCTCTTCTCCGGTGATCAGCTTTAATTATGGGGCAAAAAAACCTGACAGGGTGAAAAAAGGGATATTGGTCATGACTCTGGCGGGCTTTATTTACGCGCTTTTTATCTGGCTGCTGATCATCCTGAAACCGGCGTTTTTTATCAGAATATTCAGCTCCGACAGGACAATACTTAAGCAGGCAATTCCCGCGCTGCATCTGTATTTCTTTGCGTTCATATTTATGACGCTGCAATATGCCGGGCAGACGACTTTTAAAGCGCTGAACAAGAGAGGAAAAGCAGTTTTCTTTTCCATATTCAGGAAAGTGATCATCGTTGTGCCGCTGACTTTTATTCTGCCTTATCTTTTAGGGCTTGGAACTGACGGCGTATTCATGGCGGAACCTGTATCTAACGTGATCGGCGGAACGGCGTGTTTTATCACGATGATTTTGACTGTAATGCCCGAACTTCGCAGAATGCGGGAAACAATGATATGACACATGCAAAAGCAGGCGGAACGAAACTACGTCCCCGGTTTCGCGGGCAATAAAGGGTGCACAATTAATTGAAATATGGTAAAGTAGTACTGAATCAGTCGTCTTTTTATAAAAAATGACAGAAAGAGGTAAACACATATGACAGCTATTGAAAATATTAAAGCGAGAAGAAGTATCAGAAAATTTACTGATCAGCCGGTAACTGTAGAGGATATCGAAAAGATCGTAGAAGCAGCGAGATTTGCTCCCAGCTGGAAAAATACTCAGACAACGAGATATATCGCCGTTATCGATCCTGAAAAAAAGGATCAGATCGCCAATGATGCGGTACTTGGATTCGAGTATAATAAAAAGACGATCGGCAGAGCCCCGGCTCTGATGGTCATTACAACGGTAAATAAACGTTCCGGTTATGAGAGAGACGGATCTTTTACTACCAGCAAGGGAACACATTGGCAGTCCTTTGATGCAGGTATCGCAACGCAGACATTCTGTCTCGCGGCCAGTGAGATGGGCTTCGGAACGGTTATCCTTGGCATCTATGATGAAGCAGCAGTAAAAGAGATCCTTGGCATCGATGAGAATGAAAGCGTATCCGCTCTTGTTCCGATCGGATATCCGGCTGCAGAGCCTGAGGCTCCGGCAAGAAAAGAGGTAGACGTGCTTCTTCGCACGATCTGAAAAGTTACTCTGTGAAACAAACCTTCCGGGATAATATTGTCATAAACAGGGCAGGGAAGATCCTTCGGGATGATAAAGCATAATGCATAATATGAAAGACTTCGGTCAATGTGAATAATCACATTCGTCCGGAGTCTTTTTGCTTGACGATGTTTCGGTTTTGTGTCATAGTTTGTATTGGATTAGTTATCTATAACTAACAAAGAATCATGAGGGGTACAGAATATGTTTCTATCCATACAGAATATACATAAATCATTTGGAACAGGAGATACCAGAACTGAAGTTCTTAAAGGCATCGATATAGATATCGAAAAAGGAGAATTCTGTGTTTTGCTCGGACCGTCCGGATCGGGAAAATCCACACTTCTGAATATCATCGGAGGTATTGACAAGCCTGACAGGGGCACGATCGTGATCAACGGCGAGAGCATGAAAAACATGAATGAAAAAAAACTGACCAATTACCGAAGGGGACATCTGGGGTATATCTTTCAGATGTATAACCTGATACCAAATCTAACTGTCAGGGAAAACATTGAAGTGGGGGCCTATCTGAGCAAAAAGCCTCTGGATGTGGATGAACTGATCGGAACACTGGGTCTTAAGGAGCATCAGAACAAGCTGCCAAATCAGATCTCCGGAGGACAGCAGCAGAGGTGCGCCATCGGAAGGGCTATCGTGAAGAATCCTGATATCATGCTTTGCGATGAACCTACGGGCGCGCTGGATTATAACACTTCCAAGGAGATACTGGCGCTGATAGAACGAGTAAATCAGAAATACGGAAATACGATCATTATGGTGACGCACAATGACGCTATCCGGAATATGGCTGACCGGGTGGTCTCTCTGCGCGACGGAATGATCCGTTATAACAGAATAAACACAGATAAAATTCCGGCAATGGAACTGGAATGGTAGGAGAGAGGTTTGATGAAAAATCCATTGAGAAAAAGATTGATCAGAGAGCTTAGGTCAGATTTTGTCAAATATCTCGTCATGTTTATACTGATGGCATTTTCCATAGCGGAGGTGTCGGGATTTTTGGTGGCAGATCACAGTATGATCATAGCCTACGATGAAAGCTTTGAACTTTACAATATAGAAGACGGACATTTTCTGACAGACAGGGCTCTGAATAAATCACAGATAAAAGATATTCAGGAGAACGGCGCGGTCACGCTGTATAAAAATGATTATATTGATGAACCCATGACAAACGGAAGCACTGTCCGCGCATATATAAACCGGACAGAAGTGGATCTTCCTTGCGTGATGGATGGTCGTCTCGCGGAAAATGAAGGAGAGATCGCCGTTGACCGGATGTATGCGGATAATAACGGACTTGCCGTAGGAGACACGATCACAGCGGTTAACGGTATGAATGAATTGTCTGTAGTGGGACTTGTAGCTCTGTCAGATTACAGCGCGCTGTTCCAGGACAACAATGACAGCATGTTTGATGCTTCGCAGTTCGGAGTCGGTATCGTGACGGAAGAAACATTTGCGGGGCTTTCGAGCGACAATCTTGTAAACTGTTATTCCTGGAAATATGATAAGCCTTCTTCTGACGAAGATGAAGAAGTAGACATGGCGGAAGATCTTATGAAGGTGATCAGCGCAAACGCCGCTCTCAAAGGTTTTGTGCCGAAAGTGGCCAATAAGGCTATTCAGTTTACCGGTGAGGATATGGGCAGCGACAAGACGATGATGGAGCTGCTTTTATACATTATCATTGTGATCATAGCGTTTGTTTTTGCCGTCACCATCAGCAATACGATTTCCCAGGAGGCAAATGTGATCGGTACGCTGCGTGCTTCGGGTTATACAAGACGGGAGCTTGTCCTTCACTATATGGCTCTTCCGGTGATCGTTACCGTTATCAGCGCGCTGACAGGAAACATTTTCGGTTATACGGTAATGAAAAATGTAAACGCCGGTCTTTATTACGGAAGCTACAGCCTGCCGACCTATGTGACCAGGTGGAATATGGAGGCTTTTTTGAAAACCACCCTGATCCCGGTCGCAATGGTGCTTGTCATTGATTACACTATACTCAGGTCAAAGCTGGCGCTGTCCCCGCTTAAATTTCTGCGCAGAGATCTGAGCAGGAGAAAGAGCAGAAAAGCTTTGCCGCTCAGCAGGCATCTGCATATATTTTTCAGATACAGGCTGCGCGTGTTTTTTCAAAATATACCAAATTACGTGATCCTGTTCCTGGGAATACTGTTTGCCAATGTCCTTATGTTGTTTGGAATTGCTTTTCCGGCACTGCTGAAGGATTATGAAGGTATCATACAGAACAGTATGATCGCAAAATACCAGTATGTGCTTTCTCCGCCTCTCTCGGCGGCAAATGAAGAAAATAAACTGTCGGGAATCCTCGATATGTTTCTTTATGAGATGTCCGTGGAAACAGAAAATGAAGATGCGGAAAAATTCACACTCTATACGCTTAAGACAATGCCCTCGAAGAATTATATGCAGGAGGAGATATCTGTTTACGGCGTTGACAGAGACAGTAAATATCTTGATCTGGAGCTTGGAAACGACGGGGTATACATTACTTCCGTAATGGCGGAAAAATATCAGCTGAAGGAAGGGGATACGGTAACTCTCAAGGAATGCTATGATGATAAATCCTATGATTTAAAGGTGGGCGGAATATTTGATTATCAGGCTTCGCTTGCGGTTTTCATGGATATAAAGGAGTGCAATGACATGTTTGATTATGACCCGGAATATTTTTCGGGCTATTTTTCGGACACGGAGATCACGGATATCGACGGGGAGAGAATAGGAACGGTTATAGATTATGATTCTCTGACAAAAATATCCCGCCAGCTGATGATATCTATGGGAAGTATCATGGATGTGGTCAGTATATTTGCAGTCTTTATGTCGATGATACTGATCTATATTCTCTCTAAGATCATCATTGAAAAAAATATTCAGTCCATATCCATGGCAAAGATCCTGGGCTACAGGAATGGTGAGATCAGCCGGCTGTACCTGGCGCCGACAACTTTTATGGTAGTGTTCTCTGTTTTCGCCACTTTAAAGCTGGCCGAAATCCTCCTGATCGGCATTTTCAGCGAGATGGAGAAGACGGAAATGACAGGGTGGATTCCTCTGCATGTAAGCACATCATGCTATATCAGGGTAAGTTCAATGATCCTTGGGACTTATCTTATCGTACTTCTTCTGGAGTACATAAAGATACAGAGGATCCGGAAGGATGAAGCCCTGAAAAATGTAGAGTAAATGTGGAGCGGATCAGAGCTTTTTCAGCTTTTTTATCTCGGATTCCAGATAAGCTGTTACCTTATCCAGACCTTCTCCTGTTTTTGCGCTTACCGGAAAGATCAAAGCATCCGGATTTAACGCCAGTATGCGGTCCCGGGCCGCGTCGATGCTGAAGTCAAAAAAGCCAATGGTATCGATCTTGTTTATCAGTACCACATCGCTCACCTCAAACATAAGAGGATATTTCAAAGGTTTATCGTCACCCTCAGGGATGCTGAGGATGGCGATATTTTTATGAGCGCCTGTGTCAAACTCTGCAGGGCATACCAGGTTTCCGATATTCTCAAGGATGAGAAGGTCCAGATCTGCAGTATCATACTGCTGCAGAGCCCGTGCTGTCATATCCGCGTCGATATGACAGAGACCACCGTTGTGGATCTGCAGTGATTCCACGCCGGTCAGATCCGCCACCCGCTGCGCGTCGATGCTGGATTCAATGTCCACATCCATCTCACCGATACGGTATCTGTCCTTCATGAGATTGATCAGAGCGGAAAGTACAGTGGTTTTTCCGCTTCCGGGCCCGGACATGACGTTGATAAAGAACGTTTCCGAAGAGGTCATCTGTTCCCGGATCCTGCCGGCGGCTGTTTCATTTGCGGCTCCTATGTTTTCATTTATTTCGATAACTTTTACTTTTCCCATATCTTATTTTTCCACGCTTTCTTATTGAAATTTTACAGCTCCGGATCTGTCTGCATATTTGAAGATCGTTTTTATGCCATTGGAAATTGTTTTTAATTTCAATGACATAACCCCTCCCGCTTCATGTATTCCAGATCCGTATCTGATCAAGGAGATGATCTGCCAGTTCTTTTACGCCTTCACCTGTTTTCGCGGAAATATAAAAGATCTGTATTTCAGGGTTGCATTTTCTGGCAAAGGCTTCCATTTTTTTTCTGTCAAAATCGAATACAGGGAGAGTGTCGATCTTATTTACTACGAGGATACTGCACTCCTGATACATAAGAGGATATTTCGCCGGCTTATCGTCGCCTTCCGGGACACTCAGGATCGTCATGCGGATCGCCGCTCCGGTATCAAATTCGGCGGGGCAGACAAGGTTTCCGATGTTCTCCAGAACGATCAGGTCCAGATCTTCCTGTCCGAGCGCCTGTATACCCTGCCGGGTCATATCCGCGTCCAGGTGGCACATGCCGCCTGTGTGAAGCTGGACTGAAGGGATCCCCGCCTCCGAGATCGTCTTTGCATCTACATCTGAATCTATATCCGCTTCCATAACGCCCCATCTGATCCGGTCTTTAAAATACCTGTTAAGTGCCAGCAGAGTGGATGTCTTTCCGCTTCCCGGCGCCGACATAAGGTTGATCAGACAAGTCTTCCGTTCCTTCAGATCCCGGCGGAGAAGCTCCGCGTCAGCGTCATTATCAGCCAGAATGGATTCTTTTAGTTTTATGATTTTTACATCGTTCATGTTTATTAACTCCATATATAATTAATTACTAAACTTCCCGCTTCATGATCAAACCGTTTCAGAAATGCCATGTGGGGATTTTCTATGAATTACAGAAGCTTACCACATATTGAACAGGCAGAACAAGAAGTAACAGAGGTCTGTCCTGATCCCAATTATAGCATATACAGACCCGGGGGAAAACGGACGATTTTTCGGCGGCGGTGATAAGAGAACGATGTACTGGTATCTGTTTTCATATTATGATAGAATGAAGTCGTTGAAAAAACGGGAGATGATAAAAACAGTTTTCCGCAGAAATAAGAAACAAGGAGATTGTGATCGATATGTGTGTAGCGCTTCCTGGAAAAGTCGTAAAACTGGAAAAAGATATTGCGCTGGTAGATTTCAATGGTAATCTGGTGAAAGCCAGATCCGGATTTGTGGATGTGAAACCGGGAGATCATGTACTGGTACACGCCGGATGTATCCTGCAGAAGGTTTCCGAGTCAGAGAATGACGAGATGGCCGAGATCATGAAGGAACTTGGCGCTTTCTGAAATATGACTGGTCATTGCAGTATGGGATAAAAGATATGAATTTAAATGATGTCAAAGAATTCCTGGCCCGATATGACGGACCGGAAATGAATATAATGGAAGTGTGCGGAAGTCATACGGCGGCGATTGCGAAATACGGTATTCCGGGACTTCTTTCACCGAAGATACATCTGATCTCGGGACCGGGCTGCCCGGTCTGTGTGACTCCCTCGGCATACGTGGATAGACTGATCGATCTGGCTTTGACGCCTCACATGTGCGTGGTGACCTTCGGAGATCTTATGCGCGTACCCGGAAGCGGAAAAAGTCTTAGCATAGTGAAGGGGGAGGGAGCCAGGGTAGAAATGGTCTATTCTCCCGCGGATGTTTTTGAAATGGCGGAAAGAGAGCCAGAAACGACCTTTGTTTTTGCGGCGGTAGGATTTGAGACTACAGCTCCTGTCTATGCCCTGGTGCTGGACCAGATCGTCAGGAATGATATAAAAAACGTAAAGCTTCTGACGGCATTAAAGACGATGCCTGCCGTGATAGATCATCTCTGCGCGAACGGAGCGCCGATTCAGGGGTATATTGCTCCGGGCCACGTATCTGTGGTGACAGGAAGCAATGTTTTTGCCCCGCTGGCGGAAAAATACAGTATACCTTTCGGGGTTTCCGGATTTAAAGGAGCGGAAATGCTTATAGCGATCTGCGGGATCGTAAAAGCTTACGGATGCGGAAAGGTGATGAATTTCTATCCGTCTGTTGTAACGGCGGAAGGAAATACGGCTGCTCAGCAGATGGTCAGCAGGTATTTTGAGCCGGCCGGAGCAGCCTGGAGAGGAATGGGCATGATCCCGGGATCAGGATTGATTCTCAGAGAAGAGTTCAGTGAATTTGATATGGGCAGCCGGGATCTGGCGGAAGATGTAAAGATAAACAAAGGCTGCTGCTGTGACAGAGTCCTTATGGGAAAGCTGCGGCCATATGAGTGTCCGCTGTTCGGCAGGGTATGTACGCCGCTGAATCCTCAGGGTGCATGCATGGTATCTACAGAGGGTAGCTGCTTTTCCTATTTTGCCAATAAAAGGCGCGACTGAAAGTGAGATAAAAAATGTCCCGCATGGCTTTCATGAAGCAGTCTGATCATGATCACAACTGCTTTTTCGATATAAAGCGGGGAGCGAGACTTAAAAAGTATTATGACAGAGGTGATGAAATGTCTGACCAGACGATAACAATGGTCCACGGAAGCGGCGGAAGCGCCACCGGGGAGCTTATACAGGAAGTCTTTGCCAAAGAGTTCCGCAACGATACCCTTAATAAAATGGAAGACAGCGCAGTGATACCTGGAAGCGGAACGATCGCAGTGACGACAGACAGTTTTGTGGTAACTCCGCTGGTATTCAGGGGAGGAGATATAGGCCGTCTTTGCGTATGCGGAACGGTCAATGATCTGCTTATGCGGGGAGCTGTTCCCAGATACCTTACCTGCGGTTTTATACTGGAGGAAGGATTAAGTGTCGAACTTCTGAAAAAGGTAGTACGTTCCATGTCGGAAACGGCGCGGGAAGCAGGCGTGACGATCGTCGCGGGAGACACGAAAGTGGTTGAAGGATCCGGCGGAATGTATATTAATACTGCCGGCGTTGGATTTGTTCCGGAGGGAGTCGAGATTTCCTCGGAAAAGGCACGGGCGGGCGATGCTATCATTGTTTCGGGAACTATGGGAGACCATCATGCGGCCATACTGGGAGAACGCATGAACATAGAGACTGATATAGCCAGTGACAACGCTCCTCTCACGGACATGGTAAGCGCTCTGATGGACTCAGGCATAGAGATCCACACCATGAGGGATGTCACAAGGGGAGGGCTTGGAACTGTGCTGAAGGAACTGGCATCTGCTTCCTCGAAAACGTTTGTTATCAAAGATGCCGCGGTACCCGTAACTCCTAAAGTGAAGGATTTCTGCGGGCTGCTTGGACTTGATCCTGTTTACATGGGAAATGAAGGGAAAATGGTTGTTCTGGTGCCCGGGGCTGACGCGGAAAAAGCTCTTGCGATCATTAAAGGATCTGCTTATGGAGAGGCAGCGGCGATCATTGGAGAAGTGACGGAGGAAGAACCGGGTGAATTGCTGATGAAAACCGAAATAGGCGGTATCCGGAAGCTGGATATCCTTCAGGGAGAGGGATTGCCGAGGATCTGCTGATTTTGTTTTGTATATCAATAGTCAAAACTTTCTGCATGTCATTTCTGAATAGTCTGATCGTGAAGCGGAGAGTTTTAAACAATACATTTTGAGGATCGGAGAGATTAGAGTGAAAGAATATACATATGATATGGATGTCCTGGAAACTTTTTTAAATGAACAGGGGAAGCTTTTCCCGGAAAGTGTAGCTGATACTCCGGAAGAGGCTGACGCGTTTCTGGAGGAGGTTTTTGCTGTTGTAGCAGATTCGGAAAAAGAAGTGATAGAGTACTTTGAGGAGGAAGGTATTGATTTTGATACCGATGATATCCTCGAGGCTGCTGAAGTTTTTCCGCTGAAGGGCGGAAGATATCTGATAGTAGAAGGATAAATGCAGAAAAAACGGGGATCGCCTTTTTTGGGCGATCCCCGTTTTTCTGTCATGGGAAATTCCGATCATTTCCTATGACGATTCGGGTGTCAAAACTACGAGTGCGGGAAACCGTATGAATCTTCACACTATTTCTGGACAAGGGACTTATGACACTTTAATCCTATGACGCAATCCCTCCGGGGAATGCACATGCGGCACGGCGGAAGGCAGCGTTGCTGCTTTACGGCGGCACATAAAGTCCGGTTCCCGCGGATGGTTATATACGTTCTTTTTGGTTCAGTCGAGGACTGTAGTCTCCAAAACCTCATATGCGGATTCTCTGATCCATACTGATGCGGAACCATCGTCAACCGTGAAATCACCGCATCCGTCGGATCCGATCTCCACCGGAGTATCGGTCGGCTTTAATATGTTTACAAAACGTTCTCCGGCATATCGCATGGAAACGTACATTCGTTTTGAACCTCCGGCGCTGTTGGTCATGAGAATGGCCATTCCTGAACATTCATGCCTGGTCTGATCCGATCCAGGTCCGGATTTTGCAGAAAGTGTTTCTTCTTCGAAATCATCACCTGCTCTTGTATATCCTACGATATCGGGAGCATCGAAATAATCCTTCTGAGTACCGTAAGCACAGAGCTTTCTCGCCTGACACATTTTTACTAATCCTGTGACCGGAGGAATGTGATCATGCGGTATCCCGTAAAGATCGCCGTAAAATACACACGGAATTCCGGCTTCCTGAAACAGGATAGCAGCATATGCCTGCTGCTTGAACCAGGGAGCAATGAAGGATTCAAGCGCCTGACCGGGCTGGGTGTCGTGGTTATCCACAAATGTTACGGCATTTTCAGGCCGGGCTTTCAGAAGGCTGGTGTTCATCAGTGTGCTCATATCAAATTCGCCGTTTGAGGTTGATGCGTAGTGAAGCGCATAGTGAAGCGGAGAATCGAAAAGTGAGAACTGATTTCCGATTGCGTCAAGATAATGTAAAAGACGCTCGATTTCATCGGACCAGTATTCGCCAACAACAAAAAAGTCTCTGTTTTTATACTCTTTTAGTTCTTTCAGCCATGCAGGTATAAAGTCATGGCTGATATGTTTGACGGCATCCAGACGGAGACCGTCGGCTTCCGTCATATCCATGTACCATTTTCCCCAGTCGGTTATTTTCCGGGCGGTATCAGGATTGCTCATTTCAAGATTGACTCCCATAAGGTAGTCGAAATTTCCATTTTCCCAGTCGGTTTCCTGATTCCAGTCTTTTCCGACGATCCGGAACAGACCGTTTGTGTGGTCGGATTCATCCCAGTCCATTCCGTTAAAATTTTTAAACGTCCAGATATCCTTCGAATATGCGCCATGGCGTCCCGGGAAGGTAAATCTGGTCCATGCTTCTATTTCTTTCTGATTTGAGATCTGCTGGTTTCTGTCATCAAAGGAGTCTTCAACGACTCTGATCGTTTCGGTCTCATCGGCGCCCATCATATGATTTACTACGATATCACAGATTACTTCCAGGCCGGCTTCTCTGCAGACCTCTATGCAGTGAAGATATTCATCTTTTGTACCGTATTTGGTGGGGACGGATCCTTTCTGATCAAATTCACCCAAATCGTATTTATCGTAGACATCATATCCTACACTGTTCTTTCCTCCGTTTCCTTTGTATGCGGGAGGGAGCCAGATAGAATCGATACCTGCTTTTTTCAATAAAGGAGCCTGCACGGCAAGCCTTCTCCAATGAAGGCCATCGTCCGGCAGGTACCATTCAAATCCCTGTAATAAAGTTTTATTTGTCATAAACGTCTCCTTTTACAGAGCCTTTTTTGTGTTCCTTTCGGATAACGTTTGGGATAATAACACAATGAAAAGAATATGACAAGTGAAAATTTTATAAACAGGATTTATCATAAAAAACCTCCGGCGGCCGGAACAGGGCTGTCGGAGGCAGTTGTTTTGAAGGAATTAAAGTATCGCGCCGGATACCAGAGCAGCTGCGGCGGCAGCTACAGCCACAACGATCAGAGGCATATCGAAATATGCCAGAACAAGCGCGATCACTGTCGCGATCGTTGCTGCGATGGTATTTCCGGTAGAGTAGAAGATCACCGGAAATGTCATGGCAGAAAGAACGGCGTATGGAATATAGTAGATCAGACTGCGGAAAAAACGGGAGCGGATTTTTTTTCTGAAAAGCGTTAATGGCAGCATACGGATCAGATATGTGACTATGGCCATAACGGCAATGTATATTGGGATACTCATGTTTTAAACTCCTTGGGTATATTATTGAATCCGTCATGCATTCTCTTCATCGTCATCCACAGGAAAAAGTATTGCTCCTGCCAGTGACGCCGCCAATGCACAGATAATTACCGCGAAACCGCTGGTGACAAAAGTGAGGACATAGTGAAACAGACAGCTAAGAGCAATGGCGATTGCGGAAACAATGAGGATCTTGCGGCTTTTTTTTGCGGCCGGGACCACAATGGCAATAAACATGCCGTACAGCATGATGCCCATAGCGCCTGTTAGACCTGCAGGGAGTACCTCGCCGGCGGTGGCTCCGAGAAACGTTCCCAGTACCCATCCGAAAACAGAGACGGCGATCATGGAATACATATAAGGCGGCGAGACATCTTTCTCCCGGCCGGCCGCCATGGCAAAGATCTCATCCGTTATTCCGTAAGAGATCAGAAACCGGTGGGGGAGCGTGCAGGAGTCATCAAGCTTCTGTGAAAGAGAAATCGCCATCAGCGAATAGCGGATATTAATAACCAGCTGTGTGATGATGATCTCGATCAGCGAGCCTCCGGCAGCTATTATCTCGATACCGGCAGCCTGTCCGGCGGATGTAACGTTTGTAAGCGAAAGCATGGAGGCTTCCAGAACAGACATGCCGGCCTTTGAAGCCAGGATACCGACGCCAAAGGAAACAGACAGATATCCCAGAGCGATAGGAAGACCGGCCAGAAAACCGTCCCTCATTTCAGTGCGAAGCATAGATCAATACCTTCATTTCTACTAATATATTATATCAGTCCCGTTTAATGAGCGGGATCGATGACATGATGAACTTTTCATGATCATAACTGCCCTTCTACATAAAGAGGGAAGTTGTTAATAATACGGCATCTTTGAAAATCAATATCAAAGATGCCGTAACGGATCATTCTTAAACTGTTCCGGCAGCCGAGTGTTCACAAGGGATAATGTAGAAAGTGAGCCTGGACACCAGCTATACTGCTACGGCAGCACTCCTCCCGGAACCGGAAACAAGAATATTATAGTACCTGCCCAAGAAAAGTTCAATATATGATATAATCTGAATAAGTATAACGTTACTAAACATTGCAGGTAATTATGAAACGCCGGCGGCGGGGAAACAGCGGACGGATTTCTGAGTTACCCGAAAAATATGTCCGGAAAGGAGAGAATCATGTCCGATGCTTTTTTTGAGACTCTGACTTCGAAGAGAAAGAAGACAGGGAGATTTGATGTAGTAGAGGATCTGGTACAGGTCGATCCCGGCTACCGGCATCTTTTTGTCTATACTTCCATACCTGAGGGAGCGTGCGTTCTCCCAATGCTCGGAGACAGGATACTGCTTCTTCGTGAATACAGATATCCGGTACGTTCATGGCAATATTCTATTCCTGGAGGACTGATCGATCCGGGAGAGTCGCCATCCGAGGCGGCGGTCCGGGAGCTGAGGGAAGAGACGGGCTATGATGTGGAGGAACTCATACCGCTGGGAGCGATATATTCATCTTTTGGATCCAGCGATGAGAAAATCCATCTTTTCATGGCCAGGTGCGGCAATAAGGGTGAAGCTGAGCGGGAACCCGGAGAAAAGATCGCTATGCAGCTTGTAACGGAAAGAGAATTTGCCGGGATGATCGATGACGGAAGGTATATGCACAGTGCGGGAATAGCCGCATGGGGGAAATATCTGAACAGGAAATACTATATGGAGAATAATAGAAACTGACCGGAATACAGAATTGCAGGAGGATAATAATGGAAAAATATGCTTTTGGTATAGATCTTGGCGGAACAACGGTGAAGCTCGGTCTCTTTACGACAGAAGGAGAGCTTGAAGAAAAATGGGAGATTCCCACCAGAAAAGAGAAAAACGGCGAGATGATCATAGGAGATATAGCGTCGTCTATTAGAGAAAAGATGGAGGAAAAGCACATTTCCTTTGAAGATGTAAAAGGCGCCGGAATTGCGGTGCCCGGTGCGGTGATCGACGACGGAATCGTTAACAAATGCGTTAACCTGGGCTGGGGAGTGAAAAACGTGAGAAAGGAGCTTTCCTATCTTCTGGAGGAAATGACCATAAAAGTAGCGAATGACGCTAATGCGGCCGCCCTTGGGGAAATGTGGAAAGGCGGCGGCCGGGGTTATGACAGTATTGTTATGGTAACACTCGGAACCGGAGTCGGAGGAGGCGTCATCATAGACGGAAAGATCCTGAATGGCGCAAACGGTGCAGGGGGAGAAATAGGACATATCAATATCGATCCGGAAGAGACCGAGGTCTGCGGATGTGGAAACAGAGGCTGCCTTGAACAATATGTTTCCGCTACGGGATATGCGCGAATGACGAAAAAATATCTGCGTGAAAACAAAGAAAAACCCAGCATTCTCCGGGATATTGAGGAGCCTACGGCGAAAGACCTCTTTGACGCCGCAAAACAGCATGACGGTGCTGCGCTTGAGATCGTGGATAAATGTTCAAAGATACTGGGAAGAGGCTTCGCCATCATATCCGCAGTAGTTGATCCGGATGCTTTCGTTATAGGCGGCGGCGTTTCCAAAGCCGGTGATATAGTTCTGGACGGCGTGAAGGAATACTATAGGGCTATGGCTTTCCATGCTTCCCGGGATACGAAGTTCGAACTTGCAAAGCTGGGAAATGATGCCGGTATCTATGGCTCTGTAAAAATAATACTTTAAAATATTCGTTTATTATCAAAATCAGTTCATATTTTATTCTTTACGGAGTTAAGATGATTTTGCGTTGAACCTTATAATTTTTTGTGATAAATTGATTTAGTTGTGAGAACGATATTTGAAACGTATTGACAGACCGCATGCGGTCAGAAGAATTGTAAAAAGAGGAAATACAAATGAGAATCGGATTTGATAACGACAAATATCTGAAAATGCAGTCAGAAAAGATCAAAGAGAGGATCGGAAAGTTCGGAGGAAAGCTTTATCTTGAGTTTGGAGGAAAACTGTTTGATGACTATCATGCCTCCAGAGTTCTTCCGGGTTTTAAACCTGACAGTAAGATAAAAATGCTTACACAGATAAAAGAGGACGTTGAGGTCGTCATCGTTATCAATGCGGGCGATATAGAAAAAAACAAGGTACGCGGAGATCTGGGAATCACTTACGATCTGGACGTGCTGAGGCTTATCGATGCTTTTCGGGGTTACGGACTTTATATAGGAAGTATTGTGCTTACCCGATTTGACGGACAGGAGAGCGCGCTTGCCTTCCAGAAAAAACTGGAGAAGCTTGGAGTGAAGGTATATCGTCATTACAGTATTCCCGGATATCCGAGTAATATACCGCTTATTATAAGCGATGAAGGCTACGGAAAAAATGAATATATCGAGACGAAGCATTCTCTGGTAGTCGTAACAGCACCGGGCCCGGGAAGCGGAAAAATGGCGGTCTGTCTCTCTCAGCTGTACCATGAGAATAAGCATGGTATCAAAGCGGGCTACGCGAAGTTTGAGACCTTCCCGATCTGGAACATACCGTTGAATCATCCGGTGAATCTGGCATATGAGGCGGCCACAGCGGATCTGAATGATGTTAATATGATCGATCCGTATCATCTCGAAGCATACGGTGAATCGACCGTCAATTATAACCGGGATGTAGAAGTATTTCCTGTCCTGAACGCTATGTTTAAAAAGATCTATGGCGAATCTCCATATAAATCACCGACAGATATGGGAGTAAATATGGCCGGCAACTGTATCGTGGATGATGATGTGGCGAGGGCCGCTTCACGTCAGGAGATCATCCGGCGCTATTATAATGAAATGTGCCAGCTGAAAAAGGGTCTTGGCAGCGATGGAGCAAAACAGAAGCTGGAATTCCTGATGAACAAAGCTGATATCGTGATAGAAGACAGGCCTGTATGTGCCGCGGCAAATCTGAAGGCGGAGGTTACAGGAAATCCTGCGGCAGCGATCGAGCTTTCGGACGGACAGATCGTGACAGGAAAGACAACCGCGCTCATGGGAGCTTCATCGGCAATGATGCTTAACGCGCTGAAGGTCCTCGGCGGAGTTGACGATCCCGTTAAGCTGATCGATCCGAATGTTATCAGACCTATCCAGAAACTGAAGCTTGAGTATCTGGGAAACCATAATCCTCATCTTCACATCAATGAGGTTCTGATAGCGCTCACGATTAGCGCGGAAACGAACGAGGACGCAAAAAAAGCTCTCGCACAGCTTGATAAACTGAAAGGCTGCGAAGCGCATTCATCTGTTATTCTGTCATCTCTGGATGAGAACACCTTCAAGAAGCTGGGCATCAATCTGACAATGGAACCGGTCTACCAGACAGAGAAACTGTTCCATAATTAATGGAAAAATAATATATATCGTTTTATATTTCACACATTGGACAAAGTTCTGATGTATACTGAGAATGTCTTAAAGCGGGAGGATCGCGTCCCGGGCGTGTTGTGATAAGTAAATTTAAACCGCGCACGTAAAAAACGGATGGGGATGTTTTTGAAGGGAGTGTTTATTTCATGAGAATACAGGACTGGGTGGTCAGACGAAATAAGTTATGCGGCTATATCGTAGACAGTGATCTGTATCCGGATGATTCATATATTGAAACCTCTGAGATAGTTACGGCGGCGGCAGACGCCGATACACTGCTGATACGTACGGCGAATTCAGTTTATGAGTGCAGGATCTCCGAGTACGGCGGCAGAGAAAAAGATCTGGAGGAATTTCTTTTAAAGATCGCCGCGGATTCTATGGTGGACAGCACCAGACAGATTACGCGCCCGATCGAAAAGTAGAGTCATAACGGGATCTTAATGGCAGAAAAACAGACAGAAAAACGTACAGAAAGATAATATACGATATAGAACAGACAGAAAGACAAAGAACAGAAAAAGACAAAAAACAGAAAAAGACAAAGAACGAAAAAAAGACAAATAGAAAAATCCGCCGAGGCAGCTTATGACTGCCTTCGGCGGATTTTTTGTGCCATAGGAAATTACGATCATTTCTTATTACATGTACCCTCCGGGAGATGTACACGCCGCACAAAGGAAAACAGCTGTGCTGCTGTGCGGCGGCGCACAAAGTCCGGTTCGCTCCCCGACTGCAAGGGGATTCGTAATTGCCAGCTTAAAGTGCTTTACCGGTGAGGAGCGTATATGCTTCCAGATATTTGTCGATCGTTTTGTCAATAACATCCTGAGGAAGATCATAATCGCTGTCCGGATTTGCTTTCAGCCAGTTGCGGACGAACTGTTTATCGAACGATGGCTGATCATGACCCGGCTCATAGCCTTCTACAGGCCAGAAGCGGCTGCTGTCCGGAGTGAGCATCTCATCACCTATGATAACACGGCCGTTTTCGTCAATACCGAATTCAAATTTTGTATCGGCGATGATGATTCCATGAGAGAGAGCATAATCGGCACATTTCTTATAGAGTGCGATAGTACAGTCTCTGATCGTTTCGGCATATTCAAGGCCTTTTCCGGGGAATTCCTTCTCGAGTACTTCTACACTTTTCTCGAAGGAGATATTTTCGTCATGGTCACCGATCTCTGCTTTAGTAGAAGGGGTAAAGATCGGTTCGGGAAGCTTGTCGCACTGGCGAAGTCCCTCCGGAAGTCTGATACCGCAGACTGTACCGTTCTCTTTGTAGCTTGCCCAGCCGCTGCCGGTAATATATCCGCGGACAATGCATTCGATCGGAAGCATCGTAAGCTTTTTGCAGAGCATGCTGTTTCCGTCAAATCTCTCCTGACGGAAGAATTCCGGCATATCCTTTGTGTCAACGCTTATCATATGATTTGGAAGAATATCATTCGTGTAATCAAACCAGAATCTGGACATCTGCGTGAGAACAGCGCCCTTCTTTACGATTTTATTTTTAAGGATGACATCGAAAGCGGATATTCTGTCGGTAGCCACCATGACCAGATTATCGCCGATATCATAGATTTCACGAACCTTACCTTCTTTTACAGGTGTATATTCTTTCATTTTGCTCCTCCTGCATGAATAAATATTCTTTTTTCACGATTATGTCATTATCATAATCATGTTCCTTAGTATAGCACACCGCTTCAAATATCGTATAGTGTTTTTTTGATCAAAAACACAGGAATCGCAGGCGCTGTATATGTAATCTTTCCGTATAAAATATATGAAAGAGACTTTTTTGCGGATATGTTGTAATATATATTATGATTTTATAAAAACATAAAACAATTTTACCTGGAGGATAATGAATGAAGACTGTAATACTTGAAAAAAAGGTGGTTGATCCGGGAGATGTTTCCTGGGAGCCGGTGACACGTCTGTGCGAAACGGTCGTTTATGATCACTGTCATGAAGAAGATAAATTCGAAAAGATCGCGGATGCGGATATCGTTCTCACAAATAAAGTAATCATTGACGAGGAGGTATTCGAAAGATGTCCGAAAGTTAAATACGTCGGCGTGTGCGCCACAGGATATAACGTAGTGGATCTTTCCGCGGCCAGAAAGCACGGCGTGGTGGTAACGAATGTTCCCGCGTACAGCACGGCGTCTGTCGTTCAGCATACTTTTGCTCTGCTGCTTGATATTGCGTCAAAGATTACAGTATATGATAACAGTGTAAAGAAGGGCGACTGGATCAATTCGGAGGATTTCTGTTATTACAAAGAATATCCTGTGGAACTGGAAGGGAAGACACTTGGAATATACGGATTCGGAAATATAGGACGGGGCGTGGCAAAGGCCGCTCAGGCTTTCGGAATGAACGTATTGGTACATACGGCAAACCCGGATAAGTATCTGTCGTATATCAATAAGCAGCTTCGTTTTGCCGACGCCAACAGTCTCTTTGCGTATTCAGATATTATTTCATTCCATTGTCCTCTTACAGATGAGACGAAAGGGCTTGTTTGTGCTGAAAATATTGCTAAAATGAAAGATGGCGTTGTGATCATTAACGTTTCCAGAGGACCGATCGTGAATGAGAAAGACCTTGCCAACGCCCTGAAGAGCGGAAAAGCGGCGGCGGCAGGCATTGACGTTATTGCCACAGAACCTATGCTTCCTGACAATCCTCTTATGGATGCCCCCAATGTTTATATCACGCCGCATATCGCATGGGCCAGCAGGGAAGCAAGGATGAGACTCATAAATATAGTTGCAGGAAACATAGAAGCCTGGATGAACGGAGATCCCGTGAATGTGGTATCATGAAGCAGATGACAGGAATTGTAAGATTTGCCGCATGATGCAAGATAAGATTCGGAAAAATGAAGTCAGATTACAGAAAAAATAAACATTCAGAAAACAAAAAAAGGAAAGATAGAGATAAAAAAGAAATAAAGCTGCGCGGAAAGAATATTCAGCCTGGAAGAACCGGTAAACGTTCTTTAAAACATAAAGAAACCGGCGTCAGTGAGACGAACGGACCGGTGAATAAGATCTCTTTTGAAAAACCGGGTAATTTCCTCTATCCGCTTCCTGCAGTTATGGTGAGCTGCGCAGGCGTGGATGGTAAACCGAACATTATTACCGTGGCGTGGGCGGGGACAGTATGTACGAACCCGCCGATGCTTTCTGTTTCCATCAGAAAGGAAAGATATTCCTATGATCTGATCCGGGAGACAGGAGAGTTTGTAGTAAATCTGACGAACAGGAAGCTGGCCGGAGCAGCCGACTACTGCGGATGCAGGAGCGGACGTGATCATGATAAGTTTGCCGAATGCCGCCTCACGCCGGGAAAAAGTGAACATATCAGCGCGCCTTCTATTCAGGAAGCGCCGGTCAGCATTGAATGCAAGGTGCGTCAGGTGATCCCGCTTGGAAGTCACGACATGTTTCTGGCGGAAGTACTTGGCATTCAGGTGGATGCAGGATACATGGATGAGAAAAAAACACTTCATCTGGAAAATGCAGACCTGATCACATATTCCCACGGGAAGTATTTTACACTTGGAAATATGATCGGAACATTCGGATATTCCGTGCGCAGGAAAAAATAAAAAGCTGCTGGAAAAAACGGAGAACAATATCAAAAAAAATTGTTGACACTTTCTGGGCGATTTGATATTATAACTGAGGTGAGCGACAGAGGGTCGTTAAAAACAAATTATGAAATGCAGGAATGGCGGAATTGGCAGACGCGCAGGCTTCAGGTGCCTGTGGTAGCAATATCGTGCGGGTTCAAGTCCCGCTTCCTGCACTTTTTTTATGCGCAGATGCGGAGTCACTTTGGGCAGGAACGTGACCAGGCGGGGCTTGCCCGTGAGGTCGTTGTCCCTCAGAAGCTTGACGGAAGCATTGGCGCTTTTTTTGTTTAAATATCGAAAGGATAACGGGAATGAAAGCATTTTTGATTCTGGAAGATGGACATGTATTTGAAGGAAGGAGTATCGGCTCCAGAAAAGAGGTTATCAGTGAGATCGTATTCAATACGTCGATGACCGGATATCTGGAGGTGCTTACAGATCCGTCCTATGCCGGTCAGTCAGTCTGCATGACTTATCCGCTGATCGGAAATTACGGCATATGCTACGAAGACGAAGAATCTCTGAGGCCATGGCTCGATGGCTTTATCGTCCGTGAGGTCTCACGTATTCCGAGTAATTTCCGGACACAGGACACAATCCAGAAATTCCTCAAAAGGTTCGATATCCCGGGAATCTGCGGGATCGACACACGCGCGCTTACACGCATTCTCCGCGAGAGCGGTACTATGAATGGTATGATCACTACAGATCCCGAACCTGATCTGGAAAAGATCCTTCCGAAACTGAAGAAATATACTACGGGAAAGGTCGTTGAGCGCGTCACATGTACAGAGCCCGAAAGGCTTCCCGGAGAAGGTTATAAAGTGGCGTTGATGGATTTCGGCGCCAAATACAATATCCCAAAGAATCTGAACAAAAGAGGCTGTGATGTGACTGTTTATCCTGCCTGGACAACTGCCGGGGAAGTGCTGGCAGCGAAGCCTGACGGCATCATGCTCGCCAATGGGCCCGGAGATCCGAAGGAATGTACATTTATGATCGAACAGATCCGGAAATTCTATGATTCCGACATTCCGATATTTGCCATCTGTCTGGGGCATCAGCTGATGGCGCTTGCCACAGGCGCTGATACAAAAAAAATGAAGTATGGTCATCGCGGCGGAAATCATCCCGTAAAAGATCTGGAGACCGGAAGAGTTTATATCACTTCTCAGAATCACGGATACGTGGTCGATATAGATACTGTTGATCCGAAGGTCGCAGTCCCTGCATTTGTCAATGTAAATGACGGGACACTTGAGGGTCTGCGATATCTGAATAAGAATATATTTACCGTGCAGTATCATCCGGAGGCTGCTCCGGGACCGCTGGATTCAGGATATTTGTTTGACCGGTTTATTGATATGATGGGAGGCGCAAGGTAATGCCAAGAGACCAGAGAATAAAAAAGGTTTTAATGATCGGTTCCGGTCCTATCGTGATCGGTCAGGCAGCAGAGTTTGATTATGCGGGAACACAGGCGTGCCGTTCTCTGAAAGAGGAGGGAGTGGAGGTTGTCCTGCTGAATTCGAATCCTGCAACGATCATGACCGATAAGGATATAGCGGATAAGGTCTATATAGAACCTCTGACTGTAGAGGTGGTGGAACAGCTGATCCGTAAGGAAAGACCAGACAGTATTCTTCCGACGCTCGGCGGACAGGCGGGACTGAATCTGGCCATGGAGCTGGCCGACAAAGGATTTCTGGAAGAGAATAATGTCCGTCTGATAGGTACGACGCCGCTCACGATCAAAAAAGCTGAGGATCGGCAGACATTTAAGGATACCATGGAAAAGATCGGCGAGCCGATAGCGGCTTCCGAGGTTGTAACAAACGTAAATGACGGAATCAGATTCGCGGAAAAGATCGGTTATCCCGTTGTGCTCCGTCCGGCTTATACGCTGGGGGGAAGCGGCGGAGGAATTGCGTCTGACCGCGCGGAGCTTGTGGAAATACTGCAGAATGGTCTTCGGCTTTCCCGCGTAGGAGAGGTCCTTGTAGAGCGAAGCATCGCAGGATGGAAGGAAATCGAGTATGAGGTCATGCGCGATTCGGCCGGAAACGTGATCACTGTATGTAACATGGAAAACATTGATCCTGTTGGCGTCCATACAGGCGATTCTATTGTAGTGGCTCCGTCCCAGACTCTCGGAGACAAAGAATATCAGATGCTTCGGACCTCTGCGCTGAATATAATTACCGAGCTTGGGATCACGGGAGGCTGTAACGTACAGTATGCGCTGAATCCAAACAGCTTTGAATACTGTGTGATCGAAGTTAATCCGAGAGTAAGCCGCTCATCGGCGCTTGCGTCGAAGGCCACGGGCTACCCTATCGCGAAGGTGGCGGCGAAGATAGCCCTGGGATATACACTGGATGAGATCCCGAACGCCATCACAAAGAGGACGAAAGCAAGCTTTGAGCCAATGCTGGATTACTGCGTGGTAAAAATGCCAAGGCTTCCCTTTGACAAATTTATAAGTGCCCAGAGGACGCTGACGACTCAGATGAAAGCTACCGGTGAGGTCATGAGTATATGCAGCAACTTCGAAGGAGCGCTGATGAAAGCCATAAGATCTCTGGAGCAGCATGTGGATTCTCTCATGTCATATGATTTTAGCGGACTGACTGACGGAGAACTCAGAGACCAGCTGCATCTGGTAGATGATATGCGTATCTGGAGGATCGCGGAGGCTGTACGCCGCGGCTTTTCTTACGAAGATATCCATGCTGTCACACTGATCGATATCTGGTTCATAGATAAGATAGCGATCCTTACTGAGATGGAGCAGGCACTGAGAGAGAAAACACTTGACAGAGAACTTTTGTATGAAGCGAAGCGGATGGAGTTTCCGGATCATGTGATCGCGGATCTGACAGGCCGAAGCGAAGAAGAGATTCGCTCCATGCGAAGAAAATACGGTATTGAGGCGGCATTTAAGATGGTAGATACCTGTGCTGCGGAGTTTGAGGCTTCTACGCCGTATTATTACTCTGTTTTTGACGGTGAAAATGAGGCGGAAGCCGGAAAAGGCAAAAAAAAGGTGCTGGTGCTTGGCTCCGGTCCGATCCGTATAGGTCAGGGAATCGAATTTGATTTCTGTTCGGTTCATTGCACCTGGGCTTTTGCCAGAGAAGGCTATGAGACGATCATCATAAATAATAATCCTGAGACGGTAAGCACGGATTTTGATATTGCGGATAAACTGTATTTTGAGCCTTTAACGCCTGAGGATGTGGAAGCTGTCGTAAATATTGAACATCCTGACGGCGCTGTGGTCCAGTTCGGAGGTCAGACAGCCATCAAGCTGACTGAAGCGCTGATGAAAATGGGGGTTCCGATCCTTGGAACTTCTGCGGAGAATGTGGACGCTGCTGAAGACCGGGAGCTGTTCGATGAGATCCTTCAGAAGACCGGAATCCCGAGAGCCGCAGGCGGTACGGTATATACCGTGGAGGAAGCCCTTGCCGTGGCCGGAAGACTGGGATATCCTGTTCTGGTGCGTCCTTCTTACGTGCTGGGCGGACAGGGCATGCAGATAGCCATCAATGAGAAGGATATAACAGACTACATAAATGTGATCAACAGGTATACGCAGGACCATCCCATCCTTGTGGATAAATATCTCGAGGGAAAGGAGATCGAAGTCGACGCTGTATGCGACGGTGAGGATATCCTGATCCCCGGTATCATGGAACATGTGGAGAGAGCGGGAATTCATTCCGGCGACAGTATTTCGGTCTACCCGGCCAAAGGTCTTCCTGAACACATAAAGAACAAGATCGAAGATTATACGAAACGCCTTGCAACGGCTCTTCATGTACTGGGCATGATTAATATCCAGTTTATCGTTTATAAGGATGAGGTCTATGTGATCGAGGTTAATCCCAGATCCTCCAGAACGGTTCCTTATATAAGTAAGGTGACGGGAATTCCGATCGTACCTTTGGCGTCACAGGTGATACTGGGACATAAGATCAGGGAACTCGGCTATACGCCGGGGCTGCAGAAAGAGGATGAATATTTTGCAGTCAAAATGCCTGTATTCTCGTTTGAGAAGATCCGCGGCGCCGATATCAGCCTCGGACCGGAGATGAAATCTACAGGAGAGTGTCTGGGAATAGCAAAGACATTTAATGAGGCTTTATACAAAGCATTTATCGGCGCGGGAATAGTTCTTCCGAAATTCAGAAACATGATCATTACGGTCAGGGACAGTGAAAAGGAAGAAATAGCTCCTATAGCGGCAAGATTTGAAAAACTTGGCTATAAGATATTCTCAACCAGAGGAACGGCGAAGTTTCTTCAGGAAAAAGGAGTGGAAGCTCTCAGCGTGAATAAGATAGAACAGCCGAGCCCGAACCTGATGGATCTGATCCTCGGACACAAGATCGATCTCGTCATCGATATTCCGCAGGAGGGAGTGGAACACTCCCATGACGGATTTGTCATAAGAAGAAATGCAATAGAGACAGGCGTCAGCGTACTGACGGCCGTCGATACAGCGGAAGCACTGGTAACGTCGCTTGAGAATACGGATGTACAGAAGCTGAATCTGATCGATATCGCACACATTTAAAAAAGAACGGAATAGTAATATGAATTATTTAATCACACTGATAGTCTCCATGGTTCCTCTGATAGAACTGCGGGGAGCGATCCCGATCGCTGTAAGAATGGGTATTCCACTTCCCACGGCCTATGTGATCGCCGTGATCGGAAACATGATACCGGTGCCTTTTATATATTTTTTTGCCAGAAAAGTTCTCGAGTGGGGTAAAGATAAACCGGTCATAAGCGGTTTTTGCAGATTCTGTCTCATGAAAGGTGAGCGGGGCGGCGAAAAACTCAAATCCAAAGCGGGCAGAGGCCTTTTTGCCGCGTTGCTTCTGTTTGTCGGAATACCGCTGCCCGGAACAGGCGCCTGGACAGGCACCCTCGCTGCCAGTATTCTGAATATGGGCTTTAAAAGAAGCGTTATTGCGGTCATGCTTGGAGTGCTTCTGGCAGGAGTGATCATGGGAGCGACCTCCGCAGGAGTATTCGGGGCCCTCGGCGCTTTATAAATATGATTAAGAACTTCTATGTATTCACTGCATCTGCTGCTAATATTCGCGAAATCATAAACTCGCTGCGCCGAGACAATATGATTTCTGCTCATACAGCAGATTCTGTTCATGCAGAAGTTCTAATGCTTGTGCAGATTGTTTGAATCATTCACACAAATTTCCCATCCTGCTGAGTTTCGCAATTACCTAAAAGATATGAGACATGAAAGGAGCAGCCTATGAGATGTCCTTTTTGCAATCAGGATAATACAAGAGTTGTAGACTCCAGACCGGCGGAGAATAACTCCATTCGCAGAAGAAGGCTCTGCGATTGCTGCGGAAGAAGGTTTACGACCTATGAAAAAATAGAAATGGTTCCTCTGATCGTGGTAAAAAAGGATATGAATCGCGAACAGTATGACAGGGCAAAGATCCAGCAGGGAATCATACGAGCCTGTCATAAGAGACCCGTTTCGGCGCAGAGGATAAATGAAACGGTAGACGCCATCGAAAATGAGATCTTTAATACCGGAGATAAGGAGATCACAAGTAATTTCATCGGTACCGTCGTCATGAAACATATCAAAGAGCTTGACGGGGTGGCGTATGTGCGCTTTGCTTCTGTATATCGGGAATTTAAAGATGTAAACACCTTTATGGATGAGCTTCGCAAAATACTTAATTGATAAAAACTCCCTTCATGGTTGTCCTGAAACAGTTTCTGTGAATTCAAATCCCGCTCGCGGGAGTTAGTGAAGATCCGGGCCGGCGTATTAAACTGAGAAATACGCCGGCCTGTTTCTTGCGCGTTTATGTAAAGTATGATAAAATAGTTTGAGTTTTTATTACCTTGGGAGGTATGGAGCATGAGAAGTTTTTTGAAATCTACAAAGCTGGATAATGTGCTTTATGACGTCAGAGGGCCTGTGGTTGCTGAAGCAGCCCGTATGGAAGAGGCCGGACAGCATATCCTTAAACTTAATATAGGAAATCCTGCCACATTCGGATTCAAGGCTCCCGATGAGGTCGTTGAAGATATGATGAGAAACATTCCGGATTGCGAAGGCTATTCGGATTCAAGAGGTCTTTTTTCTGCCAGAAAGGCGATCATGCAGTATTGTCAGCTGAAAAAGATCCCGAATCTTTCCGTGAAAGATATCTATACGGGCAACGGAGTGAGCGAGCTGATCAATCTGGCTCTCTCCGCGCTTCTGAACGATGGGGATGAGATATTGATCCCCGCCCCGGATTATCCTCTCTGGACAGCGTGCGCCACGCTGGCAGGAGGAAAGGCGGTTCATTATATCTGCGATGAAGAGTCCGACTGGAATCCGGATATAGAAGATATCAGAAGCAAGGTGACCCCAAAGACAAAAGCGATCGTAATAATAAATCCGAATAACCCGACAGGTGCGGTATATCCCGATGATATCCTGAGAGATATCGTTCAGATCGCCAGAGAAAACGAGCTGATCATTTTTTCGGATGAGATCTATGACCGCCTTGTGATGGATAACGTTAAACACACATCTATCGCCTCTTTGGCGCCGGATGTTTTCTGTGTGACATTTTCCGGTCTGTCAAAATCTCACATGATCGCGGGATTCAGGGTCGGCTGGATGGTCCTGAGCGGAGATAAATCCGGGGCACAGGATTATATCGAAGGAATAAACATGCTTTCTAATATGAGACTTTGCTCCAATGTGCCTGCACAGAGTATAATTCAGACATCTCTTGGAGGGTACCAGAGCGTGGATGAGTATCTGATCCCGGGAGGACGTCTCTATGAACAACGTGAATGTATTTATAATGAGCTGAAGGATATACCGGGCATCACGGTGAAAAAACCAAAGGCAGCTTTTTATATTTTCCCTAAGATCGATGTGGAAAAATTCAATATAAAGGACGATATGCAGTTTGCGTATGATTTCCTTCATGAAAAACATGTACTGATAGTGCAGGGAACAGGATTTAACTGGATCGCGCCCGACCATTTCCGCATCGTATATCTTCCCCACAGAAGGACGCTGAAGCTTGCAGCTGAAAAGCTCGGCCAGTTCCTGGAAACATACCATCAGTAAAGGAGCGTGATGATTATTTGAGCAAGTTTAAGATGAAACCAACACAGGACATAATCAACCTAAGTGATAAATGTCTGGAAAATTCCAGACTGGACCCGACTCTTTATAAAGTACATGATGTAAAGCGTGGTTTGAGAGACATTAACGGAAAAGGCGTACGAGCCGGTCTGACACAGATATCCACTATCAATTCTTTTAAGAAGGTGGATGGTGAGGAAGTGCCTTGCGATGGCGAACTCTTTTACCGTGGTATCGATATCAGGGATCTGACAAGCGGTTTTCTGTATGAAGGAAGAAGGGGATTTGAGGAGACGACCTATCTGCTTCTTTTCGGAAGTCTTCCTGATCAGAAACAGTTAAGTAATTTTGAAAAAGTACTGAAACAGCAGAGGTCTCTACCGAAGAATTTCGTGCGGGACGTTGTTATGAAGGCTCCCAGCAGCGACATGATGAATACTCTCGCCCGAAGCGTACTGACACTGTATGCGTACGATCCGATGGCAGATGATATTTCACTGCCAAATGTACTTCGGCAGTGCCTGACGCTGATCTCTGTTTTTCCAATGCTCTCTGCTTATGGATATCAGGCATATAATCATTACATTAAAGGAAAAAGCTTATACATCCATAATCCGTCAGACGATCTTTCTTTGGCTGAAAATCTTCTGCGGATGCTTCGTCCGGACAAAAAATTCACAGAAATGGAAGCAATGGTTCTGGATCTGGCACTGGTGCTGCACGCAGAACATGGCGGAGGTAATAACTCTACATTTACCACGCACGTCGTGACATCTTCAGGAACAGACACATATTCCGCGATTGCGGCGGCGCTTGGTTCACTCAAGGGACCGAAACACGGCGGAGCTAACATCAAAGTCGTAAAGATGTTTGAAGACATGAAAAAGAACATCTCGGATTACAGGGATCAGGATGAAGTAAAAGCATATTTGAAAAAGCTTCTGAATAAAGAAGCCTTTGACCATAAAGGTCTGATCTACGGCATGGGACACGCAGTCTACTCCATTTCGGATCCCAGAGCGCTGATCTTCCGCAGTTTTGTGGAAAAACTCGCGATAGAAAAAGGACGTCTCGAAGACTGTATGCTTTATAACATGGTTGAACATCTTGCACCGTGGGTGATCGCGGAGGAGCGCCATATCTATAAAGGCGTCAGCGCAAACGTGGATTTTTACAGCGGGCTGGTTTACAGCATGCTGGATATTCCGCTGGAATTATATACGCCTTTATTTGCCTGTGCGCGTATCGCGGGCTGGAGCGCGCATCGTCTGGAGGAGCTTATCAATTCTGATAAGATCATCAGACCTGCTTATGTCAGCGTAAAAGATACAACGGTTTATATTCCGCTCAAAGACAGGGGCGTAAATCTGACGAATGAAAACGGAGCTGTCCTTCATGGAAAGAATAACGTCCTGAACGGCAATAATATAAACGGAGACGTGCAGGATCTCATCAGAACGAAGAATATTGTAAAGATGAATCTCGGAGAGGACGAAAGTACTGACAAAGACGCGTCGGACAAGCTTTCCCTTGACGAAGAAAAATCCGTATGGGATAATGTTGCAGATGCCTACGAAGAGGAAGAACTCGAGGACAGAAAGGATACGGAATAATCCTGATACTTTTTGCGGTGTCCTAATTAACCATTGAAAAATATAAAATGCTATTATAGAATATAGTATATAAGGAGGAGCAACTAATGGCAGAGCAGATTTCAGCAGGTGATTTTAAGAATGGTGTAACTCTGGAGGTCGATGGAAACGTTGTTCAGATCATTGAGTTTCAGCATGTAAAACCAGGCAAAGGCGCAGCTTTTGTAAGAACTAAAATGAAAAACGTTATGAGCGGCGGTGTGGTAGAAAAATCATTCCGTCCGACAGAGAAATTCCCTCTGGCAAGGATCGAGCGTCAGGGAATGCAGTATCTGTATAACGATGGTGATCTTTACTACTTTATGGATGAAGAGACATATGATCAGATCGGCGTAAACGCTGAGACTGTAGGAGATTCTCTTAAATTTGTCAAAGAAAATGAGAAATGTACTCTTTCTTCCTACAACGGAAGCGTATTCAGTGTAGAGCCGCCTCTGTTCGTAGAACTTGAGGTTACAGACACAGAACCGGGATTTGCCGGAAATACAGCTCAGGGTGCTACAAAGCCGGCTACAGTAGAGACCGGCGCTCAGGTCAATGTACCTCTTTTTGTAAACCTTGGCGATGTTATTAAGATCGATACAAGGACGGGAGAGTATCTCAGCCGTGTATAAGATTCCGATCCCGGCAGAAGAGGGCGGATGCGATCGATGTGTGATCTGATATGATCATTATGCAGAGTATGGGCTGCCTCGTTTCTCTGAGGCAGCTCTTTTTAATGTCATAGAAAATTGCGTCAATTTTCTATTCAATTATTAAAACTTCCCACTTCATAATGAAGAGTCAGTCGATATCATGAAAAATAACATCGTAAAGATGTTATTTTTATGATCAGACTGTTTCAGAAATGCCATGCGGGAAGCTTAAGTTAATTATTCTAATATAACGTCTGATTTAATTATTCTGATATAAAGTCTCATACAATTATTCTGATAAACATTCTAAATAAACATTCTGAAATAAACTATTTCATCTCATTTTTTCATGTCTTTATCAATAATCATGTAATTGTTTTCCAAAGTTTTGATTTTTATAAGTGAGCCCGCAAACGGTTTTAGCTTCTCCGATGTTTGTATTTTACCGATCATAACTGCATTCGAAGGGAGGAATAAAAAATGAATTGCAGAGATTTTTGTGAGATCCTGATGGAAGAAATAAGATATCAGTCGGATTACAGGATCGAAGTGACGCACAGGACACTGAAGAAGAATAACGGCGTGATAATAGAAGCACTGGAAGTGTCCGATAACGATGATCATCTGGCGCCGTCTATCTATGTGAGGCCTTATTATGAAAGATTCAGGAAAGGCGTTCCGCTGGGGGATGTGGCAGCTGGATTCATACGTGACTATTTTGAACTGGAAGAGAGTCCCCGGCCGCCGAGAGGTTTTTTTGGCTCTTTTGAAAAGGTCGCTGAGAATATTTACTGTAAGCTTGTGAGCTTTGAGAAGAATCTTCCTATGCTGAAAGAAGTACCTTACGAGAGATGGCTTGATCTGGCGGTGGTTTATTACTATCAGATCAATGATGAGATCCTGCCCGATGCTGCGATAATGATAAAAAAAGAGCATTTACAAATGTGGGGCGTCGATGAAGAGCACATCAGGCGAACGGCCTGGAAAAATACTTTGAGAAAGAAAAAAACGGTATTTCAGACATTGGGAAGAACAATAAAAGAAATGGAGCAATATCTGCTCAGTCAGGGAATGCCGGAGCTTCCGGAGATAAATCATGAAGAGAGGCTTTATATCCTGAGTAACAGGAAAAAACTGTATGGGGCAATATCTATCTGTTATCCGGGAGAGGCTGAAAAAATAGCAGAACTGTTAGATAATGATTATTTTCTGATTCCCAGCAGTATTCATGAATGTCTGATACTCCCCAACGAACGCGATTACAGTCTGGATAAGCTTTCGGAACTGGTGCGTGAGGTCAACAGGACACAGCTGGCGCCTCAGGAAGTCCTTTCGGAACACGCCTATTTTTATGACAGAAAAAAGAAAAAATTTTTTCTGGAAATACCGGAATAATATATGTGCCTCATTAAACATAGTAAATGCAAAAACAAATTGTATTTATTTATAAATTAGATTAAACTAACCATATAACATAAAAACATTTAGGGGAATTGTATATATGTTAGTGGAGTTTAAGGATGTATTGAAGGAATATGGACAGGGAGAAGCGCGGCAGGCGGCAGTGGATCATGTCAGTTTTTGCATTGAAGAGGGACAGTTTGTGGTGATACTGGGTCAGTCAGGCGCCGGCAAATCGACGGTTCTCAATTTACTTGGCGGAATGGACAGCCCTACCGGCGGATCTGTAAAAGTCGCGGGGAAAGAGCTGAATGGAATGAGTGACAGGAAGCTTGCGGATTACAGAGCCGGCACGATAGGTTTTATCTTCCAGTTTTACAATCTGATCCCGAGTCTGACGGCGTATGAAAATATTGCGCTGGTAAAAAGTATTGTGAGAGACGCGGAAGACCCGGACAAAATGCTGGATCTTGTCGGGCTTACCCGATGCAGAGACAAGTTCCCGTCTCAGATGTCCGGCGGCGAACAGCAGAGAGTTTCCATAGCAAGGGCACTTGCAAAAAAACCAAGGATCATCCTGGGGGATGAACCTACGGGGGCTCTCGATTCCGGAACAGGGATCATTGTTCTGGAAATGCTGCAGAAAATCTGCCGCGAGGAAGGCAATACTGTGATCATAGTTACGCATAATGCTGATATCGCAAAATGTGCAGATATGGTTATACATATGAAAAACGGTAAGATCACAAGTATTCAGAAAAATCCGGCTCCAATGGATGTCAGGGAGGTGGAGTGGTAATGCTGAACCGAAAAATGCTGCGTGAGCTTCGTCGGAATGTCGGACAGTTTTTATCTGTTTTTCTCCTGGCGGCGCTGGCGATGTTCATGTATGTGACGATGCAGGGTCATGTGATCATAGAGAACGACGCCAGAGAAGTTTTTCATGAAAAATGTGAACTGTCAGATCTTTGGGTATACAGCGAAGAATTTTCGGAGGAACAGCTCAGGAACGTGCGCGGACTTGACTTCGTAGATAAAGCACAGCTTCGTACTTTGATAACAGGGTCTTCGCCTGAATACAAGGGCGCTCAGGTGGATATTATTCTGGAAGATGAAGATATTATTAATCACCCGGTTTTGATGGAGGGACAGGCTTTTGATCCGTCTGACGCGGAGGGAGTCTGGCTTACGGAAACCTTTGCAAAGCTCTGGAATATCCAGGTAGGAGATGATTTTTCCATCGACTGCAAAGGAATGACATTTAACAGAAAGGTGAAAGGGTTGGTGGAAGCGGCGGAATATGAATTCCGGCAGGCTGACGGGGACGCGGATCAGTTTCTGGATCACATAGCTTTTGTTTATATGTCATATGAAGCTTTTCCGGCCGAAGAATACATGCAGCACCTGATCAGAAACGGAAAGGTAAGCTTTGATTCAATGCTTGAGGATCTGGCGAAGAAAAAAGAGAAAAAATCAGATACTGATGCATTGCCGGGGAATGAGGCAAAGGATGATGCGGCAGATGATTTCTTTGGGCTGGGAGAACTCCTGTATTCCGCAGGAGCGGGACTTCCGGAGGATGTTCAGAAGGATCTGCTGCTCTCGATGATGCAAGGCCTGTCAAAAAAAGACAGGAATGAACTGATTCCTTATACAACGATGATCGTAAAAACAAAAGACGCAGGCGCCCTTGCCCATGAGGATGATATAGCGGAGGCGTTAAAGCATGATTATTCTGCGATCGTTGACAGAAAATCTGTTCCCGGTCTGTACAGATTTGACGCGGAATTATCGCAGCATAAGGCTTTTTCCTGGTGTTTTATGGTGATCTTTCTGGGGATCGCGGTACTTGTTATCGGTACGTCCATGAAACGTATCGTGGAGAAGCAGAGGGTCCAGATAGGGACGATGAATGCGCTGGGCCTGAAGAAAAGCAGGATCATGCTTCATTATCTTAGTTTTAGCTTCCTTGTATCCTCTCTGGGAAGCATTGCAGGATTGGCGGCCGGGTATTATGCCGGCGCGCCGTTCATGGTAGAAATATTCAGTCAATACTATATCCTGCCGGAGAGAAGAAACCGTTTCAGTATGATCTATGTCCTGCTGGCAGTTCTGATCACAGGAGTCTGTGTTTTTGCTGACTGGTTCAGCTGCCGTTCTCTGCTGAAGATTCATCCTGCGGAAGCGCTGCGTCCCGCGGCGCCTGCAAAAGCAAAGAGATGTCTCTGGGAGAAGCTGCCTTTCTGGAATAGATTATCTTTTTCGGCACAATATAATCTCAGAGATATTTCCAGGGGAAAACTCCGGGCGCTGATGGGAATGGCCGGAACTGCTGTGGGTATGGTGCTTATCATATACGGCATAGGATGTAATGGGCTTGTGGATGATATGATAGAGCTGGCCTACGGTAAACTTGAACCTGCAGCTTATCAGGTAAAGCTTTCGGAAGATATCGATCTGGAAAAAGCTGATGAGATGGCCAAAGAAGCCGATGCTGAGATCATTATGACGGATGCGCTTGAAGTTGCGCTTACTCCTGAGGCGTCATCCGAAAACAAATTAAAGGGCGTGATCACCGTAACAGAGGGAAAAGGGTACAGCAACATTGTCGATACGGATAATCATCTGATACCGGTTCCCGATGATGGCGTGGCGCTGTCGAGAAGATTTGCCGAAAGTCTCGGCGTCAGTACGGGCGACATGATCTATTGGCACTTGTATTCGAAAAACCAGTGGTATTCATCCAGGGTGAAAGCAATCTACAGAGGAATGTCTGCGCAGGGAATGTATATGCAGCGCCGGGAATTCGAAAAGTATGACGCGGAGCTTACGCCTGCGCTATTGATGACAGATCATGACGTTCGGAGCTGGAAGGATAATGAAAATGTAATTTCAGTCAATGCAAAAACAGATATGATCGCTGCTCTGGAGAAAAGCTATGAGATCATCAATATCCTGGTCTGGTTCATGAGCGTAATGTCCGCGCTGATGATCATAGTAGTTCTGTATAATTCAGGATCGATATCCTTTAATGAGAGAGTAAAGGAATTTGCCACCCTGAAAGTGATCGGCCTGCAGAGTTCAAAGATCCGGAAAATGCTCTCACAGCAGAATCTCTGGCTGTCTTTAATCGGAATTATTGCGGGGGCGCCTTTTGGAAAACTGACACTGAACGCAATGATGAACAGTAACGGGGATAATTTTGACTATAATCTTCAGATCAGGCCTTATGTATATGTTATATCAGGAATATTTGTAATGATCGTCTCTGTTATGGTCAGCTATATGTTTTCCTCCAGGATCCGAAAGCTGGACATGGCAGAAGTTCTAAAGGGCGTGGAGTGATCCTGCACTTTAGGAATGAACTGAAGCGGAACTTACAGGTAATAATTAAAGTGGAACTTACATGTAATGATTAAAGCAGCACTTAAAGGTGATGATTAAGGAAGCACTTAGAGAGAATGACTGAAGCAGTACTAAAAGGGAACGACGGAGCTGAGTATAAATAGGCGGAGGTATCCTGTGGTTTGACAATTGCAACTGCATATGCTAATATTTAAAAGCTGATGAAAATCAGATATGCGTTTGTAGCTCAGGGGATAGAGCAACGGTTTCCGGTACCGTGTGCCGGGGGTTCGAATCCCTCCAGACGCGGACGAGATGCTTCCGGGAGCGGAAGCTGTAGAAGCGGCGTGGTGATATCTGCGGCAGGATCATTTTTGTGAACAGCCGGATGTTGCCCGCTGCTTTTGTTTTATCTCAGTGTGAGAAGATCTCCACTTCTTAAGCGGCGGGTTATGACAAGCTCGTCTCAGCGGAAGTCCAATCTCCCGCTGAGAAAAACGCTCCGCGAGGATGCACAGGGATTCAGTCTGGAAGATGTCAGCTGAAGCTGACCCGAAGCCCGCGACAAGTCTCGTGAGCGGGACTTGAAGTAACGGGATAATTCTTAAAACATCCCGGGAAACAAACCTCCGGGGATCAAACACCTTTTGCCCCGGCATAATATGATATAATGTAATTTAACTGTAGTATGAAACCGTCGGGAGAGCGTTCATGAGGATCAATAAATATTTGAGCGAGTGCGGCGTCTGTTCCAGAAGAGAAGCAGATGTTCTTATCAGTGAAAACAGAATACTGGTTGACGGCATGCCTGCCAGGACGGGCATGCAGATAGAGGAAGGCATGGAAGTGCTGGTGGACGGAAAACCCGTGAAAAAAGATACGGATAAGGTATACCTGATTTTTTATAAGCCTCCCGGTATAGAGTGCACCTCTGATTCCAGAGTAAAAATGAATATAATTGATTATCTGCATTATCCAAAAAGGATTACCTATGCGGGACGCCTTGACAGAAATTCCGAGGGATTAATGCTGATGACAAATGACGGAGATATGATAGATGCAGTCATGCGGGCAAAAAACATGCATGAGAAAGAATATGTCGTTACTGTGGACCGGGCCATCCCGGATGAAGTGCTTGAAGCGATTTCCCGGGGAGTCTATCTTAAGGGGTTGAACGTAACGACGAGACCGTGCACGGTCAGAAGGACTGATGAGAAAACCTTCAGTATTGTTTTGACAGAAGGTCTTAACAGAGAGATCAGGCGAATGTGCGAGACGTTTCATTTTAAAGTCCGGAAGCTGAAAAGAGTGAGGATCATGAATCTGTCACTCGGAAAGCTGAAGGAAGGTCAGTACAGAAATCTGACGGAAGAGGAGCTTTACGAACTGCGCAGCAGGTGCGCGTCAGATCAGCCCGGGAGCTGAGCGTTTCAGGATGAGGGGATATAAGTATGTCAGATCTAAGAGAAAAGATCCGGGAACTGACGGATCGTTTAAATATGGCTTCAAAAGCGTATTATGCACAGGACCGCGAGGTGATGAGCAACCTGGAATATGACCGGTTGTACGATGAACTTCAGAAGCTTGAAAAGGAAACAGGGATCGTGATGGCTGATTCACCGACCGTGAATGTGGGTTATGAAGCTGTTGACGATCTGCCTAAGGAACGCCATGCGGCTCCAATGCTTTCCCTTGATAAGACAAAGGACAGGGAAACTCTTCGAAGCTTTATTGGCGGGCACAAAACGCTCCTCTCCTGGAAAATGGACGGACTGACGATAGTCTTGACATATCAGGGCGGAAAACTGCAGAAGGCGGTGACCAGAGGGAACGGAACGATCGGCGAAGTGGTGACAAATAACGCGAAAGTGTTCAAAGGACTGCCGTTAAAGATCCCGTTCATGGGAGAACTGGTCATACGTGGAGAAGCATATATTACATATTCTGATTTTGAAAAGATCAACGGTGAGCTTGACGAGGATACGGCAAAGTATAAAAACCCCAGAAATCTTTGCAGCGGTTCGGTACGCCAGCTGAACAATGAGGTCACAGCAAAACGTAATGTCAGATTGAACGTTTTTTCTCTTGTCAGCGCAGAAGGCGCGGATTTTGGAAATTCTCATGAGAAACAGTTCATCTGGCTGAAAGAGCAGGGGTTTTCCGTGGTTGAATATCGGGCCGTAACGGCTGATACGATGGACGAAGCAATGGATTATTTTGCCGGACAGGTGCTGAAAAATGATTTTCCGTCAGATGGGCTTGTAGCTTTATATGACGACATTGCTTATGGTGAAGCGCTTGGAAATACGGCGAAGTTCCCGAGGAACGCCTTTGCCTTCAAATGGGCGGATGAAATGAAGACGACTTCGATCCGTGAAATTGAATGGAGCCCGTCAAGGACAGGGCTGCTTAATCCGGTGGCGGTATTTGACCCCATAGAGCTTGAAGGGAGCACTGTTTCCCGGGCGAGCGTACATAATGTCAGTATTGTAAAGGAGCTTGCTCTCGGAACAGGAGATGAGGTCAGAGTATATAAAGCGAATATGATCATACCGCAGATCGCGGAGAATCTTACGCGGAGCGGAAATATTCCAATCCCGGACAGATGTCCGGTGTGCGGAGGGGCCGCGAGGATACATACGCATGATGATACGGAGACCCTTTATTGTACAAACCCGGAATGTCCGGCAAAGCATATTAAGGCTTTTACTTTGTTTGTGAGCAGAGATGCGCTGAATATTGACGGACTGTCTGAGTCTACTCTGGAAAAAATGATGGCGCATGGTCTCGTGCATGATTTTGCTGATCTGTATCACATAGATCAGCATCGGGATATAATAACATCGATCGACGGGCTAGGAGAGAAATCCTATGAAAACCTGCAAAAAAGCATCCGGAACAGCCGCAGAACAACGATTTCCAGACTTCTTTACGGTCTGGGAATACCGAATATCGGGGTGGCGACAGCCAGAATGATCAGCAGAGCGTTCGGGGAGGACATGCAGAAGATCAGCAATGCCTCACTTGAAGATATGCAGAGGATCGAAGGCATAGGCGAGGTAACCGCAGGCCTTTATACTGAATGGTGGGCAAAACAGGAAAACCGGAGAATGGTCGATATGCTGCTACCGGAGCTTGATCTCCAGAAAGAGTTTGCGGATGTACTGGATACTCTTAAGGGAAAGACCTTTGTCATAACCGGATCGCTTGTACATTTCGAAAACAGAAACGCCCTGAAGGAAGCAATAGAAAAACTTGGGGGAAAAGTTGCCGGCAGCGTCAGCAAAAAGACTGAGGCGCTTATAAATAACGACGCCGCGTCTGCATCCTCAAAGAACAGGAAAGCCGGAGAACTTGGGATTCCTATCCTTTCTGAAGAGGCTTTTATGGAAATGTACGGCGTAAGGCCATAATGATCCGTCATAGGGTTGAAAGAAAAGAAAATTAAAAGTATAATGTGAATCTAAAATATGTAATAAAAAGGATGGATAAGGATCCGTCCCTGATAAAGGAGAGTAAAGATGCCGCTGAAAGTACAAAACGATCTTCCTGTAAAAGAGATTCTTGAGAGAGAGAATATTTTTGTCATGGATGAGCAGAGAGCCATGCATCAGGACATCAGACCTCTGCAGATCCTTATATTGAATCTGATGCCGTTGAAGGAGGCAACGGAACTGCAGATACTCCGCTGTCTGTCAAATTCGCCGCTTCAGGTGGATGTGACATTTATGCGGGTCTCAAGTCATATTTCATCTCATACATCCATGAGTCATCTGCATAAATTCTATGTGACCTTTGAAGATGTCAGAAATCTGTATTACGACGGAATGATCATCACCGGCGCGCCTGTCGAGCTGATGGAATTTGAAGAAGTTGATTACTGGGATGAGCTGATCGAGATTATGGAATGGACGGATAAGCATGTGACATCCACAATGTACCAGTGCTGGGGCGCACAGGCTGCACTGTACCATTTTTACGGTATCAGGAAGCTTCTTCTGGACAAAAAGCTGTTCGGCGTCTTTAAGCATAAAGTGCTGCAGCGAAAAATCCCACTTGTGAGAGGATTTGATGATATTTTCCTTGCGCCGCATTCCAGAAATACCAGAGTAGATCTGGATGAGATCAGGAAGAACCCGGAGATCATGCTACTTGCGGAGTCGGACGAGGCAGGTTTTTTCCTTGGAATGGCTCAGGAAGGACGAAGGATCTTTGTACAGGGACATCCGGAGTATGACCGGATGACACTGGACGGAGAGTATAAACGGGACCTGGGCAAGGGAATCGATATTTCACTGCCGAAGAATTATTATCCGGATGATGACCCGGAAAATAAACCGCTTCTGCTTTGGAGATCTATTTCATTCAACCTGTATAATAACTGGCTGAACTATTATGTTTATCAGACGACGCCTTACGATCTGTACGGAACGCCTGAGTTTTAATAATAAAAACTTCCCATATGTCATTTTTGAACAGTTTAATCATGAAAAATCATCGTCAGGACGCTCCCGCTTCTGTCTTGCAGGCAGCGGTACTAATGAATTTTCGGCGTTTACACTTGAAAATTCAAAGTGCCGGCCGCAAGCCAAAACCTTTCCGATGTTATTTTTCATGATCACAACTGACTCTACAACATGAAGTGGGAAGTTTTAATTAATACCTGATAACACCGGAAGGAATAGCTGAAGTAAACAGCCATCGGAATCGAAGTGCTTCTGATGGCTGTTTTTTAGCCGGGTAATTGCGAAAAGCTGCAGAGTCCCGCAATTACCAGTTGATTCTAAGCTGCGGAAAGGAGAAACATACATGAGATTTTATACAGCAATGATCCGGAACAAAGAAAACATTATCATATCTGCAGATGGAGGCAGAAAGGGCTACCGGGCCTCCGATCTGGGGCTTGAGCATAAGGATATGAATGAGCTTATAATCAATGCAGACGGCAGTCTTACAGACAATCTGGCAGAAAGGATAGATAAGGCTGATCAGAACAAGGCTCTCCTTATAGCGGATCTGAAGCTCTGCGCTCCGATCCCCAGGCCGCGTCAGGATGTGATCTGCCTCGGGATCAATTATGATGAGCATGCCGTTGAGGCGGGGAGATTTTCGGATGAAGCCTTTGGCGGCGAACGGCCCTTCACGATTTATTTTTCAAAGAGGGTAAGCCTTGCAGGAGCTCCGGGAGATGTACTCCCTTCATATAAGGGTCTTGTGGACAGTCTGGACTATGAGTCCGAGCTGGGCGTTGTTCTGGGTAGGGATGTAAAAGGGATATCGGAAAATGATGCTTTGAAAGCAGTCTTCGGATATACAGTGATCAACGATATCAGCGCCAGAAATCTCCAGACACGCCATAAACAATGGTATCTTGGAAAGAGCCTTGATGGTTTTACTCCAATGGGTCCGTGTATCGTGACGCCGGATGAGATCGGCGACGTGCATGATCTGAACATCAGAAGCTATGTGAACGGAGAGATTCGCCAGAACAGCAATACCAGATATATGATACAGACAGTTGAGGGCGCAATAGCTGAGCTTTCGGCGGGTATGACGCTTCAGGCGGGTACAATCATCGCCACAGGAACTCCTGCGGGCGTCGGCATGGGAATGAAGCCTCCGTGCTTCCTGAAAACGGGAGATGAAGTGGTTTGTGAGATCGAAAAGATCGGTCAGCTGAGGACTAAGATCGGAGAATAAACAGCCGGAGAAGTGTAATAATGTCTTTCAGAACGGATGAGACTGCAAACAATAATGAATCATATAAAATTGACAAGGATCAGGGATGCAGATTATGCCCAAGGTCCTGCAGGGCCCGCCGCTTGGCGGGAGAAAAAGGGGTCTGCCTGGCGGACGGAGAGATACGGATCGCCAGGGCGGCGCTGCATATGTGGGAAGAACCGTGCATTTCCGGAAGAACAGGCTCCGGGGCTGTGTTTTTTTCAGGATGTCCGCTTCACTGTGTTTACTGCCAGAACCGGGAGATAGCGTCCGGAAAGGGCTGGGTGATCTCACAGGACAGACTTTCTGAGATATTTCTTGAGCTTCAGGCGAAAAAAGCGGTAAATATTAATCTGGTCACGCCCACTCATTATACGCCCCAAATCGTATCCGCCATCTGCAGGGCAAGAGAAATGGGGCTTTCTGTTCCCGTGGTCTATAATTGCAGCGGATATGAGTCGGTGGATACCCTTCGTATGCTGGATGGATCTATAGATATATATCTGACCGATTTCAAATATCCTGACAGCGAAGGTGCCCGGCGTTACTCCAATGCACCTGACTATCCGGAGAAAGCAATGGAGGCGCTCGGAGAAATGGTCAGACAGTGTCCGGCGCCTGAATTTTCGGGAAACAGAAATGCCAAAGATGAAGATGAACTGCTGATGACCCGGGGAGTGATCGTCAGACATCTTTTACTTCCGGGCCGTGTAAAGCAGGCCTGCGAGACGGTCAGAAGAGTATATGAGAAATTCGGCAGCCACGTTTTTTTCAGCCTTATGAATCAGTTTACGCCCGTGAGTTCACTTCAGGAGAAATATCCCGAGATAGCCAGAAGGGTGACTGAACGGGAATATGAACGATGGCTGAATTATGTGATCGATGCAGGCGTTGAGCAGGCTTTTATACAGGAAGGCGGTACGGCAGAGGAAAGCTTTATACCATCGTTTGAGGGCGAGGGCGTTCTTAAATACGTTTGAATAAGAGAGCGTTGGCTTTAAAGTCATTCCTTATTATTTTCTGCAGCAAAGTGAACATAATTTTTATGAAATGCATATTATTATGCTGCAGAGAGAGGAGATGATTTTAGGGACAGGGTGTCCGGGAACGGACGTTTCTCAAGAAATGAAGTGGAATGGATCAGGAAATAATGAAATATATTATCATCGGCAATCTTATATCTCTTTTCGCTGCGGTCTTTACCATTGCGAGTTCACTGAGCAGCGGCCGCAGAAGGATCTATGGTTTTCAGACATTTCAGTGTCTGACTATGGCTCTGGCGTCCGTGTTTTTCGGCTCTGCCAGCGGCGTGGTAACGTTTCTTCTGAATGCTCTGCGAAATGAGCTTACGGCGAGAGATCTGTTCCGAAAAAAGATTTTTATCGGTTTTATGATGTCGCTGGTAATCCTGGGGGTATGGTCGAACAACAGGGGCGTCATTGGGTTGCTTCCCGTGGGAACAACGATGCTTTATACTACCGGCTGTTACTATCTGAAGGATGATCTGTCTATCAAGCTGAATATAGCGATTGATCTGTCGTTATGGTGTATTTACGAAGTATTTATTTATGATTTTGTATCGCTGGCGGTGGATGGCGTTACTGTAGCGGTCACTTTATACGCCATTCACAGAGAGATCAGGAAAAGAGAAAAGCTTTCGGATAAAAAAATAAATGGAAAAAAGGTTGTTTGAAAATGAGATCTGAGTCGAATTCTATAGTTAATCCGGTCACAGAAGGAAATATCAAAAAGGAAGTACTGCTGTTTTTCTTTCCGATTTTTTTCGGTTCGCTGTTCCAACAGGTCTATAATGCTGCCGATGCAATGATCGTCGGACGATTTCTGGGAAAAGAAGCACTCTCGGCAGTGGGCGGTTCGGCAGGTATGATCATTCTTCTGGTGGTCGGTTTCTTTGTAGGATTATCTTCCGGCGCGTCGGTACTGGTGTCCCAGTATTACGGAGCGAAAAATGAAGAGCGTGTCAGCGCCTCGGTACATACGGTAATGATGTTTGGGCTGCTATGCGGCATTCTGATCACGTTTGCAGGGATCGTACTGACGCCGGCAATGCTTCGTCTGCTTGAGACTCCTGCCGACACCATGGAAATGTCGGTCATATATCTGCGGGTATATTTTGCCGGAATGACGGGCAATCTTCTCTATAATATCGGATCAGGAGTACTGCGGGCAGCAGGAGATTCCAGAAGACCTTTTCTGTTTCTGGTAGTTTGCTGCGTTTTGAATATTGTTCTTGATCTGATATTTATCATACCTATGGGAATGGGAGTATTCGGAGCTGCGCTGGCAACGATCCTCTCTCAGGCGGTCAGCGCGGTCCTGGTCATTATTATAATGTGCAGGACTGAAGATTCATACCGGCTGCGTCCGGCAGAGGCGGGAATTGACCCGGGAATCATTGAAAAGATGATGAAAATAGGCCTTCCCGCAGGCCTTCAGAGTGTAATGTACGGCGTATCAAACCTTATCATTCAGGCAGGCGTTAACGGACTTGGCACAGATCATGTGGCGGCCTGGGCGACTTACTATAAGATAGACGGGCTGTTCTGGATGGCGATGTATGCGTATGGAATAGCAGCTTCTACCTTTGTCGGGCAGAATTACGGAGCAGGACATATCGAGAGAGTAAAGAAAAGCTTCATTACGTGCATGGTCCAGGCTGCCGCAGCAGCGGTACTTATCAGCGCGGTCATATATTCAATATCGCCCTGGCTTTTCCCGCTGTTCACGACGGATCCGGGAGTAAATAAGATCGGCGTAGATATGATGCGGTATCTTACCAGATTTTATGTTCTGTATGTAAGCGTTGAGATCATTCCCGGCGCGCTGCGGGGAGTAGGGGATACTTTGATCCCCATGTTTATTTCCGGAGCTTGGATATGCCTGCTGAGAAGTATATGGATCATTTTTGTGATGCCTTTGAAGAAAGACATGTATACAATGATGTTCAGCTATCCGCTGTCATGGAGTATATGCACCGCCGCGTTTTTTATATATCTGTTCAGGTACAGCAGCCTGAAGGAAGTTCTTCGAAAAAAAGACCGGGTGTGAAAACCATATCATAGCTTCATATTCTTCAGCTTATAGTCGATAAGCTCTCCGGTGAAAACAGCTCCGAAAGTAATGCAGCCTGCCATAATCGAAAAAACCATACCGCCGTCTCTGAAATGCATGATCGCAAAGATCAGTACCCCGAAAAACAGAGCGCGCAGAAGTTTATTCACAAGGTTCAGGTCTCCTTTGGCTTCTGAAGAGTTTTTTCCTGCGCCTGAGGCGTCAGTTCGTGTTTTTTTGGAACCGGTTCCGCTGTTTTGATTCCGGATGTTATAAGATTTTTGGTTTGCTTTGTAATAGTTTCCCCGGGTAGGATCGGATTTTCTGTTTTTTTTCTTTTTACTCATTTTTTTATCTCCATATCCTGTTTTATAACTGTTCCTGTATTTAGCTTTTTAAACATACTTCTGATGAGAGGTATGACCATAATGAACCATATGATCGGTTCAGCCCATATGATAGCCCAGTATTTCAGTATCGGCGTGAGCATTATAGCCACAGCGGCCTTACCTGCCAGTTCAAGCGTGCTGGAAATGATCGGCGCAGCATGATCATCCAGACCCTGAAGAGAATTTCTTAGGATAGAGATCGTCGGTACAAGGGCGTAGAAGATCGTATCAACTCTCTGATACAGACATCCTGTATCTATAACCTCCTGAATGTCAGTATCCGTTATGGCTCTGATCAGTATGGGGCAGATCGTATAAGATATGATAAGTACAATAATACACCAAATATAAGAAATCAAAAGTGTAAATTTTAATCCGGCCCTGATCCTGTCATATCTGCCCGCACCGTAATTCTGTCCCGTGAAGGTAGCCATGGAAGTACCAAGAGAAGAGAACGGAAGCATATAGATGTTCGTAAGTTTTCGTGTGGCGGCGTGCGCCACGATAACATTCGTTCCGAGAGTGTTTATCGCAGTCTGCAGCATCAGTGTTCCGAAAGCGACGAGACAGTTCATAAGTCCCATGGAAAGACCGGATAAAAGCATCCTGCCAGACAGTTTTCTGTCCGGAACTATATCAGAATTTGAAATATGCAGCTCGGGATGTGTTTTCCGCAAATAGATAAAGCACAGGATCACAGATATCAGCTGAGATACTACAGTGCCGACCGCCGCACCTTGTACGCCGAACTTCATTGCTCCCACGAATATAATATCAAGAATAATATTCAGGAACGCAGAAATGATAAGAAATACAAGGGGAGTAAAGGCGTCGCCCGTCGCGCGCAGTATTGCTGCCAGCACGTTATATATGAGCGCAAACAGCAGTCCGGATATGATAATTATGATATATGCACGGGCAGCGGAGCGGTGTTTGCCCATGACATTTAATATATCCATAATACCGCTCAGTCCCGCAAGGCTGGCGATCATAAGTACCGCTGTTATGATACAGCCCAGAAAAAGTGCCGCGCCGAAGCTTCTGCGGACTTTTTCGTGATCTTTCTTTCCAAAGTACTGGGAACATACTACTCCAAAGCCGTTGGACAGGCCCACGATGAAGCTTGTAAAAAAATCAGAGAGAGTGCTTATGGAACCTACGGCCGCAAGGGCATCGTTTCCGCAGAATGATCCGATTATCCTGATATCCGCGACAGAATAGGCCAGATTAAAAAGGTTCCCTATGAAGATGGGAAGCGCAAACATAATAATGGAAGTATTTATTTTTCCGGCTGTAAGGCTGTCAGTTTTAGCCATAATTTCTCCTTTTCCGCGTTGATGAAAAAAACATCTGTTCAAAGGAACAGATGTCGCGTCTTTTTTATGCCTGTGATTCTTATGGAATACGAATATATTCGTCTACCTTTCGGCAGGTGTTCATATGAAGAGAGATGATCGTCCGGAGGATCATATACTGAACTACTTCTCTGACGATTTCTTCTTCAAAATCCTTTTTCATAAGAGCCGGATAACGATGTACCATGAATTGGATCTGATATCTGTTATCCTGTCTTGAAATAAAGGAAGTAATATATAATCCGTTCATTGCCGCCGTAACGATGTCATCGTCCCTGATCTGCATATGAAGGTTATACATATCTGAATTAAGATAATATTTGTCGTCTTTCAGCTCAATTTCAGCGTCTATGATCTCCGATATGGAATAGTTCTCCTTATTTGTCATGAGTGCAGAGAGAAAATCTGCCTCCTTGCCGTTCTGAATCACGTAATTCAAAATATCATGAGGTGAATTCATAACTATTCTCCGAAATAATAAAAGGATTACTTTGCAGCACACCGAATATTAATTATAATCTGAGAAAACAGTTTAGGCAAGAATATAAAACAAATTTCCATTTGTTTTTATAAAAAACTTTTTTTAAAGATTCTTTTCGATTTCTCTTCTGACGGTATCCAGATCGGCATTATAGATCTGTACCTCTTTGGTTTTTATGCCGTTCGCCTCAATGCGGCTCATTATAACTTCCACATGGCCGTCGTCAATGCGGGTAAGTACAGCTTCATTAATATGATCGGCCCGTATCTTTGAAAGCCGGATGGAATTTCCCTGTGTGTGTAAAGAATCCTCCTTCGCGGCAGCTTCGGAAGACGAAGGAAGAATTTCGGAAGTGAAAGGCGTGGAAAACTCCTGTGGAGATACGTCATGAGATGGTTTTTCTTCCACGGAGGTCCGGAAGGCCGGACTTTCATTATCCGTCCCGGAAGGGAGAATGAATCCTGCAAAGAAAAACAATGCAGGGCAGGCAAAAATGATACTGAAGATCTCAGAGACGATCGCGGTGCTGATCGTTTTTCCGGAAAGAAAACTTCTGTACAATAATATGATCTCCAGTAGAAGTATATGCAGCAGACAAAAGATAACAACAGCAAGCAATGCCGCGATTTTCTGTTTAAATGTTGTTTTTTTCATATATTGAGTCGTATAATAGTTGTCTGTAATGTGTTCGCTTTTTTTGGTTTAATTCAAGTCTCGCTCGTTAAAACTTCCCGCATACAACTTCTGAACGTCTGATCGCAGCTGATCCTTCAACGTGAAGAGGGAAGGTTTTATAATTATATCAGAATTGCCGGATGCACTCAAGGCGGACCCGAATATACAGTCCGTACAAAAAAAGTTTGGAAAGAGGGAGACGTGTGATGTCTGACAGAACAAAATGGATTGCTCAGGGAGGTATGATAGCTGCTATATATATTGTCCTGGTATTTCTGGGGGATCTGGCCGGTCTTTCAAGTGGCGTGATCCAGATCCGCGCGGCGGAGGCGCTGACAATTCTGCCGTATTTTTCATCTGCTGCAGTGCCGGGATTATTTGCAGGATGCTTTTTGGGTAATCTGCTGACGGGGTGTGTGATATGGGACGTTGTTTTTGGCTCGCTTACTACGCTTGCGGCCGCATGGCTGACCAGGAAGCTTCGAAAGTTTTCACCTTTTCTTGCTCCCGTGCCACCGATCATACTGAATATGCTGGTGGTCCCGCTTGTCCTCCGGTACGCTTATCATCTGGAAGATGCATGGATCTTCATGGTCGTAACCGTCGGAATTGGAGAAGTGATCTCATGCGGCGTTCTGGGAATGCTGCTGTTTTTTGCCATCCGGCATAGAAAACTGGAACAATATTTTGTATGATACTGTCTGAAATGACATATGGGAAGTTTTTATCTCAGTGTGAGATTGCCCCCCGCTGAGATAAATGCTCCGCGAGGATGCGCAGGAATTCGGTTTGGAAGATGTCAGCTGAAGCTGACCCAAAATCCCGCGCCAGGTGTCGCGGGCGAGACTTGAATATTATATGTTTCCCGGACGGTTGAATGAGCAGCATCAAGGAAGACGAACGTTAACTATTGAACAGTAAAGGAATGAATACAATGTTTTATGTACCTGATGGAACTAAAGTATGCGGTTTTTATCAATGCAAGGAATGCGGGAGCAGATTTTTGTCTGTGCAGGTAGCTCCGCGGATCATCTGTTCCTTCTGCGGCGAGGACCCGGATATGGAGATCGGTCCTGACGATGAGATGCCAAAGCCGCAGGAGACGGCTGAACTGCTTCAGGTGATAGAAGGTGAAGAAGAAGTCGAAAAGATGGATGGAATGCTCTCGCTTGCTATTACCGGCGGAGACTATGGATGGATTTGAAATACTGCTGAAAAAGGATCGTGGAGGAGAATGACCGATGAGCATCTTATTTATCAATGGGGCATTCAGGAAGGATTCCCGCACCCATTTACTCGCCAGATACTATCTTTCACTGAAAAAAGACACAATAGAAACCGTAGAAACGGGAGACTGCCGGATACAGCCTCTTGACAGAGAACGGCTTGAAATCTACAACAGATCTGTGGCGGAGGGTGATTTTCAGAATGAAATGTTTGATGCGGGGAAACGATTCAGGGAAGCGAAGGAGATCGTTATTGCCGCCCCGTTTTGGAATTACAGTATTCCTGCCGCGCTTCATTCATATCTGGAAATGGTATGTTCGCAGGGAGTGACTTTTGACATAGACGAGAACGGGGTCTATCACAGTCTTTGCCGCGCAGATAAGCTGACAGTCATAATCACAGCAGGAGGATCTATTCCGGAAAATGATCATGCTTTCGGGTATATAAAGGATCTGGCTGAAATATTCTGGAATATTCCGGAAATAAGGTATTACAGGGCAGAGGATCTGGACGCTGAAGGCACAGACGTGGAGAAGGCGCTGGAATCCGTCCGCAGAGAGATGCGAAAAGAAATAGAAGAAAACAATGACTGAATAAAAAGACGAAATCTGATGAGAATCGCGGCAGACAAATCGCGGCAGACAAATCGCGGCAGATAAATTACGGCAGATAAATCGCGGCAAATGTAAAACAGCGGTAAACTGATTGCTGCAAATTATGCCTGATCATAAAGAAAGGAACAGTTTTTGATGGGAGAGAGAACAATAAGAATAGCCCTGCTTGGTATCGGTACGGTAGGCACCGGAGTATATAAGCTTATACGACGCCGCAGGGATGTGATGATGCGTACTGCAGGTGCGAATATTGAGATAGCCAGGATCCTGGTACATAGTCTTAACAAAGAGAGGCCCGGAATTGACAGGGAACTTCTGACGGATGATTTTGATGAAATACTGGAAGATCCCTCTATAGAATTAGTGGTTGAGGTGATGGGAGGAATCGAACCTGCGAAGACGATGATACTCAAAGCGCTTAACGCCGGAAAAAACGTAGTAAGCGCAAATAAAGACCTCATTGCTGTTCACGGAAGAGAGCTGTTCGAGGCGGCGGAGAATAACGGATGCGATTTCATGTTTGAAGCAGCTGTAGGAGGGGCGATTCCGATCATACGGCCGATGAAGCAGTGTCTTGCCGCAAATGAGATCACGGAAGTTATGGGAATCATGAACGGCACTACTAATTTTATCCTTACAAAAATGTCCGAAGAGAACATGTCGTTTGAAGATGCTCTGGCTATAGCGACAGAGCTGGGATACGCGGAAGCGGATCCGACGGCGGATATAGAAGGTCTTGACGCGGGAAGAAAGGCAGCCATACTGGCGTGTCTGGCGTTCCATTCAAGAGTTACTTTTGACGATGTCTATATTGAAGGAATCACGAAAATATCAAAAGAAGATATTGCGTACGCCAGAGAGCTAGGCAATGTAATAAAACTTGTAGGAAGAGCAAAAAATACAGAAGAGGGCATAGAGGCAGGAGTATATCCCCTGATGATACCGAAAGATCATCCTTTGGCAGAGATACGCAATTCTTTTAACGCCATTTACGTTTACGGCGATGCGCTGGACGAGGCTATGTTCATGGGCAGAGGAGCGGGAGAAATGCCGACGGCCAGCGCTGTATGCGGAGATATTATCGATGTAGCAAGGAATATCATGCATGGCTGCTGCGGAAGGATCAGCTGCACCTGCTACAGACAGCTTCCTGTCAAGGAAAGCGGAAAAGTCAGCAATAAATTCTTTATCCGGATGAAAGTGAAAAATCTGCCGGGAGTCCTGGCAAAAGTGGCAACCGTATTCGGTCTTCATAAGGTCAGCATTTCTCAGGTGATACAGAAATACTCCGGCGGCGACTGCGCAGAGCTTGCTATCGTAACCGAGCCGGTGCGCGAGTATCACATGCGGGATGCGCTTTCATTGATGAACGCCATTGAAGAGGTAAAGGAGATCTGCAGCGTGATCAGACAGTTCTGATCAATCCTCATGAAGTTAATTGTATATTTTACAGACGGTATGCGATCCCGTGCAGCAGTTCCCACGCAAAATCATGATGTGTTTTTTCTTCTTCGGAAAGATCATCATAATCACGGATCAGAGGATGCTGACGCAGAGTGTCATCTCTTTTTGGCCCATAGCTCCAGTTATAATAATAGTAGAAATGGAGCCATCTGATGTGCTCGATCCGCCGCAGCTCATCCAGCAGAACAGGGTCCTTTTTTGCTTCGCTGTAAGCATTGTATGCCAGCATACAGCTTTCCCTGTTCAGCTCCAGCTGTTTTTCTACCTGAAGAAGGATCCTCAGTTTCAGAAAAATATGGTCAGCCGCGGCGATCTTTGACTGCTTCAGCAGATCGTCGAGTTCGTCCCAGTCAAGAGTAGGGGCGGCAATGCTTTCACGGAACAGGTTGTTCATGGTTACGGCAGCCTCGTTCAGTCTGGTGCGGATGATCTGATTTGCGGTATATATTTCTTCGTCTGTACCAAAATAATTGACGCCGGGAGCGGCGCGGCTGGTGCGGATATCGATCCTGCCGCCGGTGACGAAATAGCGCTGGAGCTTCCAGAGGATATCCCAGCCAAGGTTCTCGTCATCTTCGCAGATAATGATCCGGTCAGCGTTCTTTAGTATATCGTGGTGGACTGTCCAGCTTTCTTTGTGAAAGAAAATACTGTCATGATGATAAACGCGTTTGTTTATATAGTATATCTTATGCAGGTTCTGATGGATCCGGAGGAAACGGGAAGCGTCCCCAAATACATGATAACAGATCTCCTGGGAAGAACTGATGATGTTTGTCAGAATAGCCCGTTCCAGCAGGGCTTCGCCGTAGTGGCCGAATCCTATGAGAACTATTATTTTCTCTGAGGTGTGGATGGGGTTGGTCCGCCAGTAACTGCGGGCACAGCAGTCATAGCTGTGAAAGAAATGTATGTTGCCCGACATGTTTTCCCTTCCGCTTGTTGTGCGGGCGTAAACATCGATGGGCAGCTGATGCAGTCCTATAGCCTTCATATTTACGCCGATGTCATTTTCTTTCATAAAGAAAAATGTACATTTCTTTCCCTTTCCGTGTTTCTGGTCTACGATCCTGGAAGGCGACACATTCAGAAACATGCAGGGATAGTCAGGCGTTTCGATCTCCTCATCACGCCGGATACCGTAGATTATGACCGCGTTTTCATCTTCGTGAAGAATATCTTTTGCAAGAGTGTCGGATTCCGCGGAAAAATCAGCAAAGTAATACCAGTTCTTTGACCGTCTGAAAAAAAGGAGCAGCATAGGAAACGCTTCGCCCCGGAGAAACGAAACTACGGTTCCGATCAATGTTACCAGCAATCCGGTGGAAAGCAGAAGGAAAACTACGCCTATGGCACGCCCTTCCCGGCTTACCGGAAGCACGTCGCCATAGCCTACCGTAGTCAGTGTTACAATAGAATACCAGAAGGCGTCTCCGACAGTGCGGATATGAGATCCGGGAGCTCCCTGTTCTGAATAATGCAGGAAATAGATGAGCGCCAGATAGATGATCACAATGGAGATAATGATATAAACTCTTTTTTTTCGTTTCATTATTAATACCGCGGATAAAAAATATGGTGACAGGTTTTGTTTATAATTTTATCGCATAAGGACATTTCTTACAATTTGTTTTGAAAAGAAATGTATCTGATCCCGTGAAACAGACAGTGTGGCAGAAACAGATGTTTAAAAGCAGAATTATAAGGTGAGAGTAAATATGGGAAAAAATATCAGCAGGAGACTTAAACTTAACAGATTGTCAAATACAAGAGATATCGGCGGGATCGTCACGGCTGAAGGAGCCGGGATAGTAAAGAACAGATTGTTCCGCAGCGGTCAGCTGTATTTTGCCGACGCGGATGATATTGCCTGTCTGAGCAGCATGGAAATAAAGCTGATTTTTGATTTTCGAAGTGCCCCGGAGCAGAAGGAAAAGCCTGATCCCCGGATAGGAGAAGCGCTTCATATAAACATGCCCATCGTTGAGGATGTGACGGCCGGGATCAGCCGGGATCAGAAGTCTGACGTTAATGCCTTTGACGCCGTCATCCGTAATTGCGCGGAAGATCCTGATTTCGGTATACGTTATATGGCGGATACATATCTTCAGCTGGCAAAGAACGATTTCTGTAAAAGGCAGTATGGCAGCTTCCTCAGGCAGGTTCTGGAACAGGAGGAGGGAGCCGTTCTGTGGCACTGTACGGCGGGAAAAGACCGTGCAGGTATAGCGGCGGTGCTGATCGAAGAGATCCTGGGAGTTCACAGGGATGATATCTATGAGGATTATCTGGCCACAAATGAATATCTGGAGCCGGAGATCGACCGGATCATGGTCATGCTGGGAAAGAAAATGAACATTGACGGCGCCGAAAAGGGTATACGTGATTTTTTCGGCGCGAGAGAAGAATATCTGCGCGCCGTATACCGGATCATGGATAAAGAATACGGCGGCGCGGTATGCTATATAAGAGACGCCCTGAATTTCAGCGAAAATGATCAGAGACGTCTCAGGGAGCGTTATCTTATATAAAACTTTATCAGTCCGAAGAATTCCCGAAGCATATTGTTTGGAAGATAGAAGCTCCGGGAAGGAGCGCTGACGCCGCTGATACCGGAAAAGCCTTCCGTGTCCGCGATAAGCAGCGCTCTGTACATATGAAAATTATTTGTGATCACGCCGGCAGAGGAGCCTTCGGGGATAAGCGTTCTGCTGTTGGCGAAATTTTCGGAAGTATTGACAGAATGCCCCTCGGTAATGATCCGGTCACCGGATATACCTTTTTCTAAAAGATACTGTTTCATTCCTGCCGCTTCCGTACATGGTTCATTACCTCCCTGTCCACCGCTTACGACGCATCGGGTACCGGGGTTTTCATTCAGGTAATCGACGGCAGTATTAAGTCTGTAGGCAAGGACCGCGCTCGGACTTCCGTCGGGCCGGATCTGTGCCCCTAGTACAATGATATAATCAAGTCCCGGTTCCGCTTTTTCATGAAACCTGCTTAAAATAAGAATTCCCGTGACCAACAGCAGAAGAATGATAACAGAGGCTGCTGCTGACAGTGTTACCTTCAAAAAAAAGGGCAGCATTTTCCACAGACCGAAAAAAGAGCATAACGCAAATATGAAACAGATGCAGCCAAAACCATACCATACAAGGTAAAAGCCGGTGCCTGATCCGATCTGTCTGATCAAAGATCCGTATATTGTAAAAGCAGTCGTTAAAATGACCCATATTAAAGTAAAAAATGTAAATTTCATGCGGATACCTCCTGATGTAATATTTTAACACATTCAGAAAGAAATAAAAAATATGCTATATAAATATGCGCAGATATGATGCGCAGAGAAAAAACGAAGCTGACCGCTTCGTTTTTTTGTGACATAGGAAATTTCAATCATATCTTATAACATAAATAATTGTTATATAAACATCACAAATATTGCCATATTAATTTTTCCTTACATTGCTATAATTGCTTTACTTGTTTTGCAAAAAAAGTATTAAGCAACAATATATAAAAGAGGAAGGCGGGCTGACGAAGGGCGATAATCATGGGAAGGACAAAAGAGGAGATTGTTGACGTATTATTAAAAGAGTACGCCAGATGGTACGACGTAAAAAGAGTAAATAATAAAGGCTCTTTGATCGCGGAAGGGGAATTCCATGAACAGGGCACAGGATATGTCCTGGTCAGAAAGGCGGAAATGTGGAGCGCCGAAAGCCATGAATATCTGTTCGTTTTCTCGGCAGATCACCTGGATCCGGAGAAATATGAAGCTTGTCTGACGGAAGCCAGGGAGCTGGGAGAGGCAAGGATAGTGCCTGGGAAGGATCATAAGAGCTCATACGTGACAATGCTTATTGTATGTAATACTGCTGACGAAGAAGCGTTAAAAAAGCTTAGGAAATGCCGTGTCAGGAAAAGCTTTCGGTTTTCGCTTCATGGCTGGATGGAGGTTCATACGGCTGCCGTAAGGGCCGATGACGGATTTATCGTTTCGAACGGAGACGGAAGACGCACGGCGGAATTTCTGAAAAGTGTTCTGTATCCCAGAAAAAAAGATCTGCGGTACAGAATATTTAAATATTAATATTAATTTTTAAAGAAGGAGTGTAATTGGATGAATAGTTTAGTTCTTCTGATCATATCTATCGTCTGTCTGCTTGGCGGATATATTTTTTACGGACGATGGTTATGTAAAAAATGGGGAGTCGGCGAGGGTGATAAGGAAACGCCTGCGCACAGACTTGAGGATGGTGTGGATTATGTGCCGGCTAAGGCTCCGGTGCTTATGGGGCATCATTTTTCTTCGATAGCAGGCGCGGGTCCGATCACAGGCCCGATCAGCGCGGCGGCGCTGGGCTTCGGCTGGCTGGCCTGTGTATTATGGATAGTAGTCGGCGGTATTTTTGTGGGAGGAGTTCATGATTTCGGAGCACTGTTTGCATCGGTACGGCATGACGGAAAATCCATCGGAGAGATCATTTCCTTTAATATGTCCCGGCGTGCTAAACGCCTGTTTCTTATTTTTGCGTATCTGACGCTGATCCTGGTCGTTGCGGCGTTTGCTTCGATCGTCGCGGGAACTTTTGGAAGCACGGATGCCGGCGGAGCGGCTCTCGCAGCGGCGGCAGCAGATACAAATGCGAGTGTAGCCATGGTATCGCTGCTGTTTATCGTGATAGCTGTCATTTTTGGATTTCTAGTTTATCGGAGAAACATGCCGATGGGAACTTCAACGATTATCGGAGTTGCTGCGATCATAGCGGTTATGGCGGTCGGCATGAATTTTCATCCGCTGTATCTGTCATATCATTCCTGGATGCTTGTCATCGGCTTTTATATTGCGATCGCTTCCGTGTGTCCGGTATGGATACTGCTTCAGCCGCGAGACTATCTGTCGTCTTTTCTGCTTTACGCTATGCTGGCGGTGGCGTTGTTTGCGGTAATATTTGCGCATCCGTCTCTGAACAGCCTTCCGCTGATCCAGTCCGCGGAATCTACGACGCCGGTATTTCCTGTGCTGTTTACAACGATCGCATGCGGCGCGTGTTCCGGTTTCCACTCCCTGGTCTCTTCGGGAACGACGTCTAAGCAGCTGGACAGAGAAAAAGACGCGCAGCCTATTGCTTACGGAGGAATGCTTCTGGAATGTGTTCTCGCAGTACTGACGGTCTGTGCGGTAGCTTACGCGTACGCTTATAATGCGGCGAATCCGGATACGGCTCTTACAGGAGCTACGGCGATCTTCGGAGGCGGCATCGCGCTTATGGTGGATTCTGTTATTCCGGGCAGCTACACGATACTTAATACTCTGCTGGTGCTTACTTATTCGGCGTTTTGCCTGACGTCTCTTGATACGGCTACCCGTCTTGCCCGGTTCATGTTCCAGGAGTTCTGGATCGATTCCACAAAGGGCGAGACGCCTGAGAACGTAACGGGAGCAAAAAAAATACTGGCAAACTCATATGTGGCGACCCTGATCACGGTGGTGCTGGGAATAACTCTCGGACTGAACGGGTACGCCAAGATATGGGCGTTATTCGGTTCGGCAAATCAGCTGCTGGCAGCTCTCGGGCTTCTGGCGGTTGCGGCATGGCTTGGTAACGTCGGAAGGAAAAGAGCTATGGTGGTTATCCCAATGTTCTTCATGCTGTGCGTTACGATTGCTTCACTCTGCATTAATACGCTCTCACAGTATAACGTGATAAGAGCAGGAGAAGCGGACTGGGGTCCTTATGTTCAGGTGATCGTAGGAGTCCTGCTGATCGTTCTGGCAGTTTTTCTGGCGATCGAGGGCGTTATTACCATCGCTCATCCGAAAAGCAGGACTGCAGAGCCTGACTTTAATGCGGCGGAATGATCCGGCAGAATACTATTTAAAGTTATTTAACTGAATAAATATAAAAAACGCTTATTCCGGCTGAATCCTTCGCAGTCAGATCTTTCATTCTGACTATTGAAGGCTTCCTGTCCGGAATAAGCGTTTTCTGTTTTTGAAAGTAAAATATATCTATGGTAAACTGGATATGTATAATTTTTTGTAATTAATGCTGCAGGGCTGTTCGCTGAGCGGAAACCGCCGCAGGAAGATCTGCAGGGGAGGTGATGAGAAATGCCTACTACATACGCGCACTGGCGATTCGGAGACCGGTGCATGAAGAAGCTGCCCGGGAATATATATCAAATGATCCTTGATAACCGCGCTGTTTTTGATTATGGAGTTCACGGGCCGGATATATTCTTTTATTATAACTGCCTTAAGAAAAACGAAGTCAATGATTTCGGAACAAGAATGCATGAAATACCCTTTGGAGACACACTGGAACAGATCCGGCCGTGTTTTCAGAAATGTGATGATAAAAAAGCGGCGCTATCGTATCTGCTGGGATTTACATGCCACTTTGTCATGGATTCATACTGTCACGGATATATTGAAAGAAAAGATGAACTGTCGACAGCGTCACACGGCAGGATTGAATCGCAGTTTGACAGATATCTCCTGATTAAGGACGGATACGATCCGGTAAAGAAAAAGGTCACATTTTCACTTCGGCCCGACAGAAAAATGGCTCACGTGATATCACAGCTTTTTCCGGTATGGGACGAAAAGACGATCTATAAGACATTGAAAGATCAGAAATTCTATCTCAATCTGCTGAAAGATAATTCAAAGCTAAAAAGATGGATCCTCAGCAAAGGCATGGATAAGCTGCATGTTTCCTCATTTAAGGATCTCATGCTTACAGAGGAGAACGACCCGGAGGTGGCGGACGCTATGCTGCGTCTGGATAAATTGAGCGTAAACGCGCTTGAGCATTATCCGAAGCTTGCAAAGAGCCTTATCGGATACTTGCTGCACGGAGATGAACCGGATCCGTATTTCAGAAATCATTTCTGCCAGAAAGAGGATTATAAAGACATTCCGGTATTACCGCTTGCCCTGGAGAGATCCTACAGGACATACAGACAGAGATGATATTGCGGTTCGCAGATTCTGCCGGGACAGCAGGTAATTGAGAAACGCAGCAGTATGGGAGGTTTGTGTGAAGCGTTATACAGTTTTCCGACTGCACAGAGTGTCATAATTATCCGGAAAAGATGATAAATGAGGAGGAAACAATCTTGAAGATCTTTAAAAACCTGACAGAACAGGAGAACGCCTGGGTCTTATATGATGTGGGAAATTCGGCGTTTACCATGCTTGCCTGTTCGCTGATCCCTATATGGTTTAAATCTATAGCTGTCGGCGGGGAAGCCGGGCAGCTTTCCGGCGACAGGGCTACGGCAATGTGGGCTCTTGCAATAGCGATCGCCACGGTGCTGGTGGCGCTTCTTGGTCCGTTTTTCGGATCTGTTGCCGATCACAAGGATACGAGGAGACTTCTTTTTACGACTGCTGTTTCAGCAGGGTGTCTGTTTTGTATTTTTACCGGCATGGCGTCATCCTGGTTTATTTTTCTGCTTCTTTTTATTCTGACAAAGGTATTCTATCAGGCGTCCCTCACATTTTATGATTCTATGCTTGTGGATGTTACGACCGAAGAGCGTTCTGACGAGGTATCCTCCTATGGTTATGCCTGGGGATATCTGGGTTCGTGTATTCCGTTCATCGTGGCGCTGGTATCTTATGTGCTCGGGCCGGATATGGCAGGGATCCTTCCCGGGAATATTTCAAAGATCATAGGATTTTCAGTCACGGCAATATGGTGGTTCGTGGTTTCTGTCCCGCTGATCAGAAATTACAGACAGAAGAATTATGTGGAAGGTGAGATCAGGGCAGGAAGTGCTTTTCTGAAGATTTTTTCCACTATCAGAAAAATAGTAAAGAAGGACAGAAAGGTGATGTTTTTTCTGATCGCTTTTTTTCTGTATATTGACGGGGTGGGAACCATTATCGATAACTGTATAAATGTTGGAACCGATCTGGGGCTGAACACCGTAGGCCAGGTCATATTTCTGCTTCTTACGCAGGTGGTGGCTTTCTGCGGGTCTCTGGTGTTCGCGAAGCTTTCCAGAAAACATGAAACGATCCCGCTTCTGAAGATATGTATTGCGGGATATATAGTGGTCTGCATTTATGCGCTGTTTATTCATACGATATGGGATTTTGGGATTATGGCTTTTATCGTCGGATGCTTTCAGGGTTCGATCCAGTCTTTGTCCCGGAGCTATTATTCAAGGATAATCCCGGCTGAAAACGCAGGGGAGTATTTCGGACTGTACGATATCTTTGCAAAGGGCGCCTCCTTTCTGGGCTCTGCAGTGATAGCGGCTGTAAAGTTTGCCGGTGGAACGATCAATCTGGCTCTGGCGCTGCTGGCTGTATTTTTTGTCCTTGGATTTTTGTTCCTCGGAGTCGCGGATAAAACGCCGGAGAGAGTCAGTCTCTGACAGAGCCTGACATTTGTTTTTAAGAATCAATTGTTTAAGAAAGTTTTTATTAAGAATAAAAACTTCCCACATGACATTTCTGAAACAGTCTTATCATGAAAATAACATCTCAAGGACGCTCCCGCTTCTGTCTTGCAGGCAGCGG